>Ga0316188_10000951_pt1 | contig 13465 bp, 11 predicted proteins | sample Phiworburrow1_MG_FD_204933 | JGI IMG/M metagenome (GOLD analysis project Ga0316188, IMG submission 204933) | Coastal sediment microbial communities from Maine, United States - Phippsburg worm burrow 1 | ecosystem: Environmental > Aquatic > Marine > Coastal > Sediment | place: USA: Maine...
CGGTGGTCGCCGTATCATTAAGCTGATCAGGCGCACGTCCACCGGCATCCCGGCGGCGCCACCCAGGTCCTGACTGAGCAGGGAGCGCACCTCCTCGAAATCGGCGAAACGCGTCTGGTTGAGGGAATTGAGGTAGAGCTTGATCGACTTCGACTCGATGAGGTTGGGTGATTCGCAGGGGATGCGAAGCTCTCCCATGGCCACCACCGGCTTGCCGTAAGGCGTCAGCCAGGAGAGCTCGTAAGCGTTCCAGAGGTCTACGCCATGGAACGACAGGATCGCCGACAGGCCGAGCTCGTCACGCTTGAGCCGGCGCGGGATCGGGCAGAGCAGCGCGGGATCGTACTCCGATGTGTAAACCGTGGCCTTGCCCAGTGGAAGGTTGTCTGTGTAGTCGTGCATGGTGTTGATACTCTGACAGATCGCTCCATGATTTCAACTGAAAAAGACACCGGGAACAACCCTGCAATCCGCAGCCAGCGTTTGCTTTGCGCGTCCCTCGTCCCGCCTCCTGGATTTTACGTCTTCTCTCCCATGAGCTTGGCAAACAGGACCGACAGGCTCGCTTTCTCGTCCCCTTCGGCGAGGTGGAATCCGGTCCGGGCTTCGTCCTGGCGCACCTCCTCAGGAATTTCTGCCAGGAAGCGGCTGCGTTCGCGGGGCTCGGCCTTGCCGTACTTCATGCGCGCATCGGCATGCAGGATGGTCAGCTTTTGCCGGGCGCGGGTGATGCCGACATAGCAGAGGCGGCGCTCCTCGTCGACATCGAAGGTTTCCGAGACCGACTTCTTGTGGGGCAGAAAGCCCTCCTCGAAGCCGGGCAGGAAGACGTGGGGAAATTCCAGCCCCTTGCTCGAATGCAGGCTCATCAGCACTACGGCGTCCTGGGCAAGCTTCTTCTCCTTGCTGTCGGTGCCGGGGTCGTCGCGGTCGAGCAGCGCGACCTTTTCGAGGAAGCCTGAGAGGGTGGCCTGCCCATCGCGCCCCTCGTAGGTGGCGAGGGCGTTGACGATTTCGCGGACGTTCTCGATTCGCCGCTCGATCTTCACGCGGGCATCGGGCTCGCGGCGCAACTCGTCCTCAAGCCCGATTGCCATGAACAGCTCTTTGGCCGTCCCGGCCAGGCGGCCGCCGGGTTGGAACCAGCGCCTTTGCTCTTCGATCAGGGCGACGAAGCCTTCCAGGGCGTCGGCGCTCTTGGCGTTGATGCCGTCGATCATGCGCGCCTTGCGGATCACCTTCCAGAGGGGCTGCTTGCCGGCAATCGAGGAGCGGATCAACAGGTCGGCGGTGGTACGGCCGATGCCGCGGCGCGGGTAGTTGAGGATGCGCAGCAGGTTGACCTCGTCGTATGGGTTGACGATGAAGCGCAGGTAGGCAATGGCATCCTTGACCTCCTTGCGGTCGAAGAACTGCTGTCCGCCGATCAGCACGTAGGGGATCTCGGCAAAGCGCAGCTCCTGCTCGAAGACCAGGGTCTGGGCGTTGGTGCGCATCAGGATGGCGTGGTCCTTGTAGGCCATGCGCTTGGTGCGGATATTGTGATGGATGCGTTCGATCACGGCGCGCGCTTCATCCTCGGCGTCGATGCAGCGCACCACGCCGATCTTCTCTCCTTTGGCGCCGGCGGTCCAGAGCGCCTTCTCCTTGCGTTTCTGGTTGTGCCTGATGACAGTGTTGGCGGCATTGAGGATATGCGCCGTGGAGCGGTAGTTCTGCTCGAGTTTGATCACGTGGGCGCCCGGAAAGTGCCGTTCGAAGTCGAGGATGTTGCCGGGCTCGGCGCCGCGCCAGCCGTAGATCGACTGGTCGTCGTCGCCGACCACGCAGAAGTTGCCCCATTTGCCGGCGAGCCGCCGCATCAGGTTGAACTGGGCTGCGTTGGTGTCCTGGTACTCGTCGACCATGATGTAGCGGAAACGCTCCTGGTAGCGCGCCTCGACCTCGGGGAACTCGGCGAAGAGACGTACGACCAGCATGATCAGGTCGTCGAAGTCGACGGCGTTGTAGCTTTTCAGGCTCTTCTGGTACTCGGGGTAGACGGCCTTGGCCATGGCGCCGATCAGGTCGCCGATCATGAAGGCGCCGAACTGCTCCGGCGGCAGCAGGCGGTTCTTGGCGTCAGAGATCTTCCAGAGGATGATGTCAGGCGAAAGCCCGCTCTCGGCGTCGATGTTGTTCATCAGGTCCCTGATCAGGCGCTGCTGATCGGAGGCGCCGTAAATGCTGAAGTTGCGCTTGTAGCCGAGGTGCTCGATATCATTGCGCAGAATGCGGCAGCACAGGGAGTGAAAGGTCGAAACCTGGATGCGCTCGGCCTTGTCGCGGCCGACCAGGCCGGCAACCCGCGCCTGCATCTCGCGGGCGGCCTTGTTGGTGAAGGTCACCGCCAGTACCTGCTCGGGAGCGACGCCCTTGGTCCCCACCAGGTGGGCGACCCTATGAGTGACCACCTTGGTCTTGCCCGAACCGGCACCGGCCAGTAGCAGTAGCGGCCCCTCGGTGTGCAGAACGGCTTCGCGCTGTTGCGGGTTGAGGGAGCCCAGGCTCATGGCGCAAGCCTTCCCAACTGGCAACTGACAGAAAAATCCCAGCCGCGGAGTGCGGCCGGACGGCGTCGCAACATCAGATTGTCTCCTGGAAGTCAGCGGTTGAGCGGGCTGGAAATAGCTCGGCTGATACTATGCAAATTGACCATGAAAGGCAAGCGAATCAAAGCTAAAATCGGTTAGGGAAGACCACGGTTGTCAATCCTCCATGGTGTCTTTCTGCCCACTTAAAGCCGGTTGTACCCGTTCAGAGCGGCAACCCGGTAGGCCTCGGCCATGGTGGGGTAGTTGAAGGTCGTATTCATGAAGTACTTGATGGTGTTGTGCGGTGCCGGCTGGGTCATGATCGCCTGGCCGATGTGCAGGATCTCGGCGGCGTTGTGGCCGAAGCAGTGGATGCCGAGGATCTCCAGCGTCTCGCGGTGGAAGAGCAGCTTGAGCATGCCGGCCTTGTGCCCGGTGATCTGGCCGCGGGCCAGGTTGCGGAAGAAAGAATGGCCCACTTCGTAAGGGATACGCTGTTCGGTCAGCTCGCGCTCCGTGCCGCCCAGGCAGCTGATCTCAGGTGTGGTATAGATACCGGTGGGGATGTCCCTGACCAGGCGCTCGTCACAGGAGCCCTCGACGATGTGGGTCCCCGCGAAACGCCCCTGGTCGTAAGCGGCGCTGGCAAGGTTGGGGAAGCCGACGATGTCGCCGACCGCGTAGATGTGCGGCAGGACCGTCTGGTAAGCTTCGTTGACGGCGATGTTGCCGCGGTGGTCAACGGCGACGCCGAGGGTCTCGAGACCCATCCCCGCCGAATTGCCGGTGCGGCCGTTGGCCCACAGCAGCATGTCCGATTTGATCACCTTGCCGGTGGCCAGGTGCAGGACCACGCTGTCGTCCCTGACCTCGACCCTCTCGTACTCCTCGTTCTGGCGGATCACGATCCCCTGCTCATCGCGCATGTGGTAGCTGAGCGCGTTGCTGATCTCTTCGTCGAGATACTCGAGCAACCGCTCGCGGGTATTGACCAGGTTGACCTTGATGCCGAGGTCCTTGAACGCCGAGGCGTACTCGCAGCCGATTACGCCGGCGCCGTAGACGGTCAGCGTCGCGGGGAGCTCGCGCATCTGCAGGATCGTATCGCTATCGACCACGCGCGGGTTGTCGAAGTTGACATCGTCCGGGCGGTAGGGGTGCGAACCGGTGGCAATGACGAAATAATTCGCCGAAAACTGGCGCTGGTTGCCCGCGTCGTCGGCGACCTCCACGGTGTGCGGGTCGATGAAACGGGCAAACCCCTCGATCACCTCGACGTCGTTGCGGGCGTAGAAGCCTTCGCGGTCGCGGACCTGCTGGAGCACCACGTCGCGCACCACGCCCATGAGGTCCTCGCAGGTGATCTTAGCCTGCTGGTAAACCCGGCTGAAGAGCCGGCTCTTCTTCTGTTCTGAATACTGGTTGACCACGTGGATCAGCGTCTTGCTCGGAATCGTCCCCCAGTGCGTGCAGCCGCCGCCCACTAGGGCGTGGTTTTCGATGATGGCCACCGATTTGCCGGCCTTGGCCAGCTTGATCGAAGCCCCCTCACCTCCCGGGCCGCTGCCGATGACAATCACATCAAAATGGTTTTGCAGAATATCCATAGCGACTCTTTCAGCTTATGGCTTCAAAAAAATGAAGTGCGGCTGCTGATGCAGGAACAGGTTCTAGAATAAAGGAAATCAGCAACTTTGCAAGAGTGTCTTGGCAGGGGGGCCAGGGCTACACCTTTCAGAAAAATGCATATGTGCGCGCAATGCAGACAAAAAAAGCAGGCCCAACCGTTGCCGGTCGGGCCTTTTCTGAATGGCGGAGGGGGGGAGATTCGAACTCCCGGTGGGTTGCCCCACAACAGATTTCGAGTCTGTCACCTTCGGCCTCTCGGACACCCCTCCGTGGGTTTTCCGTTTGGGAGACCCTTTATAATGTCTTTTGCGATTTTTTTCCAGCCCTTAATTCTTTGAAAAAACCACTGAGCATTTCACTGCATTCTGTGCCGAGCACCCCCTCGGTCACCTCGACCTTGTGGTTGAAGCGCTCATCCTGCGAAAAGTCGAAGATCGAACCGACCGCGCCGGCGCGCGGGTCGCGGCAGGCGTAGACCAGGCGTGGGATGCGCGCCAGGATGATGGCGCCCATGCACATGACGCACGGCTCCAGGGTTACGTAGAGGGTGGTGTCGAGTAGGCGCCAGTGGCCGATATGCTCTGCGGCCTGGCGGATCGCCACCATCTCGGCGTGGGTGGTCGGGTCGTTGCTGGTTTCGCGCAGGTTGTGGCCACGGCCGATGATCACTCCATCGAGTACGACGACCGTTCCGATCGGCACTTCACCGAGCGCCTCGGCGAGGGCGGCCTCGGCGAGGGCGGCCTGCATGAAAATGATGTCCTGATCGCTTGCTTGCGCCAATGCGCCACACTCCTTTTTGTCGGCTACTATAACAATCGCAGCCGTTCTACTCAAATTGATATTTCCGGCGGAGCAATGGCAAGGCTAAAATGCGGCTCTTTTCGCGTGTGACGAAACGTTTCATCATGGCGGCATTACAAAGGATTCGAAGGGTTTGGGTTTGACAAGCCTTACGGGGTACGGTAGAAGAGGCAGTAGACCACATGCATGCGGCGACGCCCCTGAACTGACCGTACCGACATGTCAGGGACAACTCAAACAGACTAATCTCCCGCAGAGAATTTTGAAAGGATATGACGATGAAACGATTTGCCTTGCTGGCACTTGCCCTGTTCCTGGTCATGCCCCAGGTTGCCGCGACGGCCGCGGCGAACGAGAAGAACGTCAAGGCCGGCTTTATCTACGTCGGCCCGGTCGGCGACGCCGGCTGGACCTGGTCCCATGACCAGGGGCGCAAGGAGATGGAAACCCTCCCCTTCGTCGAGCCGTCGACCTTCATCGAATCGGTGCCGGAAGGGGCCGAGTCGGCTCGCGTAATCACCGGCCTGGTGCGCAAGGGGCATAACCTGATCTTCACCACCAGTTTCGGCTACATGGATGCTACCCTTGACGTCGCCAGGCGCAACAAGGACGTGGTCTTCATGCACTGCTCAGGCTACAAGACCGCCGAGAACGTCGGCAACTACTTCGGTCGCATGTACGAGCCGCGCTACCTCTCCGGTATCGTCGCCGGCAAGATGACCAAGAAGAACGTCATCGGCTACGTCGCCGCCTTCCCGATTCCGGAAGTCATTCGCGGCATCAACGCCTTCACCCTCGGTGTGCGTAGCGTCAACCCGGAAGCCGAGGTGCGCGTCGTCTGGACCCAGACCTGGTTCGACCCGGGCGTCGAACGCGATGCTGCCGACAGCCTGCTCGACGTTGGCGCCGACATTCTGGCCATGCACCAGGATGCCCCGGCGACTCTGCAGGCGGCCGAGGCCCGCGGCGCCTTTGTGATCGGCTACAACTCGGACATGCGCTCCTTTGCCCCCAACGCCTTCCTGACTGCTCCGGTCTGGAACTGGGGCCCGCTCTACAAGCAGATCGCCGAGCAAGTCCATAACGGCACCTGGAAGTCGCAGTCGATCTGGTGGGGGATGCAGCAGGATCTGGTTCAGCTGGCCCCGCTGAGCGACAAGGTCCCCGCCGCGGTCCAGAAGCTGGTCGCGGAGCAGACCGACGCGATCAAGTCCGGCAAGCTGCATCCCTTTGCCGGACCGGTCAAGGACCAGGACGGCAAGGTCCGCATTGCCGCCGGCAGCGTTCCTTCCGATGGCGACCTGCTCGGCATGAGCTACTTTGTCGAGGGCGTCCAGGGCACCATCCCCAAGTAAAAGCCTTTCGAAAGATTAAAAGGGGCACATGCCAAAAACGCTGGTGTGTGCCCTTTTGTTGTTGGACGCAACCTTTTTAACGCCAAGGCGCAAAGTGAAAAAAGAAAGACGCGTGGTTTTACCGATAATAATTTCAGTTTTCTTTGCGTCTTGATTTACCTCTTTGCGCCTTTGCGTTAATCTTCTTGGCGTTATGGGCAAACTTCTGCAGGTTAAAAATATCCGCAAGACCTTCCCCGGGGTCATCGCCCTGGACGATATCTCCCTGTCCATCGCCCCGGGGGAAATCCATACCCTGCTAGGCGAGAACGGAGCCGGCAAGAGCACCCTGATGAACGTGCTCACCGGGCTCTATCGTCCGGACCGTGGTGAGATCGTCTTTGATGGTGAGCCGATCCACTTCGGCAGCCCTCGCGATTCTCTGGCTGTCGGCATCGGCATGGTCCACCAGCACTTCATGCTGGTGCCGGCCCACACCGTTTTCGAAAACATCCTGCTGGCGCTGGACGGCGTTCCCAACCTCTATTCGCCGCGCAAGTACCGGCAGCAGGTACAGAAGATCCTCGATGAATTCGCTCTCGAACTCGAACTCGACGCGCCGGTCTGGAAGCTCTCCATCGGCGCCCAGCAGTGGATCGAGCTGATCAAGCTGCTGGTTCGGGACTGCCGCCTGCTGATCCTCGATGAGCCGACTGCGGTCTTGACGCCGCAGGAGAGCGCCCGTCTCTTCCAGGTGCTGACCCGGCTGCGCGACCAGGGGAAAAGCATCCTCTTCATCTCCCACAAGATGCGCGAAGTCATGGAGATCTCCGACCGGGTCACGGTGCTCAAGAAGGGGCGCAGCCTGGTCACCCTGGCGCGCGGCGAATATGACGAGAACCGGCTGGCTTCTTTGATGATCGGCGAGGACCAGATCCCCATGTGGATCAAGCCCGCCTGCAACTACGACGAACTGGCTCTGGAGATCAGGAACCTGTCGGTGCGTAACGACCGTGGCCTGGCCGACCTCGACAACTTCAACATGAAGCTCTACCGAGGCCAGATCCTCGGCGTTGCCGGCGTGGCCGGCAACGGCCAGAAAGCGCTGGCCGAGGTCCTTACCGGCCTTCGGAAGGCCAGTGCCGGCCGGATCCTCGCCGGGACCAGGGACATCACCAACAACACGGCGCGGAGCTCCTACATCGCCGGCATCGCCCATATCCCGGAAGACCGCAAGAGTATCGGCATCGCCCCCGACATGACGGTTGACGACAACCTGATCATGAAAAACTTCAACTCCAAAGCTTTCCGGCGCTGGATCTTCCAGGATCGCGCTGCTATCCACAGGAACGCTGCCGTCAAGATCGACCAGTTCGCCATCAAGGCCGGTCCGGTCGGCAACCCGGTGCGCTACCTTTCCGGGGGGAACATCCAGAAGGTGATCATCGCCCGCGAACTGTCGGAACAGCCAGCCGTACTGGTCGCCCTGTACCCGACCCGCGGCCTCGATATCGGCAGTGCCGAATACGTGCACAAGGTGGTCATCGACGGCGCCAACCAGGGGATGAGCACTATCCTGATCTCGGAAGACCTCGACGAGCTGCTCAAGCTCTCCGACCAGATCGTCGTCATGTTCCGTGGTCGCCTGATCGGCAGCGTCGATCCGCAGACTACTACTCGCGAGGAGATCGGCCTGCTGATGAGCGGCGAGGTGCAGAAATGAAGCTGGTCGCTGAAAAACGTGAAATGACCTCGCGGCTGTTCCGCTTTGCTGCGCCGCTGGTGTCGATCCTGGTGGCCCTGTTCGTGGCCGGCTTCCTGCTGCTGGCCGCCGGGGTCAATCCCTTGCAGGCCTATCTGGAGATCTTTCAGGAGTCCCTGGGTTCGCTGTACGGCCTCTCGGAGACGCTGGTCAAGACCACGCCGCTGATCTTCACCAGCCTCGGCGTGTCCCTGGCTTTTCGCATGCAGATCTGGAATATCGGCGCCGAGGGGCAGCTCTACATGGGCGCCTGTGGTGCCACCGCGGTGGCGCTCTTCTCCGGGATCGAGAGCCATGCCCTGATGATCACGGTCATGTTCGTGGCGGCCTTCCTGCTCGGCGGCCTGTGGGGCGGTATCGCCGGAGTGCTGCGCGCCCGCTGGCAGGTCAACGAGGTCATCGTCACCCTGTTGATGAACTACATCGCCATCCTCGGTGTCGACTACCTGATCTACGGCCCCTGGAAAGACCCCAAGGGCTTCAACTTCCCGCTGACCGCCCAGTTCAGCGATGCGGCACGGCTGGCGGAATATTTCGATACCCGCCTGCACAGCGGCTTCTTCCTGGCCATGTTCTGCGCCCTGATCCTCTACCTGTTCATGGAACGCACCATCTGGGGGTATGAAATCAAGGTGATCGGCAGCAACCCGAAAGCGGCCCGCTACGCCGGCATGCGCACCGGGCTGGCGATTTTTTCCGTGCTCTTCTTGAGCGGTGCCATCGCCGGGATTGCCGGTTTCAGTGAGGTGGCCGGCCTGCAACACCGCCTGCAGCACGGCCTCTCGCCCGGTTACGGCTACACGGCGATTATTATTGCCTGGCTGGCCAAGCGCAGCGCACTCGGTGTCGTCATCGTCTCTTTCCTGATGGGCGTGCTGCTGGTCGGCGGCGACAGCCTGCAGCTCTCATGGCAGCTGCCGGTGGCCTTTTCCTACGCCTTCCAGGGGCTGATCCTCTTCTTCCTGCTGGCCTCCGACTTTTTCATTCAAAACCGGCTGCGGCTGGTGCGGGGGGAACGTCATGCTTGAGATCCTGCTGGATGCCACGGTGCGGGCCGGCACGCCGATACTCTTTGCAACCCTCGGGGCGATCATCAACGAGCGCGCCGGGATTATCAACCTTGGCATTGAGGGGCTGATGCTGATCGGCGCCCTGGCCGGTTTTGCTGGTACCCAGGCCAGCGGTTCGCTGCTGGTCGGCGTGCTGGCCGCCTTTTTCGCCGCACTCCTGGCGGGGAGCGTGCACGGCTTCATCACTGTGCAGCTGCGCGGCAACCAGATCGTCAGCGGCTTGGCCCTGACCATGTTCGGCATCGGCACCACCGCCCTGTTCGGGCGCGACATGGTCGGCCTGACCATCGCCGGCTTCGAACGCATCGCCGTCCCGGGTTTAAGCCGCCTGCCGGTGATCGGCAAGGCGTTTTTCAACCAGGACCTGCTGATCTACTTCAGCTTTCTGCTGGTGGCGGCGATCGCCTTCTTCTTTTACCGCACCCGCTGGGGGCTGGCGCTGCGTACGGTTGGGGAGAATCCGGCGGCCGCGGATACCTGCGGCGTGCCGGTGCTGCGCACGCGCTTCCTGGCCGTCACCATCGGTTCGGGGATCGTCGGCATCGGCGGCGCCTACCTGAGCCTCGCCACCACGCCGATGTGGATCGAGAACATGACCGCCGGCCGTGGCTGGATCGCCGTGGCCCTGGTGATCTTCGCCTCCTGGTCGAGCTACCGCGCCCTGGCCGGTGCCTACCTGTTCGGCGGCATCACTGCCATGCAGCTGCGTTTTCAGGCCATGGGCACCACGGTCAGCGCCCACATCCTGCAGATGCTCCCCTACTTCTGCACCATCCTGGTGCTGGTGATTTCCACTATCCGGCTGCAGCAGGGGGCGTCCCAGCAGCCCGAAAGCCTCGGTCAACCCTACGACCGCGAGGACCGCAAATGAACCAGGCGGCAAGCGAACTGCTGGAACGGATCAGGCGGGAGGGCTCGATCAACGGCCAGGTCATCAAGGTCGATCGTTTCCTCAACCACATGGTCGACCCCCTGCTGATCGACCGGCTCGCAGTCGAACTGGCCGGCCGCTTTGCCGACCGTCAGATCGACAAGATCATCACCGCGGAAAGCAGCGGCATCATGATCGCCCAGGCGCTGGCCGGACAACTCGGCGTGCCCTTCGTCTATGCCAAGAAAAAGCGCCCGCTGACCATGAGGGAATTCTTCGCCGCCTCGAGTTATTCCTTCACCAAAGAGGAGTCGACAACCCTGTACGTTTCCCGCGAGGTGCTCCTGCCGGAGGAACGTCTGCTCTTTGCCGACGACTTCTTCGCCGTCGGGTCCACCTACAAGGCCATTGCTCAGATCATCGAGCAGGCCGGCGCCGTGCTGGTGGGCGGCGCGGTCATCATCAACAAGTCGGAGCGCCGGGATATCGAGGCGATCCTGACCATGGACGACCTGGCAAACTAGCGGAAGCAGGCATGAAAGGGCCATAAGCGTTTAACGCAAAGACGCAAAGGGGTAGTCCACGGTACGCATAAAAACTGGCGGTTAAAAAAACTTTGTGCCTTGCTTTGTTCTCGGCCTGTTAACTTTAAACGATTCAGAACGGATCACACCATGTCATCGGCAACGCTCTTCATCCTGATGGCCCTACTGGCCGGCATTTCTGTGCCGACCCAGGCCGGCATCAACGCACAACTCGGGCTCTGGACCCGGTCGCCGGTCTTGGCCGCGACCATCTCCTTCGCGGTCGGTACGCTGACCCTGATTGTCTACACCCTGGTGACACGCATTCCCCTGCCCAGCCTGACGACCGCCAGCAACCACCCATGGTGGGTCTGGGTCGGCGGCGCTCTCGGTGCCTTTTTCGTCACTGCCACCATCATGCTCGTGCCCAGGCTTGGTGCGACCACAATGGTCGCCACGGTTCTGGCCGGGCAGATGTTCGCCTCCCTGCTGCTCGACCACTTCGGCGGCCTCGGGTATCCGCTGCACCCCATCAGCCTGGGGCGCATCGCCGGGGTGCTGCTGGTCTGCGGCGGGGTCTGGCTGATAAAAGCTTTTTGAATATAGGGGGCAGGTCTACACATTTCACAAAAAATGCAACGCGTGCAAAAAATGTGAAAAGTGTAGCCCTGACCCCTAAACGGAAATTTGCGGGTAAACTGAAAGCTGCACTTAATGAGCAGCGAGGTTCGGGATGTCTCCTGTCAACTTACCATCGCCCATTTTGATCATCGAGGATGACCGCAACACGGCCGCCCTGATCGCCACCTACCTGGAACGCGAGGGTTTCAGCACGCAAACCGTTCATGACGGCGCCGAGGCGCTGGCCATGGCGCGACACCAGCTACCGGGTTTCATCATCCTCGATGTCATGCTGCCACAGCTCGACGGCTGGGAGATCTGCCGCGAACTGCGCAAGCTCTCCGACGTACCGATTCTGATGCTGACGGCGCGCGAAGAAGAGATCGACCGGGTGCTGGGGTTGTCCCTCGGTGCCGATGACTACGTGGTCAAACCCTTCAGCCCTCGGGAACTGGTGGAGCGTGTCAAGGCGATCCTGCGCCGCACCAGGCGCCAGCTTCAGGAAGATCACCTGCTGGTCCACGGCGCCCTGGCGCTGGATACGGAAAAGCGCCGCGTGACGCTCGCCGGCCAGCCGGTCGAGTTGACCGGCGTCGAATACAAGCTGCTGCAGGCGCTTATGCGTGCTCCGGGCAGGGCCTTCTCCCGGGATGATCTGCTCGGCCACGTCTACGAACACGGCGAGAGCGTGGTCGACCGGGTGGTAGACGTGCATATCGGCCATCTGCGCCAGAAACTCGCCGACGACCCGGCCTCGCCGCGTTTCATCGAAACCGTGCGTGGCTTCGGTTATCGCTTCGCCGATCGGGAGGGCTGATGAAGCTGCGGCTGCACTGGAAACTTGTGTTGGTCACCACCGTGCCGGTGATCGCCGTGATCATCGGCATCATCTGGCTGGCCTTCGACCAGCTGGCCGCAGACTACTTCATGGTCTTGATGGACAAGTACATGGTCTCGCCAACCGACACGCACCGGGCTTTTCTGACCGCGGTGCATCGTTACCTGCTCTGGGCAAGCCTGGTCGCGCTACTCCTGGCCTTCCTGCTCAGCTATCTGTTGACCCGTCACGTGCTGCGCCCGCTCGCACAGATGATCGACGCCAGCCGTCAGATCGCCGCCGGCAACTTTGCCGCTCGCGTCGATGTCGATCCCCAAGATGAGATCGGCGAACTCGGCACGGCCTTCAACCGTATGGGCGACAGCCTTGAGCAGCTCGAGCGTCTGCGCAAAACCATGGTCGCCGACGTCGCCCACGAACTGCGCACACCGCTGACCAACCTGCGCGGCTACCTGGAAGGTCTGAGTGACGGCGTCATCCCGCCGGACAAGCGGACCCTCGACATGCTGCAGCAGGAGAACCTGCGTCTAGTGAGCCTGGTCGAGGACCTCGGCCAACTGGCCCGTGCCGATGCTGCCCGCGCCTATCTCGAACGGCACAATGTTGATGTCCCGGATTGCATCAAAGAGATCCTGACCCTCTATCGGATGAATTTCGAGGAGAAGCAGATCGTTGTAACCTCGCGGTTTTCCCCATGCCCGACTGTACGCGCCGATCGAGACAAGTTGCTGCAGGCAATCCGTAACCTGGTGGAGAACTGCTGGAAGTACACGCCGCCGGGAGGCCGCGTGACGATTGCCTGTACGCCTTCGGAGGTCGGCGTGCGCGCGGATTTCTGTAACAACGGCCCGGGTATCCCGGCCAAGGACATCCCGTTTATTTTCGAACGCTTCTTCCGCTCCGATCCTTCCCGCTCCAGGGATGCCGGCGGTGCAGGCATCGGCCTGGCGATCGTTAAGCAGCTGATTGAGGCCCACGGCGGCCAGGTTGGTGCCGAAAGTGCCACGGGCGATACCCGCATCTGGTTCGAACTCCCCACCTGAGTCATGGCGGACACGTCTCATTCCTGCAATCTTTACCAAATCTTTATCAAGCCTTGCTTGTCCGTTTACCGCCGCCTGTTATGGTGCTTTTATTCTCCCGCTCAAAGCGAAGAAAGGACCTCAGATATGCGATCAACCCTGTTCTTTGCAGTCCTCACCTTGACGGCTCTCCTGTTCGCAACAGGAACCCCCGCGGCAGCGCCACCCGGAATGGCCAATGCAACATTTGCTGTACACTGCTATGATGTAGGGGCGAGAGTCCTCACCGGGAAAGCTGGTGTTGTCTCCGTCGAGCGCGGCTGGAGTGGCGCTCGGGAAGTCGACCGGGTGGTTTACGATCCGCAGCAGGTCACCCTCGGTCAACTCGAGAATTGGCTCAAGGAGGCTGTCACCTAC
>Ga0316188_10000952_pt1 | contig 13451 bp, 9 predicted proteins | sample Phiworburrow1_MG_FD_204933 | JGI IMG/M metagenome (GOLD analysis project Ga0316188, IMG submission 204933) | Coastal sediment microbial communities from Maine, United States - Phippsburg worm burrow 1 | ecosystem: Environmental > Aquatic > Marine > Coastal > Sediment | place: USA: Maine...
CAGGCTGGCCAGCTGTGCCTCGCTATCGGCCAGGTCCAGGCGCAAATCTTCCGCGTCGATACGGGCGACCGCCTGCCCTTCTTCTATGCGTGAGCCGACATCGGCCACCCAGGTAATACGTCCATCTGTTTCTGCAGCGATGCGTGCATCGTTCTGGCTGATGACGGTGCCGGATACCCACAGGGTCGCCGAGAACGTATCGCGTTGTGCTTTTTCGACCTTAACAGGTGACGCCGGGGCCTGTTTTTCAGCATCCTGAGACCAGCACACCACCGGCAATAAACATAAAACCAGTGCGATTTTTGTGTAACGATTCATTCCAACCTCCTTGGTCAGGCCACGGATTCCAACGTGGGCCTGTGCACCGTTTCCGGGGCAATAATTTCTACCTGCTTGGCCTTGCCGAGACGCAGCATGCAGGGTAATAGCAATAATGTGAAAATCAGGCTGAAGCTCATGCCACCCACAATCGAAGCCGCCAGGCCGCGATAGATAACGCTGCCTTCGCCGGGTAACAACAGCAGCGGCAACATGCCGAAAATACTGGTCAGCGTACTCATGAAAATAGGCCGCAAACGGATGCGCAATGCATTTTCAACCGCCTCGTGCCGGTCCATTCCAGCGCGTTCGGCCTGGCGGGTCTGATCCACCAATAAGATCGCGTTATTGACCACCAGGCCGAGCAGGATGATAAACCCGATCATCGTGAGCAAATCCATCGGCTGGAAGGTAACCAGGTTCAGGGCCTGGATGGCGATGACGCCACCAACACCGGCCAGCGGGATGGTCATAATCACCAGCGCACTATCCTTCGGCGAGCGGAACAACCCTGCCATCAGCAAGAACAGGATGAACAGGGCGATGATGAAATTCCGGCCCATGGTTTCAATGGCCTCGGTGAGGCTGTCCGCGCTGCCGCCGTACTGGACGGAGCCATCGGCGGGTAATACCGCCCGCAGACCGGGTTCAACATCCGCCTTGATCTGCGCAATCGCAGTTTCAAGCGAGACATTATCGGGCGGGCTCAGGTTAACACTGACCGTGCGCCGGCCATTCACCCTGCGCACCTGGCCCGGTCCGGTTGCACGTTCAATACTGACCAGTTCACCCAGCGGCACCACTTCGCCACTGGGTGTCATGATCGGTGTGGTCGCCAGTTGTTCCGGGGTTTCCCAGCCATCGGCCTGCATGATGATATCCATGCGGTTTTCGCCGTTGAAATACTCGCCCAGCCAAAGGCCGTTGCCGAGCGTCCGTATCAGCGATGCGACGCCGCGCCGGTCCATACCCACTTCGTTGATACGTGAGTCATCCGGAAACACCCGCAGTTCGGGTTCAGCCAGTTCGATGCTGGGAAACGTCTGCACGTTGGCGCCTTCGAAGGACTCCCTTAGCCGGGTTTGCGCCTCACCCGCCGCGGCGTACAAGCCGGCCTGGTCCGCCGATTGTATGTGCATGGAAATATCGCGACCGCCGCCGAAGCCGCCAAACAGGTTGCCCTGCATGGCAAAGCCCTGGAAATCAGGAATATCCACCAGTACTTCATTGCGGACGATTTCCAGCAGTTCACCGACCCGGCTCTGGTCCAGCGCACGCGCACCGATGGTACCACCACCCGGCCAGGTCAGGATGTAGTAATTCTTCAGGGCCGGTTCCTTGACACCATCCATGTAAGGTTGAAGACGATCGACCAGCTTGCTGATGATCTCCCGTTCGTTGGTTTCGACATTTGCTCCGGGAGGAAACTGCAAAAACGCATCGACCGCATCACGCTTGACCGGCGGCAGGTAATCCATTTGTGGGAAAAGTAACCAGGTGGCGAGCAGCGGTGCCGTTACCAGGCTGACAATCAATATCGCGCGGCGTTTGCCTGTCGAACTTAACCTCATCAACGAATGCGCCAGCCTCGACCAGCCCTGTTTTTCGTTCCTGGCCAGCTTTTTCGGCTTCAGCCAGCTTCCGGCAACGGTGGGAAGTATGGTGAGCGCCACCACCAGTGAAATCACCACAGCGATGGATATGGTCAGGGCCAGATCTGCAAATAACTGGCCTTCCACGTCTTCCAGGAACAGCACCGGCAGGAAGATGGCCACGGTGGTGGCGGTGGATGCCAGCAGTGCGCCCTTGACCTGGCTGGTACCGGCCAGTGCAGCGACCGAGGGTATCTCGCCACGCTCACGTAGACGCAGGATGTTTTCCGACACGACAATGGCCGCATCAAGAACCATACCCACCGCGAAAGCCAGTCCGGCCAGCGAAATGACATTCAGGCTGCGCCCGGTCAGATCCAGCACGATGAAAGTAGACAATAATGAAATCGGAATAGCGGTGGCGATCAGTATAGTGGCGCGGGTATCACGTAAAAAAAGCCACAGCACAGCCACGGCAAAAAGTATTCCCAGCAACAGGTTGCTGGTCACCATGTTGACCGCGCGTTTGATAAAAACGGAGGCGTCGAACGACTGTTGAATACCCAGGCCGGCATCGGCCAGCGGCCCTTCGCGCAACTCGGCAACGGCCTGTTTGACCAGCGTTAGCGTACCCAGCACATTGGCGCCATTGGCGCGGTCGACCCGCATGCTCATGGCCGGATTACCGTTCTGGATGGCTATCTGGGTTTTCTTTCCGCGTGCGACCTTTACATCGGCAATATCACCCAGCCGGATCGGCCGGCCTTCACGCCACTCGAGAATCAGGTCCTTGAATTGCGCCGGATCGTAGCGGCCTTCGAAACGCAGTGTGTACTGGCGCCGGCCAACGTCAACAAAGCCGCCGGACGTGTCGGTGGAACGACTGGCGCGCGCTGCGACATCACCGAGTTGAATGCCGTATTCCGCCGCCCGGTAAGGGTCGATGGTGATCTGCAGTTCCTCCGGCGCACCCGCGTTGATTTCAACGCCGGCAACACCGTCAATGGATTCCAGTTTTGGCTTCACCGTATCCATGATGAACTGGCTGTAATCTTCGATACTGCCTTCGGTACCCGGCAGTAGTTGTACAAAGAACCAACTCAATGCCTGGTTGGCGCCGCCACCGCCGCCACCGCCCATGTTGACCACCGGTGGATCGGAATCGGCCGGCATCGAGGGCAAACGGTTAAGCCGGCCGATGACTTCCATCAGCGTCGCCTGCATATCGGTGCCCAGCGTAAATTCCATGTTGATCCAGGCGCCGCCGTTGAAGGCGTTGGAAGACATCTCCTCCATGCCCGGCAGACCCTGCAGTACCTCTTCCATCGGATCCAGGATTTCCGACTCGACCTCCTGCGGTGAAGCCGCACGCCAGCCTGCAAACACGCTGATTTCAGGCAGATCGATATCGGGGAAAAGCTGGACCGGAAGATCCTTAAGACTGAACAATCCAAACAGGGTAATGATGGCCACTGCAACGGCAACACCGGCGGGGTTTTTAACGGCTCGTTCAGTGATACTCATGGCCTTCGCTCGCTCCCTAAACTTTTCTCTATACCCAGATTGGACGCTCAAAAAACCGCGAACGTTACCAACGCATTTTTGTTATAGGGAGATTAGAGCTTCAGGATTTCATTTGGTTGTGACTAAAGTCACGGATTGCGGTGACCGGTTGTGTGCCGGCGGCGAACCGAGTATGGACTTCAAACTATCACGTTGTTGGTAATGCTTGAGCGGACCGGCATAGCGGGACTACACTTCCAGTGTCACAAGGAAGAACAAGGTCAATGGTTGCCGGTTTGATCCTTTGTCACCCGCAGCGGAACTGACCGTTGCACCGCATTCCGTTTTGGCCTTGTGCGACTTAAATGTTGCCTGCATGGCATACGGAGGAAACCCATGAATATAGTGGTTGCTGTGGATCTGTCACCGGCATCCGACGTGGTTATCGAGGCGGCTCGCGGTGTCGCCGAGCTCACCGGGGTCAGCGTGTACATACTTCATGCCGTTGAAGTCGAACGTGATTTCGTCTGTCCCGAGGGCGATCCGGAAACCGTTCGCAGACGGGTCGCCAAGCAGTTCCCAATCGAGCACGGTCGCGTAAAGGCACTCGCCGAAAATCTACTGGATAGTGGTCTGGATGCTACAGCCGTACTGGTCTGCGGCCCCGGCGTGGAAGCTACGCTGAAAGAGGCCGAGTTCCTCGAGGCCGGTCTGATCGTCGTTGGAAGCCACGGACACGGGGCCGTCTATGATGCACTTATCGGCAGTTTTTCAACCGGTATCATCCGTAAATCAAAACTGCCGGTGCTGGTTGTGCCGGTGCGGAAGGTATAGCCCTCACATCGGCTTAACCCTGGTCCCTCAATAACAACTGATCCTCTTTTACAAAGTTCCGATCGGAAACTGATCTAGATCAGGTAGACCTCTTATCAGATCTAAATGATATTGCGAATCATTCTCATTTGCATTACGATCCCTGCATGAATTTCAGAGACCATTAACAGGAACGATATCTCATGCGATCCAAGAATAATCCAGGGCTGAAAATTGCCATCATCGCGCTAATGCTTTTGCTTGGCGCTCCAGTCAGCCACGCCCAGGTGAGTAACCAGGAATTGCTGGCCCGGCTCGAATCGATGCAACAACAGATTGACGATCTGAAACGCCAGCTTGCGCAAAATCAGCAAAAAACCGATGAAACAGACGCCAAGGTCGAAGCCGTCGCAGAAGTGATGGAATCTGCCCCGCCGCAGGTCGCGAAAGCCAGCAAGACCACCATCGGCGGCTACGGCGAGCTGCATTACAACAACCTGGATGCCGACGACCCTGCAAGGGACGTTGAAATGATCGACCTGCATCGCTTCGTGCTTTTCTTTGGTCATGAATTCAATGACCGGACACGTTTTTACTCTGAGGTTGAAGTTGAACACGCCTTTGTGGCCGACTCCGGTGGCGACACGCCCGGCGAAGTGGAAATTGAACAGGCTTTTATCGAATTTGATCTGCGCCAGGACCTCTATGCCAGGGCAGGTGTGTTCCTGATCCCCGTGGGCATACTCAATGAGACACATGAACCACCCACCTTTTATGGCGTGGAACGCAATGATGTGGAAAGCATCATCGTACCCAGCACCTGGTGGGAAGGCGGTGCAGGACTCAATGGCCGCTTCGGCTCCGGCTGGAACTGGGACCTGGCTTATACCTCCGGTCTGCAAATGCCAACCACCGGCGGCAGTGCTTTCAGGGTTCGCAGCGGACGCCAGAAAGTCGCGGAGGCCCCCGCCAGCGACGGCGCACTAACCGGCCGTTTACGCTACCTGGGTATTCCCGGTCTACAGGCCGCGGTAACGGTCCAGTACCAGTTTGATCCGTCGCAGGTCGCAAACGATGGCCTGGATAGCGGTACGTTGTTAGAGGCTCACATTGATTACCAGCGTAACGGCTTTGGTCTGCGGGCACTCTATGCACGCTGGGATTTCACCGGCGATGCCGTTGAAGCCGCAGGTGCAGATACCCAAACCGGCTGGTATATCGAGCCCAGCTACCGCCTGAACGAAAAGATCGGCTTCTATACACGCTATGAAGATGTCGATGCTGCGCGTGCCCAGGATCAATTCGACCAATGGGAGATTGGGCTGAACTGGTGGCCGGCTAAGAATGTCGTGATCAAGTTTGACTACCGTGACCGCAGCCACGATCTGGACAGTGAAAGTGGCCGTAACTTTACCGGCATAGACCTGGGTGTGGGCTACAGCTTTTAAGCGATGCCGATGACCCGCAGAAAAATATTGATTGTTTTGCTTTTGACCTTGTCGTTGCCGGCGCTGGTTTTCCCCGCCTCTGTCTACGAGACCCAGGTGGAATTCCTCTCCCGTGCATTCAATGAATCGCCGCCTGAGCCCGGTCTCCTCTGGCTCAGCGGCGAGAGAAAATCAGTTGTCCGGCAACTGCTTGGTCATGATTACGCCGCACTGCGCTTAAGGTACTGGTGCCAGGCCGGGCGTTCCGCCTGGATACTTGATGAAATTGGCAAGGAATTGCCTATCACCGTGGGTGTCATCGTGGAGAAAAATTACATCAGGAACCTGCGTGTGCTGACCTATCGCGAGAACCGGGGTGGCGAAGTCGCAACACCCGCGTTTACCGACCAATTCAACCAGGCTGAACTTGAAGAAAACAATCAGCTTGATGTCACAATTGACGGCATTTCGGGTGCGACCTTATCGGTGCAGGCCCTGACCCGTCTGGCGGCTGTGGCTCTTTTCCTGCACGCCGAGAGCGCCTGTACCGATGGTGCGTAAAAACAGGAAACGCCCGGCTTCGAGCGCGCGCCGTTTACACCGCTCACTTGGCGCGGGTGCCGCACTATTTGTGTTTTTCATGGTGCTCAGTGGGCTGGCGATCAACCACTCTAACGTGCTGGGTCTCGATCAACGCCAGGTTTCTCAACCGTATATGCTTGGCTGGTACGGGCTTGGCGAGCCGGAAAACATCGACAGTTTTGCGGTCGGCGATAACTGGTTGAGCTTTGCCGGGTCGCAGTTGTATCTCAATGACAAGTCCGTGGCAACCGTATCCGGCGGGGTCGGTGCGATATCCAATGGTGACCTGTTGATCGCCGCGGGCAGCGATGAACTGCTGTTACTCGATCATGATGGAAACCTGGTCGAAAGACTGCCCTGGACCTCCATTGGTACCTCTGCTATTAAATCAATTGGTCTGGCTGAAAATACAGGGGTCATGGTGAAAAGCGGTGACCGGTTGTGGCTGGCTGACACGAACCTGCTGAACTGGCGGGTTGCCGAAGATGATTTCACCGGCCTGACCTGGGCGCAGTCACAAGTTCCACCTGGTGATCTTCAACAAGCGATCAACCGTTTATACCGCGGCAATGGCCTGACCATGGAGCGGGTTCTGCTGGATCTTCACAGCGGCCGCATATTTGGTCCAGTGGGTATTCTCGTTTACGACCTGCTGGCCCTGGCCCTGGGCTTTCTCTCAATCAGCGGCCTGGTTTTATGGTTTCGGGGTCGCCGCAACAAAAAACCGAAATAAATCCGAACCACCATTCGGATGTAACTTAAAAACCGGCACTGACAGCGTGCCGATGTAGCGCACAAATGTTAGACTGCAGCCTGGCTTTACCCGGCATTTGATAACGCCTTTCAAAGCAAACATTTTTATGAAGCCGAAGCAAAACAGGCTGTTCGCTACCCTCACTATCATTGGCCTTTGGTCTCCCATTGCTTGGTGCGGCTGGCTCCCGGAAATCCTGGTCGACCCCGAAGACGGCCAGCTTGACGCAAGCGCCTACCTGGCCAGTGCCAAGGGATTCCTGCCCATTCCGATCATCATTACCGAACCCGCGGTCGGTTTCGGTCTCGGCGCGGCGGTAGCCTATTTCCATGCACCCAAGGAACTGGATCCTGAAATACACAGCCACAAGGGTCCGCCGAGTATCAGCATTGGCTTTGGTGCGAAAACTGAAAACGGCACTTACGCATATGGTGGTGGTCATCTGGGTGTTTGGAAAGACGATCATATCCGTTACACCGGCGCCGTGGCCAAGATTAATGTCAACATGGCCTTTTACCTCGATGGCCGTAATGAAAAAATTCTTGAGCAGGGAATCGATTTTAATATCGATGGCGCATTTCTGTTTCAACAGGCGCAGTTTCGCCTGCGGGAATCCGATTGGTGGCTAGGCGCCAATTATGTCTATGTCAACGCGGACAACACCTTTGGACTGGGTGAAATCCTGCCCCCCAACCTTCCTGATCCGAAATTCAGCTTTGATCTCGCAGGAGTAGGGGCATTTGTTTTATATGATGGCAGGAACACGATATTTACACCTTCAAGCGGGCTGTCGGCCAAGCTTGAATACAAGAATTTCGCTGAAACCTGGGGCGGCGATTACAACTACGACAGCTACCAGGGCAGCCTGCTGCACTATACCCCTTTCGGTGATCACTCCAGTCTCGGCCTGAGGTTTGTAGGTCAGACGGTCAGTGGCAATGTCCCGTATTTTTCCTATCCGTTTGTGACACTGCGCGGCATCCCGGCAATGCGTTACCAGGGAAAAAGTGCGTTGGTGGCCGAAGCGGAATATCTCTGGGGTATAACACCACGCTGGTCACTGGTTTTTTTCGGGGGTGTCGGCAAGACCACCACTATCAACGAGTTCCGCGGCGAAGGCCAGACGGTCGGTGCCGGCGGGCTCGGTTTTCGCTACCGCCTGGCGAGGCAACTCGGCCTGCAGGCCGGTGTCGATATTGCCCGCGGACCGGAAGATACATCAATTTACCTGACCGTGGGCAGCGCCTGGGCATTCTGAAGTGAACTAAAAAAGCATTAAGGTGTATGATTGTTTTATGAAATACGTTTTCCTGGCCATTTTTGTATTGTTTTCGACGCAGCCTATGCAGACTATGTCGTGCGACATGCATGATGCCCAGCAAACATCCCAGCATGGTTCCCATGATATGGATCACGGTGACGATATGAATCACGGTGACAACCAGGACATGGATTGTTGTGATCACGATCCTTCGGTGCCAACCGATAATTGCGATTCAATGTCACATTGCGGTGCCTGTCCAGCGGGCGTCCTGGCCTTTAACTCCCTCACGATCGAACCGGTTTTCAATACAAACTCCCGACTGTATCTGCCTGATACCGGTGAGCCACTAAGCGGATTCAGCCCTCCACTTTTCAAACCTCCTATCGCCTGAACACTTTGTGTTCCTGACCGCCCCGTGGCGGTTTTATCCCGATTTTATGTTTGTATCACAGGTTAAACTACCTGTGGTGTTGTGGAGAATACGATGTACCAGTCCCTTGCCGTTAAGGCATTCCGCCGTCTGTGTGTTACGGCGCTGCTCCTGTTTGCAGGTGCGGATACTATTTTTGCCGCCGAGCTGAGCATAGAAGAAGCCGGCCAGCTTGCGTTAAAGAACGACTATACGCTGCAGGCCATCGACGCCCGCAGCCAGTCCATGTCAGAGCTTGCCGCAGCGGCTGAAAGTCTACCCGACCCGAAGCTCAAGCTCGGTTTCGCCAACCTGCCCACCGACAGTTTTAACCTGGGCCAGGAGCCGATGACACAAACGGTAATCGGTATTCAGCAAACGTTCCCACGTGGCCAGACGCGTTCGCTCAGCAGTGAGCGGATCAACGAATCCGTTGCACGCAATGATGCTGAAGCCGAGGACCGGGAACTGCAAATTTTGCTCACTGTGCGCGAAGAATATATGCAGATACTCCTGCACCGGGAACGGCAGCGGATCCTGCAACAGTCACGCATCGTTTTTACGGACCTGGCGGAGATCACGCGTGACTATTACGCCACCGGCCGTGCCCATCAACAGGATGTCGTACAGGCTCAACTTGAGTTATCAAAAGTAGAGGAGCGGCTGCTTGCCATTGCGCAACAGGAGAAGCAGGCCCGCGCCCGGCTGGCTGAACGGATCGGCGCCGATGCGTACCGGGAGCTTGACGCGGGCTGGCCGCAGATCAGCCAGCCACCACCTGCTGCGCAAATCATCGCAGGCCTGGCTGAACATCCGCGAATACGTGCCTGGCAACACGAAATTGAGAAATCAAGGACATCGGAAGAAATCGCGCGGCAGGCTTACAAACCGGGTTTTGCGGTGGATCTCGCTTACGGCGCCCGTAGCGGACAGAATACCAATGGCACCGATCGCAGTGACATGCTGTCGGTCTTTGTGACGATGGATATACCACTGTTCACCAAAAACCGCCAGGACCGGTTGCTGGCCGCCAGCATCGCAGATACCTCGGCGACAGAATATGTCCGCGATGATGTTTATCGATCCATGAAAGCACGCGTGGAAGAATACGCAGCAACACTTACCCACGAACAGGAACGGGTCAAACTTTACCAGGAACACCTGTTACCGCAAGCGTCCTTTAACGCAGAGACTGCTTTTGAAGACTACCAGGATGCGGTCGGCGACCTGACCACGCTGATGCGTGCCCAGATCGGTGAATACGAGCTCAAGCTCAGCCACGCATCCTTGCGCGCCGATGAGATCATTACGCGTGTACGACTGCTGTATTTTCAGGGAGAAGCATCATGAGCAAAGATAACAAACCGGCAGGCCGTCCAAAAATGCCGCTGATTGCAGCCCTGGTCATCGGCCTCGCGGGTGGCGTCCTGATAAGCAACTACACCATTCTTGGGGAACAGCTCGATTTCCAGCCGGCCGGTGTCAAAACAACCGAAAAGGAGATCCTCTACTGGGTCGCCCCCATGGACCCGAGCTACCGGCGCGACGGCCCCGGCAAGTCACCCATGGGTATGGACCTGGTGCCCGTCTACGCTGACGAGCAGAAAGAACCTGAAATCCTGTATTGGGTCGCCCCCATGGATCCGAGCTACCGGCGCGACGGCCCCGGCAAGTCACCCATGGGTATGGACCTGGTGCCCGTATATACGGAAGAAGCTGCCGACACCGACGCCGTCCACATCAGTGCGGCTGTCGAGCAAAGCCTGGGTGTGCGCACCAGCAAGGTGGAACGCCGCTCCCTGTGGCGTAAAGTGGAGGCGACCGGTTACGTCGGGTTTGACGAAAGCCGTGTCAGCCAGATCAATTTGCGTACCGAAGGCTGGATCGAACGCCTGCTGGTCAAGAATGAAGGCGAACGTGTAAAAAAGGGCCAGTTGCTATTCGAGTTTTATTCACCGCAACTGGTTAATGCACAGAAAGAATACGTACAGGCCAGGCGCCGGAATGATGCGCAGATGCTGACCGCAACCGAAGAGAAACTGTTGGCGCTGGGTATGGTTCAGGCCGATATACAGCAGTTGGCGAAATCATTGAAAGCCACTAACACCGTGCAGGTGTTGGCGCCACAGGACGGTATCGTCACCGCCCTCAACGTCAGGGAAGGCATTTTCGTCAGGCCAGCCACCGAAATCATGAGTTTGGCAGACCTTTCCAGTGTCTGGCTGCAAGCCGAGGTCTTTGAATCCCAGGCCGACTGGGTCATGCAATCACAATCCGCCGAGGCGCGCCTGAATTACATGCCGGGTGAAGTCTTCAGTGGCCGTGTTGACTATGTCTACCCGGTGCTCGACCCCAAGACCCGGACACTGCAGGTACGGCTTCGTTTCGATAACCCGGATGAGCGTATGAAACCCAATATGTACGCCCGTGTAACGATATTCGGTAAATCGCACCCCGGAGCACTGAGCATTCCCCGTGAAGCCCTGATCCGCGGGCAGGATTCCGACCGGGTCGTGGTGGCTCTCGGCCACGGAAAGTACACGGTTCACGAGGTCATGAGTGGTATTGAGAGTGGCAACTGGGTGGAAATCGTGGCCGGGCTCGAGGCCGGCGAAGAGGTGGTCACCTCTGCTCAATTCCTGATCGACTCCGAAGCCAGCCTGGCTGGCAGCATCCACCGTCTTGATGCCGGTTCCATTATTCAGGGTGCAACGGAGCAGCGAGCGGTCTTCGGCAATGGCATCGTAAAGGCCGTGGACGCGAACGCCCGCCGAATCCGCATCAGTCACGGCCCTATCGAGACCCTTGGCTGGGCACCCATGACCATGGAATTTGACGTGCTGCCGGGCCCTGACCTGGAGGCCATCACCATCGGTCAAAGCGTGCATTTTTCCTTGCAACAGTCAGAAGCCGGGGACTATGTCATTGATGTCATCCATCAACCCGAGCCCGCCGGGGTTGATGACGGGGTTGACGACGATGCCAAGACACCGGATGCGCACCACCAGCACGAGGAGAGCACATCGTGATTGAAGCCATTATCCGGTGGTCGCTGAACAACCGCTTCCTGGTGCTGCTGATAACCGGTATCCTGGTCCTCGCAGGTGTGCAAGCCATTAGGACCACACCGATTGACGCCCTGCCCGACCTTTCCGATGTGCAGGTGATCATCAAGACCAACTACCCGGGCCAGGCCCCGCAAGTGGTTGAAGACCAGGTGACCTACCCCCTTACCACGGCAATGCTGGCGGTGCCCGGTGCCACCACCGTGCGTGGCTACTCCTTTTTCGGCGATTCTTTTGTGTATGTCATTTTTGAAGACGGCACCGATCTTTACTGGGCGCGTTCCAGGGTTCTGGAGTATTTAAGCCAGGTATCCGACAAGCTTCCACCCGCCGCCAGGCCGGCCCTCGGCCCGGATGCAACCGGTGTCGGCTGGGTATACGAGTATGCGTTGGTGGACCGGACCGGCCAGCATGACCTCGCCGAGTTGCGTTCCGTGCAGGACTGGTTTCTGAAATTTGAACTGCAAACCGTTCCTGGCGTCTCCGAGGTCGCCACCATTGGTGGCATGGTTCAGCAATACCAGGTCGTCATCGACCCCGGTGCGTTGCAGGCCTACCAGCTGTCAGTCGCGCAGGTCCGCGATGCGATCAAGCGCGGCAACCAGGAAGCCGGCGGCTCCGTGGTCGAAATGGGCGAAGCGGAGTACATGGTTCGCGCAACCGGTTACCTGACCTCCATAAGCGACCTGCAAAAAATACCTCTAGGCATGAATGACAAGGGGACACCCGTCAGGCTGGAAGACATAGCAGAGATACGCACCGGCCCGCAACTCAGACGCGGTATCGCCGAGCTCAATGGGGAAGGCGAGGTTGTAGGTGCCGTCGTAGTGATGCGCTTTGGTGAGAATGCCCGGACCACGATCGAGGCTGTCAAGAATAGGCTGGAAGAACTGAAGAGCAGTCTGCCCGAAGGCGTTGAAGTGGTTGAAACCTATAATCGCTCTGCATTGATCGAGCGCTCCGTTGCAACACTGAAAACGAAACTGGTCGAGGAGTTCCTGGTCGTGGTGCTGGTGTGTATCCTTTTCCTGTTCCACTTCCGCTCCTCCCTGGTCGTGATCCTGTCCTTACCGGTGGGTATCCTCATCGCCTTTTTGGTCATGCGCTTGCAGGGTCTGAACGCCAATATCATGTCACTGGGTGGTATCGCCATCGCGATCGGCGCGATGGTCGATGCCTCCATCGTCATGGTCGAGACCGTTCATAAAAAGATGGAGCAGAGTGATTACGACCCCAGGAAGCACTGGGCCACCGTTGCCGAAGCCGCGACCGAGGTGGGGCCACCGCTATTCTTCTCGCTATTGATCATCACGCTGAGCTTTTTGCCGGTATTTACGCTGCAGGCCCAGGAGGGCCGGATGTTTGCCCCGCTGGCGTTCACCAAGACCTATTCCATGGCGGGCGCTGCCCTGTTGTCCATTACCCTCGTACCCGTTCTGATGGGTTACTTTATCCGGGGCAAGATTACATCTGAGCACAAAAACCCGTTAAGCCGTGTGCTGATTTGGTCGTACCGACCGCTGATCAACGCCGTAACCCGGCGCCCGGGGCTGGTCCTTGCAGTATCAGCCGTCCTGGTCGTCGTGGGGATGTGGCCTGCCAACCGCCTGGGTTCGGAATTCATGCCCGACCTGAACGAAGGCGACATCATGTACATGCCGACCACTTTTCCGGGTATATCGATCGGCAAGGCACAGCAACTGTTACAGCAAACCGACAAGCTG
>Ga0316188_10000953_pt1 | contig 13442 bp, 9 predicted proteins | sample Phiworburrow1_MG_FD_204933 | JGI IMG/M metagenome (GOLD analysis project Ga0316188, IMG submission 204933) | Coastal sediment microbial communities from Maine, United States - Phippsburg worm burrow 1 | ecosystem: Environmental > Aquatic > Marine > Coastal > Sediment | place: USA: Maine...
CCTTGGCAGTAATTTCGCAGCTCTCGCCCATCGACAAACCGGTGCGAGGCTCCTTAACACCCGGAAATGAGGGTTTCAGGAAGCTCGGGCGAAAACGAAATATCGGCTTGATGCGCTCGAGAGTAGAGTGTGCCGCATGCATGTCGAGGAGCATGCGACGGTATGGGTCCGAGTACACGATAGGGGCATCGCTGACTGTGTCGGTGCCGCCGGCAATGCCGGACTCAATCTGGCCGAGCGAGATCTTGTTGGCGATCAGGATCGCCGCCTCAAGGCTGGTGCCACAGGCACGCTGCAGGTCTACCGCCGGTGTGCGTATCGACAAACTGGACTCGATAACGCTCTCGCGTGCGAGGCTCCAGTCGCTGGAATGTTTAATAATTGCACCCAGCGCGACTTCACCGAGGGTCTGTCCCCGGAGGTCGAACTTATTGACGAGGCCGTTTAACGCGGCCGTCATCAGGTCCCGGTTTGAGCAGTGCCGATACGCTGAATGCGACCGACAAAATGGAATTCGCGATCCACCAACAATGGCAACCCGAATTGCCCGTCCGTCATGCAACATACTTAAATCTCCATACCGTCCGGTTACCCTGTATGCGACGCAACTTTACACCATTCAAAGACTTAACCGTAGGTTAAGATACGGCAATGCCAGCCCCCTCGGAACTCTGGCGGCCCCAGGCTCGATCGATCTTGCGCCTTGGTGGACCGCTGATCGTCAACTATCTCGCAGTTGCAGGAATGGGCCTCGCCGACACATTGATGTCCGGCCGTCTCGGGGCATCGTCGCTGGCAGCGGTCGCGGTGGGTCACAGCGTCTGGATGCTTAATTTCACCGCCTGCCTGGGCATCCTCATGGCAATCTCCCCGATCATTGCGCGGCTCTACGGGGCCGGGCAGTCACGAAAGATCGGCCGGTATACGCGACACGGGATGTATCTCGGCATAGTCCTGGGTGTCGTGGTGCTGCTCGCAGGCCGTACACTGATGCACACGATTCTCGACGTCATGAGTATCGATACCGGCTTCCGTGACCTGACGCTCGATTACACGCGCGCTGTGCTGTTCGGCGCCCCGGGCATTTTTGTCTTTCTCGCGCTGCGCTTTACGACCGAAGGTGTGGGCTATACACGGCCGATCATGTTCACGTCCGTGTTCTCGCTAATCTGCAACGTGTTCCTGAACTATGTGCTCATGTTCGGGCATTTCGGCGCGCCGGCGCTGGGCGTGGAAGGTTGCGGCTATGCGAGTGCCATAACGATGTGGATAGTCGCCATCACACTGGGTCTGTACATGTCCCTGAGTCCGCGCCTGCGCGGGCTGAAAATCTTCACGCGCATCGGCCAGTTTCGACCGGCGTTGTTTCGCGAGATCATCATTCTCGGTGTGCCGATATCGATAACGATCACCGCCGAAGTCGGATTGTTCTCCGCGGTCTCGATACTTGTCGGAACGCGCGGCGCCGAGATCACGGCGGCACACCAGATCGCACTCAGTTACGCGTCGTCGATGTTCATGATCCCACTCGCGCTGAGCTCAGCGACTACCGTGCAGGTTGGCCACATGCTGGGCGCAGGCAATCCACACAAGGCGCGCATTGCCGGCATCACTGGCATCACCATGTGCGCAGCTTTCATGGCGGTGTCGGCAATCGTGCTACTGGTCTTCCGGGACGTGATCGTGACGCTGTACACGGATGACCCTGTCGTTACGGGTATCGCACTGAGCCTGATGCTGGTGGCCGCCATCTTCCAGGTCGCGGATGGCATTCAGATCGGGGCCGCCGCGGCGCTACGTGCCTACAAGGACACGGCGTTTCCGATGGCGATCAACATATTCTCTTACTGGGTCGTGGCGTTTCCGCTTGGCTACCTGGCCGCGATTACCTACCGCCTGCCGGCCAACCAGATATGGGCGGCGTTCATCGCCGGTCTGGGCCTCGCAGCGATACTACTGACCTGGCGCTTCAATCGCCTGTCGCGAGCCTAACCTTGTCCGAAATCGGGGCTGTCGCTGGCAAGGTACTCGTCTTCCTCACTCGTGTTTTCGCGGCCCAGCAGCTTATTGCGGTGCGGAAAGCGGCCAAACTGGTCGATGATGTCCTTATGGAGTTCGGCGAATTGCGCCACCGTCAGGAAGGTCTCCTGGTAAGTCGGTGATACTGATTCGGCGAGGCGGTTGTACAACTCGACCGCCTTGGCCTGGACCTTGGCGGACTCGGCGTGTTGCAACGGCATATAAAAGAACACGCGCTGGATCGGGGTCAGGCTCTTGTCCTTCTTCTCCATCGCACCCTCCACACACAGCTTAAGCGCGAGCCTGTCCTTGGAAAACGCCTCGGCGCTGTTGCGATAGATGTTGCGGCGAAACTGGTCGATGAGAATGATCAGCGCAAGACGTCCGTGCGGGTCGGCAGCCCAGTGGTCAAGCTTGCCTTCACTGGCGCGCTCAACATCATCGGCAAACGCCTCTTCGATTTCGCGATCGAACACCGGGTCTTCGCCAAACCAGATATCCATGCGCCGGTCTATCTGCGGTGCCGACAGCGCCTGTTCCTTGAACCAGAAGGAGAGGATCGCCTCGATGCGGCTCAGGTCCTCGTCAGTGATCGTGGCACCCATGCTTTCGCTTAATAGTTTTACAGACATTATTGAGATCTCAGCTGTGGCCTCGCTGGCCAAAGTGCGAACTGAGTCACAAATTGGGCGTCTTTGACCACATAGGCCGTGGTTGTCAGTAGACTTTAGCAGATGATGAATCAGCTCACTCGAACGCTGTGCACAGTTAGCGCCATCCTGATGACGCTGGCCGCCTGCGGTGAACCACCCACCGAGCCTGAGGCCGAGCTGCGTGCCTGGGTTGCTGCCGGTGTTAAGGCGGCAGAGAACAAGGAGCGGCGTAACCTCGTCGGCATGATCTCGGAGTCATATGCCGATGGTCGAGGAAACGAACGCAGCGACATAGAAAACCTCTTGCGCCTCTATTTTTTGCGGCAGAACAACATACGGTTGCTGCCGAAGATTGAAGAGATCATGGTGTATGGTGACAGTGCAGCAAAGATTGTCACGACGGTCGGCATGGCTGGCACCAATGATGGGGTCCTGGGCTTCAGCGCAGACGCGTACCGCTTTGAGCTGGAACTGGAGAAGGATGGCGACGACTGGCAGCTGATCGCCGCGCGCTGGGGAGAATTGGGTGATGAAATCAGGTAGACGACTGGCAATCCTGGGGCTCATGCTGGCGCTCGCTGGCTGCGCGTCGCTTCCCGAAAACCTCATCAGCAATCCTGATGTCCAGCTGCGCGACGTTAAGGTGGTCGGACTGGGTTTTAATAATCAGACATTCCTGTTGTCCTTCGATATCCACAACCCGAATCCGTTTCCGCTGCCGGTGAACCATGTCAGCTACGGTGTGCGGCTTGATGGCCAGCGGTTCGCAAGCGGCAAGACCGCGAGCGACATATCCGTACCGGCGAACGGTGACGCCCAGTTCGCCATCAGCGTTGAGCTCGACCTGCTGACGACGGGACCGCAGTTACTTTCCATTGTGCGCGATGGCGCGCGACGTGAGGTCCCCTATCAGCTGGAGGGCCAGCTCGGCATCGACATTCCGCTGACGCCACCTGTTGCCTACCGTACGCAGGGCACCATTCGACTGAACTAGAGTGCGTGTTTGGTTGCGAAAGCAACAGATGCGAGGGGCTGGTTCCTAACCTATACTGAGTCGCTCACGGCGCTCTGCGCTATCTCAATGCAATACAACCTCTGTCGAGGACCGCCAGCGAGCGATTCTCGTGGCACGTATGGCGGAAAACTCAAAAAAAAACCTGCTGGACCCGGAGCTACATCGCGACAGTTGCGGCTTTGGGCTTATTGCGAATCTCGATGATCTGCCGAGTCACTGGGTCATCGATACCGCGATCGAGGCACTGGCGCGCCTGACGCACCGTGGTGCTGTGGCCGCGGACGGCAAGACCGGCGATGGTTGCGGCCTTCTTATCAAGTTTCCCGAGTCCTTCCTGCGGGCTACCGGCGAAGAGCTGGGTTTCAATCTCAACAAGCGATTCGCAGCAGGAACCGTGTTCCTCAGCCAGGACAAGGCATCGTCCGATGCGGCACGCGCTGCTATCGATGCCGCGGTCGGTGATTTTGGCCTGGAACTGGTTGGCTGGCGTGAGGTGCCTGTGGAGCCGTCCGTGTGTGGCGCCCAGGCTCTGGCGACGCTGCCACGTATCGAACAGGTCTTCGTCAACGCGCCCGAAAGTATGGCGCGCGGCGCGTTCAACCGCCGGCTGTTCCAGGCACGCCGCCGCGCCGAGAACAGGATCAACGACAACGAGACCTACATTGCGAGCCTGTCGTCGGTCACGATCAGCTACAAGGGCATGATCATGCCGGCGGCCCTGCCGGAGTTCTACCCGGATCTCAGGGACCCGCGCATGAAGTCGTCGGTGTGTGTTTTCCACCAGCGATTCTCGACCAACACGCTGCCCGAGTGGCGCCTGGCTCAGCCATTCCGCTTCCTAGCGCATAACGGCGAGATCAATACGATCCAGGGAAACCGCAACTGGGCAGTTGCGCGGTCGAAGAATTTCATTTCCGAAAAACTCGATGACATCAGCGATCTCAATCCGATTGTTTCGCTGACCGGCTCCGACTCGTCGAGTCTCGACAATATGCTTGAGGTCATGCGTGCGGGTGGGATGGACGTGCTCCAGGCGATGCGCATCCTGATACCGCCGGCCTGGCAGACCGTCGATAACATCGATCCGGATGTGCGGGCATTCTATGAGTTCTACGATTGCCAGCAGGAACCGTGGGATGGACCGGCGGGCATTGTCCTCACCGACGGTCGTTACGCGGCCTGCTGTCTCGATCGCAACGGACTGCGCCCGGCACGCTACGTGATCACCAAAGATCGCCATATTACTGTCGCCTCGGAAGTTGGCGTCTACAACTACGATGAGAAAGATGTAGTTAGCAAAGGACGCCTGGGCCCGGGCGAGATGCTCGCGGTCGACCTTGTCAACGGCGAGCTGCTGGATACGGACGATATCCACGACATTCTCAAAACGCGCGCGCCATACAAGAAGTGGCTCAAGAAAGGCGTTCGCTATCTCGACTCCCTGCTTGTCGATACTCGCATCGCCGCCGAGCCTTTCGACGCAGAAACGCTGGCGACCTACCAGAAGATGTTCAATCTCTCGCGTGAAGAGATTAACGAAGTCATCGCCGTGCTGGCGAAGGCCGAAATGGAGGCAGTCGGATCGATGGGCGACGACACGCCCATGGCCGTGTTATCGCAAAAGATCCGCTCGCCGTTCGACTACTTTCGTCAGCAGTTTGCCCAGGTTACAAATCCGCCGATCGATTCGCTTCGCGAGCGCATCGTCATGTCGCTGCAGACCAATGTAGGTGGTGAATCGAATCTATTCGACATCGGGCCGGCGCATGCCGAGCAGGTCATCATTAATTCGCCCGTGTTGTCGCAGGCCAAGTTACGCCAGCTCGTTGGTCCGGGCATGTTCGAAGACAGCCATGTTTTCATCGACCTGAACGTCGACGAAAACCTGAGCCTGACCGAGGCGCTGGACAAGATTTGCGCTGAGGCCGAGCAGGGAGTGCGCGACGGCAACCTGATCGTCATGCTCAGCGACCGATACCTCGTGAAAGGCAAGTTGCCCGTCCATGCGCTGCTTGCAACGGGCGCCGTGCATCACCACCTCGTGCAGACGGGCCTGCGCTGTGACGCCAATATTATTGTAGAGACGGGCGTCGCCCGCGATTCGCATCACATTGCCTGCCTTATCGGTTATGGCGCGACGATGGTGTACCCCTACCTCGTCTACCAGTCGCTGCATGACATCGCGAAGCGCGGCAACATCGACCGGCAACAACAGCTGGGTCGAGCCTACCGGCGCGGTATTCGCAAGGGCTTGTTCAAGATCATGTCAAAGATGGGTATCTCGTCCATCTCGAGTTATCGCGGTGCGCAGCTCTTCGAGATCGTCGGTCTTAACGATGACATTGTCGAGCGCTGTTTCAAGGGCACGACATCGCGCATCCAGGGATCGAATTTCGACGACCTGCTTTACGACCAGAAACAACTCGCGCAAGCCGCGTGGGAACCGCGGGAACTGATCGAGCAGGGCGGTTTGTACAAGTATGTCCACGGCGGTGAATATCATTGCTATAACCCGGACGTGGTCACCACCCTGCAGGCTGCGGTACGCACCGGTGATTTCGAGCGTTATAAGGAGTATGCGCGGCTCGTTAACGAGCGACCGGTCGCAACATTGCGCGACCTGATGGACATCAAGCCCGCCGGTAAAGCGGTACCGCTTGACGAGGTTGAGTCGATCGAGGAAATCCTGCCGCGCTTCGACAGTGCCGGCATGTCGCTCGGTGCGCTGTCGCCCGAGGCTCATGAGGCGCTCGCGATAGCGATGAACCGGATGGGCGGGCGCTCGAATTCGGGTGAGGGCGGCGAGGATCCGTCGCGCTACGGCAACGAACGCATGTCGAAGATCAAGCAGGTCGCGTCGGGCCGCTTCGGCGTAACCGCCGAGTATCTCGTCAATGCCGAGGTCATCCAGATCAAGATTGCGCAGGGCGCCAAGCCCGGCGAAGGTGGACAGCTGCCAGGCCACAAGGTCAACGCGATGATCGCGAAGCTGCGTTTCGCGAAACCTGGCGTGGGCCTGATCTCGCCACCGCCGCATCACGACATCTATTCAATCGAGGATCTTGCCCAGCTGATCTTCGATCTCAAGCAGGTGAACCCGACGGCACTGGTATCGGTGAAACTGGTCGCCGAGCCCGGTGTGGGCACCATTGCCGCGGGCGTCGTCAAGGCCTACGCCGACCTGATTACGATCTCCGGCTACGATGGCGGTACCGGCGCAAGCCCCTTGAGTTCGGTCAAATACGCAGGCAGCCCCTGGGAGCTCGGCTTGTCCGAGACCCACCAGGTGCTGCGTTCGCAGAACATGCGTCACCAGGTGCGCCTGCAGACTGATGGGGGGCTCAAGACAGGCCTCGACGTTGTCAAGGCCGCGATGCTCGGCGCCGAGAGCTTTGGTTTCGGTACGGGTCCGATGGTCGCCCTGGGCTGCAAATACCTGCGTATCTGTCATCTCAATAACTGCGCAACGGGCGTTGCCACGCAGAACAGTGTATTGCGCAGCGAATATTTCATCGGGTTGCCCGAGATGGTGATCAACTTCTTCCGCTTCATTGCCGAAGAGGTTCGCCACCTCATGGCAGAGCTGGGCATTCGTAAATTCGAAGACCTGATCGGTCGCTCGGACCTGCTCGACCTTAAGGAAGGCGAAAGCCTGCGGCAGTCGCGCCTCGACCTCTCGCCCATCATTTCCATGGACGGCCTTGCCCGGGATGCACCGCAGTTCTGCACCGACCTCCGAAACGAGCCGTTCGACAAGGGCGAACTCGCCGAGAAGATGCTCGAGGAAACCCTGCCGGCCATACAGTCGAAAAGCGGCGGGCGATTTGGGTTCGAGGTACAGAACTTCAATCGTTCGATCGGCGCAAGACTGGCCGGAGAGATCGCACGCCAGCATGGCAATGAAGGGATGGCGGATGCGCCGCTCGACATCGTGCTGCGTGGTACGGCGGGGCAGAGTTTCGGTGCGTGGAACCTCTCGGGCCTGAACATGACCCTGTCCGGCGATGCGAACGACTACGTTGGCAAAGGTATGGCGGGTGGCCGTATTGTCGTGCGGCCGCCGGAAGAGGCGAGCTACGTGGCGCGCGATACAGCCATTGTCGGTAATACCTGCCTGTACGGGGCAACCGGTGGTGAGCTGTACGCTGCGGGCCTTGCCGGCGAACGCTTCGGGGTGAGGAACTCGGGAGCAACCGCCGTAATCGAGGGCGCAGGCGATCACTGCTGTGAATACATGACGGGTGGTGTTGTTGTCGTGCTCGGCAAGAGCGGCCTGAATTTTGGCGCGGGCATGACCGGCGGTTTTGCCTATGTACTCGACATCGATCGCGACTTTGTCGATCGTTACAACCACGAGCTCATCGACATTCACCGCATTACGCCGGAGAGCATGGAAGCGCACCTGCATCACCTGCACGACCTGATCGTGGCTCATGTGGAATACACGGGTAGCGTCTGGGGCACGGCGATCCTTGAGGACTATCGCACTTATCTACCCAAGTTCTGGGTCGTGAAGCCGAAGGCCGATGAACTTAATTCGCTGATCGAGTCGCTGAGGCAGGCTGCGTAATGGCGAAGCATCCACTGCAGTTTCTCGAGGTGCCGCGGCGCGATCCGGAAAAGGAAGACGCAGAGCAGCGCGTCGAGCATTACGGCGAGATTTACGGGTCCTACGACGGGGCCAGTGCGGCCGCGCAGGCCGGGCGCTGCCTGGCCTGTGGCAATCCGTACTGCGAATGGCAGTGTCCGGTTCACAACTATATTCCGAACTGGCTCGCGCTCATCGAGGAGGGCAAGTTATTCGAAGCCGCAGAGTTGTCGCATCAGACGAACTCGCTGCCAGAGATCTGCGGACGGGTGTGTCCGCAGGATCGACTGTGCGAAGGTGCCTGCACGCTTGAAGATGCAAACGGTGCCGTAACGATCGGCAGCATCGAGAAGTACATTACGGATGAGGCGCTCAGCCAGGGCTGGCGACCGGATATGTCGCATGTGAGCGATACGGGCAAGCGCGTCGCCATCGTTGGCGCGGGTCCCGCAGGGTTGGGTGCCGCCGATGTGCTTGCACGCAACGGTATCCGATCGGTTGTGTTTGATGCGTACCCCGAAATCGGTGGCCTGCTGACTTATGGCATACCGCCGTTCAAGCTCGAGAAGCAGGTCGTGCGCAAGCGCCGCGAGATTCTCGAGGGCATGGGCGTGCAGTTCGTTCTCAACACGCGAATCGGCGACGACAAGCCTTTCGACGAATTACTCGATGAGTTCGACGCCGTGTTCCTCGGCATGGGCACCTACGAGTACGTTACCGGTGGCTTCGATGGTGAGGACCTGCCGGGCGTCTACGATGCCTTGCCGTACCTGGTAGGCAACGTATACCGCGAACTCGGACACGATGAAACGGATGCGCCGTACATTGACCTTGAAGGCAGGAACGTTGTCGTACTTGGCGGCGGTGATACAGGCATGGACTGTAATCGCACCGCGATTCGCCAGGGCGCCGCGAGCGTTACGTGTGCGTATCGCCGTGACGAAGAGAACATGCCGGGCTCACGCCGTGAAGTTGCCAACAGTAAAGAAGAGGGCGTGACTTTTCTTTTCAATCGCCAGCCGCTGGAGATTATCGGTGATGACAAAGTCACGGGTGTCCGGGTTATTGAAACGAAACTGGGCGCGCCGGGCTCCGACGGTCGTCGTCGTCCCGAACCGATTCCCGGGACCGAAACGATCCTGCCGGCCGACGCTGTAGTTATCGCCTTCGGTTTTCGCCCGGATCCTCCGGCGTGGTTCAAGGAGCACTCCATCGACACGCTCGACAGCGGTCGCGTCCTCGTCAAATCCATGGGTGTCGTTCCCTACCAGACGAGCAACCCGAAAGTCTTCGCGGGTGGCGATATGGTGCGCGGATCGGACCTGGTGGTAACCGCGGTGCATGAAGGTCGTGAGGCCGCAAAGGGAATCGCAAGGTTCCTGCAAGTTTGAGACGATGGCGGGATGATGAGGAAAGCCATCTTCACTATCCTGGTTTGCTCGACTCTCCTTCCGGCAAATGAAAGCCTGTCGGCTCCTGAGGTTCTCGAGGTCGTTCCTGTCGCCCGGTACGTTAGTGACGAAGAAAAATTGCGTGCCTACCAGGAATTCAAAAAGTCGGTGATCAAAGGTACGGCGGTGTACGACGATACGTTCAGGAACCCGGTTTTTCCGCTCGGTTCAGTTCTCGTCGATTGTCGAAGCGTGCGTCGGATCGGCGTCACGCTCGCACTTCGCTTTAAAGATGTTCACAGCCGCTCCGTCGGCCATCGGTATCCAACAAGTAGCGTCAAAGATACGCTCGTCAAGTATGTCTGGTCGCACTCCGAGCATGATGAAGCGGGTGGTCGGTATCTGTGGGAGACTCGATTACACCCGCACTACAAATTGATGTTCGTTAGCACGGGTCTCAACTTACGAGACGTGGATTACGTTGATGGCACTGTGACAGTCAACGTCTTCGTAAACGCCGAATCGGTCTACGAGACTTCGTTCAGACTCGTCGGCTGCGAGGCTGACTAGCCGGGTCGTATCCGGAGGTCCTGGCCAGTTATTCCATACCCTGGGACATGTCCGGCTTGCTCAATCGGGCAGGTTGATTCCCTTAGCCGAGACGACCTTCCAGGCCCAGGTGAGTTCGCTGCCCCTGTAGTGGACAGTGAACCGGGTTTCCACCGATTCCATCGGGGCAATCATCACTTTCTGCGGATACTCGTGCAATGAGCTTGAGTTCGCATCGTCCCAGACCGCGATGGTCACTTCGGTAACAGTAAGGTTTTCATTCTTGTTCTGAATTGTGGCGGTGTAGCTACTGCCAAACGCCTTGATTCTGGCTCTGACTTTGTCGAGTTCTGCAGCCGTCAAACTCCTGCCTGGTCCCGTAGCAACCGGGACCGGCTGCGGAATGGGCGTATCGGCTTGCGGCGCGGTGTTCTCTACCTGGGCGGCGACTTCCTGCTGTTCGGGATACAGGTTGCGACAACTTGTAATTATTGCCTGGGCAGCGATGTCGCTAGAAACACCCTTCATCGATTCGAGAATGCATTCATCGTAACTGGAGGGGGCGGCCTGGCCAACGCCAGGAAACATGAAAACCGCGACAACAAGTAAGGAAGAACCGGTTCGCAACATCATTGTTTTGCCCCTGTCGAGATCGAAGCAATACTTTATCGCTTTGTTGCACCGGGATTGCAACCTGAGGGTATCGATACGGTGAAGCAGACGCCGCCCTCGACGTTATCCGCGCTGATATGGCCGCCATGGCCTTCGGCGATCAGGCGGGCGACGTAAAGGCCGAGGCCGAGATGACGTGAGTCATTACTGCTGCGCATCGAAACCATCGAGTCGAACAGTTGCGAGCGCATGCGCTCCGGCAGCCGAGGTCCCGGATTGGTGACGGCAATGAGAAGGGCATTGTCTTCCTCCTTCAGAGCCAGTGTGATCGTATCGCCGTCGGCGCTGAAGTCGACGGCATTGTCGACCAGCTTGTCGAGCATCTGGATTAGCAGCTCCGGTGAACCGCTTGCCTGGGCTGAAGCGACGCTGCTGGTGAACTCGAACGTCCGGTCCTTGTAGACGTCGCGATAGGCCCTGGTCGTCGAGTCGAGAACAGCCTGAAAATCGAACTGCTCGGGTTCGGCATTCTTCATCAGCTCCTCGACCCGGCTTGCCTCGCTCATTGCGCTGAGAATACGTCGCAGGCGATCGGCGCCTTCACGCGCTCTTGCGGTGTAACCCAGCGATGCCTCGTTCAGTTCCTCATGCTCGAGATTCTCCAGCGATGAGGTCACTATCGCGAGCGGCGTGCGCAGTTCGTGGGACAGCTTGGATGCAAGCGATCGCAGGTACTCGTTGTACTCGCCCAGCTGCTGCAATACCCAGGAGAAGCTGCGCGACAAATCACCAATCTCATCCTCGGCGAGGGCGCTCGGAAGTGCCGATGCCAGGTTTTCCGTTTCCAGCGCATCCTCGGCGGCAATCGATAGCGCTCGTATGCGACGCGACAGCCAGGTCGCGTAGCCGAGCAGTGCGCCCGCAACCAGCAGTGTGGTGATTAGTGTGACGTTGATGAGTCGCGACAGGCCCGCGTTTCGCTGGCTCAGGATGGCGTCTGTACCACGCTGTAAAACGACCGTGCCGATCACCTCGACGCCATCGCTTATTGGCGCAGCAACGGCAACAATGGCTGTCCCGGTGTCGGCGCTTCTGAACCACGCCCCTTTTTCCCGGCCCTCCAGCGCCGCGCTGACGTAGGGCTGCTGCTCGCGTCCCTGCGGATCGGGCTCTGCGAAAGCCGCCTCCTTGCCTCGCTCGACAAGCAAGTCGTATATACGTCGCGCGAAGCCAGTGCCCGACGGCCCTCCCCCGCCCGACCCAAGCTCACCGGCTGCAGCAACACGCCAGCCATCAGCGTCGGTGAGGATCAGGCGCATGTCGGGCCCTATGAGTTCTTCCGCAACCTGGTCCAGCTCGGCAATGTTGCTCATCGCCAATCCCGGTGTGCGGCCCGAGAATGAGCTGCTGCGTGTGCCTGCCTGCAGCGGGTCGGCTGTATTCTGAATGACCAGGCCGAGGTGCGGACCGAGCTGTCCCGATGGAATACGGGCCTCCACACGATACCCGCCGGGAATGTCCTGCCAGAATGCCGTGATAGTGGCTTGAGGTTCAAAGCCAAAGGGCGATTGGCGATAGCTTATTATTCTGCCGGGCGCTTCGGCCGCGAACGTAAAAGCCTCGCTGAATTTGGATGGGCTGCTGCTGACCAGCGTAACTCGATCGGCATATCGCGATGCACCATCGACCAGAAGCGACTGCGGAGTTGCGTAGATAACATCGCGGTCGGCGACCTCAACGTAGAGATACGTTGCCTGTGCATACGACGCCACGGCAAAACGGATGAGACCATCGCTACCTCGTAATGAACGCAACGATGCGGTCGGGAGTGTCCAGTCGTCAAAGTACCCGTCGATCTCCGGTTGCGAGTCGAGCTGGTGTATGTACAGCTGATCACCAACGCCGTAGGAGCTGTCTCGGACGGGAAATTTGTCGCGGTACTGAACCATTGAGCCGGCGATCGCTTTAGCGGTTCCAGCCAGCATCTGCTCTTGCCCTGCGCGTAGTGCTATCTCGGTTTCACGGATAAACTCACAGCCCGCCCAGGGCAACATCAGGGTCAGCAAGCTGACGAGTAGCAGCTGGCGCCGAAGATTCACTAATCGCTGATCCAGCGATAGCCCATGCCATAGACGGTCTCGATGGAGTCGAAACTCTCATCGATGGCGTGGAACTTGCGACGAATACGTTTAACGTGCGACGTGATCGTGTTGTCGTCGAGCACCGCCTGGGCGGCATCCATTAGCTGCTGCCTGTTCTTGACATGCCCTGGGTATCGCGCGAGCGCGTGAACCAGCCAGAACTCTGTCAATGTCAGCGCAACAGGCTGGTCCTGCCAGCGAATGGTCATACGCTCTGTATCGATACTCAGGTCACCGCGCGTGATGCGGCTTTCGGTGCCCTGTGGTTTTTGCATTGCATCGAGCCGGCGAAATAGCGCAGCAACCCGCGCCATCAGATGCGGCAAGCTGATGTCCTTCGTAAGGTAATCGTCGGCGCCCAGGCGCAGGCCTGACACCGCATCGAATTCACTGTCCCTTGCGGTCAGGAAGATGATCGGCAGATCGGCAGCGCGTGACCGAAGTTCGCGGCATAGCTCAAAGCCACCTTCCACG
>Ga0316188_10000955_pt1 | contig 13430 bp, 12 predicted proteins | sample Phiworburrow1_MG_FD_204933 | JGI IMG/M metagenome (GOLD analysis project Ga0316188, IMG submission 204933) | Coastal sediment microbial communities from Maine, United States - Phippsburg worm burrow 1 | ecosystem: Environmental > Aquatic > Marine > Coastal > Sediment | place: USA: Maine...
AGAAATCCAGCTGTAGGTCTCTGGTAGGTTAGATAAATAAGCAATCGTCATCACTAGAGCTGCGGCACACAATCCAATAATTGCACCGACTAATGTGCCATGAACAACGTCCTGTTTAAATACTGATTCAATATTATGCAAGTGTTTATGAGTTTCTACGCCGGCATCGTCTTTGCTTAAAACATGAATCTGTGGTCTAAAAATACCTCTGCGTTCCAGTTCCTCTTCTATACCGTCGAGATCATCAAGATCATCACTAACGAAATAATGTCTATTCATTATTTTATGCTCCAAAATATAATTGATATTAAATTTAAACAATGGTTAGTTGCATAAACCGGTTAAGACTAAAAATGTTACCTCGACTTATTCACGCTACTTATATTAATGTTTTATATTATGTCAATAATCAGTCAATCTCACTATCTACGTTGATATTCTGTATGTAGTAAAAAACCTTCATCTGAAATCCGCTTGACTGTTCCAGTCTAAGTGCTATTACCCGTCATCGTACGCAATGTCTAAGTTCAATGTTAAGACCAGATAATCATCGACTTCAAAAGCTTTGTGAGTTTTACTTCAACATTTGCCATCTTCATTAAGTTTAAGATAGAGGACATATAATTAAAAACATTAGGGCTCCGATTGTAATAAATGTCAAGAGGATTGATTATAGGCAGCACAATTAGAGAGAGAATCATGTCTGAGATAATTTTCGTAAGAGATTGATTTTATTGTGATATATATGAGATTGATGAAGTGGGCGTGAGGTTATATTAGAAAGAAATTGTTAATATGCGGCGCATGACTAGATAATTAAAGCAGGAGTGTCAAAATAAAAAACGTATTCACTGAAATTTTTAAAAAAGTCTGTCAAGCAAAAGTTGCTTATTATATTAAGTGTTAGCAAGATTTTCTGAATTACTAAATTAAGGTGAAAAATAGTTTGCCGTTGGATTTTAAACCTGGCGTATTTAGCTACAGGTTTAAAAATAACAATTATAAAAAGGGTGTTAATGCTTTGCAAAATCAAAAAGACAGGAAGATTTCGTTACGCTGGCGTCGGACAAAAATCATAGCGACTGTCGGCCCAGCGACCGATTCGCAAAAATGTATTAAAGAATTAATAAAGTCCGGCGTTAATGTTTTTCGTTTAAATATGTCACATGGTGATCATGAATATCATAGAAAAATATTTAACAGGATTCGCTCATGTTCAAAACATATAGATTCGCATGTCGCCATACTAATAGACTTATGCGGACCAAAAATACGAGTTGGCAAGTTTGAAAACGGCAGTATTGAGTTGAAGAAAAATGCCAGGGTGATCATTAGTTGTATAAATGGCATTGGACGTGAAGGTTTGATTATTTCTCAGTATAAACAACTCTATAAAGATGTAAAAAAAGGTGAAAGGATATTACTTGATGATGGTAACCTGGAATGTATGGTTGAGACGGTCGATGGTAAGAACGTCGAATGTAAAGTTGTCTATGGAGGTGAACTGAAAAATAATAAAGGCATTAATCTTCCAGATTCGAAGGTGTCAGTATCAAGTTTCACTGCTAAAGATAAAAAAGATGTAAAGCTGGCAATGGAGTTGAATACGGATTTTGTTGCGCTAAGTTTTATACGTACAGCAAAAGATATTCAAAGCCTCAAAAATTATATGCATCGTACGAATAAGGAGATTCCGATTATTGCAAAAATTGAAAAGCCTGAAGCAGTTGAAAACATAACCGATATCATTACAGTCTCATACGGAATCATGATAGCTCGAGGAGATTTAGGCATCGAGTTGCCAGCCGAAGCGGTGCCATTAATACAAAAAGATATTATTGTAAAAGCAAGATCCAGAAATAGACCCGTGATCGTAGCGACACAGATGATGGAATCAATGATTACAAACGCGAGGCCGACAAGAGCGGAAGTAGGCGATGTAGCCAACGCTGCGATGACGAGTGCTGATGCGGTAATGTTGTCAGCTGAAACTGCGGTAGGAAAATATCCAGTTAAAGCTGTAAAGATGATGGATAAAATTTTACGTGAAATCGAAAAAAGCCAGTGGAATAAAAATAGCTTTGGAGATGACTTAGAAGAAGCTAGCGTAGCACCATCATCGAGAAAAGCAATTGCACATGCAGCTAGTACTCTGGCACGTGAACTGAAGTTACAGGGTATTCTGGTGCCGACTACTAGTGGGCATACTGCTGCAGTATTATCAGCAAGCCGTCCGTCATCTCCTTTGCTAGGAATATCTGTTAGCAGTGAAACCTGTCAGAAACTGGCATTACATTGGGGAACTATTCCTTTTCTTATGAAGGAAGAGAAAGCTCGAGACTGGCGATTACTGAGCCAGGAAATTTGTAAACGTTATAAATTAACGCAAACAGGTAATCGCGTGTTGCTGGTTTCTGGATTCAATGATAATGAATTATTGAATGAGCCAGTATTAAAAATTATAAAAGTTAAAGTTTAATATATGGAAATATATTACAAGTTCAAATAATATAAAAACGAGAGGTAACTTACCTGCTTTTGCTGGCTTTAACGGCCGGCAAAGGAAGGTGCGGGACTATACTGTTGTGATGGGTAAAGGCCAGGGCTATATACAGGGCGAAAATAATAAGGATAATAGTGGACACGCTGATAATCTTGTTGCCTGCGTAATATATTTTGATCTCGTTTATAGTCGAAGTAGTTCATCCATCCCGGCGGTCCACCTGCGGGGCAAAAAGGGAATTCGCCTCGTGAATAACCACTGACCGAGTTAAATAATGTGAAGAAAATCAGGCAGAGCTTTAATTGTGTTTTCATTATTGCAGAAATCCGTATGGTGACTGAATCGATTATATAAAATACGGTGACTGAAAGTGCGATTATTTTATTGGGATAATGGCAGAGATAAAAAGTCAATGCCTGAAAAATAGCGGCGCTTAATAGGTTTAGGGGGAATTAAGTCAGTAAAGACAGCGTACTGGATTGTGTGTCAATGCTATCAGTACAACGATATACAATAAGATTTCATATAATTCACATGAAAAAATATATAAATTTAACATTCAATACATTATTTTTTATCATTAGTCTGTTAGCGATAAACACGACCGCCGCTGCGGCAAAAGTGAGTATCCATAAAAATGAAATGAGCGGTTTACTAACCTGGACGTCTGAAGATGAAGGATTCAGCATTGAGCTAATACAATTATTGCCTGATTTTATCCGCGCAATTTATGGAAAACATGATTTTCCTGATGAGGAAATCGAACGTGCCGCCTCATACTGTATGTTTGGTACAATTTTGAAGAATACCTCTAATCAGCAATTAAGTTATCGTGTCGCAAACTGGCGTTATCGTACAAAAGACGGTAAAGAGCATCCGGTTAAAACAAAAAGTGAGTGGTTAGAGGAATGGAAAAAAGTGGGAATTTTATTTTCCTGGACGTTGTTGCCTGATGAGGGTGAGTTTTCTGTTGGTGATTGGCAGCAGGGTTTTACCACGATTAACTTACCACGAGAAAGTGAATTCGATCTGGTTTATAAATGGGAGCTTGATGGTGTGCAATATTCGGGTGTATTAAACAATATAAGATGTGCACCAGAATCACTGACTGGAATATAATTATTATTATGATGCAATTTAAAAAACTTTTTATTATAGTGTTGCTAATTGCTACAGCACCCGTTAACGCTGATTGGCAACAACCTGAGCTGAGTCATAATTTAACACCGGTTAAAAATATTACGCCTGCCAGTGACTTTGAATTATCTGACATGGACGATGTAAAAATAAAGCTGTCCGATTATCGAGGAAAGGTTGTGTTATTAAACTTCTGGGCAACATGGTGTCCTCCGTGTATTCGTGAGATGCCTTCGATGGAGCGATTACACCAGCAGGTTAATGCAGAGGACTTTAAAGTTATAGCAATAAATCAGATGGAAGATGCTGATCAGGTTTTTGCATTTACCGGCCAGTTAGAGATTGACCCAACTTTTGATATTTTGTTCGATAGCACCAGTAAGGTATCGCAAGATTATGCGGTACGCGGTCTTCCAACAACCTATCTGATTGATAAACAAGGCAACATACGATACCGTGCAGTTGGCGGTCGTGTCTTTGATCATCCTAAGGTGATCGAGATAATAAATGGGCTTATCAAAGAGTAAAGTTTCAGAATATTGAGCGCTGTTAGTCAATAAGCGCTATTGATGTAGCGGCAGTAGTTTTATTTATAGTGAATAAAGCTTCACAGTATTCAGTGATTTCATCTGCTGACGATGGATCATCAGCACAGTTACAGCCAGCAATTATACCCGTATACAATAATCCGGCTTTAGCCAGGATATGGTCATCATCTTCTGTTACATTCAATATGGTTACAGATAAATTTTCAGCATTAGCAATGCTGCTGTGTCTCAAGCCTTGTTGTAGCGGCAGTGATTTTTCATCCAGAGAACAGATTTCCTGCTTTAAAGTTTCTGTGAAATTGGGGCTTCCATATACTCGCAGAGATAAGTGCAACGTGATCATAATACAAAAAACCTTTTTGTTTACACCGTGTCCGGGATGTTAATTTCGCCTAGCGACGCCTGCATGACAGCCACCAGGTGGCCGTGATATTGCTCCTGACCGATAAGGCGCCAGCCTAGATTCTGGTAAAATAATTTTTTATCAGGAGTGAATAGATAAAGCTTATCTATACTACCTAGTTTTGCCTGAGTCATCACATGAAGCACAAGTTTTGTACCGACCCCTTTGCCCCGGTGTGATGGCGAAACATAAACACTCGCTAGCCATGGTGATAACTGTGGCATAGTTTCCATGTCATGACTAACAAGTGCGGCAGAACCTAACAGCTCGTCTTCTTCAGCAATAAAAGTACTTGGGATTAAATCATTGTTTAAATAAGCCTGCATACGTTTAATACGCTGTTCAATGGATTCGTTCGGGGTCAAATATGACCATTGTCGATGGTGCCAATGTGCGAGTGCTGTGAGATGCTCGGTTGCCTCGTTTAAGTTGAGTATTTTTATCATTATATAAGTAGAAATTAGTAAAACCTGGATTAATAAATACAACTTTATAACATTACGGTTGATAGTTTAAATATCGACTGCTTGTTCGAAAAACAGGATTCGCAAATGGCAAAAGTTGATTCATTGATAGCGGACGATATTTATTGTGATAACAGGCGGTGATCTAAGTGATATCAAAGTATATATATCATTTACAGGTGCCCTACTTTTACCAGTATCAAAGTCTCCTCTTCTACATGAGGAAAATGTTTACTCATATGAGGGCTGCGAATCCAGCTGCCGGCAGGATAGCTACCGAATTCATCGATAAAAGTACCGTTGATTACCACTATCTCTTCGCCTCCCCAGTGTGTATGCGTCTGAAAGACTTCATTTTTTGGCCAGAAGACCAGGGCTGTACTCTGTGTTTTATGTGAGTGTAAAGGTAATACCTTCAGATTGCCTATGCCCGGCCTCCAAAGTTGATCTGACGGACGTAACACCAGATCGAGGGTATCATCTTGTTGAAACTGATCCAGCTTTACGAACAATATGCAGCCTTGCCTGGTAAATGGACTGTGATGAGATCCCGGTGGATTGCGGATATAAGTCCCCGCCGGATAGTCGCCATTCTCATCGGAAAATACTCCCTGCAATACGTAAATCTCTTCACCCTGTGGATGCTTATGCTGTGGAAAAAAAGAGTCCGGTTCAAATTTAACAAAACTGCTTGTATGACCCGATTCCTCAGCTTCACGTTCAAGGTATATACGAGAGACACCATCAGCCGGACTCTTTATCCAGTCCTGATCCTCCGGTCGAAGGCAGACGGGTTTAGATAAGTCCATGTTTAATCTGTATTTATCTTTCATGACTGCTTTTTATCAGTTAATTTTATATGAATCAATATATTGTGGTGCAGTTTCTGGACAAACTATTTATTTTATTGAGAGAGGAAAAAAGAATGAGTGTCTTCAGTGAACTATTTAATGATATTACAGGCTGGCTAGCCATTAATGTAATTGTATTCATACTGGTTATGATGGCCTGTCTGTTTAGTCTGTTTATCAGCAAGTCAGCCAAAGGCAAGAAGTGATTATTAGCTATCAATAAGATTGTGAGTGGTATTCGTAACTATACCAGTTGATGTCTGCACCAGATATCAGCAGAATAGATATAAAACCAAAAACACCGATAAGCGCCATGATAACGGCACCAAGAAAAGCACTGCCAAAACCTTTGACTTCAAAATCAGGTACCAGCGAGGCAGCCAGCATGATCATCAGAGCATTGATTACCAGTGCAAATAAACCAAAAGTGAGTACCGATAATTGAGCAGTTAAGAGCCATAACACTGGACGGATAAAGGCGTTTATTAAACCAAGTGTGCCAGCCGCAATGAGGAAGGCCGAAAAGTTTTTTGCTTTTATCCCAGAAACAATCAAGGTAGCAAAGCCGAGCCCGATCGCTGTTGCTAACAGGTTTATAAGTAGAGCGGTTATCATAAAAAAGCTGAATTTTTAATATGAATGTCAATGAGAGAATGGATTTTGAGTTTTATAAACTGAAAATCCATCATCGGTATTTATTGTCGTTGACGGTGATTCAGGGTTGGCTTTTGTTTCGCCTGCTTCATCTACACAGCATACAGCAATCTGCCTGATCGCGAGTTCTTCATCAATTCTCGTTAGGTTAAAGCTTCGCTGGTATGGTTCATAACTCGCGGCATGCTCAATTTTAAGTGTGCTGTCTACGCGAATATAATTCGTAGTACCTGCAATTAAGTTCAGTGTAAGACGGGTTAAGCCCATGTAATTTTTATCGGGTTCTATTTCGAAAGTGGCCTCACCGGGAGGTAAAGTTAAGCGTGCAATTTGTCCGTTTTTTATCGATAGTTTTTGTTCGCCAGCGAGGTACAGGCCGGGCGAATAGATTGCATTAGACATGACTACGGGTCGATAGATGTAAATGATCGCCAGATCGGGTTCGGCGGCTTCCGGGATGAAGGTTTTTGTGCTTTCTGTTGCACTGCATCCAGAGATAAAAATCGAGCTGTAAGTGAAAAAAACTATTATGAGTAAATTATTCAAAACTAAGTTTATATCCAGCTGCGCCAAGGTAATTTATTTCTTTTGTCAGATCAGCAAAAGTCATACTATGATTTTCCAGCCAGTTTTTTGGGAAGCGCAAGTTAATTTTTTTATTACGAACGTTGATTTCTATTTGAGGTATGGACTCGTTAGTTCGTCCGCGATGTAAAAGAACGGCGATACGTAATAGCACGCACATATCTTTACCCGATTTAACGAAAGGCTTCATTAGCTGTTTGAATGCATGAACTCGGAATTTACTTCGATGTGATAAAACCATAGCCGATAATAATGCCTGCTCCTGACGGGAGAACCCCTGCATATCAGCATTCGTTAAAATGTAGGCACCATGTTTGTGATAGTTATTATGTGAAACCTGCAGTCCAATTTCGTGCAACATTGCTGCCCATTTAGCGAGTGGCTCGATATGTTCTACATCGATAGACCATTGCTTGTACACGGAAGCACATAGTTGTTGGACAGTCGCCGTAACACGCTTGGCCTGCTCGATATCTACACCCCAGCGAGACATGGCGTCTTCGACGGCGGTATCCCTTATATCGTTGTGATTAATTCGGCCGACGAGATCATAAAGCAGTCCTTCGCGCATACCCTGGTCTGATACCTGCATCTGCTCGATATTTAAGGTTTTGAAGACTGCAAGTAATACAGATAGGCCGCCAGCGAGCACCGGTCTCCGGCTCTCGCTAAGTCCGGCAAGCTTGAGATTATCAACATGGCCCGCGTCGATAACAGCGTCGCGCAATTTAAGCAGCGATTCGAGACTGATGCCATTCAGGCACCAGCCTTCTTCATGGACGATATTACCGATCGCCTTGATCGTGCCTGAGCAGCCGATAGCTTCATCCCATTTACCGTGCTGGAAATCAGTGGCCTGAGGAAATAAAACCAGGGAAGCATCCGTTACTGCTGCTTTCATAGAGGCTTTTGTAATGATTCCGTCATTAAAAAAACGTCTGCTAGCGCTGACGCAGCCGGTGTAAATGCTTTCGCGGCGCAGAGATAACATGCCGCGACCGATGATGCATTCTGTGCTGCCGCCGCCGATATCAATAACCAGGCGGTTGCCTTCTTTTGTCGCCAGTCCGTGAGCTACTCCGAGGTAAATAAGCCGCGCTTCTTCACGACCTTCGATGATTTCGATAGGGTGATTTAAGATCATTTCCGCTTTTTTTACGAAAGTACGTGCATTTTTTGCGACACGCAGGGTGTTTGTTCCCGCTATGCGAACGGCTGACTGCGGCAGGCCACGTATCCGCTGGGCAAAGGTTTCAAGACATGCAAAGGCCCGAGCTTGAGCGGGCTCATCGATATAACCGCGGGCATCAAGTCCGCCACCTAAACGCACAGTATCCTGCAGTCGATCAATGACTGACAGAGTTCCTGATTCTTCAAGCCGTGAAACAATCATATGGAAGCTATTAGAGCCAAGATCGATGGCAGCTACGGTTTCAGGTATGTGCTGTTTCGTGGTATTCATTTGGTTGCTAATGTGGCATTGTGTAGCCAAAATATAAGCTGGCATCTTACATTAAATTACATATGGTGTAATTGAAAAATCTCGTGTGGTTAAAGAACGTTAAGTACAGTTTCGATTGTGTAAATAAAGTTGTGTATGGATGGTTATTTTTAGTATCAATGACCGTCAATGCGCAGGTCGCTGAGTCAGCTCCAGAAACTGATGATGAAATTGATACCACTTTAGAAGAGACTTATATAGAAGCATTTCCAACAGAGAGAACTGAAGAATTTAATATTTATCGAAAAGAAAACCCGAATGACCCCTGTGACCGTGGGCTAGATTCTTATGACTATGAAAAAAGCTGGTATGACAAAACGCAGATTTATATAAATTCGAGTTTTTGTGAACCGGCATTATGGTTTGATAACTTTTTCGCAAACGATCGCGTCTTTTCGGAAGGCCCAGCGGGAACCTATGTCCGCTGGCGAAATGATTTCATTTATGATGAAGAGGAATACTTTAAATTTCAAACCAATCTAAGTTTGAGTGTTGAGCTGCCCGGCACCCAAGATAAATTGCGTTTGACATACGAAAATGTTGAAGACGAAAATATACAGGATATAGCGCCAGGTACAGCTGGAGAAAAGACAAGCAGTCTCGGATTACAGGTTGAAATGCTGGAAAATATTCGCTCTAAAATATCTGTTAGCATCACATTCTCGCCCAGCATACGTTTGAGATATCGTTACACATATCCAAGCTTTCAGAATTTAACTTTACGCTTTACACAGGAAGTACAAAGAGATAAAGCCGAAAACAATGCACGTACCTTGTTTGAAGTTGAAAAGACATTTGAACAGCGATATTTGCTACGTTCTTCAACAGAAGGCAAAGTATCAGAAGTATATGATGGTGTCGAGTGGCTGCAGGCATTTGTTCTGTACCAGCGGATAAATAAAAAGACGTCCATCTCTTATGAAAGTAGTGCGAATGGGATAACACAACCTTACACTATAGCGACAAACTATGGCCTCGGAGTAAGGTATAGAAAAAACTTTCACCGGAAATGGCTTTTTTATGAGGTTGCTCCTGCATTGAGCTGGCCGATAACGCTCGATGAATCACGGAATAATGTTGTCCAGAACAGGCGCTCGGTATGGTCAATATTATTCCGCTTTGAAGTACATTTTGGAAATGCGCATAAAAAACGTTATGAAGATTATAATTAGGCAGGAAGGTGTTATGACATTTAAGCTGATACCTCGATTATGACGAGTACAGCAGAAATGAACAAGGTTCGAATATATTTTGTAAAGACGCCAACAGGTAATAATCGATGTCAGATAAATGATGCGCTATTAGATCAGTGGCTACCTGAGTTATCTCCTCGAAAACAGGCCTCTATCCAACGCCTGATTAATGAGAAAGACCGTCTGTCCTCCTTACTTGGTCTGTGTTTGTTGAAAATGTGCGCAATAGACGAGAAAATCCAAGATTTTCAGTTATCTCATATCCACTATCCGGAGTCCGGTAAGCCTTACTGGAATAGTAAAAGTATTCATCAGTTTGACTTTAATATTTCACATTCCGAAGGTTTAATAGTTGTCGCTATGAGCAAGATAATGAAAGTTGGTGTTGATGTTGAAAAAGTTCGCAGATTAAAAAATTTAAATTTTAAAATGGTAATGTTACCTGATGAGTTAAATAAGATCAGACAGATACCAGATATGTTTTTTGATTTATGGTCGCAGAAAGAATCTGTGGTAAAGGCAGCGAACACTTCCGGGATTGCGCGTATGCGTGATGTCTATTTAAATAATGATCGGGCAACCCTCGATGATGTCTGCTGGCACCTAAAATCTTTAAATAAACATATAGCACCAGAGGAAAAGTTTTCTATTCATCTGGCAACGTCACAGCCCGTTGAAGAGTTAATCCTGAAACAAATGTTGCTAGATGATTTTATCAGTTAAGGGAAAAGCAATTAGAGCTATGCTGTAGCAAGTTATATATTTTAATCAGGCATGACCGATGCCTGCACGCAGCGTAATACGTTGTAATCAAACATGCCGTCGAGGGCATCGTAAACAGGCTTAAGCTTCTTGCGATCATCGTCTACACTGAGCAGGGCTTCATGGATGATATTGATTTCCTGATCGTTTATGCTGATAACTTCATTCAGCTTTAGCTCGCCATGTCCAATGCAGCAGGCAAGATGAGAATAAACCGTTGTAGGTTTAAGATTACGTTGTATGGCTATAGTGTCTACATCCAGGCCGTTGCGAAACATAAGTAATGTTTCATTGACAGTGTCTGTGGCACCTGTCTCCTGCCTGTTTCTGTGATCCTTGATGACGTTAAGAAACGCCTCTGAATAGCGCTCGGTTTTTTTGTCACCTATTCCATTGATCCGAGAAAATTGTTCACGGTTAGCGGGTTGGCGTTCTACCATTTCAACCAGTGTAGCATCATGAAAAATCATAAAAGGCGGGATGCTGTATTCTTCAGCCAGTTTTTTACGACAATTACGCAGAGCTTCCCATAGTTCATTGTCGGCGGTTTTATCCGTATTGTAGGACTTACGCCCTGCGCGCGATTTTTCAGAGCGCAGATTCTCTTTGCGCAATAATAACGTTTGATCGCCACGCAACACTGCCCGGCACTGTTCAGTAAGGCGTAGGCTGCCATGGTTTTCAAAATCAACCGACAGAAGATTACGGCTGATTAACTGGCGAAAGATATTGCGCCATTGTTTTGCATTATATTCAGCGCCAAGTCCATAGACATTTAGATTATCATGGCCAAACTGTTTGATGCGCTCATCATCCTTGCCGGTCAGAACATCGAGGAGATAGTTGACGCCAAAACGCTGTCCAGTCCGGTGGACACACGATAAAGCCTTTTGTGCGGCCAGAGTGGCGTCCCAGGTGTCTACTGGAGACAAGCAGTTATCACAATTACCGCAAGGTTGATCGAGAGATTCGTTGAAATACTTAAGTAATGCCTGGCGCCTGCAACTTGTTATCTCAGTAAATCCAAGCATAGCTTCGAGCTTGTGGTGCTCTATTCGTTGGTACTGTTCTTCAGCTGTCGATGTTGCCATCATCTGCTTTAGAGTGATGACATCCTGTAATCCATAGACCATCCAGGCATTGGCAGGTTGACCATCGCGCCCTGCCCGCCCTGTTTCCTGGTAATAAGCCTCCATGCTTTTGGGTAAATTAAGATGTGCAACAAATCGTACGTCGGGTTTGTTTATACCCATACCAAAGGCTATAGTGGCGACGATAATAACCCCGTCTTCATTGAGAAAACGCTGTTGGTGTTTTTCCCTTATCTCAGCCGTTAGGCCAGCGTGATAAGGTAAAGCAGTAAGACCTTTCTCGCTCAACCATGCAGCTGTTGTCTCCACTTTTTTGCGTGACAGGCAGTAGACGATGCCTGAGTCGTGTTCATGCTCATTCTTTATAAAACGAAAAAGAGCTGCTCGCGAATTACTCTGTGCTTCTGCTATTTGGTAACAGATATTGGGGCGGTCAAAACTGGAAATAAAAAAGCGGGCTTCTTCAAGTTTAAGGCGACGACTGATCTCCGCACGTGTCGTTTCGTCTGCAGTTGCTGTCAGCGCGATTCTAGGGATGTCAGGAAATTTTTCGTGCAGTAGTGATAGCTGGATGTAATCCGGACGAAAGTCATGGCCCCACTGTGAAACACAATGGGCTTCATCAATCGCAAAAAGTGAAATCTCTGTTTTCTGTAATAAGCTCAGGAAGTTATTTGTTATAAGTCGCTCTGGAGCAATATATAACATATCCAGTTTTCCATTGACCAGATCATACTCAGTTTGCCTGCTTGTTTTTGCATCCTGTGTAGAATTGAGATATTTGGCATTAATGCCGAGCTGTTGCAGTGCGATAACCTGATCATGCATTAATGCAATTAGTGGTGAAACAATAATGCCAGTACCTTTACGAACCAACGAAGGTATCTGATAGCAAAGTGATTTTCCGCCACCGGTTGGCATTAATACAATAGCATCACCGGAATTAATTAATGTTTGAATGATCTCGCGTTGTTGTAGACGGAAATCAGAATATCCAAAAGTATGACGAAGATAATTGAGGGCTATATCATCCATGTGTTATGTGCATCATAATATAAATATTTATGGTTGATAATAGTAGTTTGTAAGTGGTTGAGCCATGCTTTAGAAAGTAATACACATTAGCCATAGGCATAAATAATAGATTACATTTTATTCTATTATATAGGGCCAGGAAGCAGTTTTCTGTCATGAATACTTACCGGGAATTATTGTAGCGTTTTATTATGAGACTTTTCGGCACAAAATGAAGCAAGTTTCAGTGGCAGGTGGTTATCAACGTTAATAATTCTTGAAGGCGTGATGGATGCTAAGAATCATTTCTCAGGATAAACAGTATTCAGGCCGTTATGGGCACAAAGTCTGATAGCCGCTCATATATGTGTTTTAATTCCCATGCCGTTTGTAGATATCTGCACCTTAGTAGGTCCCTCGCCTTCATTATGATCAACTATCAAATTCAGTACGTTATGATTCTCCTCTTCTTATTCGTATTGCCATTTCTGTCGGTTCAAATTACTGCCCTAGATTGTTTAGCGAGTTCGTGTTACCGAGTGTTTTATTGAGCATTACCTTTCGGGCCTTGAGTAGATCGGACGGTGCAATTTCGAAAAGCCTGCATGTTGATGGGCTCTGCTTGGTTCATTACCAGCTTGACCCTCATGATATTGCCTTTTCTTATATCAAGACAGCATGCGGTGTGAATTCAGCAGTCCTTCGATAGCGGTACAGAGCGTGC
>Ga0316188_10000956_pt1 | contig 13428 bp, 10 predicted proteins | sample Phiworburrow1_MG_FD_204933 | JGI IMG/M metagenome (GOLD analysis project Ga0316188, IMG submission 204933) | Coastal sediment microbial communities from Maine, United States - Phippsburg worm burrow 1 | ecosystem: Environmental > Aquatic > Marine > Coastal > Sediment | place: USA: Maine...
ATCGCGTGGCAGTACTTGGCGCAGGGGTTATGGGTGCCACAATTGCCGCCCATCTGGCCAATGCAGCTCTTGATGTCCTGCTGCTCGACATGGTGCCGCGGGAACTGAGCGGTGAAGAGCAGTCCGCGGGCCTGACCCTCGACAGACCGCAGGTGCGCAACCGGATCGCTCGCAAAGGGCTGGAGGGCCTGCAGACCTTGAAGCCGGCGCCGTTCTACCTCAAGGAGTACGCCAGCCAGATCGAGGTGGGCAACTTCGATGATGACCTGCCCCGGATCAAGGATTGCGACTGGGTCATCGAGGTGGTTGTAGAGCACCTGCCGATCAAGCAGAGCCTATTCGCCAAGCTGCTGCCTCACCTAGCGCCGGGTGCGATCCTTTCGACCAATACCAGCGGCCTCTCGGTCAATGCCATGGCCGAGGGACTGCCGGCCGAGGTGCGCAGCAATTTCCTGGTCACACATTTCTTCAACCCGCCGCGCTACATGCGACTGCTCGAGATCGTCCCCTGCCGCGAGACGGACCCAGCCGTGATCAAGGGAATGGCCGACTTCATCAGTCACCGTCTCGGCAAGGGAATCGTCTACGCCAAGGACACTCCCAACTTCATCGCCAACCGCATCGGGGTCTATGCCATCTACAAGGGGATCGAACACATGGTGGCGATGGGAATGACCGTAGAAGAGGTCGATGCCGTCGCCGGTCCGGCCACTGCCCGGCCCAAGTCGGCAGCCTTCCGCACCGCGGATCTGGTCGGTATCGACACCCTGATTCACGTCGGCAACAACTCCTACCAGCAACTACCGGACGACGATGAGCGTGAGGTTTTCAAGATCCCCGGGTTCATGGCGCAGATGGTTGACAAGGGCCTGCTCGGCAACAAGAGCAAGGGCGGCTTCTATCGCAGGGAGCAGGTCGACGGCAAACGTCAGATCTTCTATTACGACTACACCAGTGGTGAGTTCAAGGCGACGGAAAAGCCCAAATTCGCCTCGCTGGCCGCCGTCAAGATGATCGACGACCCGGCCTTGAAGGTGAAGATGGTGGTCGAGGGGCAGGACAAGGCAGCCGAGTACGCCTGGAAAAACCTTCGTGACACCCTGATCTATACCGTCAAGCGCATCCCTGAGATCGCTGATGACGTCATCAACATCGACAATGCCATGAAGTGGGGATTCAATTGGGAGATCGGACCCTTCGAGATGCTCGACGCCATCGGTGTCGCCAGTTTCGTCAAGCGCGCAGAAAGTGATGGTGTTGCCGTTCCCGGCATCCTCAGGAAGGTCGATCGCTTCTATCGCTTCAACGAGTCCGGACAGAAGGAGTATTACGACCTGCAGGCCGGTGAGTATCGACCGTTGACTCTCAAGGCAGGGCAGATCAACCTGCGTGTACTTAAAAAGAGCGGCGGCGTGGTCGAGAAGAGTTCTGGCTGCACGACCCTCGATCTCGGCGACGGGGTTTTCGGCCTGGAATTCCACTCGAAGATGAACGCGATCAGCGGTGATATCCTGGCCATGACCCACAAGGCGATCAAACGGGCCGAAACCGAGGGTGTCGGTCTGGTGATCGGCAACCAGGGAGTCAACTTCTCGGTCGGTGCCAACCTGATGCTTCTGGCGGTGGCCATGGCGGAGGGGGCCTACGAAGATATCGACATGATGGTGCGTGCCTTCCAGAGAGCGACCATGGCGATCAAGTATGCCAGGGTGCCGGTGGTGGCTGCCCCTCACCAGATGGCTCTCGGTGGTGGCTGCGAGTTCTGCCTGCACGCGTCGGCAATCAACGCCTATGCCGAAACCTACATGGGGCTAGTCGAGATCGGGGTCGGCCTGCTGCCGGCCGGCGGAGGAACCAAGGAGATGTGCCTGCGGGCGGTGGCCCTGGCCGGCAAGTACGATATCGACGTCTCGCCGTTCGTTTTCAAACACTTCCAGCAGATCGGCATGGCCAAGGTCTCCATGGGCGCCGCCGAACTGCCCGGCATGGGTTATATGCGGGAAGGGGACAGCATCAGCATGGATATCGACCGGTTGATTGCCGATGCCAAGCAGAAGGTTCTCGCCCTGGCGGTCAACTACCGGCCGAAGCGACCGGTGGAGAATCTCCCGGCACCGGGCCGCAGCGTAGCCGCCAGCATCAAGAGCCAGCTGTGGAACATGCAGATGGGAGGCTTCGCCACCACCTACGAGGCAGAGATGGGCGGAGTCATCGCCTCGATCATCTGCGGCGGCGACGTTCCGGCCGGTACGCCGATCTCCGAGGATTACCTGCTGCAACTGGAGCGTGAAGGTTTCCTCAAGCTGTGTGGCAACCGGAAGACCGCCGAGCGCATCCAGAATATGCTCAAAACGGGCAAGCCGCTGCGCAACTAAAACACACCGAGTTCCCTCGAGGGAGGATCAAGATGAAAACCGCCTACATTCTGGCTTCCTACCGCACCCCCGGCTGCCGTGCTAAAAAAGGCAAATTCAAGGACATGCGCCCAGACGACCTGGCGGCCGTCGCCCTGGCGGGCCTGGTCGAGCGTACCGGCATCGACACAGCGCGCATCGATGACATCCTGCTCGGCTGTGCCTTCCCCGAAGGCGAGCAGGGCATGAACGTGGCGCGGGTCGCCGCGCTCAAAGCCGGCATCCCCTACCAGGTGCCAGCGCAGACCATCAACCGCTTCTGTTCCTCCGGGCTGCAGGCGATTGCGCTGGCCGCAGAGCGAATCATGGCCGGCTTTGCCGACTGCATCATCGCCGGCGGCGTCGAGTCGATGACCATCGTGCCGATTGGCGGCAACAAGTATAGCGCCAATCCTGGGCTGGTTGCCGCCTGGCCGGAATCCTTCGCCTCCATGGGAATCACGGCCGAGTTGGTGGCCGACAAGTACGGTATCGACCGCCTGGCGCAGGACAGCTTCGCCGCCGGCAGCCACGCCAAGGCCGCCGCGGCGATTGAGGCCGGGCGTTTCAGCGACGAGATCATCCCAGTGGAGATCGAAAAGACCGTGGTCACCAAGGGGAAAGTGATACAGGAGCGTGAAGTGGTCAGCATCGACGACGGCGTGCGCGCCGACACGACCGTCGAGGGGTTGGCACGGCTCAAACCAGCTTTTAAGGTCGGCGGTACGGTGACAGCCGGCAACTCCTCGCAGATGACCGACGGTGCCGCCGCCACCCTGCTGGTGTCCGAAGACCTTCTCAAGGAGCTCGGCAGGGACCCGCTGGCCCGTTACGTGGCCTTCGCTGTCAAGGGGGTCCCGCCTGAGATCATGGGCATCGGCCCGATCGAGGCAATCCCGGCCGCACTCAGGATGGCCGGTCTGCAGCAGGCCGATCTTGGCCTGATCGAGCTCAATGAAGCCTTCGCCGCCCAATCGCTGGCGGTGATCAAGGAACTGGGGTTGAACTCGGAGATCATCAACGTCAATGGCGGAGCTATTGCCCTGGGGCATCCCCTTGGCTGTACCGGGGCCAAGCTGACGGCGACCCTGCTGCACGAGATGGCGCGGCGCAGGACACACTACGGTATGGTGTCAATGTGCATCGGCGGCGGGATGGGTGCGGCCGGGATTTTTGAGCGGGTGTAATGAAGCGCCCCAAGGCGAATTTTATCTTTCTCCTAAAGAGGTGAACCATGGCTGAGAGAATTTTCAAGGGCGGTGAATTTTTAATTACTGAAGTGGTTTGCGAAGACGTCTTTACTCCCGAGCAATTTACCGATGAGCAGAAGCAGATTGCCGAAACTACCGAGCAGTTTGTGGAAAATGAAATCCTTCCGCATCTCGACGAAATAGAAGCGCAGAATTTCGACCTGGTGGTTGAAGGAATGCGTAAGTGCGGTGAACTTGGGCTGCTGATGATCGATGCTCCCGAAGAGTACGGCGGCCTGGAGCTCGACAAAGCGACCAGTATGCTGGTCGGTGAAAAGATCGCCCCTTCCGGTTCGTTCTCTGTCGCCTATGCGGCCCATACCGGGATCGGCACCCTGCCGCTGGTCTATTATGGAACGACGGCACAGAAACAAAAGTACTTGGAGAAGATCATCACGGGCGAGTGGATCTCTGCTTACTGCCTGACCGAGCCGGGCTCGGGCAGCGATGCCCTGGGGGCCCGGGCGACGGCTGTGCTGAGCGAAGACGGCCAGCACTACATCCTCAACGGCACCAAGCAGTTCATCACCAATGGCAGTTTTGCCAACCTTTTCACGGTGTTTGCGAAGGTCGACAAGGAACACTTGACCGCCTTCCTGGTCGAGAAGGATTTCGCAGGCCTGATCGTCGGCGCTGAAGAGAAGAAACTCGGCATCAAGGGATCGTCGACGACCCAGATCATCCTCGACAACTGCAAGGTCCCGGTGGAAAACCTGCTCGGCGAGATCGGCAAGGGGCACAAGATCGCTTTCAACGTACTCAACGTCGGGCGTTTCAAGCTCGGCGCCTGCGTCACCGGTGCCGCCAAGCAGGCGATGCTGGTCGGCGTCAAGTACGCCAATGAACGCAAGCAGTTCGGCCAGGCGATCAGCGAGTTTGGCGCCATCAGGGAAAAGATCGCTGATCTCAACGCGGAGATCTTTGCCGCCGAGTCTCTGGTTTACCGCCTGGCCGGGTTGCTCGATAACCGGCTGGCGACGATCGACAAGGGGATAGACAACTATTATGTCGAGTACCAGAAGGGGATCGAGGAATACGCAACGGAATGCGCCATTTCCAAGGTCTTCTGCAGTGACGTGCTGGCCCAAGTCGTCGACGAGGTGGTGCAGATTCACGGCGGGTACGGCTTCGTCAGCGAGTACCCGGCCGAGCGCTTTTATCGTGACGAGCGCATCAACCGGATTTTCGAGGGAACCAACGAGATCAACCGGCTGCTGATTCCCGGCATGATCCTGCGCAAATCGATGAAGGGGGAACTTCCCCTTCAGGCCGAGGCGATGAAGGCTTTCGAAGCGTTGATGGCCCCGAGCTTCGAGGAACTGGATGCCACGGTCCCCTTTGCCGCTGAAAAGGCACTTCTGAAAAATCTCAAGACGCTCTTTCTCATCCTGGCCGGAACCGCGGTCCAGAAGCACATGGACAAGTTGGCTAACGAGCAGGAAATCCTGCTCGCGGCGGCCGACATGGCGATCCAGATCTTTGCCATAGAAAGTGCCGTTTTGCGGGCCGAAAAAGCGACTCGGAATGCCGGAGAGCAGAAGCAGAAACTGCTCGCAGCGGTGGTGAAGATCTTTGCCTTCAACGCCACGGAAATCGCGGGCACGGCGGCCAAGAAAGGGGCTTTCTACATCGAGGAGGGGGATACCCTGCTGATGATCTTGTCCGGTGTGCGCCGCTTCGCCAAATATGACGCGACCGGGTTGCTGCAGGCCAAGCGACTCCTGGCCCAGGCGGTCTGCAATGAAGAGAAGTACCTGTTCTGACCCGATCTGAAGCGGTGATACGGTGATTCGTCAGCATACCATTGACACGATTTACCATGTCGGTGCGGTTCACTGCTATTCCGGCGAACTCGGGGGGGAACTGGTCCTGTTTGATACCGGGCCGCCGACCCGTAAAGCCCGGGAGTGCCTACGCCGGGAGGTTAACCTTGCCCGACTCAAGCATGTTGTCGTTACACACTGCCACATCGATCATTGCGGCCTTATCTCCTGGCTTACCCAGGAGACAGGTGCGACCCTCTACCTGCCTTACCGGGATATCCTGAAATTTGTCAGGCATGAAGAGCGCCTGGCAAAGATGGGTGAACAACTCCTGAAAGTAGGCTTCGATCACAAGTTCCTTGAGGATTTTCGCCGGGAGATGGATGAAGGTGAGGTGTTCCCCAGGCTCCCGGAACGGTTTCAGACCGTCGAGAGCGGCCTCCCGGGACATCTTGGCCTGGAGATCATCGCCTGCCCGGGGCACTCGCAGAGCGACCTGGTCCTGGCCGGACCGGATTGGGCGGTGACCGGCGACGTGCTGTTGCGGGGGATTTTCCAGGTCCCGCTGCTCGACATCGACCTGGAAACAGGTCGACGCTTCAACAATTACCGGGCCTACTGCACAACCCTCGGCAAACTGGCGGCACTGCGGGGCCGGCAGGTGCTTCCGGGACACCGCGGCTCGATTACTTCGATTGACGAATCGATCCTCTTTTATGTCGGTAAACTGTTGGACCGGGCCGCTCAGTTGAAGCGGTTTGCCAAGCTGGATGATGTGGCCCACATCGTCGACCAGCTGTTTGGCGCTGGGCAGAGCGAACCCTTTTTCTATTATCTGAAAGCGTCAGAAATTATTTTCATGAGGGACTTCCTCTCCGATCCCGATCAATTACGCACCGCTCTCGAACAGATCGGCCTGTTTGAGCCCGTCGCCGCCAAGTTTCTGCAAACGGCCTGCACTCGGGCCAGTGCCATCATGAGCGCTTAAGGAGCCTGCATGGGCCACCATCTCGGCAGTAAAAGCAGCATTATCCCCCTCATCGACCGGCTTAACAAGAACCCGATCGGCCTGGTCGACAATGAAAAACTGCGCCGGATTTTGGCCATGCTCTTCAGTGAGGAGGAAGCCCTGGTTGCCTCGCAATTCCCCTTGGAAGAGGCGACCCTCGATGAACTCGCCCTGAGAACCGCTATCGCTGGCGAGGCATTGCTGCCGATCCTCGATGTCATGGCCGAGAAGGGGCTGGTCATGGACCTGCCTTATGCCGGGACAACCTATTACATGCTGATGCCGGGGCTGATCGGCTTCTTCGAATTCACCTTCATGAAGAAGCGCGCAGACCTGCCGCTGCCGGAGTTGGCCCGCCTGATGTCCGAGTACCTGTTCGAGGATGCCGCTCAAGGGCAGGCCAGGGAATTCTTTGGCAGTAAAACCAGCCTGACCCGGTCGCTGGTCTACGATGATGCCGTGCCGGTCAGCTCGGAAGTCACCCCTTATGAAAGCGCCCGCAGGATCATCTCTGCCGCCAGCTACGGCGCGGTCGGCATGTGCTACTGCCGGCACAAGAAGGAGCACCTTGGAGAATCCTGTCCCAAGCAGGCCCCCGTCGAAGGGACCTGTATCTCCCTGGGAACCTCGGCAAAATTCATGGTGCGTCGTGGCTTTGCCGAAGAGAAGAGTACCGAAGAACTCCTGGCGATTCTCGATAGGGCCAGGAACCTCAAGCTAACGCACATCACCGACAATGTCCGCCAAAAACCCTCGTTCATCTGCAACTGCTGCTCCTGTTGCTGCGAACTGATGGCCGGGGTGCAGGCCGGTTACAGCGACGGGGTCGCCAAAACGCCCTTTATGGCAAACGTCGATGTGACAGAGTGCAACGGTTGCACCCTCTGCTACGCGGCCTGTAATGTGGCGGCGATCTCGGCAGTCACCGGTCAGCTTGGCTCCCATGCCTTCATCGATATGGCTCAATGCCTGGGATGCGGCGCATGCGTGCCGGCCTGCCCCCGGGAAGCCGTCTCCCTGGTCGAGCGTGTCGACAGGCCGCTGCCGCCGGAGAAGCGCAAGGATATGTTTGCCGCGATTTTGAAGGAGAAGGGGCGATTGACACCTTATCTTGTGAGCGGGGCCAAAAAAAGGGCGAGGCGCCTGTTGCAGAGGCGGAAAGGCTAGTCCTGCGGCAATCTGTGTCGCAGCCAGGGGCTGGAATGGTTCCTGGTTAGGTGGCCGGAGGGTTTTCCAGCAGGGCCTGAATCCGGCTGCGGTAGTTGGCGATGTCACTACGCAGCGAAGCCAGTCGGGAGATCTTGTCGTCAATTTTGCCGATATGCAGATCGAGGATTTCGATGACCTGTGGGGTAATGGTATCGAAATCCTGGTTGTGGGTGTCGAAAGTCTCGGCCAGGCTCAACATCTCTTTCAGGCCGATGCCGAGTTCTTTCAATTTGAGAATGAACTTGAGCCTGAGGACCTCATCCCGGTTGTAACTGCGCGCACCTCCTCTTTTCCTGTCGGAAGGGCCCATAAGACCGACTTCCTCGTAGTAGCGGAGGGTTCGGGTGGTGATACCGAGCTGCTTGGCAAGCATGCCGATCTGAATCAAGGGTTCCTGGTGGGCGCTCATGGGCTTTCCTTTTACGTAAACTCACTATTTATTTAACATTGATGGTTACCTGGGTCAAGATTTCTGCAGCGGCGTCCGCAGCGGTTGATCATGCGAAGGAGGTTGTTATGGTGGAGGAGATTTTTGCCCGTCTGGGGGAAGGTTTTCAGGCGGATAAGGTTGTGCGGCAGAAGGTCTATTATTTTTCTGTAGATGACTTGAAAAGGACCGTCACCCTGGCGCCAGAAGGGGTAAGAGTGGACAATGGCAAAACCGTGGAAGTTGCCGATTGCGTCTGCAAGACCAGCACGGGATTTTTCCTGAAAGTCTGGCATGAAGGCTACCGGCCCGGAATGCAGGATTTCCTGTCCGGGGCGATCAAGTCAAACGATCCGTTTGCCCTGCAGGAATTTCTGGCAGCGTTCGGCAAGGGCAGCTGATGCCAGGGGAGGCGCCATGCTCCACGAACAGGGTGCTGTAATCCGCCGGGTGTAAAAGACTTGACCAGGAGGTTGTCGCCTGGACAGGCTGAAACTTTGAGCGCAACAGGGGGACGGGTTCAGATTCCCAGCAGCGATCTCCTCTGCAACTAAAGCAGGGTCATCCAGGTTGATACACGGGCACAACGTAAGGTCCTTCGGGAATCACGGCGACCGACAAATCGCCGCTCTCGGCGACGCATTTGCGAAGCGTCTCGTCCACGGAATCGATCAGCTGAACGCCGGTCAGGGATTTGTCTGCTGCGGAGAGCTTGCCGGCGTAGAGATACACTGTCCCGGTGCGCATCGGTTTCAACTGCATTTGCGTCTGCCATTCATCGATTTCCGCATAATCCTTGCGGCTGATGTCGGCAAAGAAGCCCTCCGCGCCGAGGTTGATCAAGCGCCGCTGTGCATCGGCATATTCCTCCGAACCCAGTCCTTCGGAGCACTCCGAGACGATGATCAGATTGCCCCCTGGCTCGAGGATAGTGACCGGGCCAACCATGCCCTTGACGGTCTGGTAGTAGGTCTTGTCAAGGGGGTACCCGGCGGCACTGGTCACCACGGTCCGGTAACGCCGTTTCGATGGAACAATCACAAAGTCGCGGGTGAAGGCGACAGATTCCAGGTGGCTCTGGAGGATTTCTCCGAAATTCACGAAAGACAGCTTGCGGTGTTCATCGATGACGGTATTGACGGCAAAGACCCGTCCGAGCATGCCCACAATCTCCAACTGCTCCTGGTGAAGCGGGTTGCCATCGAGGATGCAGCTGTCGGCCCCGGGGTGGGACATGAAGCGCGCATTATGGAAGGTGGTGATGGTCTCGCGGTGGGCGATCCCCGGTGCAATCACCTTGCGGCCGCCGGAGTAGCCCGCCATGAAGTGCGGCTCCACCAGCCCGGTGGCGATCTTGAGGTCGGCATCAACAAAGCGGCGGTCGAGTTTCACTCGGGTCCCTGCGCGCGTGGTGCCTAGATCGACATGATCAGCGTCGTTGCGCGCGAAATGATTCTCGACGCGAAAATTCTGCAGTACCCAGGAACTGCCGACCAGCTCTTCCAACTCCTGGCCTTCGTTGGGCCTGTGCAGGCCGGTGGCTATCAGTATGCAAATTTTTTCCCTGGCAATGCCAGCGTCCAGGAGTTGCTGCAAGATGATTGGCAGCAACAGCCCATTGGGAACCGGTCGCGTGATATCGCAAATCAGGATGCAGGCGCTCGACCGTTCACGTGCCTCTTCGAGCAGGGAGCGCGATCCCGTCGCTTGACTCAGGGCCGTGCGCACCGCAGCCTGCGGATCAGGAGAGACCGGCATTGCCAGTTTGCGGATGACGTCGACTTCCCAGCCATCATCGAGGTGAACTGGGAAGGTGTCGGTCCCGTAAAGCAGGTCAATTTTCATTGATGGTCCATACGCTGCGATGTCTTTGGATCGAATATCACACTCGTGAGTGCGACGCATGAAAGCCGAGGGCCGGCATCGTCACTGCTCCAGCCCCTGTCCCTTCCTGCGGGCCGCCGGCGTGGTGCGGGAAAGAACCGGAACCAGGCGGGTCGCGGCCCAGGCAGTGTTCTTATTATACCCTGCGCCGCAGCGAACTCCAAGGTTCACTTCGGTTTGTGATTCTGAACGAACTGCAGGAACCTGCATATCCCTCTGAATCGATGCAATAGAGCATGCTCGAGATGCAGTGGAACCCGCCAGGGCCTGATCCCCCGGGGTGTGGTGTTTCAGCCGCGGCAAAAATCCAGCACGACTCGATCTCGGTCATGCGATCACCTGTTGGCACAACGATGGCCACCGGCCTTGATTCCCTGAAAACATTTGAATGGCCAGGGGCTGGTTTGACGGGCTCCCTGCTCGCGGCGGCCTATCGGAATGTGCTTTCACACAGTTTGATTCAGCGTGATGTCGACTTGAATTTTACGAGTCTCCACGTTTATCTTTATTTGCCCGTCAGGTATCTTAACAACCATCGAAGGCTTGCCGTGGCAGGCAAGTCCAAGATAACCTCCTTCATAACCTCCACAAGATACAAACCTTTGCCCCATGGCCATCCTCCCGGCCATGGGGTCTTTTTTTCTGCGCAAAGGCTAAAGCCAGCCACGACTTTGAAAATAGTCGGCCAGCCGGTCTAAGGCCTTGTCCAGGTTCTCAACTGAATTTGCATAGGAAAAACGCAGAAACCCCTCCGCTCCCGGGCCAAAATCGATCCCCGGGGTCAGGGCCACACTGGTCGCTTCGAGGATCTCCCTGGCCAGGACAAGGGAATCGTGTGAAATGTGCCGGGCATCGGCGAGCACGTAGAAGGCACCCGCCGGCCGGGTGTGGACCTTGAGGCCGATTTCCTCGAGGCGCGGGATCAAATGTCGGCGTCGGCGATCATACTCGGCGCGCATCCTGACCACGTAGGGTTCACCCTCGCGTAGCGCAGCAACTCCGGCCAGCTGGACAAAACTGTTGGCGCTGATCATCACGTTCTGATGAAAGGTTTGCAGGGCCCTGACGGTACTTTTGGGTGCGATCAGGTAGCCGAGCCGCCAACCGGTCATGGCGTAGGCCTTGGAGAAGCCGCCGAGGACGAAGGCCTCCTGATTGAATTCCAGGATGCTATGTTCTTCGCCCTCATAGGTCAGACCGTGGTAGATCTCGTCGGAGACCAGGGGAACGGGCAGTTTTGCCAGTTCCGCCATCTGCGCGGGGGATAGGACCGAACCGGCCGGGTTGGCCGGAGAATTGATCAGCAGGGCGCGGGTCCGGTCGCCGGTCAATGCCAGCACGTCCTCCGGTTGCGGCTGAAATCCCAGTTCCGGGCGGGTTCTCAGGAAGCGCGGCACGCCGCCGACAAAACGGATGAAGTTCGGGTAGCAAGCGTAACCTGGATCTGTGAGAATGACTTCGTCACCGGGATTGCACAGTGCCGCAAACAGCAGCAGCATCAGGGGGCTGGTGCCTGACGAGACGATGATTTGCTCCGGGTCAACCGTCACGCCATAGCGCTTCTGGTAATGTTCTGCCAGGGCATCGCGCAGTTCGATCCGGCCGAGGGAATGAGTATAGCGCGTTTCCCCGGCCATCATCGCCTCACGCGCGGCCTTGACGATCGGTTCGGGGGTCGGGAAATCCGGTTCTCCCAGGCAGAGATAGATGACCTCGCGGCCTGCGGCCTCAAGCACTTTAGCGCGCTCCATGATTTCCATGGCCAGGAACGGGGTCACGTCGTTGACGCGCTGGGCAAGACGGATGTTGGTTGGGATTGCCAAGGGCTGGTCTCCTGTCGCTTCCAAGTTATATGCCGGGCTCTGGCAAAGCAGAGCGCAATCAGAAGCTTTCTTGTTGTGACGATCAGTGCCATCGGTTTTTTAGGCAGGTGAGGCTGAATATCCCATAGTGTCGCCGGATTTTCAAGTTGTTCCGAGGACCGACCTTCCCGTGTCCAGGTGGTTCAGTCAGGTGCGTTATGGGCTGGAAGGCCTCGCCACAAGAGGAAAGGCGGCCCCTAAAAGGGCCGCCTCTTTAACTCAGCTGGCTTTTTTCTGAACCCACTCACCGGCATCTTCCACATCCTTGCCGAGCCCTTTCATGGTTTCGCAGGCAATCAGGGTCAAAACCATCATCCCGACGGCGAGAGCAATCAAGATTTTTTTCATACTTCATTGTCCTTTAAGGTTCTCCAGCGGGTTCAGCCGCAGATTTGTTGCGATCTTCAAGCCAGATGTCGATGAAAAGCAGGGTGACTCCCACGGTGATGGCCGAGTCGGCAACATTGAAAGCCGGCCAGTGATAGCTCCGCCAGAAGACGTCGAGAAAGTCAATCACCTCGCCGAGGCGGATTCGGTCGATCAGGTTGCCGAAAGCGCCCGAGAAAATCAGCGACAGGGCGATAAGTGCTAGTTTCTGGCTGTTCCTGATGCGTTTGATATACCAGAGGATCCCGAGCATGGCAACGATTGATACGCTAATGAAGAAAGGGATGCGTACGGCACTGTCGGCGAGGATGCCGAAGGCGGCACCCTTGTTGCGCACGTAGGTCAGGTGAAAGATATCATCAATCACCGGCACTGATTCGTGCAGCCGGAAGTTGGCGTCCACGTAGAGCTTGGTTGCCTGGTCAAGGGCCAGGATGACCAGTGTGACGATTGCTAAAGTAGTGTATCTCGACATAAAACCCCGGTACGTGGGACGAGTGATACGGGACGCGAAAAACCTGCAAGCCTTTTGCTGCGGCCATTCTGCCAGGTTGTTGATTGAGCGCAAGCGATTTTAAGGGCTTTTCTCGTCCCAGGGACGCGTTGCGCGCCCCGGCTGTTGTCAGGCCAGAGCCAGAAGACAGCGGTGACATATTTCCGGATGCGCGTCGCTCTCGCCGACCGTGGTGGCGTAGTTCCAGCAACGCGAACACTTTACTCCGTCGGCCTTGTGGACCCGGATCTTAAGTCCCGGCAGGATCTCGCCCGAGCTCCCTCCTGGCAGGCTGTCACAGACTTCGACCCGGGAGACGATGAACAGGTCGGCGAGTTTTTCAGCTTCGCCCTTGAGCAGGAGACTCAGGTCGCCGTCAGCGGCCAGCTCCACCTTCGCGTCGAGGGAATGGCCGATGGTCTTTTCCGAACGGGCCTGTTCGAGGACCTTGGAGACGTCACCGCGCACGGTCAGCAATCGCTCATATTTAGCCTCGAGTGCGGAATCGACCAGGCTGGCTGAAAAGTCCGGGAATCCCGCCAGATGAACGCTTGCCTCGCGCTGGCCCGGCAGAAATCCCCAGATCTCCTCGGCCGTGAACGACAGTACCGGGGCCATCATGCGGGTGAGAGCGTCGAGGATGCGGTACATGGCAGTCTGGGCGCTGCGACGGGCCAGGCTGGTGGCCGGTGAAGTGTAAAGGCGATCCTTGAGCACGTCGAGATAAAAGGCACTCATGTCGACGGCACAG
>Ga0316188_10000957_pt1 | contig 13427 bp, 13 predicted proteins | sample Phiworburrow1_MG_FD_204933 | JGI IMG/M metagenome (GOLD analysis project Ga0316188, IMG submission 204933) | Coastal sediment microbial communities from Maine, United States - Phippsburg worm burrow 1 | ecosystem: Environmental > Aquatic > Marine > Coastal > Sediment | place: USA: Maine...
TCTCCGCATCGAATTGGAATGGTGATGGATGTGGAATATGATCACAGCCTTGATGAATTGGTGTTATTTTTCAACGGCATGGACATTATATTGACCGAAGGATATAAAAAAGATCACAAACCAAAGTTGGAAATTTTCAGGACTGAGATTACCCAAGAACCCCTGTGCAAAGACGATGAAAACCTGCTTGCGTTTATCAGCGATGCTCCCATCGATTTTGGCGTGCCGGTATTTTCCGCAGAAGATGTTAAGGGTGTGGCCGATTTATTAATCGCACATTTTAATCTTATCCCCTCTGTAACAACGGATCACGAGGAAGCCGCGACATAAACCGGGATTGAAGATTTCCTATTGCTTTCTGCGGCGGAATCTTCCAGGTATTCTGTTAATTTTTTTCCCTCGCCAATTCCGTGGCGCACTTCAGGGAATTCAGCTTCCATGCGGGTTCAATACTCTTTGAACGAGAATCGTTATCCCTTTATATAATTTTGTCGCTTGACGGTTCGATATTATATGAGCTATAAATAAGCATTGATACCTTTCATCGTTCCTTTGCATCTGGGCCGGTTTAAATTCCTAAATCATAAACCAAACTTGGAAGCGACATCATGAAAAAATACTTCATTGGGGTGTCTCTCGTTTTATTTGGTTTTGTCATCGCTTTCCCTTTGTTCAGCATGACCTACTATACCATGGTGCGCACCTCCACCCCGGATTTTTGTGCCCTGTGCCATGAGATCAAACCGGCCGTGATGGCCTGGCGATCCTCCACCCATGTCAATAATGCTCAGGGATTCGTGGCCGACTGCATGGACTGTCATTTGCCGGCCCCCTATAAGACATTCGACTTCTTTTTTGCCAAAACCTATCACGGCGCCAAGGACGTCGTTAAGCATTTCTTAATAAAAGAATACGATCGCAAGAAAAACCGGTCGGCTGCCTACGACGCCTTTGACAATGCCCAGTGCCAGAAATGCCATAGAAATCTTCTGGCCATGCCGGACAAGCGCGGTGCCATGCTGGCACACCGATCGGTGATCTATGCGCGTCCGGGCTACGAAAAAAAGTGCGTGGACTGCCATTACGATTTGGTTCACAATGAGAGTCCGTCGGTCATATACAAGCAGTATCGGCGACTTCCCTATCAGGCCAAGGGCCTGCGAAAATTGTAATCAACCGGTATGAACACAGTGTTTCAGCTCTTTTTTACCGAAAGGAGACAAACCATGAGGCAAAAATTTTTATTCATTGCAGCCGGGTTGCTGACCGTCGGCTTGGTGCTGTCCGGTGCCATGGGGCCGGTGGAGGCACAGCCGAACTTCGCCAAGGTGAAGGAGTATCGGATCGAACGCAGCATTCCGCCCGAGGCGGTGGCGTGCATCGAATGCCACAGGGCCGCGAACCCAGGGCTGTTCGACGACTGGGCCCGAAGCCGCCATGCCAATGCCAACATTACCTGTTTGGACTGCCATCTGGCCCAGCCCGGCGATACCGATGTGGTCAAAGGACATGAAAAATACTACGGCCGAAAGGATCTTCCATACGGAGAACAGAAGTACAAAGTGCCCATCGCCGTAATCGTTACACCCAAGGACTGCTCCCGCTGTCATCCCGACGAGGTGACCCAGTATAACAAAAGTAAGCATGCCAATACCATCGAGATCATATGGAAGCTGGATCCCTGGCTGAACAAGGGCATGAACTCGGACAACGAGCGCAAGACCGGTTGCTTCAACTGCCACGGAACGGTTATTGAGATTGACGAAAACGGCGCCGTTGATCCTGCCACCTGGCCCAATGTCGGTGTCGGCAGATTGAATGTTGACGGGAGTAAAGGTTCGTGCACGTCATGTCATACCCGGCACCGCTTTTCTGTAGCCGAGGCGAGGATGCCCGAGGCCTGCGACCAGTGCCACCTGGGACCTGATCATCCGCAAATCGAGATTTATAATGAGTCCAAGCATGGAACGATGTACCATGCCTATAAAGACGAATATAATTTTAATGCAGCCGCCGGCACCTGGACACCGGGCACGGATTATCGTGCGCCGACCTGTGCGGCCTGCCACATGTCCGGTTCCGGAAAGGTCATGGGAAGCCATGACGTCACCGAGCGGCTCTCCTGGGAGACCCAGGCCCCGCTGACGGTTCGGCCCCAGGATTTCAAACCCTTTCCTTCGGGAACCGAATGGACGGTGGAGCGTGAAAAAATGAAGAATATTTGCCGCGCCTGCCACGGTGATTCTTGGATCAACGATTTTTATAACGGATTCGACAAGACGGTGGAAGACTACAACGAGGTCTACTTCAAACCGGCCAAAGCAAAGTTTGACAAGCTTTATGAAAAAGGATTGCTCGACAAGACCAAATTTTTCGACGAGCGTCTGGAAGTGGAGTTCTATGAACTGTGGCATCACGAGGGCCGCCGTGCCCGCATGGGTGTCATGATGATGGCGCCGGACTACGCCTGGTGGCACGGGTTCTATGAGTGCAAGCTCCGCTTTGCCAACTTTATGGAAGCGGCCAACCACCTGATCGAGACCGGCCAAAAGGCGTATGTCGCCAAAGATTTCCCCAATGCCACGGGAGACACACGGAAGCCGCCGAAGATCTTCGACAAAAAATAAAAATCCGTACATCTACAGGACTGGACTGACCTCCGCGCTCCTGTTCGAGCGGAGGCCAGCCCTGTTAAGGATCGGATCTACCCCCGCTTTTTTACCACCGTTTAAGCGAAGAATATGAGCAAAAATTTTTTGTAAAGCCATATCTTCGTGAAAAGCACGATGTTTTCCAGCGCCCCGACGGACGGCATGCTACTTATAAATCAGTTTGGGCGTTTCCATAATTACTTTGGTATCCGGTGGAACAGATTCGGTAATCCAGACATTTCCCCCGATTACGGAGCGGGCACCGATGACGGTATTTCCACCCAGAATCGTGGCACCCGAGTACACAATGACCTCGTCTTCGATGGTGGGGTGCCGTTTTTTGCCTCTCAGTCGTTCTCCGGCATCTTTGGGAAGTGAAAGGGCGCCGAGGGTCACCCCTTGATAGATTCGAACGTTTTTTCCGATAACGGTGGTCTCGCCGATTACCACGCCGGTTCCATGGTCGATCACAAAACTCTCTCCGATATCGGCTCCGGGGTGGATATCGATGCCGGTCAAACTGTGGGCATGTTCCGTCATAATCCGGGGTAAGAGGGGCACCTGAAGCTCAAAAAGCTTATGGGCAGCCCGGTATACGGTGACGGCAAAAATACCGGGGTAGCTGAAAATAATTTCGTCATGACTTTTTGCTGCAGGGTCTCCTTCATAGACCGCCCGGACATCCGTTGCCAGTATTTTCCGAAGCAACGGTATCGATTCAAGGAGGTTAAGGGCAACCTTCTGTCCCTGCTCCTCGCATTCATTGCACGGAAGGTCATATCTGAAGCAGTCATGGCGAATACTGTGGGCAATTTGAACCGAAAGCATGTCAAACAGAACCGACACTGACTGGCCCATATAGTATTTTAAATTGACCGGATCGATTTTGTCCCGAGTAAAGAAGCCGGGGAAAAGGATTTCCCTTAATTTGTTTATAATATCGACCACATAACCTTCAGAAGGAATCGGCTCATAGTCGATATGGGTGTAGCAAGATTTATCATAGCAGCTTTCGATGATAGTTTCGGTAATGTCGGGAAGCTGCTCTTTGAGTCTGGTTAACGATTCAGCATCGATCCTGCAGGAGGGTTCCGGGGTATTCATATCTTTTTTCATTGGCATATCTCCAAATTATTATATCGATAGATATACAGTGTCCCTAGCAAGAGACGTTTTTCGGTTCATGGCGATTCGATCACGACATGTTTCCTCGGGTTTTTTTTACCCTGTCCGGGAGCAAGGGTTCGATGGTGTCACCGCACCGGATTTTGCCCCCTACAATGACCCGGGCAAAGACCCCTTCTTTTGGCATGATACAGTCTCCGGCCTGGTAATATATGGCACACCGGTTATGGCATTCTTTACCGATTTGGGAAATTTCAACCTCTGCAGATTCCCCGAGTTTCACACGGGTTCCCACCGGCAGATTTTTCCAATCAACGCCGGATGTTGCAATATTTTCGGCAAAATCGCCGAAGGTAACCTCAAGACCGTTATTGCGCGCTATTTCAATGCTTTCCGCAGCCAAAAAACTCACCTGCCGATGCCACGGACCGGCATGGGCGTCTCCTTCGAGCCCATGATTTTTTATAATGCTGGCCTGCTGGACTTGAACTTTTCGTGTTCCTTTTTTTTTGCTTAAAGCGATGGAAATAATTTTCATGGTACAACCTGCGCATTCAAAAATATCGTGATCATATTCCCGTTAAAGAGAAACACCTCGCTGGATTTCTTTTCTCTTTTTTCTAAAAATGGAATCCATTTGATAATTGCCACTATGTGGTATTTTTGTCAATGTTAAAATACGCCTTTTCCTTGTGCGCGGCCCTTAAAAAATCATTTGGCTTCGGGATTCGTACGCTGGATGAGGCAGGGCGATTTCAATGAAACGTCGTCAAAAGCACCCCAAATTTTACAACAGATATTTAATGATTAAAAACCCTGTAATTAGAAGAACTGTAAATGCTGCGGCAAGAATGTTAAAGTATTTATCGATAAAAGACTGGATATTTGGGCCGAAAATGTAAATGAGACCCCCCACAAGAAAAAAGCGGGCAGACCGAGACACCAAGGATGCGATGACAAATACGGAGAAATTGATTTTAAATGCGCCGGCCGCAATGGTAAATACTTTATAGGGTATCGGAGTAAAACCCGCGATTCCCACTGCCCATGCATCATATTTATTGTAAAGAATTTCGATGTATTCAACCTTTGAAGTCAGGCCGTAAAAATCTACGATCCGGTTGCCGACGGAAGCCATAAACTGCCACCCGATCAGATAGCCGAAGCATCCTCCGAGGACGGACCCCGCAGAACATATCAATGCATATTTCAAAGATTTTTTGGGTATGGCTACAGCCAGCGCAATAAGCAGTATATCCGGGGGAATCGGAAAAAAAGAGGATTCACTGAAGGCCAGTAAAAATAGAGCCCATGATCCATAGGGCGTTTCCGCCCAGTGGAGCACCCAGTCGTAAAGGCGACGAAGCATGAATTACGATCTCCATCCATGTTCACCCACAAGTTTGACAAATCTGCACCCCCCTAAATTTGTCTTGTGAATGCCGTGTTCATCCTTGTAAAGCTTTATGAGTTCTTGGGAATACTGGTCTCCAACGGGTATTATCATACATCCCCCCACAGCGAGCTGGCTCACCAAAGGTGTCGGAATGCTCGGAGAACCTGCGGTAACAATAATACCATCAAAAGGGCTTTGGTCGGCCCAGCCGGCCGTGCCGTCAGAATATTTGGTTACAATATTGTGGTAATGAAGCGCATCAAAAAGCTTGCGAGTTTTTATATGGAGCGCGTGTATTTTCTCGATGGTATAAACACGGAATACAATTTCCGCTAAAATGGCAGCCTGGTATCCGGATCCTGTTCCGATTTCAAGTATTCTGTCGTCTTTTCCGGGTTGCAGTGCCTGGGTCATCTCCGCTACGATATATGGCTGTGAGATGGTCTGCTGTTCTCCGATGGGGAGCGGAAAGTCACCATAGGCCTGATCCCTTAGCGCTTCACTCACAAAAAGGTGCCGGGGAACCTTGCGCATGGCGGCCAGAACGTTTGGATCGGTGACGCCGCGTGCTTCAATCTGTTTTCTGACCATCTCTTCACGCTGGCGGTCATACTTTAAAGAATTTTCATCCAAAATAATAAACCTATAATTAATCTGAAGAGTTACAATTTTTCCGCGTCACTTTGCTGGAGGCCATTTCAAAGAACGTTTTTCAAAATGATCTCGCTGTAAGGCTTCAAAACCCGTTTAATTTATTTCCCAAATGCCACGGGCGAATGCCCGTGGGAATCTGCATGGCAATTTTGAAATTTCTATCAACTATGAGGGGTTACGTCAAGAAGTTAGAATCTATTCACCGAAGGTTTCTCCAAACACCAAATTTTTCTTGTCCGATGCGTATTTTCGTCCGGATTTTTCACCTGCCCATCGATACGACCTAATCATCAAAATGTCCCGAAACCATTTTAAATAAAGCGCTTGATTTTTCATCACAATGTCGCATAATCTGATATTCGTGGCATGAGATACATCCCAAAATGCTGTGAAAATGGAAGTTATGCGCGGTATTCCCGAATACTGAGTAAATCCCTGGATTGAATCGGACAAAACAACGCCATGAAGAGCATTAGACATTTGAAATTATGTGTTTTACTTTTGATACTCATTATTATGTTCGGTGTCGCCGGATATATGACCATCGAAAATTGGGGTTTTTTAGATGCATTGTATATGACGGTTACCACGCTCACCACGGTGGGATACGGTGAAGTCCACGAAGTGAGCGATTTGGGGCGGATGTTCACGATTTTGTTTATCATTATTGGTGTGGTTTACTTTTTGTATATTGCGGGTGCCGTCGTCCAGTTTATGGTCGAAGGCCAAATAAGAGCCATCTTGGGGAGGAGAAGCTTGGACAAAAAGATAGATCGAATGAAAAATCACTATATCGTTTGCGGATATGGGCGTATCGGAAGAATTCTGTGCAAGATGCTGGCAGGCAAGCCGGTGGATCTGGTGGTTATCGAGAAGAATCAGGACCTCATCCCGGTCATGGATAACGATAAAATTATTTATTTGTCCGGTGATGCCTCCGATGAGACGGTTTTGTTCAGGGCGGGAATAAAAAGGGCTAAAGGTCTGGTTGCAGTCCTGGCTACCGATACGGACAATGTGTTCCTGGTGCTGAGCGCCAGGCAGCTTAATCCGGATATTTATATCATGGCAAGGGCTTCTCACAACGAAACAAAGTCTAAAATTCTGGCTGCAGGTGCCAACAGGGTGGAATCGCCCTATGACATGGGGGCTGTGAGTATGGCCCAGCGGATCATCCGTCCAACAGTGACCAATTTTCTGGATTTTGCCTTTACTCAAAAACGGAAAGATATTCAAATGGAAGAGATACCGGTCAATCCCTCCTCGAGCCTTGTAAATGTAATGTTGAGGGATTCAGGCATCAGACAACAGTTTAATCTGATCATCATCGCCATAAAAAAACATGACGACAGTATGCGATTTAATCCCTCTTTTGAAACGGTCATCGAGGCCGGCGACACCGTCATCGCCGTGGGGCAGGAAGAAAATCTACAGAAGCTGGAAAAAAAATTGAACCCAACAAGTTGAGCAGCCGGGGCGCTTTTTTATTCGGTTATATTTTATAGATAATCCGTTTATCTGTAATAATTATGTCCACATACTTGTCCTGGGCTTCCATTTGAATTTGTGGAACGATCTGGTCTTCAAGCGACAAAGCGACCTTTCTTGTGGTAATAGAGAGGCTTGGAATAAGCCGGTCGTAATATCCTTCACCGGACCCGATTCTTCCGCCCTTTTCATCAAAAGCAATGCCTGGGATAATTGCAATGTCGATACATTCGATGGGCACAAGGTTGCACCGGCTGAAATCCGGTTCCAAGATGCCTCTGGGACCCAGCGTCAAATCCGTGTCGACATTGTCGATTTTCATCAATTTCATTTTATGTTTTGTTGTGTCAAAGGCGGGAAGAATGACGATTTTGTTGTGATTCAAGCATCTTTTAATGATTTTCAGACTGTTAACTTCACAGCTGCTGTTGATATAGAGTAGAACAATGTTCGCTTCCAGAAAATTGGCGAATTCAAAGAGCCGGTTTTCTATACTTGTTGTTTTTGCTTCAACGTCTTTGGCTGAAAGTGCGGCAAGTGTTTTTGCAATATTGCTGCGTATTTCATCTTTTGTTTCTCGAATTTCCTCCATGAATACTTACCCCCGCGCAAACATTTAGAATGTTTTTTATTGTATACAAATTTGATGAACAATGTCAACTTATAATAATCATTGACTATATGGCTTGCCCATGATAGAAGGCAAAAGAATTTTTTCCAAATCGGATTGTCGATAATATAGGTATTGGCAAACCGATTCAGGTGTAAAGAAAGCGTTAAAAATTTGGGTTATGAAACGTCGTTTGAGCGAACCGAATTAAGATTTAAAGGAATAATAAAACGGATATGCTGGAAATCAAGTTTGTAAGACAAAATCTGGAGGAGATAGAAAAATCGCTGGCAAACAGAGGAGAAACAGCGGATCTGATAACTTTTAAAGATTGTGATACCCGGCGCAAGTCTCTTCTGCTCGAGATTGAAAATTTAAGACATCGCCGGAATATTGTTTCGGAGAAGATCGCAGGCATGAAGAAAAACGGTGAAGATGCAGCGGATCTTATGACCGAGATGCGCGAAGTCGGGGGGAGAATCAAAACCCTGGATCTGCATTTGACCGAAAATGAAGAAAAGATAAATCAAATTCTTTTTGGGTTGCCGAATTTGCCCCACGCGTCAGTTCCCATCGGCAAGGACAGTTCTGAAAACCCGGTTCTAAAAAAGACGGGCATCCCGCCGGATTTCGATTTCGAGCCGCTGCCTCACTGGACTTTGGGCGAAAACCTTAAGATATTGGATTTTGAAACAGCATCCAAAATTACCGGTGCACGTTTTCCACTCTATCTGGGGGCCGGTGCAAAGCTGGAAAGGGCGCTGATTAATTTTATGCTGGATATCCATACCACCGAGCACGGTTATAAAGAAATACTCCCCCCTTTTATGGTAAACCGGGACAGTATGACCAACACCGGCCAGTTGCCGAAATTCGAGGCGGACCTTTTCAAACTGGAAGGGTGGGATTATTTCATGGTTCCGACGGCGGAAGTCCCCGTTACCAATATCCATAAAGGCGAAATCCTGGATGAAGACATGTTGCCGATTCTCTACACGGCCCATACCCCGTGTTTTCGTTCAGAAGCAGGTTCCTATGGCAAGGATACCCGGGGCTTGATCCGGCAGCATCAGTTCAACAAGGTCGAGCTGGTGAAGTTCACCCGACCGGAGACGTCTTATGATGAGCTCGAAACACTCTTAAACAATGCCGAAAAGATTTTAAAATACATAGGGCTTCCTTATCAGGTTATCAATCTGTGCACCGGCGACCTGGGTTTTTCTGCAGCAAAAACCTATGATATTGAAGTATGGATGCCCGCACAAGGGGTTTACAGAGAAATTTCTTCATGCAGCAATTTTGAAAGCTTTCAGGCCAGGCGCGCCAACATTAGATTCAAAAGAAAAGGGAAAAAAGGGACAGAACTTGTACATACCCTCAATGGATCCGGTCTTGCAGTGGGACGGACCTTTGCTGCAATACTTGAAAATTTTCAACAGGCTGACGGATCCGTGATTATTCCCGAAGCCCTAAGACCCTATATGGGGGGAATGGAAAAACTCGTGCCGTGAAACCAGAAAATTTTCCAAAAGAAATTCAAACCTTTATAATTCCCCAGCATGAGGGGGAGCTGATTTATCGATGTTTGGGCTGTGGCCAAAGGTACGGAATTGATAAACTGCTATATACGTGCCCGGATTGCGCACAGGTGCTTCTCATTTACGACCTCAATTTTGAGCGTTTAAAAAAGATTCCGGGAGAGATCTGGCGAAAAATTTTTGACTATCGCAAGATGCTTACCATTCCGGCGTTAAAGGGGATCTATCTTTATCATGAATTTATCGGGCCGGTGATACCCCTCGATTCGGTGATTTATCTGGGCGAAGGACACACACCGATTGTCGAGGCAAATGATTTTTTGCAACAGAAAGCCGGTGTCAGATTCTTCTTTAAGAATGACGGTCAAAATCCCAGCGCCTCCTTTAAGGACCGGGGGATGGCCAGCGCCATGAGCTATATCCATTTTTTGGTTCAAAAAGGATATGTTTCCGATGTGCTGGCCATATGTGCGTCTACCGGAGACACCTCCGCGGCGGCGGCGTTATATGCGTCCTATCTTCAACCCCATGTTAAATCTGCCGTGCTTCTTCCCCACAAGAAGGTTACCCCCCAACAACTTTCTCAGCCCCTGGGAAGCGGTGCTTGGGTGTTCGAGATTCCGGGTGTTTTTGACGATTGTATGAAGGTTGTTGAAGCCCTGTCGGAAAATTATAATGTGGCACTTCTCAACTCTAAAAATGCCTGGCGGATTCTTGGACAGGAGTCGTATTCATATGAAATTTCGCAATCCTTTGAATACGACATGGAAAATAAGGTGGTGGTTGTTCCCATTGGTAACGCCGGCAATATTACCGCCGTGATCAGCGGGTTTTTAAAATTTTATGAGACCGGTATCATAACGTCTTTGCCGAAAATATTGGGCGTTCAGTCTCAACATGCCAACCCTGTTTACCGATATTACCTCGAACCGGATGCTGCGAAACGGAAGTTTAGACCGGTGACCGTCAAGTCCAGTGTTGCTCAGGCTGCCATGATCGGCAATCCTGTTTCAATGCCGAGGGTGATTCACCTGGTGGATGCTTATAACCGGATGTCGGACAGGCAGAATGTATTTTTTGTGGAGGTTTCTGAGCAATCCATCATGGACTGGGAACTTTTGGCCAACCGGAATGGACACATTGCCTGCACCCACGGCGGAGAATCTCTTGCCGGCCTCGTGGAAGCTCGCAAGCAGAAAATTGTCGGGAACAATGATGTCGCCGTGGTCGATTCGACAGCGCATGCACTCAAGTTTTCAGGTTTTCAGGAGATGTATTTTGAAAATAGCTTTCTTGCAGAATTCGAAATTGTTCCGGACCCGACACTTATGAATGCGCCTGTTTACGTTCACCCAAAGGATCTCCCAAAGGTCCCTGCTCCGGGGAAACCATTGCAGGGTGCAGCGTTCGATTATTTTGTCGAACGGATATCCGAGGAGGTCGCAGCGCATTTGGGTCTTAAAAAGGTGCCGAAGGCATGAAGACCCAAGGAGTGTGTTTAACATCCGTCTGTTGCTCGGCATTTATTTTAGCATGTCTGATTGTTCTCCGTCCTGCATATTGTGCTTTTGTATACAAAAACTACGTTGTTCGTTACGACAGGGGCTGGGACATACTCTGTGATCCGTATGTTGTAAAAAAAAATGATTGGATCATGAAACTTTTCAGACAAAAAGGGGAAATTTCCCACAAGGATTTCCCGGAATTTTTACGGATATTCAAACGATTGAATCCGCACGTTCATGACGTCGACAGAATTCGTCCGGGGCAGCAGATCGTTATTCCGCTTAAGAAAGTCCGCCGGGACGCCCTTCCGGAGCAATCCTCGGGAGTTGTTACCATTCCATTTTTAGCCGATTCCCGCATGTCTGAAGCCCTTGAAAAGTATTCGTCCCCATATCGGATCCAAAAGGGGGATTGCATATCCATCCTTATTTCCAGACAGTTTGAAGGATATGGTACCCAAGCATATGAAAATGCTATGAAATTGTTCAGGGTGATGAATCCCAAAATTAAAAATTTGAACCGCGTTTATGTCGGCCAGTTGATCCGTATCCCTGATCCAGCAATTCAAAGCCAGCAAGGGTTCCCGTCTCTGTTTGACCAGACAACCCAGCATGGCAAAACAGCCGACATCGACTCTTCAATCACCCCGGGCCAGAAAACACCGATACCCGATATTGCAAAAGACACAGAGAAACAGACAGAATCTCCGTTATCCGAGGTCGCTTGGGCGCTGGATGCTAAATTTTTTAATAAAGGTGTTTACTATTTTCCGCGTCTGGGATGGGAAGATGTTAAAGTTGATCTTTCCCGGTCCCCTTTTATGGAACTCAGAGACGGCATGCGAATATTCTTTCCAATGAACGCTGACAATCAGGCTTCAGAAATTAAAATGGCCCAATCTTTTTGGAAAGATGTGCATATTGTAACAACAGGACCCGGGGAGTCTGCGGAACAAATTTTTGATGCTGTTTTGGGGCGCTTTGAAAATAAGGTTGTAAAGAACCGTTTGTCCGTGTCGGATCGTGGCGTTAAGATCGAAGTCCGGGGAATGTGGATCATCGAACAACCCGAGCCGTCCGATCAAGAAAAGCGCTATCTTTGCATAACACTTATCGATGGTCCGGAAGCACGGACACCGACTTCGATCATTCGCTATTTGGACCAGAAGGGTATTGTTATCAAAGAGGTTCTCAAAGGTAAAATTTCCGCCGCCCGAGAATCGGATGCGCCCCGATACAAGCGGACGTCCGAGGATATGCGTGTCATCAATGCCTCGAATCATAAAGTGTTTGTCAGCGATTTTCTGGGGGCCATGGGGTATCGATACCAACCCAACGGGACGATTTCATTCGAGTATGCAGGAATTCCCATTGAAGCGGTTTCAAATCTTGCCACCCATGACAGCGGTACGTCGTTTCTTATCGACTTCGGAGAGTTTTATGGTGATGCGGTTCAAGCCATAAAAAAATCGGGCCGCAACATCATCCAGGTAAAAAATAGTGATACTTTGGATGTGATCTCGGCGCGTCTTTTCGCTGCAATGGGTGCTTCCTTTACCGAGAATCCAAGTTTTTTGGCCGCCAAGAGATCCGCCGGACACAATACGACCCTCACCATCCCCGGGTTTTTAATCGACGATGCCAAAACATCGGAGACGCTTTTGGCAATGGTTCCTCTGCATGACGGGGTGGTTGAGTTTTTGGCAAATAACGGCATTAAAATCATAAGGGTCAAGTTGAATGACAATTAGATTGACAAGACCCCATTTTGATGAATTTGTAAAAGGACGGTTACGAGCTGTCGGGTGCTACAAGGTAAAAAAGATGCAGACCTTTCGACTTGGGTGGACATTTCTTGCAGTTATGGCAATGTGCACGGTTGCGTGTACATCAAACCTGCAGGTACGAAAACAACAGGGAGAGGCGGCACGGAATCTTGGTGAAGTATACTTTGTGCAGGAGAATTATACAGAAGCACTGAAGGAGTTTCTAAAAGCCGAATCCCTTTATCCGGACGATCCTTTTCTGCAAAACGATCTGGGCCTTACTTACAAAGCCAAAAAAAAGCCGGATTTTGCCATCACCCATTTTAAGAAAGCCTTGGCCCTTAAACCGGATTACGCTTCTGCCAGGAATAACCTGGGGACCGTATACCTCGACATGGGGGAATGGGATGAGGCCATCAAGTATTTCAAAGAGGTTGCAGGAAACCTGGTCTATGCTTCCCCCCACGTGCCCCTATCGAATCTGGGATGGGCGTACTATAACAAAAAGGCGTATAAAAACGCTGAAAAATACTACCTCGAAGCTCTTGAAATAGCGCCGAAATTTATCAATGCGCTACGGGGTCTCGGCCTGACTTACATGGCCATGGGAAAGGTTCCGGAGGGTATTGAAATTCTTGAAAGCGCTGTAAAAGAGTATCCGCGCATGGCCTTATTATATTTCGATCTTGCCACG
>Ga0316188_10000958_pt1 | contig 13422 bp, 8 predicted proteins | sample Phiworburrow1_MG_FD_204933 | JGI IMG/M metagenome (GOLD analysis project Ga0316188, IMG submission 204933) | Coastal sediment microbial communities from Maine, United States - Phippsburg worm burrow 1 | ecosystem: Environmental > Aquatic > Marine > Coastal > Sediment | place: USA: Maine...
CGTGTCAGCGTCCTCCAGCTTCGACATGGCGCATGCGAGGTTGTAATGCAGCCGCGCGTTGCCAGGATCGAACAGGAGCGCCCGCCGGGTCCAGTCGCGCGCGCGCTCGGCCTGTCCCAGTCCGGCGAGCGAGGTCACCAGGAACCCGAGTGCCCCGCTGTGGTCGGGCTCGTCCGCGAGGATCTTCTCGCAGCGTGCAAGAGAGCGTCGCTCAGCGGCCGCAGTCGCGTCGCTTTCGCCCAGCGCCTCGTAGGCCTGCGACACCATCCCGGCCGGCCAGTAGGCGTCCGGGTCGAGTTCGATGGCGCGCTCCAGGTGCACGATCGCCTGCTCGTATTCACGCCGTCCGATGGCCACGGCTCCGGCGATGACGCGGGCGTCATAACAATCCGGATCGAGCGTCAGCGCGGTCGCGAGCACGTCGTCGACAGGCTCCTGGTCCAGCAGGCCGCGCACCATGCTTTCGGCGAGCGCGGCGTGCCCTTCCGCGACCGCGGGATCAGCCGCAATGGCCCGCTCGGCTGACGCTCGCGCGCTGGCGATGGAATAGCCTTCGACGCCGCGCTGGCTCAGTTCCGCCTCCGCGAGCGACATCAGCGCCCAGCCTTGGGCGAAACCCGGATCCAGTTCGACGACGCGGCGGCAGATACGCAGGATGACCGGCTTGAGCCGTTCGCTGCCCTTGCGTTGGAACCCCCGGGCCATCAGGAAGAGCTCGTACGCTTCCGAGCTGGTCGTGGACCGCTGCTCGATCGCCGCCTTTTCCGCTGGCAAGAGCTTGACTTTCAACGCCGTGACGATGGCCTTCGAGATTTCGTCCTGGATCGCAAAGATGTCGTCGAGCGTGCGGTCATAGCGCTCGGCCCAGACTTGTGTGTCGGTGGCCGCTTCCAACAGTTGCGCCGTAATCCGGACGCGATTGCCGGACTTGCGGACGCTGCCTTCTAGGACGTGGGTGACTTTCAACGCCTGCGCGATCTGGGCCGGTGCGACAGTCTTGCCCTTGTATGAGAACGCGGAATTGCGCGAAGCCACCGACAGGCCGGAGACGCGCCCGAGATCGGTGATGATGTCCTCGGTCACGCCGTCGCTGAAGTACTCCTGCTCCGGATCGCCGCTCATGTTCACGAACGGCAGGATGACGACCCCGGGCCGGGTGGGCGGGATGGGAGGGGAAGGCATCGACGTCGTAGCGGACAGTGGTGCGGCGCCGGACTGCAGGATGCGCGGTGCAGTCTGGACCTCGATCAACCGCAGCACGTCGGCAACGAGTCCCTGCCAGGCCTTGTCCTCGTTGTTGCCGTTCCAATGCGAAAGGTCCGCGGTGTGTGTCAACTCGAAAATGATGGGCCGCTGGCACGCCTCGATCATCACCGGCACGAGCGTGCGATTTCGGTCCGCCTGGGTCGCCTCGGCTCGAACCCAGCGAGATTTAACGGAACTCGCCGACCAGAGCACTACAACGGCCTTGGCCTCACGGAGCGCACGCTCGATGCTTTCGTCGAACGCTTCGCCGGATCGAAGCGCATCGTCCCACCAGACCGTGAGGCCGGCCGACTGGAACGCATCGGCAAAGAGACGTGCGATCGTCGCGTCGTCCCGGGAGTAGGAGATGAAGACGTCGGCCATGTGCACCTTTGGAAGGGGTCTTGAGCGACCTGACCAGCGAAGTCTACCGGGCCCGACGGCAGTCCGCTCTTGGCCGAATCCCGTCCTGGACGAAGGTCTGCTTTTTGCCCGATCACGCCGCACGGGCCAACACGAGCTAGTGAACAGAGCCAAGAGAAAGGCCCCTTGCGGGGCCTTTCTCTTGAGTGGTGAGAACCCTCTCTCCCGCTGAAGCAGGAGAGGTGCGGATCATTACAGCAGCGGCACCAGCAGCAGCGCCACGATGTTGATGATCTTGATCAGCGGGTTGATGGCCGGGCCGGCGGTGTCCTTGTACGGATCGCCGACGGTGTCGCCAGTGACGGCCGCCTTGTGCGTCTCGGAACCCTTGCCACCGAAGTTGCCTTCCTCGACGTACTTCTTGGCGTTGTCCCAGGCGCCGCCGCCCGTGCACATCGAGATGGCGACGAACAGGCCCGTCACGATCGTGCCGATCAGCACGCCGCCCAGCGCACGGATACCCGCGCCCGGACCGAGCAGCAGGTTCATGCCGAAGCCCACGATCACCGGCACCAGGATCGGCAGCAGCGACGGCACGATCATCTCCTTGATCGCGGCCCTGGTCAGCATGTCCACCGCGCGCGAATAATCGGGTTTCGCGGTACCGGCCATGATGCCCGGGATCTCCTTGAACTGGCGGCGCACTTCCACGACCACCGAGCCCGCGGCACGACCCACGGCTTCCATCGCCATGGCGCCGAACAGGTAAGGCACCAGCCCGCCGATGAACAGGCCGATGATCACGGCCGGATCGGACAGCGAGAAGATTTCGAGCTTGCCGGCAATCTGCAGGTTGTTGGTGTAGTCGGCGAAGAGCACCAGCGCCGCGAGACCGGCGGAGCCGATCGCGTAACCCTTGGTGACGGCCTTCGTGGTGTTGCCGACCGCGTCGAGCGCGTCGGTGACCTTGCGCACTTCCTTCGGCAGGCCCGCCATCTCGGCAATGCCGCCACCGTTGTCGGTGATCGGGCCGTAGGCGTCGAGCGCGACGATCACGCCCGTCATCGACAACATGGCCGTCGCCGCGATCGCAATGCCGTACACGCCGGCGAGCGAGAAGGCGCCCCAGATGGCCAGGCAGATCGCGAGCACCGGGAACGCCGTCGACTTCATCGACACGGCGAGGCCGGCGATCACGTTGGTGCCGTGACCGGTCTGCGAAGCCGCGGCCACGTACCGTACCGGAGCGTATTCCGTGGCCGTGTAGTACTCGGTGATCACGATCATCGCGCCCGTCAGCACGAGCCCGATCAGCGCGCAGCCGAACAGCGCCATGGCCGCCTCGCCCATCATGCTGGTCGTGACGAAGTAGAACGCGACGGCGGCGATCAGCCCCGACACGATCAGGCCGCGGTAGAGCGCGTTCATGATCTTGCCGCCTTCGCGCGCCTTGACGAAGAAGGTGCCGACGATCGAGGCGACGATCGAGACGGCGCCGAGCACGAGCGGATACAGGACGGCATTCGCGCCGAGCGTGGCTGTCATCGTCAGGCCGGCGAGCAGCATGGTGGCCACCACGGTCACGGCGTAGGTCTCGAACAGGTCGGCCGCCATGCCGGCGCAATCGCCGACGTTGTCACCGACGTTGTCGGCGATCACCGCGGGGTTGCGCGGGTCGTCTTCCGGGATGCCGGCTTCGACCTTGCCCACGAGGTCGGCGCCGACGTCGGCGCCCTTGGTGAAGATGCCGCCGCCGAGACGCGCGAAGATCGAGATCAGCGAACCGCCGAAGGCGAGGCCGACCAGCGAATGCAGCGACTTGTCCACGTCGCCGCCGGTGACGCTGAGCATCACCCAGTAGTAAGCAGCGACGCCGATCAGGCCGAGGCCGACCACGAGCATGCCGGTGATGGCGCCGCCGCGGAACGCGACCTGCAAGGCGGGGTTGAGTCCGACGCTGGCCGCCTGGGCCGTGCGCACGTTGGCGCGCACCGAGACGTTCATGCCGATGTAGCCGGCGAGACCGGAAAGGATCGCGCCGACGGCGAAGCCACCCGCCGTGCTCCATGCAAGCGTGAAGCCGATCACCAGGAACAGCACGACGCCGACGATGCCGATCGTCGAGTACTGGCGGTTCAGGTAGGCGTTGGCGCCCTGCTGGATGGCGGCAGCAATTTCCTGCATGCGGGCGTTGCCTGCAGGCTGGGCGACGATCCAGCGCACGGACAGGATGCCGTAAAGAATTGCGGCCACGCCGGCGCCGATCGCGAGCAGCAGCGCGAAGTCAGTAGTCATGCTCAACCTCCCAAACGGGTCTTCACTCGTAAACCTGGCGGGGCGGTGCGGGTGCCGAGTTCTACGACTCGGTCTAAGGCCCGGTCAGCCCCGGAAAAAAGGCGCGGGACTATACCACAAAGGCGTTTTTGAGCTTCTTTTTCACGGGTTTGTTCTTCAGCACCACGTACTTGGGCAGGCCGCCCTCGTACGGCGGGTAGTCCTCGCCCTGGATCAGCGGCGCGAGGTACTTGCGGCCCTTGGCCGTGATCTGGAAGCCATCCGGGGTGATGTAGTCGCGGGGCAGCATCTTCTCGACATTGGCCACCTGGTCGAGGCTCGCCATGCCGATCTTCCAGCGGTAGGGCCGGTTCGAGGTGCGCACGATGGTCGGCATCACCGAGTTGTGGCCTTTCAGGGCGTACTCGACCGCCGCCTTGCCGACCGCGTAGGCCTGCTCGACATCGACCCTGGAGGCTATGTGCCGCGCCGCCCGCTGCAGGTAGTCCGCCACGGCCCAGTGGTACTTGTAGCCGAGCTTGTCCTTCACCAGCTGTGCCACGACCGGGCCCACGCCGCCCAGTTGCGCGTGGCCGAAGGCGTCGCGCGTACCCGCGTCGGCCAGGAACTTGCCGTCCTTGTTGCGGACGCCTTCGGAGACCACGATCGCGCAGTAGCCGTACTTCTTCACGCACTCTTCGGTGCGTGCCAGGAAGGCCGCTTCGTCGAACGCGATTTCGGGAAACAGGATGATGTGCGGAGCGTCGCCGGCTTTCTGCGACGCGAGGCCGCCGGCGGCTGCAATCCAGCCCGCGTGGCGTCCCATCACTTCCAGCACGAACACCTTGGTCGACGTGCGGGCCATCGAGGCGACGTCGAATCCTGCTTCACGGATCGAAACTGCAACGTACTTGGCCACCGAGCCGAAGCCGGGGCAGCAGTCCGTGATCGGCAGGTCGTTGTCGACCGTCTTCGGCACGTGAATGGCCTGCAGCGGATACCCCATCTTCTCGGCCAGCATGGAAACCTTGAAGCAGGTGTCGGCCGAATCACCGCCGCCGTTGTAGAAGAAGTAGCCGATGTCGTGCGCCTTGAAGACTTCGAGCAGCCTTTCGTACTGGGCGGGGTTGTCCTCGTACTTCTTGAGCTTGTAGCGCGCCGATCCGAAGGCGCCCGCAGGCGTGTGGCGCAGCGCGCGGATGTCGGCGGTGCTTTCCCTGCTGGTGTCGATGAGGTCCTCGGTCAGCGCGCCGAGAATGCCGTTGCGACCCGCGTAGAGCTTGCCGATCTTGCGCGGGTGCCTGCGGGCCGTCTCGATGACGCCGCAGGCGGATGCGTTGATGACGGCGGTGACACCGCCGGACTGGGCGTAGAAGGCGTTGCGCGGACCTGTCGGCTGCTTCATCGGTGCTCCCGAAAATATGTCCACAATCGTGGACTTACGTGCTTTTGCCAGCCCAGAAGGATAACCCGGCCGGGCGCCGGCTTCTCGTGTTTTGCAGGCCGGGTCGTGCGCGCCTGCGGAAGCTCCTTCTGGTCCGGACGGGGCATTTTCGGTAACGTGCGCGCCTCCTGAAACCGACCCCCAACGGCCCCGCATCATGAGACTCGTACTTCTAGGCGCACCCGGCTCCGGCAAGGGCACTCAGGCCCAGCGCCTGCGTGACCAGAAGGGCATCCCCCAGGTTTCGTCCGGCGACCTGCTCCGCGACGCCGTGTCGCGCGGCACCGAACTCGGCAAGCGGGCCAAGGCCGCGATGGACGCGGGCGAACTGGTCACCGACGACGTCGTCCTCGGCCTGATCCGCGAGCGACTCGGCCGTCCGGACGCCGCCAAGGGCTTCATCCTCGATGGCTATCCGCGCAACGTCGCACAGGCAGGCGCGCTCCACCGGCTGCTGGAAGAACTCGGCCAGCCGATCGACGCGGTCGTGCTGATGCAGGTCGATGAAAAAGCGCTCGTAATGCGCCTGACCGGACGTCGTACCTGCCCGGACTGCGGCAAGGTGTTCAACGTGTATTCCTCGCCGTCGGGCAAGGGCGAGCGCTGCGACAACCCGGACCACGGTGCCGAGCCGCCACTGCTCAAGCAGCGCGACGACGACAAGGAAGACGTCATTGCGAATCGGCTGAAGGTCTACAACGCGCAGACCGCGCCGTTGATCGAGCACTATCAGAGTCGCGGGTTGCTGCGGGTCGTCAACGCCGACCAGCCGGTCGAACGCGTCTATGCCGAGTTCCTGAAGGTCACCGGCGCCTGAACCTAGGCGAGCGCTGCCAGCAGCTTCTCGCCCACGACGTCCCTGCGCCAGCCGCGCATGAGCGGACTGTCGCCTGGCGCGCCGGAGCCAAACGCGATCGCCTCGATGTCCTTGCGTGTCGCGAGCACCTCGGCGCTCACTTCCAGTTCCGCAGCCACATCACGCACGACCTGCAGCAGGCGGGTCGCGAGCGCCATCTGCGCGGGCTCGGGGCGCTTTGGCGCGGAGAGCGGAACACCTGATTCGTCGGCGCGCGCGGCCCGCAGCAACTCCAGCAATTCATCCCCGCGCTTGCGGATCACGCCGGGCGGCAACGTCGGGACGGACTCCAGCGCCGCGATCGAAACCGGGTCGCGGGTGGCCAGCGCATAGAGCGCTTCGTCCGCCAGGATCCAGCCGCGCGGCTTGTCCGATTCGATGGCGCGCCGTTCGCGCCAGTCCGCCAGTGCACGCGCCGCCGACTGCTCTGCCGGCCGCAGCCGGTTCAGTCCCTTGAGCCGGCGCCAGGCCAGTGCCGGGTCGGTGCGGTACAGCGCAGGATTTTCGTACGCAGCCGCTTCTTCGGTGACCCACTCGGCACGGCCTTTCGCGACCAGGGCGACCTGCAGGTCGGTATGCAGCGTCAGGAGGTGTCGCACGTCATCGGCGGCGTACGCGATCTGCGCGGGCGTGAGCGGCCTGCGCGACCAGTCGGTACGTGTCTGGCCCTTGTCGATCGAAGCCCCGAGCTGCCGGGCGACGAGTTCCGCGTAGCCGACCTGCGGCGGGAATCCCAGCAATGCGGCAGCGACCTGGGTGTCGAACAGGGGGCCGGGTACGGCGCCGCCCGACTGCAGCAGCACTTCCAGGTCCTGCCGCGCGGCATGCAGGATTTTCAGCCTCGAGCGATCCTGCAACAGCTGGTGCAGCGGTGCGAGATCCAGCCCGACGAGCGGGTCGATCAGGTAGCAATCGGATTCCGTGGCGATCTGCACCAGGCAGAGTTGCGCGTGGTAGGTCCGCTCGCGCATGAACTCGGTGTCGAGGGCGAGCCGGTCCGAACTGTGCAGCCGGAACAGGGCGGCCTCGAGTTCACCGTAGTCATGGATCAGCCTCGCTTCGCGCATCGGGTCGGTCACCTGCGTGTAGAATCGCCGCTCCTCAGGCCGCCGCTTCGAATCGTGCTGCACTTCCTGAAGGCATTTCTCGACATCGTACTCTGGCGGCGTGGTCCACAGGACCTTCCAGCCTCGCGATTGCTGCTGTGGCTGACCGCTGCGGCGTACGTCGCCGTGTCGATCGTGCAGCTCACGCTGCTCGAGGAACCGGCCGCGGCCTGGCTGGTCTTCGTCGTGCTCGATCCGGTCCTGCTCACGGCGGGGGTGTACCTGCTGCTGAGACTGTTCGGCAAGACCGACCGCTTCATACAGACCGCCACCGCGGTGCTCGGCACCGGCGTCGTGCTCGGCCTGGGCATGTTCCTGCCGGTACAATGGCTGTTGACGCAAATGGGCACGCCACCGGAATCCACCGCGGCCGGCTTGATCGCGCTCGGCATGGTCATGGTCTTCGCCCTGGTCACGGGCCGCATCCTCAAGCTCGCGACCGAATCGAACCTGTTCACGGGCGTCACGCTGTCGCTCACGTATTTCCTGTTGATCAACCTGCTGCTCGGCCTCGCGGGCGGTGGAGGGGGCTGACTTTGCACCTGCACATCCTGGGCGTCTGCGGCACGTTCATGGGCGGCATTGCCGCCATCGCGCGCGCGGCCGGTCATCGCGTCACGGGCTCCGATCGCAACGTCTACCCGCCGATGAGCACGCAGCTCGCGACACTCGGCATCGACGTGATCGAGGGTTATGAACCCGACCAGCTCAAGCTGAACCCGGACGTGTTCGTGGTCGGCAACGTGATGAGCCGCGGCAATCCGCTGGTCGAAGCGCTGCTCGACAGCGGCAGGCGCTACGAGTCGGGACCCGACTGGCTGGCGCGCAACGTACTGCAGGTCAGTGACCGCTGGGTACTCGGTGTCGCAGGCACGCACGGTAAGACGACGACCAGCAGCCTGCTGGCCTCGATTCTCGAGCACGCGGGCCTCAATCCGGGTTTCCTGATCGGCGGCGTGCCGCTCGATTTCGACGTGAGCGCACGCCTGGGTGGCGGTCGTCATTTCGTGATCGAGGCCGACGAGTACGACACCGCGTTCTTCGACAAGCGCGCGAAGTTCGTACACTACCGGCCGCGCACGGCGATCCTCAACAACCTGGAGCACGACCACGCCGACATCTATCCGGACGTGGCCTCGATCCAGAAACAGTTCCACCTGCTGTTGCGCACGGTGCCCGGCAATGGCCGCCTGATCGTCAACGCCGACGAGCCGAACCTCGATGAAGTGCTGCGCATGGGGTGCTGGACACCTGTCGAGCGTTTCACCGGTGCCAGCACGGCAGGGTGCGATTGGCGTATCGCCGCGGCGGGCGGTGATGCAAGTTTCGCGAGTTTCGATATCTGGCGCGGCGAGCGCTGCCTCGGCCGCGTCGACTGGGACATGCTGGGTCGCCACAACGCGGCCAATGCGATTGCGGCCGTGGCTGCGGCGTGTCACGCGGGTGTCGATGAGGACGCCGCGCTCGAGGCGCTGCGACGATTCGGCGGCGTGAAGCGTCGCCTCGAGGTGCGTGGGGTCGTGCGCGACATCGTCGTGTACGACGACTTTGCACATCACCCGACCGCCATCGCGACCACGCTCGACGGCGTCCGTCGCCGGGCGGGGCAGGGCCGCGTCATTGCGGTGCTCGAGCCACGCTCGAACACGATGAAACTCGGCACCCACAAGGCAGCGCTGGCCAGGTCGCTCTCCAGCGCGGACCGTGTGTTCGTCTACCAGTCGCCCGACGTGAAGTGGGACGTGGCGGACGCCATGCTGTCCCTCGGGTCGCTGGCCACGGTGGAGGCGAACCCGCAGCAGCTCGTGGCTGCCCTGGTCGCAGAGGCGCGCCCTGGTGATCACCTGGTGCTGATGAGCAATGGCTCGTTCGGCGGCCTGCACGAACACCTGCTGCGGGCCCTGCGCGCCGTGGCGCCATAGTCCCGCGGAAGCGGCATAATCGGCCCATGCCCGACCCGGTCTCGACGCGACAGGAAATCCCGCTGTTCCCGCTCGGCACCGTCCTGTTTCCAGGCGGTCCGCTGCCGTTGCGTATTTTCGAGGCCCGTTACATCGACCTGGTGCGGCGTTGCATGCGCGAAGATTCCGGCTTCGGCGTGGTGCTGCTGACGGACGGACCGGAGGCTGGCGAGGGTCCCACGGCCACGAGTGACGTCGGCACGTACGCGCGCATCGTCGACTTTTCGGGCCAGCCGGACGGGTTGCTGGGCATCGAGGCCCGTGGCGAGCGCAGGTTCCGGATCCTGTCGCGCAGTCGCGCGCGCGACGGGCTCAACATGGCCGAAGTGGAGTGGCTGCCGGACGAAGTCCACGTGTTGCTGCCGGACGAGTTCTCCGATCTCGGCCCCGCGCTCGATTACGTGCTTGGCCAGGTTGGCGATCCTTACGAATCACTCGAGCGCCGGCTCGACGACGCGGGTTGGATCGCCGGTCGTCTGGCGGAAATCCTGCCCCTGCCGCCGGCGCACAAGCAGCACTGCCTGGAACTCGATGACCCCGTCGAGCGCCTGCGCTACCTCCGGCCGCTGTTTGAAATCACGACCGAGCCGCCGACGGCAGGCAGCGAACCCGACGAAGACTGAGTCCGTGCGAATTTCAGCGTCGTTGGCACGCACCCGCTGAGCCACTGCCTGCCGCGGGCTACAATCGCGGGATGGTGACGGTCCCGCCTTCCGCCGCAAGTCTCGAGCCGCCGGTGCCGACCGCCGTGACGGGCCGTCGGTTGCGCGTGATGAACGTCATCCTCTCGCGCGGGTTCGCGGGCTCGGAGCGTGCGGCGGTGGAAGCCTGCGCGGCGCTGTCGCGACGGCACGACGTCGCCCTCGTCGTCCGCGCCGATCACCGTGACCGCTCGGGCGTCAGCCTGCTCGACGAACTCGAGCCCGGCATCCAGGTCTTCGAGGTGCCGCCGCGGTGGCGCACCCAGCGTCGACTCGCCGAGATCATCGAACAGTGGCGGCCGGACATCATTCACACCCACCTGCGTCGCGGCACACGCTACGTCGCACGCATCAAGCGCCAGGCACGCCACGTCAGCACGCTGCACCTGCATCTCAACGGTCCGCACTACCTGCGCACCGACGCGCTCTTCTGCATCTCCGAGTGGCAGCTGGCGACAGTGCCGTCGAGTTACCACGGCCGGGTCTTTCTGGTGCCGAACTCGCTGGTGTCGCACCCGCGGTTGCCGCCGCAGCGCATCCGCCAGTTGCGTGCAGAACTCGGCGTGGGAGACGACGACTTCCTGATCGGCGGAGTCGGGCGCCTGGTGTCGCGCAAGGGCTTCGACCTGCTGTTGCGGGCTTTCGCCCAGGCGAAGCTGCCGCGGGCGCGGCTCGTCATCGTGGGCGATGGCAGCGAGCGTGGATCCCTGCAGCGGCTGGCTGGGGAAGGCGTGCGCTTCGAAGGCTTCCGTCGCGACGTGAAGGATCTCTACCAGGCGTTCGACCTGTTCATTTGCCCGTCGCAGTACGAGCCCTTCGGGCGCGTGATCGCCGAAGCGCTCGACAGCGGCGTACCGGTCATTGCGTGTGAATCACAGGGGCCACGCGACATCGCACGGCGCTATCCAATCGATCTGGTCCCCATCGATGACACTGCGGAAATGGCCGCCGCCCTGCGCCGCCAGTACGACGCGGGGCGCCGGCGGATCGAATCGGACCTGTCCGAGTTCAGCCTCGAACAGACGGCTGCACGCATGGAGCAGGCGTACTGGGCGGTGCTGTCGGCGGCGTCAGCGGCCACCGGCGGTGAATCCGGATTCGCCGCCGCGCCACGATTGGCGGCCGATGGCACGTGCGCTCCTCCCGCTCGCGTGCTGTTCTCGCCGGTGTCGGGTCCCGGCGGCGCGGGCGAACTGATGCGCTGCCTGATCATCGCGCGTGAGATCGCGAAGGCGGACCCCAGCGCGGACATCCGCTTCCTGGTAAACCGTCACGCCGTGTTCCGCGAGTCGGTGAATTTCCCGATCATCGACTGCGACGCTTCGCCGACCAGGAGCACGCCGCAGGTGCTGGCGACGATCGAGTCGTTCCGGCCCGACGTGATGGTCTTCGACTGTTCGGGTCGAACGTCACAGCTGCGCGCGGCCAGGCGCGCGGGAGTCCGGCTCGTCTTCTCCAGTCGCTCGCCGAAGCTGCGCTGGAAGGCTTTTCGCATCAAGTGGATGCGCCTGCTCGACGAGCACTGGATCGTGTTCCCGACGTTCGTGACCGGCGGCCTGTCACGGGTCGAGCGCCTGAAGCTGCGGCTCTTTCCGCACTACGGCGTGCGGCAGTTCGACACGCTTTTCACGCCGTCGGAACCGCAGACGCGCCGCGCATGGCTCGCGGGGTACGGGCTGCAGCCGGAAGCCTACGTCGTCTTTGTGCCGGGTGGGCGCGGCGAGGCCACCCGCGTAGCCGAACCGGCCGAGCTCTTCATTGCCGCTGCGCGCGAATTCGTCGCCGCCACGGGCCAGCGCACGGTGGTGCTGACGGGTCGCAAGACCATCGCCGAGACTGGCGACGCGCGCCTCACGCTGCTGCCGCGGGTCGAACCCGACGAAGTGCAATACCTGCTGGCGGAGGCCCTGATGGTCGTCAGCAACGGCGGCTCGACCATGATCCACGTGCTGGCGCACGGGCGACCGATCATCTCCATTCCGCTCGCGGGCGACCAGGATCGGCGCATCCGCCGGGCGGTACGCCTGCAGATCGCGGCAACGGCCGAGCGCACGCCGGCCGCAATTGCGCGGACGGCGGCCACGCTGCTGCACGACCCGGTCCGGCGCGCGGGCATGGTTCGTCGTACTGCCGAGCTGGGCATTGCCAATGGTGTCGGCGAGGCGGTCGCGGCCTTGCTCGCGCTCGCCCGTCGTCGCAGCGGCTGAAGTCCGCGCCGGGCGGGCCGAAATCAGCCTGCGCGCAGGATGTCGGCGAGATCGGCGACGTAGACGCGCCGCTTTCCTTCCGGACAGGCATTGAATGCGATGCGGGTGCAGGTGCGGTCCCAGGCCGGATGCGGATCGACTCGCAGCGTACCGGTGGAGTGTTCGGCCAACGGCCGGATTCCTATGCGCACCAGTTGCGTCGCGCTGCCGCTGCGCAGGTCGACGAGTCGCAGGGGCACGGTGCCGTCACCGAATGCCAGTGGCTCGTCCACGTACGCATCGGTCAGCAGATGCCGGCCGTCGGGATGCAGGGTGGGGTGGCCTGATCCCGGTATGGCGGGCACCAGCGTTTCGCAGGTTGAGCCGTCGAGCGCAAGGCGTGCGAATTGCAGGCCGTCACCCCGGGTGTTCAGGTTCATCAGCACGTGCTCGCCGTCCGGGCACCAGTTGGGGTGGTGCCCGCCTTTCGCCCAGCGTTCGGCCGAAACGGCGACGCGGACGTGGCTGCCGTCGGCGTTCATCGTGATCACGTGCTTCGCGCCGTAGCGGCGTTTGCGTCGCCACGGCAGCAGGCTGCGCGGCAGCCAGCGCAGGGCGAGCATCAGCCGCGTGCCCTGCGGATTCCACTTGACGTGGAAGCTGAAGAAGTCCCCGCGCTCGCGCGCCACCGGCAGTGGCGGCACGACTTCCGCCACGATCTGCGCGAGCGACACCAGCAGGCGCGAATTGCCGCTCTGCAGGTCCGTGATCCAGATGCCGTCGTCTGCGCTCGCCCCCTGGTTCTCGGGGATGTACTGCTTCGGCACCACGACGCCGTAACCTTGCTGTGTCACGGCCATCCGACGCAGACAGGGGCTGGCGGCCCAGCGGCCGTCGGGCGACACCGAATAGATCGTGCCGCCGAGCCTCCGTGACTCGCCGGTCTGCAGGTCGAGCCGGACGCCGTACGGCATCCAGTCGCGGACTTCGACGTCGTTGAACAGCAGCGTCCGGTCGTCCGCACCCCACTGCGTCTGCGCGCCCAGCTGCACGTCCCAGCCGCGCGTCTCTGCGACCGTGCGCAGTTCGCCGGTCACCAGATCGATGACCACGATCTCGGCGATGTCCCCGGGTCGCGGCCGCCGGTCTTCGAACGGCAAGCGCGTCAAGGCCATGTAGCGGCCGGACGGGCTGAAAGGTGAACTGTCGTAATAGCGGTGAATGTAGCCGGTGTCTGCTGGAGTCACGCAATGCACCGGCACGCGCGGCGCGAAAGCGGTGTACGC
>Ga0316188_10000959_pt1 | contig 13417 bp, 11 predicted proteins | sample Phiworburrow1_MG_FD_204933 | JGI IMG/M metagenome (GOLD analysis project Ga0316188, IMG submission 204933) | Coastal sediment microbial communities from Maine, United States - Phippsburg worm burrow 1 | ecosystem: Environmental > Aquatic > Marine > Coastal > Sediment | place: USA: Maine...
GTCCGACGGCGGGCGTCCGCCGAGAAGCGCCTCGTACTCCTGGCGCAGCACCTCGGCGGGCTTGAAGCGTCCGTCCGGGCGCAGGTTCTGCTGGAACGGCCGGTTCAGCGCGCCGGGAACGTGGCCGGCCACCGGGTCGATCGGCTCCGTTTCGCCCCGGTAGCGCTCCGGCGCCCGCATGTCCACGATGAGCAGCCGGTCGGTGCCGAGCTGATCGACGATCTCGCGGGCGTCGACGGCGCGCACCAGCGACGCGCCTTCGGCGAAGTCGCCCGGCCGCGGGAAAGGCACCGCGGTGTCGAGCGGAAGACCGGCGCCGGTCCATGCCTTGACGCCGCCGTCCAGCACCGCGACGTTCTTGTGCCCCAGCCAGCGCGCGAGCCACCATAGCCGCCCCGCGTACATTCCGCCGTGGTCGTCGTAGGCCACCAGCTGCTGGTCGCGATGCAGGCCGGCCGCGCGCAGCCTGTCGGCCATCGCGGCGCGATCGGGCAGCGGATGCCTGCCGTTGCGGCCGTTCTTCGGTCCGGCCAGGTCGTGGTCCTGGTGCATGAACCTCGCCCCGGGCAGATGGCCCTGGGCATATGCCTGCGGGCCCGTCTCCGGGTTCAGCAGTTCGTGACGGCAGTCGACGACCACGCAACGGTCGATCGCCGACGCGAGCTCCTCGGCGCTGATCAGTGTCGTCCAGGGCACGGGGCGCCGACTCAGTCTTCAGCGAGCTGCAGCTCGCGACGCAGGAATTCGTGGAAGTGCTGCATGCCGTCCTCCATCGGGCTCTGGTACGGACCGACCTGGCTGGTGCCCCTGTCCAGGAGCGCGCGCCGGCCCGCGTCCATGCGCAGTGCGATCTCGTCGTCCTCGGCGCAGGTCTCCATGTACGCGGCGCGCTCGGCTTCGACGAACTCGCGCTCGAACAGCGCGATTTCCTCCGGGTAGTAGAACTCGACGATGTTGGTCGTCTTCTGCGGCCCGCGCGGGATCAGCGTGGAGATCACCAGCACGTGCGGATACCACTCGACCATGATGTTCGGGTAGTAGGTCAGCCAGATCGCTCCGTGACTGGGCAGCTTGCCGCCCCGAAAGCGCATCACCTGTTCGTGCCAGCGCTTGTACGCCGGCGTGCCGGGCCGCTGCAGCGAGTCGCGCACGCCGACGGTCTGCACCGAGAACCAGTCGTCGAAGGTCCAGACCAGGTCGTCGCAGGACACGAAGCGGCCGAGCCCCGGGTGGAACGGCACGACGTGGTAGTCCTCCAGGTAGACCTCGATGAAGGTCTTCCAGTTGTAGTCGCACTCGTGCACCTCGACGTGGTCCAGCATGTACCCGTCGAAGTTCAATTCCTCGTCCAGACCCAGGCGGGCGAGGTCCCGCGAGACGTCGCGCGGTCCCTGGAAAAGCAGGCCACGCCAGTTCTGCAGCGGCGTTCGTCCGAGATTCAGGCAGGGCTGCTCGTCGAAGTGGGGCGCCCCGAGCAGCGTGCCGTCGAGGTCGTAGGTCCAGCGGTGCAGCGGGCAGACGATGTTGCCCGCATTCCCCCGGCCGTTGAGCATGATCGCCTGGCGGTGGCGGCAGACGTTGGAGAGCAGCTCGATCCCGCCCGCCGAGCGCACGAGCACGCGCCCTTCGCGTTCCGCGGGGAGCGCGAAGTAGTCGCCGGTCTCGGGCGCCATCAGCTGGTGGCCGATGTAACCCGGTCCGTTGGTGAACAAGGTGTCACGTTCGCGCTCGAAGAGCGCTTCGTCGAAGTACACCGAGACGGGCAGCTGTGCGCGCGATCGCGCCAGAAACTCACGCCGACCCAGATCCGACATCCCAAACCTCCCGGTCAAGCAAGCCGAACAGCCGAACCAAGCCTCGGGCCGCGAAATCTTGCATCGTCGCGGCCGTCGCACGGCTCCAAGGCGGGGGGGCGATGATACCCCAATGGCACGATCGAAGGCGTCCAGGTTTGCCTTCAATCCCCGCACGGCGCAGGCGGCTCCAAAAAGCGCAGTAAAATCATACCCTTTGCCGACTGATGCCCGCCCGAGCGGGACAAGCGCGACCGATGGTCAAGAAAACCGCCGAAGTTCGGGGTCCGGGCAACGCCGACGATGGCGCGCCCGGCAACGATTCCCTTTCCTACGAGGACGCGATCGGCGAACTCGAGTCGCTCGTCCAGAAAATGGAGAGCGGCACGCTGTCGCTCGAGGACTCGCTGGCCGCTTACCGGCGCGGGGCCGAACTCGTCGCGCAGTGCCGCAAGGCGCTGGCCGACGTCCATCAGCAGGTGAAGGTGCTGGAAGGCGACCTGCTCAAGCCCTTCGACCTCGATGCCGGGGATGGCGCTGGTGCCTAGCGCATCCCGGGCTGGCGACGTCGGCGGGTCGCGCGCCATCGGCGCAGGCGTGCCGATGACCACCCGTGCGCACGCTCCTGGCGAGCCGGCACGCGCGCGCGAGCCGTTCGGGCAGTGGGCGTCGGGGATCGCCGATCGGGTGGAACGGGCGCTCGAGCGTGAGCTGCCCGACGCGCTGACCGCGCCGCAGCGATTGCACGAGGCGATGCGCTACGCGGTGCTGGGCGGGGGCAAGCGGGTCCGCCCGCTGCTGGTGCACGCAGCCGGCGAGCTCACCGGTGCGCCGCCGTCCGCACTGGACCACGCGGCCTGCGCGGTCGAGTTGATTCACGCGTACTCGCTGGTGCACGACGACATGCCCTGCATGGACGACGACGCGCTTCGCAGGGGCAAGCCCACGGTCCATGTCGTCTACGGCGAGGCGCTCGCGATGCTCGTCGGCGACGCGCTGCAGGCGCTCGCCTTCGAGGCGCTGGCACGCGCCGCGAGCCAGGGGGCGAGCGCGCCGGCGACCGTCGAGATGGTCGGCGAGCTCGCGCGCGCAGCGGGCTCGACGGGCATGGCCGGCGGCCAGGCGATCGATCTGGCCGCGGTCGGCCGGACGCTCGACCGAGCGGCGCTGGAAGACATGCATCGGCGCAAGACCGGCGCGATGCTGCGGGCGAGCGCGCGATTGGGCGCCCTGTGCGGCGCGCCGCTCGATGCGGTGCGGGCCGACGCGCTGGAACGCTATTCGAACGCGATCGGTCTCGCATTCCAGGTGGTCGACGACATCCTCGACGTCGAGGGCGATTCGGCGACGCTGGGCAAGACCGCCGGCAAGGACGCAGGAAGCAACAAGCCCACTTACGTCTCGGCGCTCGGTCTCGAGGCCTCGCGCGAGCTCGCGCAGCAGCTCGCGCGCGAGGCGCGCGAGGCGCAGCGTGCGCTCGGACCGGCGGCGCAGCGCCTGGGCGAGATTGCCGAGCTCATCGTGAACCGGAAGTCCTGAGGCGCCGTCGTGAAGCCAGCACAGCCGCACCGGACGTCCGCCCTCGATCTGCGCTTGCGCGCAAGGAGCCGCTGAACGATGTCCGGCCTGCTCGAAGCGATCGACACCCCGCGCGACCTGCGCATGCTCGATCGCGAGCAGCTCGAGCAGCTTGCGATCGAGCTGCGCGCCTGCCTGCTCGACTCGGTGTCGCGCACCGGCGGTCACCTGTCGTCCAATCTGGGGACCGTGGAGCTGTCGATCGCGCTGCACTACGTGTTCGACACGCCGAACGATCGCCTGATCTGGGACGTCGGCCATCAGAGCTATCCGCACAAGATCCTCACCGGCCGGCGCGAGAAGTTGGCCACGCTGCGCCAGCTCGGCGGCATCTCCGGCTTTCCGCGCCGCAGCGAGTCCGAATACGACACCTTCGGCACCGCGCATTCGTCGACCTCGATCTCGGCGGCACTCGGCATGGCGGTGGCCTCCCGGAACAAGGGCGAGAACGAAGGGCCGAACCGCAGGCGCCACATCGCGGTCATTGGCGACGGTGCGATGAGCGCGGGCATGGCCTTCGAGGCGATGAACAACGCCGGGGTGACGCCAGACATCGACCTGCTGGTCGTGCTGAACGACAACGACATGTCGATTTCGCCGCCGGTGGGCGCACTGAACCGCCATCTGGCGCGGCTGATGTCCGGCCGCTTCTACGCGAAGGCGAGGGACGTCGGCCGAGCGGTGCTCGCCAAGGTGCCGCCGATGTTCGAGTTGGCGCGCAGGCTCGAGGAGCACGCCAAGGGCATGGTGGTGCCGGCCACGCTTTTCGAGGAGTTCGGTTTCAACTACGTCGGACCGATCGACGGGCACGACCTGGAATCCCTGATTCCGACGCTGCAGAACATGCGCGAGTTGCGCGGCCCCCAGTTCCTGCACGTCGTCACCAGGAAAGGCCACGGCTACAAGCTTGCCGAGGCCGATCCGATCCTCTACCACGGCCCGGGCAAGTTCGATCCGGCCGAAGGCATCCGCAAGCCGGCGACACCGCCCAGTCCGACGTACACCCAGGTGTTCTCCGACTGGATCTGCGACATGGCCGCGCTGGACGAGCGGCTGATCGCGATTACTCCTGCGATGCGCGAGGGTTCCGGGCTGGTCGAGTTCGAAAAGCGCTACCCGAAGCGGTACTTCGACGTGGGGATCGCCGAGCAGCACGCGGTGACTTTCGCCGCGGGACTGGCCTGCGAGGGCATGAAGCCGGTGGTCGCGATCTACTCGACCTTCCTGCAGCGCGGCTACGACCAGCTGATCCACGACGTCGCGATCCAGAATCTCCCGGTGATGTTCGCGCTGGACCGGGCCGGGCTGGTGGGCGCCGACGGCGCCACGCACGCGGGAGCCTACGACTACGCCTTCCTGCGCTGCGTCCCGAACATGGTCGTGCTCGCCCCGTCCGATGAGAACGAGTGCAGGCAGATGCTGTACACCGCCTTCCAGCACGACGGCCCGAGCGCGGTCCGGTATCCGCGCGGAGCGGGTGTCGGCACCGAGGCAAAGAAGGACCTCACCGCGATCCCGCTGGGACGCGGTGAAGTGCGTCGCGAAGGCAAGCGCGTGGCCATCCTCGCCTTCGGCACCATGGTGGCGCCGAGCCTGGTCGCGGGCGAGGCGCTCGACGCGACCGTGGCGAACATGCGCTGGGTGAAGCCGCTCGACGTAGAACTGATCGCCGAACTCGCGCGCACCCATGCGGCGCTGGTGACGGTCGAGGAACACGCGGTGATGGGAGGCGCGGGCAGCGCCGTCGCCGAGTCCCTGGCGGCACAGGGGATCGTCGTGCCCCTGCTGCAGCTCGGGCTGCCGGATCGCTTCATCGACCACGGCGAGCAGAAGGAACTGCTGCGGGCCGAGGGACTGGACGCGGCGGGCGTCGAGCGTGCGGTGCTCGCGCGCTTCGGCGAACTCGTCGCCGGCGGGACTCCCCGGCTCGTGTCGACGCGGTCGGCCAGCTAGCCCCTGCAGCAGCAGGGTTGGCGGGCAACGGGCATAATGCAGAGTTCAGTCAGCTCCGGAGTGCGAATGAACACCCGCGACCAGAATGCGCTGCTCGGCGGCGAGATCCCAGACGTCCAGGGAAGCGTCGACGCGCGCCAGCAGCCGATCCAGCAGGTGGGCGTGAAGGGGTTGCGCTATCCGATGCGCTGGCGCGGCGCCGACGCCAGCGAGCAGCCCGGCGTCGGCAGCTTCGGTCTGTACGTGGCACTGCCCGCCGACCAGAAGGGCACGCACATGTCGCGCTTCGTCGAGCTGCTCGAGCACTCGATTGCGCCGTCGCAGCCGGCGCTCGACGTCAAGGTGATCCGGACGCTGCACCGGGACATGCTTCGCCGGCTCGAAGCGGCCCATGGGCGCCTGGAGGTCTCGTTCACGCTGTTCCTGCGCAAGGCGGCGCCGGTCTCGCGCGTGGAGAGCCTGCTCGACTATGAGGTTTCGGTATCGGTCGACGGCGGTCGTGACGACGCGACGCTGACGCTTTCGGTGGTGGTGCCGGTCAAGAGCCTTTGCCCCTGCAGCAAGGGCGTGGCGGACTACGGGGCCCACAACCAGCGCTCGCACCTCAGCCTGTCGGTGCGCTCGCACGAGCCGATCGCGGTGGAACAACTGATCCGGATCGCCGAGGAAGAGGCGTCCTGCGAGGTCTACGGACTGCTCAAGCGGGTCGACGAAAAGTACGTGACCGAGCGCGCTTACGACAATCCGAAGTTCGTCGAGGACCTGGTGCGCGACGTCGCGGGCCGCCTGAAGACCGATGCCCGCGTCGAGTCGTTCACCGTGGAGGCCGAGAACTTCGAGTCGATCCACAACCACTCGGCATACGCGCGGATCGACCACACAGCCTGACCGGGCCCGGCGCGGCGAAGCCGCAGCGGGTCTCGCCCGCGTGATCGATCAGTCCCTGAAGTTCTGATAGGCAAGCGGCACGTCGGCGATCTCCTGCTTGAGCAGCGCGATCACCGACTGCAGGTCGTCGCGTTTCGTGCCGTTGACGCGCACGGTGTCGCCCTGGATGCTGGCCTGCACCTTGATCTTGCTGTCCTTGACCAGTCGCACGAGCTTCTTGGCGAGATCGCCGGACACCCCGTGGCGCACCGTGACCACCTGTTTCATCTTGTCGCCGCCGATCTTCTGCGGGTCGCCGTATTCGAGGAAGCGCACGTCGACCCCGCGTTTGGCGAACTTCCCCAGCAGCACGTCGCGCACCTGCCCGAGCTTGAATTCGTCGTCGGCGAAGACGGTGAGTTCGCGCTCCTTCTGCTCGATGCGGGCGTCCGACCCCTTGAAGTCGAACCGGTTGCCGATCTCCTTGTTGGTCTGGTCGATCGCGTTGCGCACCTCGACCAGGTTGGCTTCGCAGACGACGTCGAACGATGGCATGGTGGACCTCCGTCAGTAGAACTTGCGTTCGAAGAACATCGCGCGACCCATCGCCGGGTCGAGCGCGTAGGGCTCGTAGCCGGCCTTCAGGTAGGCCGCGATCGCCGAGGCATTGCCTTCGAGCACCTCGAGCGTGATTTTGCAGCATCCGCGCGCGCGCGCTTCCGCCTCGACGGCGGCGAGCAGCGCGCGGCCGACCCCCCGGCGCTGGAAACGCGGCGACACTGCGATGTCGTGGATGTTCAGCAGCGGCTGCGCGCGGAAGGTCGACACGCCTTCGAAGCAGTTGACCACGCCCGCGGGCTCGCCGTCCACGAAGGCGAGCCAGCCGACGTAGTACGGACGCTCGGCGAGCACCGCAGGCAGCCGGTTCCGGACCCCGGCGTCCAGGCCGTAGCCCCGGCCGGTGGGGCCGGCGGCATATTCGTCGAGAAGCGCGAGCAGGGCGGCTGTCTGAGCGGCGTCGGCGAGGTCGATGCGTCGAATGATCGGGGCTGCCATGGGCGATCGGACTCCTGGCTTGGATTGCCTGTTGCGCGTGTCGGTCAGGGCGAGGGCAGGGTGGACATGGTACGTGGCGGCGCTCAGCCCGACCGGGTCTCCAGCGCCTCCCAGCGGTCCAGGCACTCGAGGAGTTCGGACTCGATCGCGGTGAACCGCTCGTTCAGCGCCTTCAGATCCGCGCCGGCCTCGCTGTAGGTCCGCGGGTCCGCGAGGCGGGCGCCGAGCGACTTCTGCTCGACTTCCAGCGCGGCGATCCGCGCGGGCAGTGCATCGAGCTCGCGTTGCTCCTTGTACGAGAGCTTCGCCCGCAGCGTTCGCGCCGGCCCCGCGGTCTGGCCGCCTTCCGCGCCGCTGCCGGTGCCTTCGGCGCTTCCCGTGCCCCCGGCGCCCCCGGCGCGGGCGCCGCGCGCTGCGCCCGAGCCGGCGCCGGCAGCCGGACCGCCGGTCACCGGCGCGCTTGCCATCCGCGCCGTCGCGTCGGCTTCGCGGGAGCGCGCGAGCTCGTAGTCCGCATAGCCGCCCGCATACTCCTGCCAGCGACCGTCGCCCAGCGATGCGATCGTCTGCGTCACCACGTTGTCGAGGAAGGTGCGGTCGTGGCTGACCAGCAGCACCGTGCCCGGATAGTCGTCGAGCAGTTCCTCGAGAAGTTCCAGTGTGTCGATGTCCAGGTCGTTGGTGGGTTCGTCGAGCACCAGCAGGTTCGCCGGCCGTGCGAACAGCCGCGCCAGCAGGAGCCGGTTGCGCTCGCCGCCCGACAGCGTGCGCACCGGGGAGCGCGCGCGTTCCGGCGCGAACAGGAAGCGCCCGAGGTAGCTCATCACGTGCGTGCGCTGGGTGCCGATCTCTACCCACTCCGACCCGGGGCTGATGGTCTCGGCGAGCGTCGCCTCGTCGTCCAGCTGTGCGCGCAGCTGGTCGAAGTAGGCGACTTCGCGGTTGGTGCCGAGCCTGACCTGGCCCGAATCGGGCGGGATCTCGCCCAGGATCAGCTTCAGCAGCGTCGTCTTGCCCGCCCCGTTCGGTCCGATCAGGCCCACGCGGTCTCCGCGCTGGATGATCGTGCTGAAGTCGCGCACCACGGGCCTGCCGTCCCAGGCCTTGCTGACGTCGATCAGCTCGGCCACCATCTTGCCCGAGCGCTCGCCGGTGTCGATCGCGAGCTCGACCCGGCCCAGGCGCTCGCGCCGGGCGGCGCGCTCACGCCGGAGCGCTTCGAGCCGGCGGACCCGGCCCTCGTTGCGGGTGCGGCGGGCCTCCACACCCTTTCGGATCCAGACCTCTTCCTGCGCCAGCATCTTGTCGAAGCGCGCCTGCTCCTGCGATTCCGCGTCGAGCTGCTCGGCCTTGCGCTGCTGGTAGGCGGCGAAGTCGCCCGGGTAGGAGCGCAGCGTGCCGCGATCGAGCTCGACGACGCGGGTTGCGACGCGGTCCAGGAAGCGGCGGTCGTGGGTCACCACGATCACTGCGCCCCTAAACCCGACCAGCAGTTCCTCGAGCCAGGCGATCGAATCGATGTCCAGGTGGTTCGTCGGTTCGTCCAGGAGAAGCAGATCGGGCTCGGTCACCAGGGCGCGCGCCAGGGCGACCCGCTTGCGGGTGCCGCCCGACAGCGTCCCGACGCGGGCCTCACCGTCCAGACCGAGCCGGCTGAGCACGCGCTCGATCCGGTGCGTCAGCGCCCAGGCGCCGCTCGAATCCAGCCGGTGCTGCAGCTGCGACATCCGTTCGAGCGTGCCGGGGGCCTCGTCGCCGTGCGCGAGCGCACTCGCCAGCCGCTCGTACTCGACGATCGTCGCGACGTCCTCCGACAGCCCCGTCGCGACCGCGTCGTACACGCTGTGCTCCGGTTCGAGCGCGGGCTCCTGCGCCACATACGCGAGCGTCGCGCCAGCCTCGCGCACCAGCTGGCCGTCGTCGAACGCGATCTGGCCCGCGATGGCCTTGAGCAGGGAGGACTTGCCGGTGCCGTTGCGCCCGATCAGCGCCACCCGCTCGCCGCGCTCGATCGCGAGATCCACACCGTCGAGCAGCGGCACGTGGCCGAAGGCCAGGTGTGCACCGTGGACGGTGATCAGCGGCATGCCGGACGATCTCCGCCGAATCCCGAGCGCGTCGACTGCGCCGGGCACGCCGGGCTGCGTGCTGCCCCGGCGCGGGCCTCGGCGTGGCGGGCTTGGCCCAGCGACCTCAGCGTCGGCCTGCCTTCGCCGACTTGCCCGCTGGTGCCGACTTGCCCGCGCGCCGCGCAGCCTTCGCCGCGCCTGCCTTCGTCGCCGCGATCCGCATGCGCAGCGCGTTCAGCTTGATGAAGCCGCCGGCATCGGCCTGGTCGTAGGCGCCCTCGTCCTCCTCGAAGGTCACGATCTTGGCGTCGAACAGCGAGTCCGCCGACTTGCGCCCGGTGACGATTACGTTGCCCTTGAACAGCTTCAGCGTGACCACGCCGTTGACCGTGCGCTGGGTGTGGTCGATCAGCACCTGCAGCGCCTCCCGCTCGGGCGACCACCAGTAGCCGTTGTAGACCAGGCTCGCGTAGCGCGGCATCAGGTCGTCCTTCAGGTGCGCGACCTCCCGGTCGAGCGTGAGCGACTCGATCGCGCGGTGGGCGCGCAGCAGGATCGTGCCGCCCGGCGTCTCGTAGCAGCCACGCGACTTCATGCCGACGTAGCGGTTCTCGACGAGGTCGAGGCGTCCGACCCCGTGCTTGCCGCCGAGCCTGTTCAGCTCGGCGAGCAGCTCGTGCGCCTTCATCCGCTTCCCGTTGATCGCGACCAGGTCGCCGCGCGCGAACTCGAGCTCGACCATCTCGGGCGTGCTCGGTGCCTTCTCGGGCGACACCGTCAGGCGCCACATGCCCTTCTCGGGCGGGGCGGCGTTCGGGTCTTCGAGGATGCCCCCTTCGTAGGAGATGTGCAGCAGGTTCGCGTCCATCGAGAACGGCGACTCGCCCTTGCGCTTCTTGAAGTCGACCGGGATCCGGTGTTTGTCGGCGTACGCGAGCAGCTTCTCGCGCGAGGTCAGATCCCATTCGCGCCAGGGCGCGATGATGCGGACGTTGGGCATCAGTGCGTAGGCGCCCAGCTCGAAGCGCACCTGATCGTTGCCCTTGCCGGTGGCGCCGTGCGAGATCGCGTCGGCCTTCTCCCTGCGGGCGATCTCCACCAGGCGCTTGGCGATCAGCGGGCGCGCGATCGAGGTGCCGAGAAGGTACTCGCCCTCGTAGACCGTGTTCGCCCGGAACATCGGAAACACGAAGTCGCGCACGAACTCCTCGCGCAGGTCGTCGATGTAGATGCTCTTGACGCCGGCCGCCTTGGCCTTGGCGCGCGCGGGCTCGAGCTCCTCGCCCTGGCCGATGTCGGCGGTGAAGGTGACGACCTCGCACTTGTAGACGTCCTGAAGCCACTTCAGGATCACGGAGGTATCCAGCCCGCCCGAATAGGCGAGCACCACTTTTTTGACTTGACTCATGGGAGGTCTGGCCCGCGAAGCGGGCAGGGCAGGTTGACGTAACCTGACATTATATTCGGCGGGGGCGCCGCGATGCGCTGGCCTGCCGGTTCAGGCGGCCTGGGGCAGTGCGATGAAGAAGGTCGACCCCTGCCCGGGTCGGGAGCGCAGTCCGGCCTGCCCGCCGTGCAGTTCGGCGACGCGCTTGACGATCGCCAGGCCCAGCCCGGCGGTGCCGCGCTGCTCGCGGTGGCGGCTGGCCTGATAGAAGCGATCGAAGACGCGCGCCTGGTCCTCCGGCGCCACGCCGGGGCCGGTGTCGGCCACCTCGACGCGCACGCCGCTGTCGTCGCGCACCACGCTGACCTGCACCTTGCCGCCGGAGGGGGTGACGCGCAGCGCGTTGTCGAGCAGGTTCGACAGCGCGCGCTCGATCAGCGCCGCGTCGACCCTGGTCAGCGGCAGTCCGTCGGGGTAGTCGAGCGAAAGCTCCAGCCCTGCGGCGGCGGCCCTCGCGGCGAAGCGCTGGACGACGTCGTCGACCAGTTCGCCGATCGCGATCGGTTCCGGATGCGTCTCGAAGTCGGGGCTGTCGAGACGCGCCAGTTCGGCGAGCGCATCGGTCAGCCGCTTCAGATGCTGAGCGTTCTGCGATGCCCGCACGAAGAGCTCGTGCTGCTCGTCGCGGCTGAGCACGTCGGCCTTCATCCTGATCGTCTCCAGCTGCCCGATCAGCGCGGTGAGGGGGGTGCGCAGGTCGTGCGACACGCTTGCGACCATCTCGCGACGCCTCGCGTCCGTCTGCTGGACCCTGTGCATCTCCAGCCGCAGCCGCTCGAAGGTGTCGCGGAACGTGCGGCTCAACCGGCCGATCTCGTCGTCGCGACCGCAATTGGGGACCATCGAACCGCACAGGTCCTCGGAGAATCCGGAATCCTTGACGCGCTCGACCACGCGGGTCAGCCCGATCAGCGGGCGGGTGAGCAGCGTGATCATCGCGATCGTCAGCAGCACGCCGATGGCCAGCGTCATCAGGCTCACCGTGACCGCGGTTCGCACCGCGTAGCTCTTGAGCAGCCCTGGCGCGACGCCGTCGAGGTCGGAAGCGCGCGACACGACGTAGAGCCACCCGACCTGCTCGCCACCCGACATCACCGGTTGTGCCGCCACCAGGCACTTGTGCCCCTCGCGGTCCGGGTCGTCCGAGACGATCGGCGCGACCGGGTTGCGTGCCAGCCCCTCCGTGACCGGCGCCAGATCGACCCGGTAGTTGCTCGAGGAGTTCTGGTTCTCGCCCGCGGTAGCCAGCACCCGCCCTTCGTTGTCGAGCAGGTACAGGCCGGTATTCGGCGAATACAGCGTGAACGCCCGCAGCTGCGCGCCGAAGGCCTTGGGATCCTCCTGGTAGGCCTGCCAGATCTCCGGGTGCATCTCCCCGACGCGCTGCACGAAGCCGGCGGTCTTCTCGTACATCAGGTCCATGTAGTAGCCGCGGACCGACTGGAACATGATCGACGCGAGCAGCACCGCCATCACGAAGCCGAACCCCGCGACCAGCGCCAGCACCCGGAAGCGAAGCGATCTCATCGCTGGTCCGAGAAACGATAGCCAACGCCGCGCACCGTCAGCACGTAGCGGGGGTTGGCCGGATCGGTCTCGATCTTGCTGCGCAGCCGGTTGATGTGGGTGTTGACGTTGTGCTCGTAGCCTTCGAAGCTCGTCCCCCAGACGGCGTCGAGCAACTGCATCCGTGTGAACGCCCGCCCCGGGTTGCGCGCGAAGTGCGCGAGCAGCTCGAACTCCTTGGCCGTCAGCGGAATCGGCCGCCCGCGCAGCCGGGCCTCGCGGCTTGCGCAATCGATGTCCAGCTCGCCGACGGTCATGCGCTCGTCCGCGCCCTCGGACGTTTCTCCCGATGCCTGGCGGTCGATTCGCCGAAATATCGCCTTGACGCGTGCCTGGAGCTCGGGGATCGAGAAGGGCTTGGTCAGGTAGTCGTCGGCGCCGAGTTCGAGCCCGAGCACACGATCGATCTCGGAGGAGCGCGCGGTGAGCATCAGCACCGGCGTGTCCACCCGGTCCATCCTCAGCGCCCGCAGCACGTCGAGCCCGTCACGCACCGGCAGCATGACGTCCAGCACCAGGAGGTCGTAGCGACTGCCGCGGGCCGCCTCCAGCGCCGCCCCGCCGTCGTGCACGCAGTCGACCTGGTGTCCCAGGTCGCGCAGGTGCATCGCGATCAGATCTGCGATGTCCCGCTGGTCTTCGACGACGAGGATCTTGCGTTCCATGATGGCGCTCAGAATAGCAAAGCGCGCACCCAAGAAGAGCGTCGTGAACAATTCGTCGCCATTCGTTATCAATTCGTGATCTTTGCGTGACCCGGCTGAAAAATTGCGTCGGCACACTGCAACGCATCGAAACCATCCCTGCACTGAGGATCCGCATGACGACTGCAGCGTTCGCCCCGTCCATGATGTCCCCGCTGGGTTCCGCGGGCCAGATCGATTTCTCGGCCCACCGAAGCGCCATGCTGAGGTTCGCGCGTCGCAAGATCCGCGACGAGGACCTGGCCGAGGACGCCGTCCAGGACGCCTTGGTGGCCGCGCTCTCGAGCAAAGAGAGCTTCCAGGGTCGTTCGGCGCTGCGGACCTGGCTCATCGGCATCCTGAACCACAAGATCCAGGACGTCTTCCGTCGCGAGTCGCGCTCTG
>Ga0316188_10000960_pt1 | contig 13413 bp, 6 predicted proteins | sample Phiworburrow1_MG_FD_204933 | JGI IMG/M metagenome (GOLD analysis project Ga0316188, IMG submission 204933) | Coastal sediment microbial communities from Maine, United States - Phippsburg worm burrow 1 | ecosystem: Environmental > Aquatic > Marine > Coastal > Sediment | place: USA: Maine...
CTGCGCTATCAGCAGTAATTTTTGGTTTTGTTGCTTCATCGGCGTTGCTGGTTTCGACCACCGCCTGGGGGCAGGGTATCCCTGGCCCGAGCGTGAACATTATTGGGCCAACGCCCGATTTGCCCCATATGCTCCCGGATCGCGGACTGAAACAGCAGAACGAGGTCAACTGCACAGTTCGCCCTGATAACGCTCTTATCGCTTTCTGCGGTTACAACGATTATCGGACCACTGAGATAGCTGAATCCAATGACGCCTGGATTGGCGTCAGCATGACTCGCGATGGTGGCCTGACCTGGACCAGTCGCCTGGCCCCGGGTTGGGCGAACGGTTATGGTCCGCTGGGACTGGATTTTGCCGCTGACCCTATCGTTGAAGCAGTGCCGGGCTTGGCGTTGGTAAATTTCATTGCTGCGAATCGTAGCGGAAAAGGAGAGGGTGGTCTTTTTCTGCAACGTTGGGTTGAATCCGACAAGGAAAATGGATTTCCTTACCGGCCTGAACAAAACACTATCCTGATTACCAAGGGCACCAGTTGCCCCCAGTGCTCCGGCCGCTTTATCGACAAGCCACACATGATCACCCACCTGGACGAGTCAGGCGGCACGGTGCCTGTGTCCGCCAGCCTTGAGCCTGATCTGGTCACTGGCACCGCTACGACCAAGACCGTCCAGGTTCCCAAGGGTGAGTTGCATGTCGTGTATTCCGTGTTTACCGGCAAGAAACAGGGTAGCTCCCAGATACTTCATACCCGGTCGTTGGATTACGGCCAGACCTGGGAAGGGAATTCCAAACTTTCGGAAAGCGTGAATATCAACCAGAGCGCTTTCCTGGTGGCTAATGGGGAAGAGGTTTTTGTCGTTTGGCGGCGTTTTTCAGATAACAATGAAGAAAATTCCCTGATGTATTCGCTGTCCGGTGACCGCGGGCAGACCTGGGCGCCCCCGGAAGTGCTGCATAACCTCAGCTGCCCTTATGACCAGCCCACTGCCAACAATATGTTCCGTACCACGGTGCACCCGGTGGCCGCCACGGACGGCACCAACTACTACGTGTTCTGGTCTGAGAGAGGGTATGACGGTGTCCTGCGTGATGGCACGGCCACGGGAGAATACAACGAATGCACATTCGGAATCTCACGGGTCGTCATGAAGACGTTGACGCCGGGTTCCGACTGGCCGAATGCGCCGGTTGTGGCGGTCGACGCTGACACCGAAGCTGATGTTGGTTTCCCTGGAAATAACTTTGGCAAGGGCCACCAGTTTATGCCCTCTGTCGCCGCCGCCAACGGTGTATTACAGCTGGCCTGGTTTGATTCTCGCGATACAATCTACCAGCTGCACAACGAAGGCGTGATGGACAACTTCTGGACCTTGACTAGTCCATATATTGGCAAGCATTCTGTCGACGTTCGCGGCACCCAAATTAGAGGCGGAGTCACGCAAGGTCGCTCAGTGCGTGTGTCCACCTACCCGATTATCCAGGTAGGCGACTATTCGGTGCAGCTTGCCGCGAACCTGGTTAACGCGAGAATGTTTGCCGGCGGCAAGGTGCCCTTCATGGGGGACTATATCTCGGTAGCAGGCAGGCGTTCGCGTCTAGAGGACGATCGTTGGGTGAACAATCAGAGGTCAGGCGGCGCGGAACCGCCGACCTTCCTTACCGCGTGGACCGACAACCGTGACAGCCGCGGCGATCGCTGGGGTGATCTTACGGACACACCCACGACTTACCAGCCTTCGGCAACAAACATTCCTCCCAAGGCCACCCTGGATGCCGTGGAGGGTTCAGAAGCCAATCCTGCCTATCGCTCCGATGTGTGTACCTTTGGTGAATCCGAGACTGACCGTACACGTGACCAAAACGTGTACGCGACCACCATCAAGCCCGGCGCCGCGATCACCCTGCCAACATTGTCCAAACGCACTGGCGCTTTGCAGCGTGGATTCGTGGTGAATGTGGAAAACACCAATCGCAAGGGTGATAAGTATTTCGCCCTGTGCATTGAAGATCAGCCCACGGATTATAACGAGGATGGTACCGGTAACGGGCTTGCGTCTTTCCTGCAATATCCCGCCCCGATTGCAGGCGGCGGGTCGGGTCCATATACCCCGGCAGAGACGTTGAAAATCGTCGTGCCGCCCCAGTCCAACTCTGCTCAATCGGTGTATGTGACCTCCCGGGCGGAGGCGTTCCCTCATATCCCTGTTAGCGCCTACGAGATTTCCAAAGCAGCTTTCGAAGCCCCCTATTTCGGTGGCGAGGGTGCTTTTACCTGCGACAACCTGTCGGGTGCAACACCGGTATCCACGGTGGTTATCAACGGCAACCGCCTGGCCCAGGACGTATCCCAGCCAAATACCGACCCGACAGGAGAAAATTGTAGTGAGCCCGACGCGACTACTGGTGCGCGTACATGTACTCCTGTGCAGCAGACATCCGAATCAATTGCCATTTCTGAGGTGCATGATCCCAAGATCCTTAACTATATCTGGGCCCTGTATCACAAGGATGCCTTGAACCTGTTGCTAGCGGAAGGCGAGAATTATCTGGCAATCAACAGGGAGTTCACCGAGGCGATCAAGATCAACCCGTTGATCATGACTCGCGACGCGGGTGACCCGACCAATCCGCTGATCATGACCCGGGACGTCAGCAATCCGCTGATCATGACCCGGGACGTCAGCAATCCCTTGATCATGACCCGGGACAGCACTTCCAATCCGCTGATCATGACCCGGGACAGCACTTCCAATCCGCTGATCATGACCCGGGGTGACGAGACCAATCCCCTGGTCATGACCCGAGATGGCAGTACCAACCCGCTGGTGATGACACGCGATGGTACGGCAAATCCGTTGGTCATGACCCGAAGCGGTGATATCGATAATCCCTTGATCATGACCCGTGACGGGGAAGGCAATCCCCTGATCATGACTCGTGATGATGCGGATAATCCGTTGATCATGACTATCGACGATTCGAAGAGCCCGTTGATCATGACCCGTGACGCTGAAGGCAATCCGTTGATTATGACTCGCGGTGATCCTGACAACCCGCTGATCATGACGGCAGATGGCCGAATAGCAGTACCGGCCGGTGTCTTTCCTGTGGACGGTAGCGGTAACTACAATTTCCCAGAGGGCTATGTAGAAGTTACCTGGCTGGTGGAGAACGACGGTAATACTGTCACGGCATACAATGCGCTTCCCCGGGTGGTTGGGGATGCCTTGACCGTCGATGGCAAGGTAATTCCTACCCAGTTGATTGTCAGCAAGCCTTACCTGACCTATGTTTCGCGTAATTGTGTGCCGGGCATGCAGGTGCAGAACCAGGTGATTCTCAATTCCGTGAACCCCTTCTTCAAGAACGGCGATACCTGGGAGGTCGATCGTGGAAAGGCGACCTTCTTCAGTTCTCCCGGCGAAGAAGTCACTATCACCCTCCGGGTGTTTGACCCGTCATTCAATCCGCGCCGCCTGGGATTTGGCGTGTATTCGCAGTCCTGTGACAGTGGGCAGGATCCGGAAACCGGAACTCGGGATTTGAATTGCTCGATTGAGCCATATGCCGAAATCGAGGTGGATACGACACCGCCGACAACCCCCACGCCATTCGGTATCTCCCCGACAAACAATGTCACGGCCACGGGCCCCGGTGGTGCGACCGTCACCTGGTCAGCAACCTCATCCGAGGATGCGGTGGATGTGACCTGCAGTTCAGCCGCAGGGGAATACGAGGGAGTGAACGGCGCTTTTAGCGGCCTGTTCGCAATCGGAACCACCGAGGTTACATGCTCTGCGACCGATAGCGCTGATAACACCTCGTCCGCTTCCTTTGAGGTGATTGTTGAGGACGTCACGCCTCCAGTGCTGGTGGTACCTGAAGAAGAGGTGGTTGCCGAGGCTGGATCAGGTGGCGTTGCGCCCGTGTCTTTCACAACTTCAGCCAATGATTACGACGGGACTGTGATCCTGGGGTCCGATGCCATTGTGTGCTCGGCTGAGAATTCGTCGGGGACCATCATTAATCCGGTAGTGAGCGGCACCGAATTCGGCCTGGGTGCCTGGACGGTGACATGTGTGGCCACCGATGGTGTGGGATTGACGACTACAAAAACCTTCACGGTGACGGTGGCGGATACAACACCGCCGGTGTTGGTCAAGCCCGATGACATTAGCGGCGTCGAGGCAACCTCGTCGGCAGGCGCTCCGGTGACCTTCGGCCTGCCATCGGCCTCAGACCTGGTCGGTGTGACCGAGTTGTATTGTGTTCCGGCCTCGGACTCGACCTTTAGTCTGGTTGATCCTGATATTCCGGAGCCCAGCACCGTGATTTGCACCGCCAAGGATGCGGCTGGCAACACGGCAACCACGAGCTTCGGCGTGACGGTGGTCGACACCACCGCGCCGGTATTTGATCCTGTGCTTGCTGATTTGACAGGCAGCTCGACCGGGCTTACGGACCTCTTGTCCTTCACTCCCGTGGCCAGGGACTACGCCAGGGACTCTGATATCAATGTGGTGGACACCGCAGTGGATATCGCCTGCTCGTACGGTGCTGTCGGCGGCGATGTGAGCGGCTATACCGCACTCACGGCGGCAGGTGGTACCTACAGTCACGACTTCCCGGTGGGAGACACCGCAGTGAACTGTTCGGCCACTGACGACCACGGCAATTCCTTTGCTGATAGCTTCCTGGTAACGGTTAGCGATATTGGGTTGCCGGTGGTGACAGCTCCATTGGGTATTACCGAGGAGGCAACCGGTCCTGATGGCACGATGGTTTATTTCAGTGCCGATGCGCTGGATGCGATCTCGGGAACCCTGTCTGCGACGTGTTCCATTACCGTTGATGGCGTGTCTGAACTCCTGGTTGTGGATGATGACGGCGCGAGTGCTACTTACGGGCAGTTCAACGACGAATTCCCGCTGGGGACCACGGCGGTGACCTGTAGCGCCACGGATTTGGCCGGCAACATCGGAGAGGCTTCATTCGACGTGACGGTGCAGGACACCACGGCTCCGGTGCTGACGGTAACGGGTAATCCGACTGCTCCGGTCGAGGCCACGGGCTTTGACGGGGCGCCGGTGACATTCAACGTCGATGTATTGGAAGTGGTGACCACAGGATTGTCTGCAAGTTGCACTGATGAATTGGACCGGGCTGTGGAGAGCGGTGTAACCGCCTTTGCCATCGGTCCTCATACGGTGGATTGTAGCGCCACGGACGAGGCGGGCCTGGAAGGCACAGCCACGTTCATCTTTGAGGTGGTGGATACAACGCTGCCGGTGCTTAACCTGGTGGCCCCGGCTGATCTGACGCCTGAGGCAACATCGTCTGATGGCAGCCAGTTGAGCTTCTCGGTGAAGGCTAGTGACGTGGCCTGGGCTGACGTTGGTTTGTCCTGTGAGTCGATTCCCTCTACTGAATTGACAATAGGAGATGGCGGATCGGTGTCTGCCCAGTTTGCCCTGGGCACGACCACGGTGACCTGTACGGCCACTGATGGTGCCGGGCTGTCCACGCCAGGATCATTCACCGTAACGGTGAGGGATACCACGGATCCGGAGCTGACAGTTACCCCGCCAGCCACTATCCACGAGGCCGACTCGGCTTCTGGCAAGTTGGTAGATTACTCGGTGGTTGCAACGGATACGGTTGGCGATGTCACCCTGGTATGCAAGAGCGGCTCGGGTGGTGATCTGCCTTTCGGATCAAGTGTGTCTTACCAGTTCCCGCTGGGTACCACCACGGTGACCTGCACGGCCACTGACGGGTCTGCAGACACCGATCCGGTCACAGGAGGATTCTCCGTAACGGTGGTGGACACCACGGCTCCGCTTCTTACGCTGGTCAAGCCGTCGGAAGATCCCATTGCTGCGGATTCACAGGACGGCGCTTCGGTAAGTTACTCGGTGAGCGCGGTTGATGTGGATGACGTCAGCGATGTGACTCTCACATGTACCAATGGTTCTGGTGACGTCCTGTCCACGGGCGACGGTACATTTGAGCTGTTGTTTGCCATGGGTGAAACCAGGGTGACCTGCACCGCAACCGATGCGGCTGATCCGATTAATAACAAGACATCGGATTCCTTCACCGTCAAGGTCCACTTCGGCACCTTCATCGGGATGGATATTCCCAATGGCATGTCGATCGAAGGCGGCAACGGTGACACCAGGCTGGATACGGGCGAAACGGCCCTGGGCAACTTCAGTCGCACCATCCCTCTGTACTGGCAATATGGTGATTTGTCTGGCTATCCCATGGATAGCGGATCAGCTGACCCAGTTGCACGCATAGAGCAATACGGTAAGAAGGTGGATCTGACCTGCGATTTCAAGAATAAGTCGATCGATGCCGAGGACTCGGGTAATAGTTCGATGCGCTATAGCAGCAGTTCCCTGGCCTGGAAGTTCAATTGGAAGCCCTCTGCCGGGGCCGGCTGTTACAGCATTACGATTAACTCAGGCCTGACTGGCCAAAGTGATGGTCCGTACTTGTTCGAGTTGAGGTAAAGAGTGTGGCGGTTCCGACCATGGGGTCGGTCCGCCACTTTCTCTTGGCAGCCACCGCCGCGCTTTGGTGCGGCGGTGGTTTCTGCTTTCTGGCGGTCATGAAATTGCATCAAGCCAGGTCGACAGGGTTCTGGTCGAGACCGGGTAGGGGAGCCCCCCTTCATGAGTGCCGAGCTTTCTGTCTCCGCATAGTTGAATTTTCAGGATGATGGTAATACCCGGCCCCCATGGGGTGCGGTCTGGTTATTGCTGTCCGTGAGAGGCCGTCCAGGGGTGCCAGGGCGTGTTACGCCATCCTCTGGGGCCTGTCTGGACGCAACGCCTGCTTGTACGGCTGGCGGCATCCTCAGGCGCGTATTGTGGCGGGATGGTGGCAGCCGTCTTGGTCTATTCGCTTGGACGCGGTTTCATGGCAGGGCTAAACATGGGGGAGGGCTTGCCCCCGGGGGCGGAGGTCTGTCGTCAGCCGCCAGTCTTCTCCTGCCCAGGTACGGGCGATGGAGTCGATACCCCGATGCCGGTGCAAGGGCCGTTTATCCCCCCGTCACGCACCCACCTACACGGCGGAGCTTTTACGCTCTCATGCCTTTCATCAACAGGATCAGATCAGGGCTGGGCCAATCTCTTGCGGCCGTCTTCGGTCATCGGGTCGGTCAATCCCACCCGGCGGGCGAGGAAGGTTTCCATGCTGCTGGTTGCCGCTTCTTTCATGCCAAGACCCCACTGGGCCTGGGCCATCCAGTAGTACAGTTCCGGGACATAATTTATCGAAGGCTGGTCATCCAGCAATATCGCCGTGGCTTCACCCCGGCGCTCCAGGCAGGCCTCGAAATCTGCCAGTGCCTCGGCAAAGTATTCGGCTCTCAAGTAGGCTTTTCCCTTGGCAAGTCGTGCCCGCCACAGGTCAGCCAGCTCGATGGCCTTGTTTAACTCATCCACCGTCGGGACGATTTCTCCCTGGGCAAGCAGGCTCTCTCCCTGGACGATGCTCCACCATGAGCGGGCCTGTGCCTGTAACATATGCTTCAGGGGCTGGGTGACGTTTTCGGCCTTGGTGTAATTGCCTGCCTCCACGAATTCCAGCCCGATCAACGCGCGCTGGGCTGCCGAGGGGTTGAGCTCCAGCGCCTTTTCCAGGCTCGCCGTGGCGCCGTCTTTATTCCCTAATAGCTTATGTGCTCGTGCCCGGGTAATTAACTTGTTGATTGCCAGGTAACCGTATTTTGCCGCCAGGTCAGAATCGATGGCGCCATCCAGCAGTGCGATGGCCTCTCCGGCCTTGCCCTGGAAAAGCAGCAGGTCAGCCCTGCCCAGGGCGGCGATAGACGCGCTTTGTGGGTTTAGCGCAGCCATTGCCTGGTAGTCGGCATCTGCCTTGTCGGGTAAATCCTTCATGGCCGAACTGACTGCCCTGGCCAGGTAACCCACATAAAAGTCCGAATCGTCGGCTATCAGGCTGTCGGATATTTCGATGGACGCGGTGAAATCGCCTGCATACATGGAATACAGGGCGTAATTTCCCCGGTACATGGAAATCTTCGGATAAATGGACAGCGCCTTGCGACCGGCTTCCATGGCCTCGGGGAATTGCAGATTGCCGAAATACGCCACTGCCAGGTTGTTGTAACTGGCGTCATCGGCAGGGAACCGCGCCAGCAGTTGATTGTAGCTTTCGATGGCCTTGACGTAATTGCCTGTGGTGGTCAGGTAGTAGTTGCCCAGGGTGCGGTACTTCTCGCGCTCCGTCATGGAGTCCAGTAATTCCAGCGCCTTGTCCCAGGCTTCCTGGGACTCGTCTTTCTGGCCCAGGCGATTGGCTGAATTACCCCAGCCGGCATAGGCGCGGCCAAATTTGGGGTCGGCCGCCACCGCAAGCTTATACTTCTCGATGGCTTTTTCGTCATTGCCGTGATTACTAAGATCCTTGCCTTCCAGGTATAGCTGGGCGGCTTCAAGGTTGCCGGCAGTGAAAGTTTCACGCGCATCCTCAATACCGTCGGCGCTGACGTCACCTAATTCTTTACGAACCTCGGTAGCCAGTTCACCGATGGCGGACAGCACCGCGGCACGGTCCTTGGCTTTTACCTCGCTATTGGCCACTTCCTCGTTGGTTTCGCTGTTTAACGCGGATACGCCTAAAACGTAGCTGGCCCCATCAGGCTTGATATAACCCAGGAGTACCAGCTTGATGCCTTCTCGCACGGCAACCAGTCGGGAGGCCGGGCCGTCCAGCGTACTTCCGGGCTTTAGTGTCTCAGCCAGTTGCAGGGCGGTGTCCCGTGAGAACGAAGTAATGAAGGGCGCACCTTCGAGTCCCAGGGACAGGGACTGTTCCAGGGTGCCCGAGAAAATGGATTCCCCGGTCGCGTTATCGAAATTGGCAATCAGGATGGAAACCGGTTCAGGTATCTCTTCAACGTCGGATCCGCCCTGGCGGGTGAAGTTCATGAACAGGGAGAAGCCCAGGGCCACCACCAGGAAGCCGATGACGGCGAAATCCTTTTTCCTCGATGTACCGCTGGCAGAAGGGGTTTCTCGCTGCCGGGCGGCCTCTTCGTCGGTGAGTATGCCTTCGCTGGTGAAATCAAAATGCCAGGCAACGAAAATGCTGATCGGGAAGCCGGCGATCACAACATAAGTTATCGCGTTGTACAGCCAGTCAGGAGCATCGAAAGTGGGCAGGATATTGTTGGCCGCTTCGATAGCAGCCAGACCTACACCGATATATATACCGATGGAGCGAAAAACCTTGCGGCGTCTTAATTCCCTGATCAACTTATTCACAGCTAATACCAAGATTCCTTGCCGGTCATATCTGAAGCAGAGTCTAGCACGGTGGGCCGAATTTAGTGGCCTGGGAGGGGGAGTCCGGGGGTGGCGCAGCGGGCCACTCCGGAACGGAGTGGCCCGGGCCAGAAAACGTGTTTAAGAGGTGGGTTCTTCCGCAGGTTCAGGGGCGGCCTGGATATCCAGCAACTCAACCTCGAACTTCAGAACAGCGGCCGGCGGGATTGTGGGCGGTGAGCCACGATCGCCGTAGGCGGTATCAGGCGGGCAGACCAGGGTGGCCTTGGCGCCCACATGCATGTTTTGCAGGCCTTCGGTCCAGCACGGGATCACCCGATCAAGCGGGAAGGTCGCGGGCTCGCCACGCTCCACAGAACTGTCGAACACGGTGCCGTCGCTCAGGGTGCCGGTGTAGTGCACGGTGACCGAATCGGTTGCGCCAGGCTGGGTGCCTTCGCCGGCTACCTGTTCGATGTAGACGACGCCACTTTCGGACTGGGTCGCACCTTCAAGGGCGGCCTGTGTGGCAATGTAAGCGGCACCTGCTTCGCGTTCGCGAGTCACTGCAGCCATCATGCGCTCACGAGCCAGTTCGTTCAGTTTCTGGGTGTACTCTTCGGCGTCTACCTGGGCTTCATTGCCAAGGATTCCGTCTTTGAGTCCCAGGGAAACCATATCCACTTCGGCTTCGGTCAGCTCGAGGCGGCCCAGGTCATTACCCAGGGCCAGGCCCAGGGCGTACATGGTCTTGTCCAGTTCGGTAACAGGGGCGGCGGCAGCGGCCGGAGCGCTTTCCTCGTGGGAGCACGCACTCAGCAAGCCAAGTGCTGCCAGGCTGGTCAGCGCCAGCACGGTATTTCTTCTTAACATGGGAAACCTATCCAGTTTGGGTGAAACGATAAAGCGTATCTGATTTCGCGGGGGCTTGCTATGTGGATGCAAGGTTTTCTCAGTCTGCAGCTACCAGGCCTCTGTTGAGGATTTCAAGCATGGATACCGGAGCCGGGCCGATGCGCCGCCTGGCAAGATGGAATACCCCGGCATCTGCGCTCACTGTGGCGGCCAGTTCCCCGTCGGACTTGTAGATATCGGTGACCAGGCTGAAGCGTGATCCGTCTTCCTTGATTTGGGTGACCCGGACCTGGATACGCAAGATTTCCAGCAAGAAGCACTCTTTCTTGTAAGTCAGTGTTTCGGAGAGCACCACGGGTCCGACGCCGTGGCGGGCAAATTCTGCCGGTGTGAACCCTCCAGCGGCGAAAAACTCGAAACGCGCCTGTACAGACAGGTCCAGGTAGGCGCTATTTCGCATATGCCCGTTGGCGTCCAGGCTGTCCCAGCGCACCTGGTGCTCGGAGGAGAAGTTCTTCATGTCCTGTAACCCGTTAATTTAAAACTCGTTTTAGTGCTCAATGGCTGAATCCCCAGGCTAGTTTGGCCGGTTTATGGCGAAACAGCCACCGAAGCGGATCAGGGAGTGTCCCCGATTGTTTGCGTGGCGGTATTTCGTTAAAGTTGGCGGCCTATCAGGGAGAGGCAGTATGACCAGCTATTTCAGCAAGATATTCGGCACCTCGCCGATTGATCCGATCCAGGAACACATGGAAACCTGTTTCCAGGCGGCCAAGAAACTCAATCCGTTTTTCAGGGCCGTGGTCAAGGAAGACTGGGAGAAGGCGGCGGCGGTCAGGGCCGAAATCGTCGCCCTTGAACAACAGGCGGACGATCTCAAGAGTACGGTCCGATCCAATCTTCCCAAGAATCTCTTCCTTCCCGTTCCCCGGGAAGACTTGCTCGAGTTGCTCTCCTACCAGGACAAGATCGCCAACCGTGCGAAAGATGTGTCCGGTCTGGTGCTGGGTCGCAGGATCAAGCTGCCGCCTGAAATCCAGGAAGACTTCCTGGCCTATGTATCTCGTAACGTGGATGCTGCCAAGAAAGCTCGCAAGAGCATTCGGGAACTGGATGAGTTGTTTGAAACCGGCTTCCGGGGAGCGGAGGCTGAGTTGGTCGAATCGATCGTAGCTGAGCTGGATGAGATTGAGAATGATACCGATGATCTCCAGGCTAAATTGCGTGGCAAGCTCTTTGCAATTGAAGATGATCTGAAGCCAGTGGACGTGATGTTCCTGTATCGCTTGATGGAGCTCACGGGTGATGTTGCGGACCGGGCCGAGTCAGTCGGTCATCGGCTCGAACTCGTACTTTCCCACTAGACGCTAACGAATAGAAGCTAACGAAAGGTTTTTCCGATGGAATTCATGGGATTCGATTTCTTGATGCCTGGCGGCATGTACTACCTGGTATTGGCCACCGTGTTTGGTTTGTTTATGGCCTGGGGTATTGGCGCCAATGACGTGGCCAACGCCATGGCGACCTCGGTGGGTTCCAAGGCCATTACGGTCAAGCAGGCCCTGTTTGTTGCGGCGATATTTGAATTTGCCGGCGCCGTACTGGCCGGTGGCGCAGTGACCTCCACCATACGCAAGGGGATCATTGACTCATCGGGTCTGGTTGATCAGCCAGAGATCCTGGTGCTGGGCATGCTGGCGGCATTGCTGGCGGCAGGCACCTGGTTGTTGCTGGCCTCGCGCAAGGGTTGGCCGGTATCCACCACCCATTCCATCGTCGGCGCCATCGTGGGTTTTGCGATTGTCGGTGTGGGCTTCGAGGCGGTGAAGTGGGGCAAGGTTGGTGTGATCGTACTCAGCTGGGTGGCCTCTCCGTTGACCGCCGGTATAGCGGCGTTCCTGATTTACAGTTCTGTGCAGTGGTTGATCCTGTCCCGCGCGGACCCGCTTGAGCGCGCACGGCGTTACGTTCCGATTTACATGTTCATGGCTGCGTTCATGATTACCCTGGTGACCTTGTTCAAGGGCTTGAAGCACGTGGGCGTTGATCTCACCGCCACCCAGGCCTATTTAACCGCGACCGGGTTTGGTGTGCTGGTTGCCTTGATTGGCAGCTACTTCATCAGCCGGATCAAGGTTGACAAGAAGGCGGACAAGAAATTCCACTATCACACCGTCGAGAAGGTCTTTGGCGTACTGATGGTGATCACCGCCTGCGGCATGGCCTTTGCCCACGGTTCCAACGATGTGGCCAACGCAATTGGTCCGGTTGCCGCGGTGATCTCGGTAGTTCAGCACAATGCTGTGGGCCAAAGCTCCGTTGTCCCCATATGGGTACTGTTGCTCGGTGGTGTGGGCATCGTGGTTGGCCTGGCCACCTACGGACGGCACGTGATTGCAACGGTTGGCACCAAGATTACCCACCTGACCCCAAGTCGTGGTTTTGCCGCCGAGTTGGCTGCCGCATCGACTATCGTGTTCGCTTCGGGTACCGGCATGCCCATCTCAACCACTCACACCCTGGTGGGTGCGGTGTTGGGTGTTGGCATGGCGCGTGGTATCACCGCCATCAACATGGGCGTGGTGGGCAAGGTGTTCCTGTCCTGGGTGGTTACCATTCCCGCCGGAGCAGGCCTTGCCATCCTGTTCTTCTTTATCCTGAAGGGGATTTTCCTCTGACAAGTTTGTAGCCGGGGCGCGCCTTGTGGCCAGCCCCGGTTTTCTCTCCTGATAACACCTCGTTTTCCCGGTCTTGCTTGAGCGCGCGCCTGCGACTGCTCATACTCTGCATTTGCCCGTGCAGGATTGGGAGTGCACATGTCTGACGCTTTTCTGAACGACCTGGCGAGCCAGTTACGGGAGTTTGCCCGTGAGCGGGATTGGGAGCAGTTTCATTCCCCCAAGAACCTGGCCATGGCGCTGGTGGTTGAAGGCGGCGAACTGCTGGAGCAGTTCCAGTGGCTGACCCCGGAGCAAAGCGCGAATCCGGACCAGGATCGGGTGCAACGCATTAGCGACGAAATGGCGGATGTGTTCATCTACCTGGTGAGGCTGGCCGATTCCCTGGATGTGGATTTGCAGGAAGCCGTGCAAAGCAAGCTGGCGCATAATCGTGAAAAATATCCTGCCGACAAAGTGCGCGGTGACGCACGCAAATATGACGAGTACGACTAGGCTATGAACTATCTACATGTTTTTCATGCAGGCAATTTCGCCGATGTGTTCAAGCACATGACCTTGCTCGCCTTGCTGCG
>Ga0316188_10000961_pt1 | contig 13402 bp, 9 predicted proteins | sample Phiworburrow1_MG_FD_204933 | JGI IMG/M metagenome (GOLD analysis project Ga0316188, IMG submission 204933) | Coastal sediment microbial communities from Maine, United States - Phippsburg worm burrow 1 | ecosystem: Environmental > Aquatic > Marine > Coastal > Sediment | place: USA: Maine...
CGATGGCCGCACCGAGGCCACCGGCCGGGGAGTGCAGTACGCCATGCAGGAGTTCTTCCGCCATGCCGACGATGTCGCCGAGGCGAAGTTGACGCCCGGCCTTGCCGGCAAGCGGATCGTCGTCCAGGGCCTTGGCAATGTCGGCTATCATGCCGCCAAATTCCTGCAGGAAGAGGATGGTTGCCAGATCATTGCCATCATTGAGCGCGACGGTGGCCTGCGCAGTGAGCAAGGGCTGAACATCGAGAGCGTCGCCGCTTATCTACGCGAGCATGGCGGAGTCAAGGGATATCCTAATGCAGAGTACGTTGAAAAAGGCAAATCTTTACTTGAAGTGGATTGTGAAATCCTGATCCCGGCTGCCATGGAAGCCCAGATTACTGCGGAGAATGCTGATCGCATCCAGGCCAGACTGATCGTCGAAGCGGCCAACGGCCCGGTGACCGCTGAGGCCGACGAAATCCTGCGTAACCGAGGCGTCATCATCATTCCGGATATGTATGCCAATGCCGGCGGGGTGACGGTGTCCTACTTCGAGTGGACCAAGAACCTTGCCCATATACGTTTCGGCAAGATGGGCCGCCGCTACATGAAAGCCCGGGGGGAAATTGCCATGGACGCCCTGGCGCAGGCCATGGGAGGGGAAATCCCGGAGAAACTCAGGCTGGATTTCCAGAAGGATGCGAGTGAACTCAACCTGGTGCGCTCCGGGCTCGAGGACACCATGTGCGAGGCCTACCAGGCGATTCGTCTGATCTGGCGCTCGCGGGACGATGTACCGGACCTGCGCACCGCTGCCTACATCCTGGCGATCGGCCGCGTTGCCCGTTACTACACCGAATATGCAATCTGAACACCGATTGAGAATAAAAGTGAGAGGATATAATCCCGTGGTCTCTAACAATTCTAGGAGATAAAGATATGAAAAAAACGCTGCTGGCTGGTTTGCTGCTGTTCTTCCTGGTGCTCCCTGCATTTGCGGCCGAAGATCCCCTCCTGAAAGGGGCTCAAGGTGCACTTGATACCTTTACCGAGGGGTGCCAGCAGGAACTGACAACCTTCTGCAAAGATGTTACTCCGGGTGAAGGGCGCATCCTCGCCTGCATCTATGCTTTCCAGGATAAGATCACGCCCCGTTGCGAGTACGCGCTCTACGATTCGGTCAGTCAACTCGACCGGACGCTGACCAATCTATCCTACGCCATCGGTGAGTGCCGTGACGACCTCAAGAGCTACTGCGCCGACATCAAGCCAGGCGAAGGGCGCCTGCTCGAATGCCTCAAGAATAACGAGAAGAAAATCAGCAATCGCTGCAACTATGCGCTGAAAGATACAGGGCTGAACAAATAGTCTTATTGGTGTATTACCAGAAAGAATTTGAGCGTTAGTTTAAACCTCTTGTCAATTTTATATGGGAGACGTTTTATGAAAAGGTCATTATGGTCCACGGTTTTTGCTTTATCGATTGTGTTTGTGTTTATTGGTGTTGCCTGCGCTGGCCCCATCTTTGATGACATCCTTAAAAAGGGTGAGCTGGTGGTTGGCATGACGGGTGACCAGCCCCCTCTGACTGCCGTATCGAAGGATGGTGAACTGATCGGATTCGATGCCGATCTTGCTCGCTCAATAGCGCAGAGCATGAACCTGAAAGTCAACTTTGCCAAGATGCCTTTTGCCGAATTGCTGCCGGCTCTGCAAGCGGGCAAAATTGACATGATTGTTTCCGGTATGACAATGACACCCGAGCGCAATACGAAAGTCGCTTTCATCGGGCCCTACTACGTTTCAGGGAAGGGGATTCTGCTCAAGCTCAAGTCCGTCGAACTTCTGAAAAAGGAAGGGCTGAACAGCGATAAATTCAAGGTTGCCACGCTCAAAGGCTCGACCAGCCAGGCTGTTGTCGAGCAGGCGGCGCCAAAAGCCAACCTCACCTTTGTCGATTCGTACGACAAGGCAATCGAGCTGCTCCTCCAGGACCAGGCTGATGCAGTGATAGCGGACTATCCGTTTTGCGCATACATGGCCGCCCGTTACTCTGACAAGGGGTTGATCGTCGGAGAGACAAAGTTGACTGTCGAACCTCTGGGCATAGCCGTGCGCGAAGATCCCCTGTTGATCAATGCTTTGGGGAATTATTTGAGTATGCTGGTCGTGTCTGAGAATATGAAATCTTTGCAAGAAAAGTGGTTCAGAAGCCGGTCATGGTTTGAGCTGTTGCCTTGAGCCCTTTCCGCACTGTTCCGCATGCAGTGAGACAAAACCGGCGGCTCTCTGAGCACTGTAATTGAAGCAAAAAGCCATGGCCACCTTGACGTTAAGTGGCTATGGCTCGTTTGATAACAATTACTGAACAAGGGAGATATTAATTTCCATGACAGGAGAACTGTCGGCATGAAATAGGGTCGGCCGCATTGCAATAACCCTGGAAAGGTTAAAAAATGGTACCGCCCCTGGGAGATCAACTCTCAAGGGGCTTTTTGTTTGTAAGTGAGAGGGCAGTCAGGAGCAGATGACTGCCAATATTAAAGGCAAAGTTTCAGTGACTTAGGCCCGAATGGGCTTGAAGCTCTCGGCCTGGGCCATCGCCCAGTACCTGGCCATGACCGGTTTATCCGTCCCGGCCAGCAACTCGCCCGGCGCCAGGGTGATGAAAAGGTCGGCGCAGCTCTGTGCGCCAACCGCACCCGTGCGCTGGAAGAAATGCTCCGGACGGAACAGGGTGGGATGCTCGAGCCCCGCCGCAGCGGTAATCTCGTTGAGCATGTGCAGGGTGTTGCGGTGGTAGTTGGCAACCCTTGTGGCCTTATCGTCGACATCCAGCGCCTGCTGCAGCTTCGGGTCCTGGGTGGCTACGCCGACCGGGCAGTGGTTGCTGTGGCACATCTGCGCCTGGATGCAGCCGAGGCAGAACATGAAGGCGCGGGCCGCGTTGACCCAGTCCGCGCCGAGCGCCATGGCTCCGGCAAGCAGCCCGGCGGCAGAGGCCTTGCCGCTGACGCCGATTTTGACCTGGTCGCGTACGCCGATGCCGATCAGGGAGTTGTTGACAAACGTCAAGCCTTCGCGCATTGGGAAGCCGATGCGGTCGGAGAACTCCAGCGGCGCGGCTCCCGTGCCGCCCTCGCCGCCGTCAACCACGATAAAGTCCAGCAAGATCCCGGTCTTGTGCATGGCTTTGCAAACGGCCAGGAACTCGTGGGGGTGGCCGACGCAGAGCTTGAAGCCGACCGGTTTCCCCCTGGACAGCTCGCGCAGCCTGGCGACGAACTCGAGCAGCTCGATGGGTGTGGCAAAGGCCGAATGGTGAGCCGGAGAGATGCAGTCCTGTCCCATGGGAATCTTGCGGGCCTCGGCGACTTCTGCCGAGATCTTTCCTGCCGGCAGGATGCCGCCATGCCCCGGCTTGGCCCCCTGGGAGATTTTGATCTCGATCATCTTGATCTGCTCGAGACTGGCTTGTTCGGCGAACAGGTCGGCGCTGAAGCCGCCGTCAGCGGCGCGGCAGCCGAAGTAGCCGCTGCCGATCTGCCAGTTGAGATCGCCGCCGTGCTGCTTGTGATAGCGGCTGACCCCGCCTTCGCCGGTGGTGTGATAGAAGCCGCCCATGTAGGCCCCCTTGTTCAGGGCCTGGATGGCGTTGCCGCTCAGCGAGCCAAAGCTCATGGCCGAGATGTTGAAGATCGAGGCCGAGTAGGGCCAGCAGCACTGCGCCCCGCCGATGGTGACCCGTGGAAGTTCCTTGGCCACATCCTGCGGCACCATCGAATGGCTCATCCAGAGATACCCTGGTTCATAGACGTCGAGCTCAGTGCCGAAGGGTTTTTTCGCCTCGATGTTTTTCGCCCGCTGGTAGATCAGCGAGCGGAAGTCACGGTTGAAGGGACGTCCCTCGCGGTTATTCTCGACGATGTATTGGCGCAGTGGGTCGCCGAAGCCTTCGATCAGATAGCGCAAGTGCCCCATGAGTGGAAAATTGCGCAACAGGCTGTGCCCTTTCTGCCGTAGGTCCCATAGACCGAGGAGCAATAGCGGGCCGAGCAGCAGCAGCGGCCAGAAGAACAGCCGGTTCCATAGACCGAGCAGGAAGCACAACAGGACCAGGCCAGCGACGATCTGTAGCGGCAGCAGGCGGAGGCGATGGTTCATGGCATAAACTCCAACGGGATTCCAGCTGTTAAAATCACTATAGCGAAGGAATAACAAGTAAGTTTTTGTTAATGATTAAATAAAAAACATTATAAAACATACATTTGCAGGCTTGAATGTTTTACTCCCCATTATATAGTTAAACTCGACTCACACAACACTTTTTGGGGGTGCGCGATGAGCGGCAATCATTCTGCACGAAGATGGGGCCTGCTGATGATCACCTTGGGTGTTCTGCTCCTCACGCCGGGCTGGCCGACAGCCGGCCATGCCGCGGAATCGGGTGATTTCAGCGGCACCTGGATCGCCAACGGCGAGCGGCAGAAGTTCCCCTTCAGCGAAGACCGCAAGATTTACACCTTCACCTTGTCCGGCCATGTCAACCTGCAGACCAGCCTCGGCAAACAAAAAGACTACTGGTCCGACTGTGTCGGCCTCGCCGACTCCGTGACCGGGGTCGTTGCCCGCTGCGTCTGGAAAGACCTCGCCGGGCCGAAGGTTTACATCACGTTGCAAAGCGAAAAACTGCAACAGGACAATCCGTTCAGCGGTACCATCGTCGGCGGTACAAAACACCTCAGAGGGATAACCGGCGAGCTATCCTTCATCTGGTCATCCCTGTCCTTCATAGATGAGGAGGGGACATCGTCCGTCACCGGGCAGACCCTGGACCTGCACGGCAGTTACCGGATCCCCTGAACAAAGCCCCTTGCAACGCAGGCAATCTATCCACGGCGCCTGAGGGTACAGAAGGAGAGATGTCATGTGGGTCATTCAGCTGCTGGTCGTACTTTTCTTTATCTGGCTCGGCGCCCGCCTGGGGAGCATCGGCATCGGTTTTGCCGGCGGCTTCGGCGTCCTCGTTCTCGGTTTCGTCTTCGGCCTGAAACCCGGGGCGATCCCGGTCGATGTCATCCTCATCATCATGGGGGTGATTTCCGCCATCGCCGCGATGCAGGTCGCCGGCGGGCTTGACTACCTGGTGCAGATCGCGGCAAAAATCCTCAAAAGTCATCCGAAATACATTACCTTCCTGGCCCCCATCGTCACCTACCTGATGACCCTGTTCGCCGGTACCGGCCACACCGCCTTCTCAACGCTGCCGGTCATTGCCGAAGTCGCCAAGCGCGCCGGGGTGAGGCCCTCGCGCCCACTGTCGATTGCCACCGTCGCCTCGCAGATCGCCATCACCGCGTCACCGATTTCTGCCGCAGTGGTCTTTTTCTCCGGGGCCCTGGAAAAGGTCGGCGTCGATTACGTCGAGCTGCTGATGATCGCCATCCCGAGCAGCTTCATTGCCGTGATGTTCGGTGCCGTGATCGCCAACTTCATGGGTAAAGAGCTCAAGGATGATCCCGTCTTCCAGGAGCGCCTGGCCAAAGGGCTGGTCAAGATGGATGAAGAAGATGTGACCGAGCAGGAGCTGCCCCCGGCCGCCAAGCGTTCCGTACTGATTTTCGGCATCTGCCTCTTCTGTGTGGTGTTTTATGCCACGGCGATCAGCTCCACGGTCGGCCTGATCAAAAACCCGATCCTCGGCCGTGATGACGCGATCATTACCTTCATGCTCGGAGCGGCCGCCCTGATCACGCTGTTCTGCAAGATCGAAGCGAAAAGCATTCTCAACGCAGCAACCTTCAAGTCGGGGATGAGCGCCTGCATCTGTGTGCTTGGTGTCGCCTGGCTGGGAACGACCTTCGTCGCCGCACACCTCGAGGAGATCAACATGTTTGCCGGCAACCTGCTTGAAGCAAAGCCGTGGCTGTTGGCCGTGGTGCTCTTCTTTGCCGCCATGCTGCTCTATTCCCAGGCGGCGACCACCAAGGCGCTGATGCCGGCGGCACTGGCCCTCGGCGTCAGCCCGGTGGCTGCCATCGCCGCTTTTGCTTCGGTCAGCGCGCTGTTCGTGCTGCCGACCTATCCGACCCTGCTGGCCGCCGTCGAATTCGACGACACCGGCTCGACCCGGGTGGGGAAGTACGTTTTTGACCATCCGTTCCTGATCCCTGGTACCTGCACCATTGCTTGTGCAGTGGCCCTGGGGTTCGTGTTCGGGGGCCTCATCCTATGACACCTCCAACGGACACATAAGGAGTCATGCCATGATCCTGACTGAACAGATTATCAAGCAGTCCTCGCAAGCCTCAGGTATCAGCGAAGCGGACCTCGGGGCGTTCTTTTCCGAAGGGGAACAGAAGACTTATCCGCCGAACGCGTGGCTGTTCCATGAGTCCACCCCGCGGGATTGGGCCGGCATCGTCCTGGACGGGAGTGTCGATCTGGTGCGTGGCCTGCACGGGAGCTCGCGGCATGTCGGCTCGCTGATTGCCGGGGCGCTGATCAGCGAGGGAGCCCTCCTCGAGGGGGACTCCCACAGTACCGGCGCCTTCAGCCGCCAGGGAGCTGTCGTCTGGCAGATCAGCCGCAAAAAGATCGAAGCCTATCGGGCCTCGCATCCGGAGATTTTTTACCGGATCGTGGCGCGGGTTGCGGTCAACATCAACAAGCGCCTGCGCGTCCTCTCCGACCAGATCTTTTCCGGTGACAAGGCTCCCCAGGTGGTCAGCGGTTTCCGCATCGAGCACGACTCCCTCGGCCAGCGCGAGATTCCGCTGGGAGCCTATTACGGAGTGCAGACCCAGCGGGCCATGGAGAATTTCGCCATCTCAGGTCTTCACGTCTGCAACTTCGAGCACATGATCGAAGCCTTTGCCCTGGTGAAAAAAGCCGCAGCCATGGCTAACTGCGAACTCGGCGCCCTCGACGAGCCGAAGATGAAAGCCATCTGCGCAGCCTGCGACGAATTGCTCGAGGGGAAACTGCGCGAACATTTCACCGTCGATATGTTCCAGGGGGGAGCCGGGACCTCCACCAACATGAACGCCAACGAAGTCATCGCCAACCGCGGCCTCGAACTCATGGGGTTCAACAAGGGTGAGTACGAGCACCTGCATCCGAACGATCATGTCAACCGTGCCCAGTCGACCAACGATACCTATCCGACCTCGATCAAGCTGGCGGCGCTCTTGTCGATTCGGGATCTGACCCATGCTATGCAGGAGCTCTGCCGGGCGCTGGAGCAGAAGGCCGATGAATTCAAGGACGTCCTGAAGATGGGTCGGACCGAGAACCAGGATGCGGTACCCATGACTCTCGGCCAGGAATTCAGCGCCTACGCGGTGATGATCGGCAGCGCCATCGCCGCCATTGATAAGGCCGCGGACGAGTTCCTCAATATCAACATGGGGGCGACGGCCATCGGCACCGGTATCAACAGCCCGCCCGGCTATGCCAGCCTGGTGACCAAGAAGCTCGCAGAAATCAGTGGTTTTGCCTTCCGTCGCGCGGGCAACCTGGTCGAGGCTACGCAGAATGCCGGCTCCTTCGTGCAGATGTCGGCCACCCTCAAGCGTGGCGCCGTGCAGATTTCCAAGGTCTGCAACGACCTGCGCTGGCTCTCCTCCGGTCCGCGCTGCGGCTTGAACGAAATTAACCTGCCACCGATGCAGCCGGGTTCATCGATTATGCCGGGGAAGGTCAACCCGGTCATCCCGGAGCTGGTCAACCAGATCTGTTTCCAGGTGATCGGCTACGACGCGGTCGTCTCCATGGCCGCAGAAGCCAGCGAGCTGGAACTGTGCATGGCTGAACCGATTATCGCCTTCGACCTGCTGCACGGCATGATGATCCTCAAGAACGCCTGCCTTACGCTGACCTCACGATGCATCGTCGGTATCGAAGCCAACCGCGAGGTCTGTCGCAGCTATGTCGAGAACAGCATCGGCCTGGTTACCGCGCTGGTGCCGGTAATCGGCTACGAGAAATCCGCGGCTGTCGCCAAGGAGGCGCTCAAGACCGGGGGGAGCGTCTATAATCTGGTCCTGGAAAAGCAGTATCTTTCCAAGGAGCAGCTCGACGAAATGCTCAAACCGGAGAACATGACCGATCCCAGGGAGATTACCGGTTAAGCTCGTTGCTGCCACAGAGCAATGCCTGGAGCGCCAGCTTGCTGACACGATGAAAATGCAAGAAGAGCCCTCGCTGCTCTGGCGAGGGCTTTCTGCGTGCTGCATGTCCAGGCCCGCGGCCAAGCTGCTTTCTGCAATCGTTGCAGGGAGAACCACCCCAACCGACAGATCATGATTCTGCCGGTAGATCAACACCGGTGGCTCGCGGGTATCTTGGGTGGGGTGTGATAAAATGTCAAAGCCGGCCTTGACTGACGCGATCGGCGCGCCATGAGAGCCCAGTGTCTATTTTCCGCCAGATGATTTGGGTGCAAAGCGCCTTGCGCTCATGCTGCTTTACTGAAGAGTGATGATGAAAACAATCCGCAACCCGGGGCGCACGGGCCTACCGTTTCTGCAAGGCTTGCTGCCGCTCAAGTCCTCCCAGATCCCCGCCGAGATCCTCGCCGGCCTGACCTTGGCGGCGCTGGCGATACCCGAGGTGATGGGTTACACCAAGATTTCGGGCACGCCTGTGATCACGGGCCTCTACACCATCCTCATTCCCACGGTGCTGATCGGCTTCCTGACCGGGGTCGGCATCCAGGTCGCCGCCGGTCAGGTCTCGGGCATGCTCGGCCTCAAGGGTAGCGGGCACGGCACCTTGCAGAAGGTCTGGAGCGATCTGCAGCAGCTCGAGCAGCTTAACGGCCATGCCCTGGCCGTGGCACTGAGCGTGCTGGTCGTCATCGTCGGGGCGAAGAAGATCTCCAGAAAGATCCCGGGGGCGCTGATTGCCGTGGTCGGCGCAACGGCCATCAGCTGGACTCTCGACCTTAGCCAGCACATGCCCGTCATCGGGGCCATCCCGGGCGGATTGTCCCATATCCGCCTGCCGGACATCAAATGGCAATGGGAGCTGATCGACCGGCTGGTTCCCACGGCGTTTGCCATGTTCGTGGTCATACTGGCCCAGAGCGCCGCGACTTCGCGGGCCTATGCCGCGCGCTACAACGAACGCTTCAGTGAAAATACCGACCTGGTTGGCCTGGCCCTGGCCAACATCGGCGCCGGCCTGTCTGGCACCTTCGTTGTCAACGGCAGCCCGACCAAGACGCAGATGGTCGATAGCGCCGGCGGGCGGACGCAGCTGTCACTGCTGGTCACAAGCCTTGTCGTTCTGCTGGTGCTACTGTTTCTCACGGCGCCGCTGGCCTACATGCCGGAAGCGGTCCTGTCGGCGATCGTGTTTTTGGTCGGCGTCGACCTGATCGATGTCCAAGGGATGCGCCGGGTCTACCTGGAGCGGCGCTGGGAATTCTGGGTGGCCCTGCTCACAACGCTGATCGTCGTTCTGGTCGGCGTCGAACAGGGCATCCTGCTCGCCATCGTGCTGTCGCTGATCGTCCACACCAGGCACGGGTACCGGCCGAAGAATGTCGTGATCGTGCCGAACGAGTCGGGCATCTGGCGTGCCCGGCCGTTGTCTTCCGGTGCCCAGGCCCGGCCCGGACTGCTGATCTACCGCTTCACGCACAGCATGTACTACGCCAACGCCCAGCAGCTCGAGGAAGAGATCACCACCCTGGTCGACGCTGCGGATCCACCTCTGCGATGGTTCTGCATCGAAGCCTCGGCGATCGACGACGTCGACTATTCGTCCGCGGAAACGCTCCGTGCGATGCGAGCGCTGTTGCGCGAGAAAGGGGTCCGCCTGGTCGTCGTGCATGCCCTGGCGGACGAGGACGCCAAGAGCCGCGGCGAATTTCGCGATCTGCTCGGCCAGGAGCACAATTACGAGACCCTGCACAATGTCCTGGACGCTTATGCGCAGCAGGATGCCCCGGTTGCTGAGAGCGGTGATCCAGGGTGCAGCCCGTGACATGGCGAGTGTCAACTTTTGCGGAGCCAAGCGGAGTGGAGTACGAAACTCCTTTTCGCCAGGGATCAAAGGAGCAATCGTATGAACTACAGGGAAAAATTCCGTGTCGAGCCTGGCAGCAGGGTCGATCTCGCCAAGGCCGATGCCGGCTTCAAAGACAAGCATGAATCCCACGACCACGCTTTGCCGGAGATCGAGGCGTTCAGCAGGAAGCTACGCGACCTCCAGTACCTGATGTATGCGGAGGGCCAGCGTGCGCTGCTGATCTGCCTGCAGGGGCGCGATGCTGCGGGCAAGGACGGCACCATCAACCACGTGCTCGGCGCCATGAACCCCCAGGGCTGCACGGTGACCGGCTTCAAAGTCCCCAGCAGGGAGGAGGCGGCGCACGACTTTTTGTGGCGCTATCACCAGGCAGTGCCGGGCAAGGGGCAGGTTGCCATCTTCAACCGCTCCCATTACGAAGACGTGCTGGTGGTCCGGGTGCACGAACTGGTGCCGAAAAAGGTCTGGTCACAGCGTTACGAGCAGATCAACGCCTTTGAGAAGATGCTCAGCGACAACGGCATCCACATCCTCAAGTTCTACCTGCATATCGACCCGGAGGAGCAACTCCTGCGTTTCAAACAGCGCATCGACGATCCTGCCCGGCACTGGAAGATCAGTGACGGGGACTACGCGGAGCGCCCGTTCTGGGACGCTTATACCGAGGCCTTCGAGGATGCCCTGGGCAACTGCAGCACCGCGCACGCGCCCTGGTTCATCATCCCCTCGAACCACAAGTGGTTCCGCAACCTCGCCATCTCCAGGATCGTTGCCGAAACCCTTGAGTTACTGGACATGAAGTTCCCCGCGCCGTCTGTCGACATCAACGAGATCAGGAAGAAGTACCACGAGATTGCAGCAGAAGAACATGTCTCGACGGGAGAAGATCCCGGTGGCGGCAGGCAAGGGCGGAAAAATAAGAAGAAAGATTAGGGGCGCGGCTTCAATTGTTCGGGAGTCTCTGTTACGGTCGTGCCATGGGTCTATTCCAAATTCCTGGTCATGTGGTAATCTTTGAATAAATACAGTTCGTTGTCCGACCCATCGTGCTGCGGTGGCGTCGCCACCAAGGAAAGGAGGTTGTATGCCTATCGGTGATCTTGCTCCATCAGTCGAGCGCAGGTTGAAGGCGTATCACGAATTGAGCGACCGGGTCAAAGGGTTGACGGTTTCGACCCCGATGAAACCGACCATCACCCTGTCCCGGGAGTTCGGCTGCGAGGCTTTTCCGGTTGCGGAAGAACTGGTCAGGCTGGCGGAGAAGCAGACCGGCGAATCCTGGCTGCTGGTCGACAAATCGTTGCTGGACGCCGTCGCCAAGCAACACAATGTTCCCGAAGAGATCATGCTCTCCTTGGGGAGTAAACCGCGCTGGTTCGACGACATGATGGCGACCTTCTCGACAAACTGGAAAAGTGACGCCGATTACTATCGGCTGCTCTGCCGGCAGGTGGTCATGATCGCCTCCGCCGGCAACGCCGTCATCGTCGGGCTGGGGGCACCGCTGATCACCAAGTCTTTGAAGAACTGCTTCCGTTACCGGCTGATCGCGGATCACGCCTTCAAGGTGAGCTCCATCGCCCGGCGCATGAAGATCACCAGTCAGGAGGCTGAGCTCGTCGTCCTCGACCAGCAGAAGGAGCGGGACCGGGTCCTGCGCAAACTGCTCGACTCCGACATGAGTGATCCGCTGCTCTACCACGCGGTCTTCAACAACGGCAGGATCAAGAGCCGGCAGATCGCCAGGCTGATCGTGGACCATGCCTTGAGCGGCAGTTGACGATGCCTCAGGAGGCCCTTGCCCCTGGTTGCTGTTAACGAGCAGGAGACGATTTTTTAGCGCAAAGCCGTCCCTCACCATATGAGGGGCGGCTTGCAAGCCTTAGAGAGAACCGTTGCCCCAGAAAAAGCAGAAGTGACCTGGCCATGAACCTCATCCGCAGCATCGTTCCCCTCTTTGACTGGCTGCCGGCGTACCGCAAGGAGTGGTTCCGTGGCGACGTCATGGCCGGGCTGACGACCTCGGCGGTGGTCATCCCCAAGGCGATGGCCTACGCGGCGATTGCCGGACTCCCCCTGGTCGTTGGTCTGTACAGTTCGCTGGTCCCGCTGGTGATCTATGCCGTGCTCGGCACGGCTCGGGTCTTGAGTGTCACCACCACCTCCACCATCGCCATCCTGGTGGCCGCGACCATCAGCCAGGTCGCTCCCGGCGCCGATGCCGCTACCCTGATAGGGATTGCCGCCACCCTGTCACTGCTGGTGGGAGCGTTCCTGCTGCTCGCCGGCATCCTGCGCCTCGGCGCGGTTGCCAACCTGATCTCTGAGCCGGTGCTTGCCGGTTTCAAGGCCGGGATCGGGCTGGTCATCGTCCTCGATCAGCTCCCCAAGCTGCTGGGTATCCACATTGCCAAGGCCGGGTTCTTTCGCGACATCTACGCGATTGGCCAACACCTTCCCGAACTCTCCGTCCCCACCTTGATCCTCGCCCTGGTCATGCTGGGGCTGATGGTCGGTCTGGAGCACTTTGCGCCGCGCGTGCCGGCGCCGCTGGTAACCGTTGCGGCCGGTATCGCGATATCCGCCCTGGTCGGTTTGGACCGGATCGGTATCGGGCTGGTCGGCGCAGTGCAGGCAGGTCTGCCGGCCTTCGCCTGGCCCGACATCTCCCTGGCCCAGCAACTCTGGCCGAGCGCCCTCGGTATCGCCCTGATGAGCTTCGTCGAAACCGCCGCGGCCGGACGGGCCTTCGCCCTCGCCGGCGAACCCCGTCCGAAGGACAACCAGGAGCTGTTGGCGCTGGGCGCCGCCAACCTGGCCGGGAGCCTGTTCCAAATCATGCCGGCCGGTGGCGGCACGTCCCAGACCGCGGTCAATCGCGGCGCGGGAGCACACAGCCAGGTGGCCGGCATGGTCACCGCCGCGGTCGTGGTTGCCACGCTGATCTTCCTGGCGCCGCTGTTCGGGTTGATGCCGCAGCCGACCCTGGCGGCAGTGGTGGTGGTCGCCAGCGTCGGGCTGATCAGCCCCGGCGAGTTCCGCGCCATTCGCAAAGTGCGGACGATGGAGTTCCGCTGGGCGCTGATCGCCATGGTCGGAGTGATGCTGCTGGGGACATTGAAGGGGATCCTGGTTGCCGTGATCGTCTCGCTGGTCGCCCTGATCCTGCATGTCAGCCGTCGCCCGGTTTACGTGCTGGGGCGCAAGCCCGGGACCACCTCCTTCTTTCGTCCCCTGTCAGCCGAGCACCCGGACGACGAGACCTTTCCCGGCTTGCTGCTGGTCAAGCTCCAGGGAAACGTGCATTTTGCCAATGCCTCGCGTCTCGGCGACCTGATCGTGCCGTTGCTCAAGGAGTACAAGCCCCGGGTTCTGGCCCTCG
>Ga0316188_10000963_pt1 | contig 13392 bp, 11 predicted proteins | sample Phiworburrow1_MG_FD_204933 | JGI IMG/M metagenome (GOLD analysis project Ga0316188, IMG submission 204933) | Coastal sediment microbial communities from Maine, United States - Phippsburg worm burrow 1 | ecosystem: Environmental > Aquatic > Marine > Coastal > Sediment | place: USA: Maine...
CACCGCGGACGACATCGCGGCGATTCGCAGCGGGTTGGCCGACGGCACGATCGATGCCATCGCCACCGACCACGCGCCCCACGCGCCGGAGACCAAGGAGCAGCCGCTCGACCAGGCGCCACCCGGGATGCTCGGCCTCGAGACCGCCCTCGGAGTGTCACTGGCCCACCTGGAGATGCCCCTCTCGGATGTCATCGCGGCGTTGTCGTGGAATCCCGCGGCGATCGCCGGCGTGGCCGATCGTCACGGCCGCCCGATCGCGCCTGGGGAGCCGGCGAACCTGACGGTCTTCGACCCGGACGTCGAATGGGAAGTGGTCCCCGCGCGGCTGGCGAGCAAGAGCCGCAACACGCCCTATGTCGGCGTTGCCTTGCGCGGTCGCGTCGTCCACACGATCTTCGACGGTCGACCGGTCGTCATCGACGGATCGGCCGTTCACTGATGAATCCCTATGCACTAGAATGGATAGTCATGCACTCCTCCGCCCCTCCACACCCGAAATCCGGAGCGCACGTGTCGCTCAGTGCACGATTGGCTCCGAATCTTGGCCGGGTTCCGGTCGTTGCGATGCCGGAACGGGGGGAATGTCATGATTCGTGAGGGAGCACTGGTGCTCGCCGACGGCAGCGTCTTCGAGGGCGAGCTGATCGGAGCAGAGCGGCCGGTCGCCACCGGCGAGGTCGTCTTCAACACGGTCCTCAGCGGCTATCAGGAGGTCATCACCGACCCCAGCTATGCGGGCCAGATCATCACCTTCACGACGCCGCACATCGGCAACTACGGCACCAACGCCGCCGACTTCGAATCACGCGGCACGTTCTGCCGCGGCATCGTGGTCCGCGAGCTCGCGCGACGCCACAGCAACCATCGCTCCGATTCGAGCCTCGATGCAATGCTCCGTCTGCACGGCGTGCCAGGCATCGCGGGAATCGACACGCGCCGACTCACCAGAATCCTCCGCGACACCGGTGCCATGCCGGGGGCATTCGGATCGGTGCCCGAGGCGGATCTCGCCGCGGCGGCGACTGCCGAACCCGGCACCGACGGCATCGATCTCGTGAGCCAGGTGACGATCGACGCCGGCTACACCGTCGACGCGCTCGATCCCGACAACGCCACACGCATCGTCGCGATCGACTACGGCATGAAGCGCAACATCGCCGCCAACCTCTCGCGGTTCGGCACCGTCGAGGTCGTCCCGGCCTCCACCGGCGCGGCGGACATCATCGCCCGTACCCCCAACGGGGTCTTCCTGAGCAACGGCCCCGGCGATCCGGCGATGGTGCCGTATGCCGTCGACACGATCCGCGGCCTGATCGGCAACGTGCCGATCTTCGGGATCTGTCTCGGGCACCAACTTCTCGGTCGGGCGATCGGCGCCGGAACCGTCAAGCTCCCGTTCGGACACCACGGCGGCAACCACCCGGTCAAGAATCTGGCATCGGGACGTATCGAGATCACCAGCCAGAACCACAACTTCGCGGTCGACCCCGACTCGCTCGCCGGCAGGGCCACGATGACCCACGTCAACCTCAACGACGGTGTGTGCGAAGGCTTGGAGGTCGACGGTGAGCTGGCGTTCAGCGTGCAACACCACCCCGAGGCCAACCCCGGCCCCCACGATTCGCACTATCTCTTCGACCAGTTCGCGGACATGATGCGCCGCGCCGGTGTCACGGCAGGGAGCCGCTGATGCCCAAGCGCACCGACATCCACTCGATCCTGATCATCGGATCCGGCCCGATCGTCATCGGTCAGGCCTGCGAGTTCGACTACTCCGGCACTCAGGCATGCCGCGTGCTGCGCGAGGAGGGCTATCGCGTCATTCTCGCCAACTCGAACCCGGCGACGATCATGACCGACCCCGACTTCGCGGACGCCACGTACATCGAGCCGCTCACGTGGGAGGTCGTCTCGGCGATCATCGACCGTGAGCGTCCCGACGCCGTGCTGCCGACGCTCGGCGGCCAGACCGGCCTGAACATCGCCATGGAGCTCTTCGAACGGGGCCTGATCGGCGTGCCGGGCACGCCCGAGATGATCGGGGCCAATGCCGAGGCGATCGCCACCGCCGAGGATCGCGAGCAGTTCAAGCAGGCGATGGTCGGCATCGGGCTGGACTGTCTGCGGTCGGGCACCGCTCACACGATGGAGGAGGCCCGCGTCGTCATCGCCGACATCGGACTGCCTGCGGTGATCCGGCCGGCGTACATCCTCGGAGGACGCGGAACCGGAATCGCCGCGACGCCCGAAGAGTTCGAGCGCATGGCGTCCAACGGGCTCCAAGCGAGCCCGATCAGCGAGATCCTCATCGAGGAATCGGTCTACGGTTGGAAGGAGTACGAGCTCGAGGTGATGCGTGACCACGCCGACAACTGCGTGATCATCTGCGGCATCGAGAACGTCGATCCGATGGGCGTCCACACGGGTGACTCGATCACCGTGGCCCCGATCCAGACCCTCACCGACGTCGAGTACCAGGAGATGCGCGACTCCGCGCTCGCCTGCATCCGGCGCGTGGGCGTCGAGACCGGCGGCTCGAACGTGCAGTTCGCGGTCGAGCCGAGCACGGGCCGCCAGGTCGTGATCGAGATGAACCCCCGGGTCTCGCGGTCGTCGGCCCTCGCCTCGAAGGCGACCGGCTTCCCGATCGCCAAGATCGCCGCCCGTCTCGCCGTCGGCTACACGCTCGACGAGATCCCCAACGACATCACCCGGACCGCGGAGCGGTCCACGCCGGCGAGCTTCGAGCCGGTGATCGACTACGTCGTCACCAAGATTCCGCGGTGGGCGTTCGAGAAGCTCCCCGGAACCACCGGAGTGCTCGGCACGCAGATGCAGTCCGTCGGCGAGGTCATGGCCATCGGCCGGACATTTCCGGAGAGTCTGCAGAAGGCATTGCGGTCGTTGGAGCAGGGCCGACTCGGGCTCGGTTGTGACCCCGCGGCGTCGCACCTCGACGCTCTGACCGACGAGGAACTGCTCACCCAGGCTGCGATCCCGACCGCCGACCGGATCCAACAGGTCGGCGAACTGCTCGACCGCGGGATCTCGATCGACGAGATCAACGAGGCGACTCGAATCGATCCATGGTTCCTCGACCAGATGTCGCTGATCGTGGAGGAGCGCGCCGAGTTGGAGTCGATCGGATTCGACGGGATGACGAAGCGGGCGTGGCGTCGTGCGAAACGCCTCGGGTTCTCCGACGGTCAGCTGGCGCACCTGTGGGAGCGGTCCGAGAGCGAGGTCCGAGTGGCCCGCGAGGCCATGGGCGTCATCCCGACGTACAAGACGGTCGACACCTGCTCGGCGGAGTTCGTCGCCGAGACGCCGTACCACTACTCGACCTACGAGGACGAGAGCGAGGTCCGCTCGTCGACCGGCCGCAAGGTCGTGATCCTCGGCTCGGGCCCCAACCGCATCGGACAGGGCATCGAGTTCGACTACTGCTGTGTTCATGCGTCGTTCGCCCTCCGCGAGGCGGGCTTCGAGACGATCATGGTCAACTGCAACCCCGAAACCGTGTCGACCGACTACGACACGTCGGACCGGCTGTACTTCGAACCGCTCACGCAGGAGGACGTGCTCAACGTCATCGCTGCCGAACAGCCCGAAGCCGTCATCGTGTCGCTCGGCGGGCAGACGCCGCTGAAGTTGTCCGGGCTCATCCCCGTCGAGCTGGTGGCGGGCACCTCGCCCGACTCGATCGATGCGGCCGAGGACCGCGAGCGCTGGAACACGATCTGCGACGAACTGCGCATCCCGCAGCCGCCCGGCGGGACCGCAGTCGACCTCGAACAGGCGCTCGCGATCACCGACGACATCGGCTTCCCCGTCCTGGTGCGACCGAGTTACGTGCTCGGTGGGCGCGCCATGCAGATCGTCCACGACCGCAACCACCTGGCGCGCGCCATGGACGAGCTGGCCGGATTCGGCAGCCTCGGCAAGGAGGGGGGACTCTCCGCCGAGCGGCCGGTGCTGATCGACCGGTTCCTCGCCGACGCCACCGAGGTGGACGTCGACGCCATCCGCGATCACACCGGCGAGGTGTTGATCGGTGGCGTGATGGAGCACGTCGAGGAGGCCGGCGTCCATTCCGGTGACTCGGCGTGCGCGATCCCGCCGCCCACACTGCCGTCGTGGGTGGTCGAGGTGATCGAGTCGTACACCGCGGCCATCGCCAAGCGGCTCGACGTGCGCGGTCTGATCAACGTCCAGTACGCCGTCATCGGGACGACCGTGTACGTCATCGAGGCGAACCCGCGTGCGAGCCGCACCGTGCCGTTCGTCGCCAAGGCGACGGGTGTTCCACTCGCCAAGGTCGCCACCCGTGTGATGCTCGGTGCCACGTTGGCCGAACTGCGCGACGACGGTCTGCTGCGTCCACCCGTCGGCGGCCACGTCGCGGTCAAGGAGGCGGTGCTGCCGTTCAACCGCTTCCCGGAGGTCGACCCGGCACTCGGTCCGGAGATGCGGTCGACGGGCGAGGTGATGGGCATTGCCGACACCTTCGGCCGGGCGTTCTACAAGGCGGAGGTGGCAGCCGGGACCTTCCTGCCGACCGAGGGCACGGTGTTCCTGTCGCTCGCCGATCCCGACAAGCCGGCCGGTCTCGTCGTCGCTCAACGGTTCCGGGCACTCGGCCTCGGCATGGTGGCCACCGAGGGCACAGCGGCCTACCTCGCCGCATTCGACGCGCCCGTGGATCAGGTGGTCGCCAAGGTGCAGGAGTCTGGGGCCGATGGAGGCGACGGACGTGTGACCGCGGTGGATCTCATCGCCGACGGCAAGATCAGCTTCGTGGTCAACACGCCGCGCGGCCGCCTCGGGCGCAGTGACGGCGAGGCGATCCGCAAGGCCGCGAGCCTTCACCGCGTGAGTTGTGTGACCACCGTCGACGCCGCGCTTGCCGCAGTGCAGGGTCTCGCCGAGAACGACGGCGACGCTCCGACGGTCAAGACGCTGCAGGAGTACCACGGCCAGCGGCGCGACACGGAGCCTCCTGCGACGTGATCGACACCCGGGTCCGCGTCGGCTCGATCGAGTTGTCGACGCCGGTGATGACGGCGTCGGGCACGGTGGGCTACGGCACGGAGTTCCAGGACTACCTCGACTTCGCGTCGCTCGGCGCGGTCGTCACCAAGTCGCTGGCACCGTACGAATGGCCGGGCAACGCGGCGCCACGGCTGCATCCGACGCCGCAGGGGATGATGAACGCGGTCGGGCTCCAGGGCCCCGGCGTGCGGTATTGGCTCGACCACGTGGTCGACGAGCTGCTGGCGACCGGTGCCACGGTGGTCGCCAGCATCTGGGGTCGATCGGTCGCCGACTACGAACAGGCGGCCGACATGCTCGCCGAGGCGCCGGCCGGCGTCGTGGCCGTCGAGGTCAATCTGTCGTGTCCGAATCTCGAGGGTCGGGGCTCGATCTTCGCGCACGATGCCGCGCTGTCCGCCGCGGTGATGGCGGCCACCGCCGGATGTGGGCGGCCCCGCTGGGCGAAGCTGAGCGCCAACACGGATCGGATCGTCGAGGTCGCCGACGCGGTCGTGGCCGCCGGCGCCGACGCCGTGACCTGCATCAACACCCTGCTGGGCCTGGCCTATGACCCCGACACCCTGGCGCCGACGCTGGGTGCGGGCGGAGGCGGACTGTCGGGGCGCGCCATCCACCCGGTCGCCGTTCGCGCCGTCCACGACGTGCACCAGGCGCTCCCGGACGTCCCGATCGTCGGAGTCGGCGGTGTCGCATGCGGATGGGACGCGGCGGAGCTGCTGCTGGCGGGCGCTGCGGCTGTTCAGGTCGGCACGGCGTCGTTCGCCGATCCACGCGCCACCCAACGCGTCCAGGACGAACTGATCACATGGGCGCTGAGCAGGGGATTGACCAGCCTGGCCGACATCGCCGCGCTAGCTTGACCTCATGGCAACACCCCCACAGTTGACCCCCGAACAGCGCGCGGCGGCACTGGTGAAGGCTGCAGAAGCCCGCGCCGCACGCGCCGAGATCAAGGCCCGCCTCAAGATGGGCTCGATGACACTGACCGAGGCCCTGGCCTCCGATGATCCCAACGTCGGCAAGCTGAAGGTGGTCTCCCTGCTCGAATCGCTCCCCGGCGTGGGCAAGGTCAAGGCCCGCAAGATCATGGAAGACGTCGAGATCGCCGACAACCGACGCGTACAGGGCCTCGGCGCCCAGCAGAAGGCGAAGCTGCTCGATCTCCTCGCGAGTTGAGCATCGATCCGGAACAGCTGGCGCGCTGGTGATCGTCGTCGTCTCCGGCCCCGGCGGGGTCGGCAAGGGAACCATCGTCGAGGCGCTGGTGCGGCGCGACCCCCGGCTCTGGCTGAGTCGATCGTGGACGACCCGCGAACGCCGCCCCTCCGAGCCGGAGGACGCCTACGTGTTCACCGACACCGCGAGATTCGAGGAGCGCATCGCCGACGGAGGGTTCCTGGAGTGGACCGAGTTCCTCGGCAACTACTACGGCAGCCCGACCCCGTCGCCGCACGGCGATCAGGATGTCGTGCTCGAGATCGAAGTCGATGGCGCACAACAGGTCAAACGGCTGTATCCCGACGCCCTGCTGCTGTTCGTGGTCCCTCCGTCCCGGGAGGAACAGGAACGCCGGTTGCGGGGTCGAGGCGATCCCGGCGACAAGGTGCTCGCTCGGCTGAAGAAGGCCGAGGTCGAAGAGCCGATCGGCCGCGAACTGGCCGACCACATCGTCGTCAACGACGATCTCGACGCGACCATCGACGAGATGCTGCAGATCATCGAAGCCGCACGACCCAGCTGACCAGGCGATATGATCGTCGCCCTATGGCGCTCGACCACGACACGATGATCAATCCTCCCATCGAGAGTCTTCTCGGGACGGTCGATTCGAAGTTCACCCTGGTCACACTGGCCGCGCGTCGAGCCCGCAACATCAACTCGTACTTCAACCAACTCGGCGACGGGCTCGGTCACATGATTCCGCCGCAGGTGTCGTCGGTGGCGCGCAAGCCGTTGTCGATCGCCTTCGAGGAGATCTCCGAGCACAAGATCGTGTGGACGGAAGCCCCCGAAGAAGTCGTCGCCGAGGCAGAATTCGACGCCGAGGCAGAGGCACAGGCGATCGCCGACGCTGCTGCCGCTGCCGAGTCCACCGACGGCTGACGATCAGCCGCCAGACCCGCGGTCGCTCGGGAGGGGAACCGATGCTCGAAGGCAAGCGGATCGTGCTGGGGGTGACCGGCGGGATCGCCGCGTACAAGGCGATCGAGCTGTGTCGACGGCTCGTCGACGCCGGGGCACACGTCGTGCCGATCATGACCGCAGGTGCCGAGCACTTCATCGGTCGGACCACGCTGAGTGCGCTGGCGTCGGAGCCGGTGCAGACCGAACTCTGGGACAACCCGACCACGCCCATCCCGCACACGCACATCGGGCAGGGCGCCGACCTCGTCCTGGTCGCGCCGGCCACCGCACGCCTGCTGGCGGCCTACCGGATCGGGCTCTCGACCGACCTGCTCACGAACACTCTCCTCGCCACTCGCGCACCGGTCATCGTGTGTCCGGCGATGCACACGGAGATGTGGGAGCATCCCAGCGTGGTCGAGAACGTGGCCGTGCTGCGAAGTCGGGGCGTCCACGTCGTCGAACCCGAGTCCGGTCGGCTGGCCGGTGGCGACGTCGGCGCCGGTCGTCTCGCTGATCCGGCATCGATCGTCGCGGCGGTGGAGCGCGTTCTCGGCCCACGCGATCTCGAGGGCACCTCGGTCGTGGTGTCGGCCGGTGGTACACGCGAGCCGATCGACGCAGTGCGCGTGATCGCCAACCGCAGCTCCGGCAAGCAGGGCTATGCCGTCGCAGCCGAGGCGGCGGCACGCGGCGCCCGTGTCACGCTGGTGTCGACGGTGTCGCTTCCCGTGCCCGCCGGCGTCGAGATCGTGGCTGTCGAGACCGCCGAGCAGATGGAGCGGGCGATGGTGACGGCGGCAGCCGATCACGAGGTCGTCGTGATGAGTGCCGCCGTCGCCGACTTCCGGCCCAAGGCCGCCGCCGACGGCAAGCTGAAGAAGCGTGACGGAACGCCGGAGATCATCCTGGAGCCGACGCCCGACATCCTTGCCGGACTCGGTGCCCGCAAGCGCGTCGGGCAGATCCTCGTGGGCTTCGCGGCCGAGACGGACGATCTGTTGTCGAATGCCACGGAGAAGCTCCGTTCGAAACATCTCGATCTCATCGTGGCGAACGACGTGAGTGCACCCCGGGTCGGCTTCGCTCACGACACAAACGCGGTTACGCTGTTGCGGCCCGACGCGGAGCCTGTCGAGATCGACCTCGCATCGAAGCGAGATGTCGCTCGGGCCGTCATCGACACCATCATCGACATCAGCGTCTCCATTCGCTCCCGACATCGACAGGATCCTTCATGAGCACGTACACGTTCACCTCCGAAAGCGTCACCGAAGGTCACCCGGACAAGATGGCCGACCAGGTCTCCGACTCCATTCTCGACGCCATCCTCGCCGAGGACCCCAACGGCCGCGTCGCCTGTGAGACCCTGCTCACCACCGGTCTGTGCGTCATCGCCGGCGAGATCACCACGTCGGCGTACGTCGACATCCCCAAGATCGCTCGCGAGACGATCAACGGAATCGGCTACGACAACGCCCTCTTCGGCTTCGACGGAAACACGTGCGGCGTCATCGTCTCGATCGACGAGCAGAGCCCCGACATCGCCCAGGGCGTCGACGCCAGCGAAGAGGTCAGGTCGGGCCACTCCGGTGAGGATGCCCTCAGCCTGCAGGGTGCCGGCGACCAGGGCATGATGTTCGGCTACGCGTGCAACGAGACCGCCGATCTCATGCCGTTGCCGATCTGGACGGCGCACCGCTTGGCTGAGCGCCTCGCCGAGGTTCGCAAGTCCGGCCAGGTTCCGTACCTGCGCCCCGACGGCAAGACCCAGGTCACCTACGAGTACCACAACGGGTGGCCGGTGGCCCTCAAGGCGGTGCTGATCAGCACGCAGCACCAGGACGGCGTCGATCGCGACTCGGTCATCCGTCCCGACCTGATCGATCAGGTCATCCGCCCGATCGTTCCCGAGCACTTCGCCGATGACGACTACGAGATCTACGTGAACCCGACGGGCCAGTTCGTGCGCGGGGGCCCCTACGCCGACGCGGGCCTCACCGGTCGCAAGATCATCGTCGACACCTACGGCGGTATGGGCCGTCACGGCGGCGGTGCCTTCTCCGGCAAGGATCCCAGCAAGGTGGACCGCTCCGGTGCATATGCCGGTCGTTGGGTCGCCAAGCATGTCGTCGCCTCGGGTGCTGCCGACCGCTGCGAAGTGCAGCTGGCCTACGCCATCGGCATGGCACAACCGGTCAGCATCCTGGTCGAGACGTTCGGCACCTCGCACGTCGATCCTGCCGTCATCGAGCAGGCCGTACGCGCGACGTTCGACCTGCGCCCGGGAGCGATCGTGCGTGACCTCGACCTCAAGCGCCCGATCTACAAGCGTTCGGCGGCTTACGGTCATTTCGGTCGCGCGGGCTTCCCGTGGGAAGAGCTGAACCGCCTCGACGACTTCAAGTCCGCCGTCGGCGTCTGAGCGACACCGGTGACGCGGTGACCTCGTCGGTCGCCCGCGTCGCCACGGTGATCCCCGATGTCACGGGGCTGGACAAGCAGTTCGACTACGTCATCCCCGACGATCTGCGGGCTGATGTTCGTGTCGGCACGATCGTCAGGGTCGAGCTCCACGGTCGCCGCATCGGCGGCTGGGTACGCGCGATCTCGGCCGAACCCGGCGATGGGCGCTCCATCGAGTCGTTGAAGCCGATCGCCAAGGTGACCGGGCACGGTCCGGCAGCTGAGACGTTCGACCTGGCGGAGTGGGCCTCCATCCGATGGGCGGCGCGTCGCATCCGCCCGTTCCTGGTGACGGCGTCGCCGGGCCGCGCAGTGACCACGCTGCCATCGAGTCGTCGCACCGCCATGCAGCCGGCGCCGGTGTCACCGGCGACCAGAGGTCTCCTCAGCCGTGGTGGGGGGGTGCTCCGGCTCCCCCCGCGCGTCGACGTGATGCCCACGATTCTCGCGGCGGTGGCTCTGGGTCCGACGCTGGTTGTCGTGCCCGAGCATCACACGGCGCAACTGCTCGCCACGCGTCTGCGTCGTGCCGGACTGTCCGTTGCGCTCGTTCCCGACGAGTGGGCGATGGCGGCGGGTGGCGTCGACGTCGTCGTCGGGACCCGTTCGGCGTCGTGGGCGCCGTGCCCTGATCTCGCAGCGGCGGTCGTGGTCGACGAACACGACGAGGCGCTGCAGGAGGAACGCACGCCGACGTGGCATGCACGTGACGTGGTCGTCGAGCGGTGCCGGCGAGCAGGGGTGCCGTTCGTGCTGGTGTCGCCGGCGCCCACGCTGGTCGCCGTCGAGGAGTACGCCGCTGAGGGCGGAGTGATCGCTCCACCACGGGCGCGAGAGCGCGCCGGCTGGCCCCACGTCGTGGTGGTCGACCGCACCGACGAGGATCCCTGGAAACGGTCGCTGATCACCTCGCCGCTGATCGATCGGCTCCGTGACCCTGACCTCACGGTGGTCTGCGTGAGCAACATCACGGGCCGCGCCCGCGTCCTCGCGTGTCGGTCGTGTCGCACGCTGATCCGCTGCGAGCAGTGTGATGCCGCCGTCGGCCTCGACGACGATGGTCGGCTGACGTGTCGCCGCTGCGACGCCGGACGGCCACCGGTGTGCCAGGCGTGCGGAGCCAGCCGTTTCGCGAACCTGCGTCCCGGAGTCACGCGCCTTCGCGAAGAGCTCGAGGGCGCCGCAGGGCGTCACGTGGTGTCGGTCACGGGAGCGGACTCGACGGTGCCCGCCCGGGCGGGCGTCTACGTCGGCACCGAAGCGGTACTCCACCGGGTGCCGTCCGCCGACGTCGTCGCCTTTCTCGAGTTCGACTCCGAAATGCTGGCGCCCAGGTTCCGGGCGAGCGAGCAAGCGCTGGCGTTGATCGTGCGGGCGGGCCGGATGGCCCCGGAGGTGATGATCCAGACCTTCGCGCCCGACCACGAGGTGATCGCCGCCGCCGTGCACGGTGATCCGTCACGGATCCTGGCGGGGGAGAGCGTGAGGCGTGAGCTGCTCGGGCTGCCGCCCTTCGGCGCGCTCGCCGTGGTGTCGGGCGCCGGATCGGACGAGGTGGTCGCACAGCTCGCGTCCGGCGTCCAGGTCGGAGGCGACGGCGTCGATCGGTTCCTCGTGCGGGCCGGTGACTGGACGACGCTCGGGACGGCGCTCAACGGCTGCGAACGCCCGACCGGCACACGCATCCGTGTCGAAGTCGACCCCGCCCGCATCTGAACCCCTGCTGGAGTCGACTCAACCGGCGAGGAGGGCGTCGAAGCGGGCGCCGTCGATGTTTCCGCCGGACAGGATGATGCCGACACGGCGGCCCCGGAAGCGCGACGGGTCGTCGAGCAGCGCCGCGAGCCCGGCGACGCCGCTCGGCTCGAGGCGACGATCCAGCAGGTCTCGGGCCACACGCATCGCGTCGATCATCTGCACGTCGGTCACGGTCACGACATCGGCGACGAGCCGGCGGTTGATGGCGAACGTCGCAGCGCCCGGGGCCGTCACGGCCAGACCGTCGGCGATCGTGTCGGGCTGGGCGATGTGCACGATGTCACCTGCCTCGAACGACCGTCTGGTGTCGTCGGCAGCCGAGGGCTCGACACCGATCAGTTCGCAGGTCGGGTCGAGCTGGTGCATCGCCGTGGCGCAGCCGGCCATGAGGCCGCCGCCGGACATCGGCACGAGCAGCACGTCGAGCGCACCGATCTGGTCGTGCAGCTCCAGGGCGGCCGTGCCCTGCCCGGCCATCACCATCGGGTCCTCGAAGGGATGCACGAACGTCGCGCCGGTCTCGGCCACCTGCCGCCGAGCGGCCGCTTCGCGGTCCGGAGTGGCGCGGTCGAAGGTGACGATCCGTGCGCCGAACGACTCGATCAGGGTCCGCTTTGCCCGAGCGACGTCGGCTGGGACGTGCACGGTTGCCGCCATGCCGAGAATCCGAGCGGCGCACGCAACCGCGGCACCGTGGTTGCCCGACGACACCGCGACGACACCACGCGAGCGTTCGTCCGGAGGGATCAGCGACAGCCGATTGAACGCTCCCCGGAACTTGAACGCACCGGCGCGCTGTTGCGACTCGTCCTTGCAGAACACGGTCGATCCGGTCAGGGCATCGAGCCGGTCGGATCGCAGTACGGGCGTGACGACGGCCTCGCCCGCAATGACGGCGCACGCCGCACGGATGTCGTCGATGTCGATCACGCCGTGTGGGCCTGTTGGATGGCGAGGAGCCGGAAGCCCGCCTTCGAACCGACGCGGTCGCATGCGAACCCGTGCTCGATCAACCATCTCTGCAACGAATCGGCGCCCAGGTGTTTCTGGACGACGAGCGCTGCTCGGCCGCCCTCGGCGAGTCGTGCCAGCCAGGTGAGGAGCAGGTCGTGGAGCGCGTCCTTGCCGATCCGGATCGGTGGATTCGACCAGATGGTGGCGAAGCGGAGGTCGAGGGAAACATCGTCGGGATGCGCCACGACGATGTTGGTGATCCCGTTGCGATCGGCATTGCGGGTGCAGAGCTCGCGGGCGCGGCGGTTGACGTCGACGGCCCACACCGTGGCGGCGGGTGAACGCCGAGCCATCGTCAGTGCGATGGGCCCGGCCCCACACCCGAGATCGAGCAGAGCGCCGTCGGCAGCGAGGGGGAGCGGCGCCCGCAACAGCATCGACGTGGCCGTGTCGAGATGACCGTGGGAGAACACCCCGCGATCGGTCTCCATGGTGAAGGCAGTGTCGGGGAGCGTCACGTCGACGACCACGGGAGCGGACGTCACCGTCGGCTCGGCGTCGAAGTACTGGTCGCTGGGCACTCCCCGTAGCCTGGCATGGATGTCGTACACAATCCGCACCTACGGCGACCCCGTGCTGAAGACGGTCGCATCACGCGTCGACGACGTCGACGGCAAGATCATCCGTCTCGTCGACGACATGTTCGACACCCTGGTCGACTCCGGCAACGGCCTCGCCCTGGCCGCTCCGCAGATCGGTGTGCAGAAGCAGGTCGTGGTCTGGGACATCGACGACAAGCCATTGGCGATCATCAATCCCGAGGTCGTCGAATCCGATGGCGAGTGGGTGTACGACGAGGGCTGCCTGTCGATCCCCGGCCTGTACGTCGAGATGTTGCGTCCGAAGACCGTCCTCGTCCGAGGTGTCGATCTGAACGGTGAATTCATCGAGATCGAGGCCGACGAACTCGAGGCGCGGATGTTCCAGCACGAGATCGATCACCTCAACGGTGTGTTGATGTTCGACCGCCTG
>Ga0316188_10000964_pt1 | contig 13381 bp, 8 predicted proteins | sample Phiworburrow1_MG_FD_204933 | JGI IMG/M metagenome (GOLD analysis project Ga0316188, IMG submission 204933) | Coastal sediment microbial communities from Maine, United States - Phippsburg worm burrow 1 | ecosystem: Environmental > Aquatic > Marine > Coastal > Sediment | place: USA: Maine...
CAGGCAACTGTTTTGTTATGTAAATGTGTGAATAGGTCATGTTGCCATCAGCTGGTTATCTCAGCAGTGGAATGGTTGTCCTTTTCTTTGGATTAAGTTTGCTGTCATTTTGTAAATGTCATGTTTTATAGAATTACTTAGTACTGTATACGTATTTGTACACTGTTATACATTTAATCATGTTGTTCTCATTATAGAAGCAGAACCAACCACATGAATACTGTACCTATATCTGATTGACTGTACATGTTACTTCGATAATTTAACAAGTGACAAGTGACCAAGATATTTAACATTAACATTAATTAAATATTATGGACATTCGATGTGCTGATACTGCAGTAAATTAATACAGTGTAGATACTTTTGTTCAAAATTAACAAAGGGGCTCTAATTAAAAGTTCTGTTCAGTCAAATATAAGGTTTCAGATGACTGATTTAGCATAGTTCCCACAATAATGAAGAAATATTCAAGAAAAACATAGTCATATATGTTTTATAAATAAATTTATTAAATTTTGTAATTTATTGAACTTGGCTGTCAAGACGCCAAAAAATTACACAGGATTGTCAAATAACTATTCTGTCAAATTTACTGAATTTCAGTTTGTAATTTCATTCCTAAAATTATAGTTTTTTGTGGTCTCCTTGATTGCATAAAAGTTACTTAAACCTCATATTATCAAAATAACAAAAACATTTGCAAATTCCTATTGAAAGACTGAGCTCATTATGTTCAATATGAGAGACAAATATATGAATATACTACGAGGACATTATGGTCAACAACACTGTGAAATGAAACATTATGTTCCTCAAAATTTTGTCAGATTTAAAAAACAAACTATTAGTTTTTAATTATCTATATTTCAAAATCTGTTAAAATTAGGGTATTATGTTATGTTGTATGTTTGCTTATGGTCAATGGTCAATGATCTGTGATTGAAGCTGCCATCTCATGTCATGGTTGCATGGAGACACCTTAATAAGGCAGAGAGGATCTGGTTTGCAGCGCATCAATAAGCATCCAGGATTTGAGACTCCTTTGAACTGTGTATATATATATATCATACAAGCCCTACACAAGGCATTGGGGTCAAGTAGAAGACAAAACAGTAATAATGTAGTCTTTATTCATCATAATCTAAAAGCATGTACTTGTAATGTATGTGAATGTATTGTTCATCAGTAATATATCCCTCTCAGAGGCTTCCCAATACTTATTGAATATCTTAATAGATTATCCATCACACAGTATTGCAGAGTAAAGGTAGTACGAAAATACACGTTGTTCATTTCATTACACATGCAAACCTTAAAAGTACAAGGCAAATAACAATCCTGTCTTTAAAATTTAGTTTCCAATAAAATGTACTTATTTATATTATATTTTACTTCCAAATTTAAAATTTCCACTAATTTCACATTTTCATATAACATACATTCACAATTTAGCATTGTTGAGCATTGTTGGGGTAGAGTCAGAAAGGAACTGCATATCACCATTCCCTTATGCAAATTGGTAAAGTCAGATCTTCATTTGCTGCTAGCACAGGGAAATACAAGGGATTCATGAAGCTTCCCGATTGAAAGTCTTGAATAAGAGAGAATAGTTTGTAACAGTATTTTCTATCCACAATTACACATTACACACCAAAAGAAAATGCTGTCCTAAAAATGACAAACATCTAAACAATTTTTGAAGGTTACAAATATGTACCTTATTTGAAATAATAAATATTAACATTCGTTTGGTACACTATCTCCTAAAATTGCAATTGGGAAAATACATATTTTACATTAGTTTATCAACAAATTTCAGCTTGCTAATAGTTTAGGTAATGTAGCTGTTTACTTAACAGCCAAATTAACAAGTAGTTGATTTACATCTCTATATTAGAAACCTCACCAAAATGATCTGCATTGTTCTCTGCGAATTATTTACAAAAATGGTACCTGTAACTGCTTTGTCTTTATTATCACTTCAACGTTTGTAAATATATATTCACTGCAACTATGTAAATCCATTTTAAAAAGTATTTTGCTTAGCAGGTTTTCCATGAGATTTGCAAAAGACATTGTCCTAGTACTATCTGTTCACACATCCATAGCATCTGACAAGTTCACTCCCATATCTGATGGTTTGGAACAACTAAAATCGTGAGGATGGCGCAGTTTTTATCTGGTCTGGTCAAATTTGGACACAGATCATCTGGTACAGCTACGGCATCCCATGTTATCTGATGGGTGGTTCCGAGGATGGATTTTTATTTATCCACGATGATGTCCTTTGGCTACCGATGTCTCTTCACACCAGGACATATGGTTCGCGAACTTTTAGTCCATGGCTGCAACTCCTCACAGTTCTTTTAATGCTACAACAGAAAATTGATTCCTAATACTAATAGATTGGCCAAACAAAATTATTACACAATTGTCAGAGACCAGCTGTCTCAGTTTTATGGATATATTGATGGTCACTGCTAGACGTCATTTATCCTGTAGCCAGCATTTCCATGATTAATCCAATGCAGTCATGTGTACAGTTTCCAAGTATGGTTTACATATATATATCATAAATTAGTTCATCGCCATGGACGCTTTCATATTGTAATAATTATAAAGTTATTTCTTTTCTAAATAATTCTTTGCACCATATGGATTAAATAAGTTAAGTTTTATATGTGCACATCTGTTGATGTTCTTTTAATTAACACAGGTTGGGTAACTGCATTACACATAACTCCATCAACAATACATACAACAATAACAGATTAGTCATAATGCCCTCAAAATTTAAAAAAAAAACATAATGTCTTGTACAATATCGAATGGGGCTTTTTGGAGTACATTATGGTGCAATCATATCTTATCATTATTTAATAAATAGCTCAAATTTGCAGCTTTTTTATTTTACTTATTCTGTTATTAGGTAACACCAATTATGAAATTGAGATGCAACATTTCTTCCCCACAGTTGAGCCCCCTGGCTGCCATTACCTGCATCAAATGTTTCCTGACTATTTTGCCTGCATCACACTCATCATCGTCCTTATTCTGGGCTGTGGGGTGGATGGGAGGAAGCTGAAGTCTGGTTACCTGCGGGAAGGAGGAACCTCTGCCTCTGAACAAGCGGCTAGATGTGAGGGGCACCACTAATAGGAGACCGCGTCTGTAACAAGGAAAGCAAATTAATTCTTTGCCTGTTAAGGACGCATAGACAGTGATCACATCCTTTTCTTTTCCTTTACTAGATCAATTGCCTCCACAATGGTCATATTTCGGGCACTGTAAGGACATTTAACTTCCAGTAGCTCTGGAGTTAAGCTCTGCTCCTGCATGTGAAATGCGTGCGTGATAGGTAATCTCACAATGCCATCTGGTGATGCACCTAGTGCACCACTAGAATGCAGCCAAAGACCTGAAAGTAGAAAAATACTTAATATGTGAAAGTTAAATACATCAATACAATAATTGTATATGAATGAAGTACAATGTAGTTTTTGTTTGAAGACAAACTAGAACTCAAGAAATGAAACGGGTCTCGCCTCATTCTCATAATGAATACAATGCTGTAGAACTAAAAAGTTGTGTTTACATGATATTTTAAAGAAATGATTTCATGAGTATTTATACAATGGCTAGTAGAATTAGCTCTGCAACAGTTACCATGTTCATAAGAAAGTTTGTCACTGATGACGGTGTTAAATTCTTTACCTGTAGGTTCAACTACAGCGTCACTATAGCTGCAGTACTTCTGCACTGCAACTTCCTCGTTTGTGATTCCCCATATAATCGCATCTTTTCCACTGAGGTCATAAGTTGAGGTAAGCTGCTTAAATAAGGAAGGGTGAAACCTGAAATATAAATACATCATTATATCTCTTCGCTCAACATGAAAATGAAAATATGCACAATTTCAAAGATACATGGTTTATAGTCTTTGTCTACAGTGTGCAACCTAACTGAATAAAATATACCTCAGGTGGTACTTCACTGTATAATCACTGTTGACTGTTACAATCATACAAAAAATCAAGCTTGTCTGACCAAAAGGAAACTGGTCTTGGGTTGTAGGACCAGTATTAATATTGTTCTCTGTTGATAGCAGCCAAGACCACCCCAAACATAGAAGCAGTAAGTCTGTACTTTCGGGCTAAACCCCAAAGACAGTTGTCCCGCTGTCCAACTGTGACAGAAGCAACCTAGTCCAAATAAATATTTTCTTACAATGATTCTTAATCACCAACTCCTTTTCACTGGGCAAATGATAAAAATGTGGTCTTTATTCAAGTACACCAAATTACAGTTTTTACTTCAGATGCTTGGAATATTCAAAATGCACAAGGCATCAAAACTGTATTTTCATACAACTTTTTCTTAATATATTTACAACACTACAAGTATGTACTTTGTATGGCAGCAGATAAAGAAAGTCCACCAAACTGCAATCACTAACTTTAACAGACTTACTTGGGCAGAGGTGTCAGCAGTCACTTGCAGGTTATCTTGGAGCCACACTGTCTTTTTGTTAGACCGAATAAATTCCTGGCTGGTGAGCAGATCCTCGACTAAAGGAATAGTACTTGTAATCTTAGGGGGCTCAGGAGACAGGATCCAATGCATGGCTGAATAATTAAGAAAAAAAATGTTCTTCAAAATAATAGAAATTTGTTTAAGCATATCTTCGTTCCTTATCAACAACTAAATCAATAGAATGATTAGTAAGAAGAGACATTTTCTGTTCCAAACATTATACTTCCTCCCACTTCTGGCTTTATTTTAATGTACTTGGATTAAACCTGGAAACCTAAGGTCTCCTTAACTAAGAAGGGAGTGATTGTTGATAATTCTTGGTATCCATTATGTGCTGAGGCAGTTTCTTTAAAATTAAAGTAGAAACAATGAAAAGTCACATACTGAAAAGTAAATTATTTATAATACATAACATTTAGTAGAAAATATAACTTAAATCAAAATAAAACATTGAATAAACATCACTCTAGCAATGACATCTGCTAAAAACATATGTTTGCATTTGGTTCCTGAACCAAAATAAATGTAAACATGTATTAAAATTTGTCTAAATTCTGTCCAGCTAGAGTGACATCAAGAAACCAAAATATCGATGATGTTTCAGGTAATGTATTCAACCTGAGAAGCGTCCTAATTTTGCTAAGCTATCCAGCAAAAACTGTTTGTCTTCTGCTTCAACCAGTCTTGCCAATGCTCTAATTGATGAAATAGGTATGTTATGCATTCTTCATTTATTAACTATAGTCGGCCAATTTTAGTGTTCATTGGTTTAAAAAATATTTTCTTAGCAATTGTTGAACAGTTTACAACTATATTAAAGTAAGAGTTATTTGTAGATGGAAGGAAGCATTTAATCAATATCTGAATAATTCTTTAGTAAATAAATGGATCAAATAGAAGTGTCCTCTACCTACATTTTAAAGTAGGGGAGAAAAGTGAATGGATGGTGGGGGTGGGGGGGGGGGTATCAGGAATTTCTGTAACTGAATTTAAGTAGTGCACATCGCACACTGCACTTACTGATAATTGGCAAGCCGTTCAGGAGCAGGAAAGAGCTCCTCCGTTGTTCTCGTTGATTTGGGAGGGGCACTTTTTGGATGTATTATCCATGATTGCGGCATGTCTGTACATGTTACATTTCTGTACCTGCTAACAAACAAATATAGAATTTATAATTTATTTTATCACCCATGATAGTGTTTCGGCCTGAAACGGGCTAAAAGAACCGATACAGCTATCCAATAACCTGTATCGGACTCTCAAATGCTGATTAGATATTTGATAGGTGATTAAAATGTGACTATGACTCCAAACCCCTCTCCACACACACACACACACACACTGGTCAATAGATAATAAAAAAGAACTTAGTTTTGTGTCTATATTTCAGCATACAATCACTATTGCTATTATCAAGCTGTAAAATCTAGGGTTAAAAGAATAGCAACATACCCATAGAGAAGTATGCTCGCTTTGTGGTGACACTTATCATTTCCTGCCACACATTCGCATGAACTGTTCACAACAGTTTCATTTTCTCCAAGAGTCATCTGCAAAAATCCAACCTATTTGTTAGTGATAAGTGTATTTAGCACATTAATGAAAAACAAGACAATCATTAGATTGTCTGAACCTACTCATAGGTACTTTTTTAATATGAATTATGCAATTAATGAGTATGTATTTTATGAAATTATAATGTATCAAAGATATTTCATAGGTATAATTGCATTATTTTTAATTGAAAACATTACGAACTGCTTGCATTATCGCTCGGTTTGTTTATACTTCAAAAGTATCTTCACTTGACACAATCAGGAACTCATCTGAGGTCTTGATGAGACCAATCAGTGTTCCAAATTTTAAAATTCTTACTTTCATCCTTAAGAAGATATTGTGTTCACAAGAAAGATGCACATGCGAAAGCTTACGCTAACGCTAACGCGGATGAGAACAGGGGGTAAATCAATATATCTCCCCCACCTTCGGTAAGGGGAGACATAATTAAAGCAAAAGTTAAAAACATATAGCTTTCGGCTGTATTACCAGGTTGTACAATCATAAAAGAACTTGAGAACGTGGTCAGACTTCAGGGCAATTTCAGATCGGCGATGCATTTTCTTTGTTCCTGACACATAGTTCAGCCAGTACATAATGGATAAGGCCATGTTGATGATTTACAGACAGAAGTCTTTTATCCTAGCCTCCAACCTGAAGTGAAGTACTTTCAGGTTGGTAGTGTAGTATGTGCATGAGTGTGGTTGTAATGCATAGTATGTGTTGGTTCAGTCACGGCCTAATGCCTTTGTGACTGAACCAGGCTTATACAGGGATTTACACTAGGGACTTGTGCAGCGAGGGTGCTAAAGCACCTTGCCGCTGCTTCATTATTACGACCAGTTTTTATAGCCATCACAAATGTTTTGTGTGTTGTGCATTTGTGTCGAAGCATGGAGTGAGGTGGTGTGTGTGTGTGTTTTTGTGAGTGTGTGTAAGGTGTGTGTGGTGGTAAATATTATTTCAGAAGAAAAAAATACCTTACTGAGCAGTTTTCTAGTTTTCCTCACACAAGTACTGTAACTTTTTTAATTGTTGTTTGATTTACATGTCACTCGTTCGGCATATAATATAGGGTTCCTACATGGTTTTGAAACTGAATGGGGAAATCCATACACAAGTTGTGGGACTTCTGTTCTATCTCCTTGAGTGAGCGAAGCGAACGAGGGAGATATGACAGAAGTACCACAACGAGTGTATGGATGATCAATCCAGTCCAAACCATGTTGGAACCCTTTTCTTACATGTTTCCCACCTATTTTTTAATTAAAATACACAACAAATAAAAAAGAACGTGACAATCTGAACACAAGAAGCAATTTCAGAGTGACTTCCTTATAAGGTACATGTAGTTGGCAAGGCCAAAACGATCGTGTTTACGCAAATAGTAACGTCATACGTGATTTCATCCTACACATATGTGTAAGAAGTGAAAGTTCAAAGAAATGCCGCATTTCAAATCTATGTAGGATGACTATTTCTAAACTATGCTTCTAATACAGATTTTGGCCATAAACATGTAAAAAAAATCATTCTTGTCTATCATCAAACAAATTTTGGACAATATTGCGCAACAACACGATGGCGTAAAATGTGCAAAAACGAAAAGTTAATATTTGCAATGACGTGAGGGCAATAATAGAGAAACTATATAAACAAAACCAATAAAAAACCTTTTCGCAATCATATTTTGCTAATATAACACTTCCTTGCAAGTCTATGAGTTGCTTTCACTGCTTGTCATTATTTATTTTTAAACTGTGCCTTACTTTGAATTAGTTATTTTATAAATAGTTAGGTTAATAAAGTTACCATGCAACGCATGCAATTTTCCAGCGCAATTCTACTCTTAAAATGTCACTTCCTATTCATGTTTAATTCCCAAATAAACTTTTCAGATTCAAAGCAGGTAATTGTTTGACATGCCACTATGTTAATAACTTTGTCCCCTCCTTGTAAATGATTTTTCAGCCTTTATTTCATTACATATCTTCAAAAATAAATTTGTCTGATTTTTTGTCTAGCAAATCATTAAAAAAGATCGCACGTGTTTTGTTTGTTTATCTCCGTATCTGAAATCTCGCTGCATATCACGATGGCCAATGATTGCGGTCGATGCGAGAGGGATGACCAAAGCTCAGTGATCATGGACGACAGGTGTCGAAGGCAGTCGATAAAGACGGGCCAGGGGAAGCGTCACTGAAGCGGGACAGCTAGGGTGCAACTGGCGCTACAATTTGAGTTAAATTGTAATGACATGTTCCTGTAATTTACGTGCCTGTGATGAAGCAATTTACATGCGATTGATGAAGAATGTTTGTAAAGTGAGATTGTAATGATTTGTTCATGTTATTTACATGCTAATGATGAAGTATGTTTTTAAGAGTTAATTTATCTCATACCTTGTGCTGTCAGTTTATGCCCAATGATGGCGGTCGATGCGAGAGGGATGACCAAAGCTCAGCGATCGTGGACGACAGATGTTGAAGGCAGTCTATAAAAGACAGGCCAGGGAAAGCGTCACTAAAGCGGGACAGCCAGGGTGCAACTGAGGCTACAATTGGAGTTAGATTGTAATGACATGTTCCTGTAATTTAAGTGCATGTGATAAAGCAATTTACATGCAATTGATGAAGAATGTTTATAAAATGAGATTGTAATGATTTTTTCATGTAATTTACATGCTAATGATGACAAGATGGAACCATCCCATGAACTCATCTGTCACTTTTAAATACGAATTTGATGTGAGAAATGGAAAAATACGAATTTGATGTGAGAAATAAATATATACAGTATATATATATATTTATATATATTTTTTTGTTTTAAATAATAGCAAATTAATGAAAGAAATTTCTTTCAGAATGCACTACATTGAGTTTGAATGTAATGAATATTGCAAAAAATCTGCTAAGGGGGGGATTCCATGCTTAACCCCCGTCGGATGGGGGAGCCCCCCATACCCCCGTATGTGTTTTTAATACGGCTATAAACCGATTAGGAGAATATAAAAATGAGTTTATCTGTCACTTTTTAAATACGCATTATTAGGCCAAAGTTTGACAGTTCCATGCCACAATTACGAACGGTAACAGAGTGAAGACAACTGTTATACTCACTGTCATGTCGTCATATGACGTTATTTGTATTATATAAGTCCATATCTTTATAATCTTATGTGTTCTGACATTTGATATAGCTCTATATCACTATTTTCGATCGAAATCTTTGCCATTTCATCAGGCCGGAAGTACTATACAAAGTACTGTAGCGTCGCATTAGAAACGTGATTCGGCGATCGTCGTCACGTGATCAAAAAGGGCCATCATGGATAATGCATTCCCCTCGTACACAGCTAGTTTCGTTATAGTTTTAATTGTGATCTGTAATTAGAGCGAACCTTAAAATAACATGACTAATTGACGACATGTGATTGATGTTTACAAAGGAAGTTGATGGTATGTGTCAATGAAACGCTCGCTGCATGTGGGCCAAGGTTTGACAGTTCCTTCTTCTTCCGAACACGTTAATATAGCAAATATCAATGTTCTACTCACTGTCGGGCCGTCATATGACGTTACTTCGATTATATAAGTCCATATCTTTGTAATCCTATGTGATTTGACATTTATTATCGCCTCATATAACAAATATTAACCGTTTTCTAGAACTTAAAATCGCCACGAATGTTGGGATCACGTGACGACGATCAGCGAATCACGCTTCAGAGAACACTTCCGGCCTGATGAAATGCCACTTACGATGTGCAAATTATTATTTTCAGTGTATAATGGATACTTTACACCATTCAAAGATCAAATATCTTTAAAGCAAAGTTGGATTACATTTATCTATATAAGGTTTGTCCTCGGCCTATTTGTATTTAATCCAAAATTCAGATTTAAAAAAAAAACGTGCTAGTGTTATTGTCCATGTTGATCACGTGCATCATGGGTAGCCAAAGCATCATGGAATTTCACAAACCTCCGACTGTACACTCTTTTCTATCAGTAACTACTTGGTGCTTTTTAACAAATTTGGTATCTTTTTGAAGATTATTATCTCCTTGTTGATCCGCATATATTATACCTTGATACATGCTGATTTACTATAACGAAACTAGCGGTGTACGAGGGGAATGCATTATTCTATCCATGATGGCCCTTTTTGATCACGTGACGACGATCGGCGAATCACGCTTGAGAGAACAATGATTATAAAATCAGACTATTCTACTTATTTTCGTGCGTTCATATCACTTTATTTCGATTATATAAGTCCATATCTTTGTAATAATATGTGAAATTGACATTTATAATGGCCTCGGATCATAAATATTAGTCACGCCAATTTGTATGTTTACCTCGTTGTCATAGCGACTGTTTGATCACGTGACGAAGATCGGCGAATCACGCTTGAGAGAATAAATATCTATTGACAAATTCCTCTATCCTACTGATTATATGCATATTCTGGATACTTTGTAGGATTCATTTATCAACATTGTAAAGCCCCAAAATCATTGTATTGAAATTCATAAGGTATGTGCCTAAACAATTTGTAATTATGACAATATTAGTCACTTTAAAGAAAAACGTGCTAGTGTTTACAGTTCTCGTCGAGTCAATTTTGATCACGTGATGACGATCAGCGAATCACGCTTGAGAGAACATATATCTAACACAGTGCGTGGAGAAGAAAGAGTCATATTCTATGTCTTTTTAAATATCCACGCTAATGTTACACGCTTTATAATAGTATTAAATGAAAGCTTATACGAAGATTATCCCTTACCGCGTATCAAAATTTGTTCGAAAATATTTTAGGAGCTCGTACGAGAAAAATTTGATATAAAAGTTGCAGTGCAGTGAAAGGAACAGCCGTTTCGAAAAAAATTACAGCTCTATTCATCGCATTACACCACATATTAATGCTCATTTTGTGATTCAGAAAATATATATTAACAGTTCACTCCGTTACATGTAGATATAATGTTGTTTTTAAATCGCTTTTAATTATTTCTCCAAAACATACATTCGTCGGGGGGTGTGCACGGCAAAAACAAGAGCCTTGTGTATTCAAACACAGCCGCGTTCCAATGCTTCAGGCAACACGTGATTACCAGTGGTTAAGAATGAACCGCAAAATTAACCGCCGAACTCGCACAAGAAACTTGAGCATGGGAACGCAGATTTGATCGGCAATCGCCAGTATATTGGAGTTGTCGTGCTAAATTGTGGTAGCTACCAAACTATGGTAGTCGTGTTAGAGATGGTCGTTGGACGTGATGATGACAATGAGCTCATCCACCCCCTCCGGGGGGGGGGATGAGTTCAAAAATGATTTTAAGAGTTTATTTATCTCATACCTTGTGCTGTCAGTTTATGGCCAATGATGGCGGTCGATGCGAGAGAGAGGACAGCGAGAGCACAGCGATCTTCAAAGACGGATGTCGAAGGCAGTCGATGAAGACGGGCCAGGGGAACGTCACTGAAACGGGACAGCCAGGGTGAAACTTGAGCTACAATTTGAGTTAGATTGTAATGACATGTTCCTGTAATTTACATGCGTGTGATGAAGCAATGTACAGGGGATTAAAGACAGTTTTTAATAGTAAAAGTACCTCATACTTTGTGCTACCAGTTTATGGCCAATGATGGCGGTCGATGCGAGAGAGACGACCAAAGGTCAGCGATCGCTGAAGATGGATGTCGAAGGCAGTCGATGAAGACGGACCAGGGGAACTTCACTGACACAGGACAGCCAGGGTGCAACTCGAGCTACAATTTGAGTTAGATTGTAAAGACATGATCACATCACACATAGTTCTTTTCTTCAATCTGAAAAATAATATCACTTTTATGGATCCCATTGTGCATCCCAGAAGTCTTTCTGTAACAAATACAGCTAAAGAAGAGCTTGATCAATCATAAATTAAATAGTTAAATGTATACTTTTTCTTTAGAATGGTATGGGTGGGCTTAGGTTTGCAAGTTGTATAGGAAGCTAATTTGCTAATCAGTCAATTTCATTTTCGAGAAGGAACATTTTAGACTGAATCAACTTCAAAACAAATGTGCGCAAATTGTATGCTACACATCGTAGACACATATTATATGCTTTATTTGCAGAGTGTATTGCAGGTCTTACAATCGAGGCTTCCTTCCACTGGGCTGATACTGCTAATGCTCAACTTGTAGGTGAACTCCTTGTTGCTGCCGTCATGCTGAGCCTTACCAGTACTGCCCACAACCACAATGACCTCATGTACACCAGCAGCACTGGACAGGTACATAAAGATAGCTTGCTAGACATTAATACTTGCTCCTTCATTGCTACTACCAACCTCATTATGAATATTTGGTTAAATAACCTAAATTCTATGCTTACTACCAAATTCTCTGAGAATTATAGTGTCTGTTTTAATCAACTTCTTTCTTTATTTTCTCTTTCAAGCAATAAGCTGAGGCACGTGCGGGACATGTTGGGGTTCTTACATGTACATTTTTTTGCCAGAATTGTTGCTGGATCCTCAGGGATGATGCTTTCAAGTTCTTCATACAGGCAGTGTGATCCATCTACAAACTTGATAACTGCCAACATTGAAACGACTTTACTTTACCTTTTTTTAGGTAACTTTTTGGCCCTTTGTTAACTGGGATGAAGCAGATCTGGCTAGAGGTGTATTCCGCCAAATGAAAAAGCGATGCTCTTTTACTGAAATATGAAAACACAAATATATAAGAAGGTTGAGCGACAACAGTCTGAAATTATTAAATTATTAAATTTTAAATACATTTTTATTATTTAGAATTTGTATGGCAAAAAACAATTGCTCTAGCAATCAATCAGTATGTCAAATATGTTTATCCTTTAAGGGTTATTGTGTTCCCAAGCTTATTTGAAGTTAGGGTTTTAAGGGCCCTTAAAGTCGTCCCTGAAGGTCCAGTTTCTAACTCATCTGAGGCATGAAATGTTAATATGTAGATGTGTTTTGATCATTTTGAAATTTGTGACAACTTAGTGTAAAATCATTCTTTAACATGAATGCTCGCTTTTGTACCTGATGTTTTATTAAATATCATCTATGATTCGTTAAATTTCATATATTTGTTATAAGTTTTGATCTTTTTGAACATTTTGACAAATGTTAGATCGATCTTTAACATCAATTCAAACTACACTTTATTCTGCTAAGTCGTGCCTGAATTGAAATCATAAATGTCACTGAACAAAACAATTCATCTGTTAATATTTACAGTATAGATTAGGAAATGCATAAATC
>Ga0316188_10000965_pt1 | contig 13380 bp, 8 predicted proteins | sample Phiworburrow1_MG_FD_204933 | JGI IMG/M metagenome (GOLD analysis project Ga0316188, IMG submission 204933) | Coastal sediment microbial communities from Maine, United States - Phippsburg worm burrow 1 | ecosystem: Environmental > Aquatic > Marine > Coastal > Sediment | place: USA: Maine...
GGTTAAAGTAAACAACAAATGGTATTTAAAACCAAATTCGTATGATTTAGACATACCACCAGACCAATTATTTTCAGACAATGTTCCAGAATATTACAACCATGGAAGAAGACGCATTACAACGCAACAAACACATCATGAAGATGTGTTGAAGCAACCTGTTTTGGAAATTTTATCTGCTTCACTGGTTCGTTACAACAATCAGTATTCAATAGTTGGAGAAATTCAAAATATTGACAATGTGCCTGCTGATGTGGTTTTAAAAGGAACTTTATATACAGATGACAATAAAGAATTGGCAAGTTTTAACGCTAAATATGTAATAAAACATAAATTATTACCAAAAGAGACTACAAGTTTTAGAGTGGATTTTGAAGGCATTGCCTGGCTAAAAACCAATGAAAAAATTCCTGAGACGTTTAATCCACATGAATTCACACCAATTACTTTAGAGGAACAACCAACAAAATTTAATTTGCAATGCGCAGGTAATATTGCGACCACAGATTTGTATAAAAATGTTGCCATAACCAACCTGAACATTGATCCAAAACAGATTGAAGGAACATTATTTAATTATGGCATTCAGGAAGTTACAATTCCACAACTTTTGGTTAGCTATTATAATGAAAATAAAGAAATTATGTGGGTAGAACATCAATTCTTAAGAGAAGGCGTGCGCGTGCAACGCAAACAATATTTTAAGTATCCACTGCAATTGAATGACCGTATTCAAGTTATTAACAGTAGTTTGGAAAATTGTTTTGTAAATGGCTTACCAAATAAATCCATTTCAGAAAAAGTTGTTCCTAATAGAAACAAAACGCATTTAAAAGAGCAGTTACAACTACTAAATAACAACACTGATTTTAAATATTTTAAAATAGAATTAAACAGCTATATTGGAAATCCGAGATGATGAATAAAAACTTATACATATTGCTTCTTTTATTTGGAACACTATTCATTTCAGCATTTTCTTTGGAAGTAATTCAAAAAGAAAGAAGTGAATTTAGTTTGATTACAACCAAGCGAGCATTTACGGCTGGAAGTGCTATCGAAATCTCTTTTTCATCATCAAATAAAATAGCTAAATTACCATTACTTGTTTTAAACCATTCTTACGGAACTACAATTATTGAAGCTGAAAGCAAACCCAATATGGTTACATTTAAAATTCCAACCGCTTTTTCAAAAAAAACTGGCATACTAAATTGGAATTTGGTTTCAGACGGTATATCAATTATAAGAAACCACATTGAAATCACTCCAAATATCACTTCAAAAACATTGCTTGAAAGTTATTTAGGCCCACCAAGTATTCAGGCTGGAAATAGAGATTATAGTATGTTAGTGGTTATACCAACAGATATGTTCGACAATCCACTTCCTGAAAACACTTCGGTGAAAATAAATGAACAATTTTTAGAAACTATTACAACTTCGGAAGAGAATACGAATGATTTTGTAGCTTGGAAAAATATTTTTTCCAAACAAAAATCTGGCAATATATTGGTTTCATCTTTGTGCAATACAACAAATTCTAAAGAATTAACAACTGTAATTTATCCTTCCATCGCAACTAATTTCAATATTTCATTTAAAAGGAATCATTCTTTTGCCGATGGAAATCAATTGACACAATTAATAACTTCACCAATAAAAGATGCATTTGGAAATATCATTAGCGATGGTTCTTTGGTTGAATTTACCATTACCAATGAAAAAAATCAATTGCTAAAAACCAGTGCCAGTACTATTAATGGTATCGCAAATGCAAAAATTTTACATCCGGATTATCCAACAACTTGGAACATAAAAGCTTACATCAGTGGTTTGGCTGAAAGTAATCCGCTCAATATTACCTACGAACCCGTAATACGCGATTTTGACGTTAAATTTTCTGAAAGCAACAGCGTAATTACCATTGGTCCTTTGAAAAGTTTTATGAATCAATTAATTCCGGATGGCGCATTGGTAAAATTAACGATATATCATGTTGATAAATTGGTGGAAACCAAAACAGCCACTTCATTTAAAGGATACGTTATTTTTAACTTGTCACCAGCATTTTATGCAAAAAATAATTACAATTTTATGATTGAAACTTTAGGCATTTCTAAAAATATTGAAAATGTGAATTATGCAAAATAAGTTTAACCGACATATTTACAGAGGCATTTTAATCCTTTCATTTATCGTTTTAAACGTGTTGATTTTATTTGGTATTACTTCGGTTTTAGCCTATTTAAACACAGGTGCAGACAGAAGTACCATGCTGCAGACAGAAGTGAAAAGCGAAAATGTTTATTTACCAAAAATAACCTGGACAAACCTTGAAAATCCTGGAAGAACTATTTCAAATCAAGAGTTAAATAGTTTACAAGACAATTATTTGAAATCTTGGTATATTAAACATATAGCCTACGCAACCAACAACCCATACGGAATTGAAGATTTTTACACCGATAGTTCTCGCGTTCCTATTGTTGAAACCATTAAACTGAATAAAAAACAGCACATTACTGTTGATGCTACTACCATAAGCCATCAACCTAAATTGGATTTTTATAGCGAAGATGGAAAACTAGCGGTTATAACAGATGAAAATGTAATTGAGTTTCAACATATTTATAAAGACAATGCGCTGGTATTGAGCTCAACCGATACAAGTTCGTACAAAGTTGTTTTATTGCTAGAAGATGGTTTTTGGAGAATTAGACATAAAGTGAAAATTAAAAATGAGAAAAAGATCGATGTAATAACCAAAAACTCTTTTTCAGAAATTGTAAACAATAAAATTAGTATTGATGGAAAACCTTTTATTACGAAAGGCATTAATTATTATCCACAAGAAACTCCTTGGGATATGTTTGGTGATTTATTTGACATCATTACAATTGAAAAAGATTTTCAACTTATTAAAAAAGCCAATTTAAACTGTATTCGAATTTTTATTCAATATGAAGATTTTGGTAAAGAACATGTACTGCCTGAAAAACTTAAAAAATTACAACAAGTTTTGGATGCTGCCGAAAGGCAACAGTTAAAAGTTGTTGTTACTTTATTTGATTTTTACGGAGATTATCGTGTTTTAAACTGGACATTAACGCACAGACATGCGGAACAAATTGTAACAACATTTAAAAACCATAAAGCCATTTTAGCTTGGGACCTTAAAAACGAACCAGATTTGGATTTTGAAAGTAGACAGCAAGAAACTGTTACTGCCTGGTTGTCTGTAATGATACAAGAAATTAAAAAATTTGATCCAAACCATTTAATCACCATTGGCTGGTCATCGCCAGAAGCTGCTTCAAATTTGGTTAATGAGGTCGACTTTGTTTCGTATCATTATTATAAAAATATAGAAAATTTTGAAATTGATTTTCAATTATTAAAAAATACTGTAACCAACAAACCTCTTGTTTTACAGGAATTTGGGATAACATCTTATGGTGGTTTTTGGAATTTATTTAATGGAAGTAAAACCAATCAGGCTAATTACCATAAAAAAATGCAAGCCATCTTTAAAAAAGATTCACTTGCATTTATGTCTTGGGGATTGTACGATTTTAAATCTATTCCTACTTCAGTTGTAGGGCGTTTACCTTGGCGTAAAAAACCTCAGCAATTTTATGGTTTTATTGATCAAGAGGGGAATAAAAAACCTTCTTATTTATATATTTCCAACTAACTCAGATCCTTTGTTTTTGGCTGAAATTGCTGCAAAATGTTTTAAATACATATCGGTAATCGCTTCCATTGGTAAAGAGCACGCTGCTTTGTAATTTGTTTTTCCTAAAGAAATACGGTACTCATTATTTGTAATAATTTCTTGAATTGCATCTGCTAATGAATCCACTTCTGTTGGGTTAAAAAAGGCTCCTCTATACCCTTCTTCTTTAACCAATAAGCTTAAATCACCTAAATCTGGTAAAACAACTGCCTTTCCGTAACTTCCTGCTTGATGTAAAACGCCTGAACTTCCTGTAGTTGAAGTGTATGGAAAAACGACCACTGCACTTTCATTGAAAATTACAGGGACCTCACTTTCTTCAACATAACCTGTAAACGTGATATTTGGAACGTTGCTATATTGTTTTTTAACACTTTCTAAATATCCCGGAGTATTTGGACTGTCTGTTCCTGCAATTACAATTTCAATATCTTCATTGGTTCTTTTTCTGATTTCTTCAACCGCTTCAATCATAATTTCTACTTTTTTGTAGGTTCCAAATTTCCCAAAAGTCATTACTTTTTTAGGCCCATTTGGCAATTCATAACTTGGTTCAGGGGGTGTTTCAAATGCTCCATGAGGAATTAAAACCACATTATTTGCATTGTATTTTTTTTCTAAAACATCAACATATTTTCCAATAGTTACTGCTACTAAATCGGCTTTTAAAATTAATTTAGTTAATGAAGTTCCTATAAAATTATAAGCTTTTTGCAACCATTTATTTTTTGCAAATCCTGCACTTGCCAAATCTACTTGTTCTAAAATATTGTGCAATAAAACAATGGTTGGGATTCTTTTCATTTTAAAAATCATTGGTAACAACAATCCTAAAGCAGCTGGTATTTTTTTATCGCCAAACTTCATAAATTGAAGGTTGAATAAAATGGCATCTGGCTTCTCTTTATCAATGGTATTGTAAATGCTAAATACGTTTTTATAGCTGTTAAATTTCCAACTATCTCTAACTGAAATTTTACAATTGTTCGTTTCAAAATCGAGTTGTTTTTCTTCTTCAGTATGGTCTGTAATTAACACAATTTCACTTATTTCATCTTTTTGAGCGAAGTGTTTTACCAAATGATAACCGTACTCTGTTAATGTTACTTTACTCGGCGGGAAGGCTGTTACTATTGCTATTTTCATAATATGATATTTTAGTTTTTTTATTAATTTCTACTCAAAATTAGGTCAACATAACTGTTTATCACTTATTATTCGTTGACAGGAAAATTAGTATCGACGAATGGGAATTCTGTAAGGATAAAAGCATTTTGAGCATCCAGAAATTTCAATAGACACTCGTTTATTTTGTCACATAAAAGGCTAAGATACAAAAATGATAAAACAAAACGTTTACGCCTGGAATTTCACTATTTCAAAACAAAATTATATGTGACAAAAAAAGGGTGTTAAATAGCTGCTTCGGTTAACAAACTATTCAATCCCTTTAAAAAGCTAAATACTATTTTTTAATTTGTTCTTAAATTTAATTGGTTTGCCTTATGGTAATAAAAGAAATAGATCAATTGAAAAAACAACAAAACAACCATAGCTATAATTTGCATCATTACTACTTGATGTAATGAATTGTGAAAGGCGATGATTAAACCTATTTGAGTAGATCCCAAAATTGCTGAAACGATTACAGGAATATATTTATCTATAGATAAAAAGTAATATGCGAATATATTGGCTATTGCAAAAATTGAAGTTGCCAATGCATATTTCCATAATAAAGGAGCAATTGAAATATACTGTTCTCCAAACATTAAACGTACTACAAATTCTGGAAATAAGAAGGTAAATAATACTATAAATGAAGATAGCACAAAAATATAACCAACATATTTTAACAATAATGGCATGGTGTTTTTTCCTTCTTTTTTAAGTTGAATTACCTTTGGCAATAATAACATTACAAACATCCAGGCAACGAAATAAACCACACGACCTATCAATGCCAAAGAGGCATATAAACCTGCTTGTTCATTATCAAAATAATGTTTCACTAAAATAATATCACTGTTATTTATTAAAATTTGAGTCAATTCATAAAAAGCTGTTAACATAAAAAATAACGTAATTCCTTTTTTCTCTGTGAATTGTTCTGGCACTAATGAAATTGCTTTCACTATCTTTTTTTGAAAAGGAAACAAGCCAAATACAAAGGATACTACAATTCCAATTGCAATCGCAACTGATGATGGTACAAAAGGCAACAAGTAAATAATTCCCAAAGTAACAAGTAATCGGCTCAACATTTCAAACTGATAGGTAACCGATAATTTATTTAAAACTTCTTTACCTTGAAACAACCCTCTATTTACGCTCATTAAAAAGTAAATTGGAAGTCCAATGGCAAAAATCCAAAACATGGATGAGGTTTGTGTATGGAAAATTGTTTGCAAGTCTTTATGAAAAACAATAATTAAAGCCGACAATATGATTCCGATTATAACGGCATATTTTGTGGCAAAATTTAAAAATGAAATCAGTTTCATGTTTTCAAAAAGCACGGCGTATTTCGCAGTTACTATTTGAAAAGTCATCCCTACAAAAGACAACACCAATAATAAAGTAATTAGTATCGCCGCATCTGAAAACTCAGCCGGACCTAAAATTCTACCCAACAATAAATTATAAATGTAATTACCTCCGTTGACCAATAAAACAGACAACATAAATAATTGTTCAGGTTTAATTTTTATTGAAGTTGCGCTGATATTTGATAAAGATACTTTCATTTTTTTGTTTTTATTTATAATTTGTAGCTTTTAAAAAAGATCAATATGTGAAAATATTTTCTTTCTTAAATAATTGAACTATTTCTTTATCGTATAAATCAACAATAAAAAATACTTTATTTTTTTTAACTGCTTTCTTATACAATGAAGAAATAAATTTCACTCCAGTCATATCCAAACCAATAATTTTGTTTAATGAAAGTTTAATATAAGCTGAATGCTCCATAATAGTTTCAAAATAACTTCTTAATGAATTCATATTTTGCGCATTCAATTCTCCGTTTACTTCATAGATTCCAAATTCTTTTTTAATTGTAAGTGCCATTTAAAATTTGTTTTATTGTTAAATATGGTACAAATATGCTATAAAAAATTGCGAAAGTGCTAAAATATTCGATGAAGTGCACATTGCTATCGACGAATTATTAAGCTTTTATACTTAAATTGCACCAAGAAAAATATCAAAACCGAAAGAATGAATATTTATAAAAAAATTTGCTTCTCACTTTTTATTGTTATCACTACTAATTTGATGGCTCAAGAAATGAGTGAAGGATTTCAATATCTTGAAACTGGAAAATTTGACAAGGCAGAGGTATTTTTTAGTGCTATTTTAAAAGATTACCCAACCAATAAAACGGCCAATTTGTGTTATGGTCGTGCTGTTGGTTTAAATGGAAATGCAGAAAAAGCTGTTGGGATTTTCACCAATCTTTTGAAAGAATACCCAACTGATATAGAAATTCAACTTAACTATGCCGAATCCCTTTTATGGAATAAGAATTTTCCAAAAGCCAAAATATATTACACTACTTTAGTCGCTAACAACCCAACAAATTTTGCAGCATTACTTGGTTTTGCAAATACATTTTCTAATTTAAAAGAATATGAAAACGCTTTAGAGTACGTAAACAAAGCATTGGAAGTTTCTCCAAATAATCCGAATGCTATGATTTCTAAAAAATACATTCGGTTGGGTTTTGCCAATCAATTTGTTCAAGAACAAAAATATGGTAAAGCCCTTTCTTTATTAGATGAAAATCTTGTTGATTTCCCAAACGACAAAGAAACTTTATTAAATAAAGTGAATATTTATTTAATGACAAAACAAACTGATGAAGCAACTGCCATTTACAATCAATTAGCAACCAATAAAAAAGACAGCTTACTTGCTTTAAATGGGTTAGCATTGGTTTCACATATTGCAAAAAAGGATAAAACAGCATTGGAAATTTCTGAAAGAGCTGTAAAAGAAGCTCTTATTGTAAATGATTCAGTCTTGACTGTTCAAACTTTAGAGCGTTATACACAAGCGCTAATTTGGAATAAAAAATTTAAAGATGCTGAATTTCAAATAAACGAATTGGTTAAAAGCTATGGTGAAGAAAATTGGGTGCTTTCTTTAAGAGCAACTTTAGGTATGTACCGAGGCGATTTTAAACAAACCATTGCTGACTATGAAAAAATATTAAAAAAGGATTCCTTATCATTTGATGGAAATTTAGGAAGTACCAATGCTTATTTTGCAAATGGCGAAATTAAAAAAGCCTACAATGGTGTATTTAAAACCTTAAATATTTTTAAAAACCAACAAGATGCAGTCGGTTTTCTAAATAAACTAAATAAAAACTATACGCCGTACATTGAAGAAAAAATCAGTTATACTTTCGATAACGGAGACAATAACGCTTATTCCTCTTTTACAAGAATAACATTCCCAGTTAATACAAGTTTAAGTTTTTCAGCCAATTACGAATTTAGAAAAACCATAAATACTGTTTCAAATCATGAAGCAAGATCAAATAATTTCAATTTTGAAGTAGTATATCAGTTTCATCCAAAAATTATTTTAAATGCCAGAACAGGTATTTCTAATGCCAATTCTTTCAATAATAATTATTCTCAACCATTAATTGAAGTGTTTTTTAAAGTGAAACCTTTTAAACTTCAAGATTTACAAATTGGATATACAAGAGACGTTCAAAACTTTAATGCTGATTTGGTTGACCAAGAAATAGCATTAAATAATGTTATTTTAAATTACAATATTAACACTAATTTTAAACTAGGCTGGTTTACACAATATTTTTACACTTCACAAACTGATGAAAATGAAAGAAATCTTTTATTTACTTCATTGTATTATAATTTTCTTTCCAATCCGGCATTTAAAGGTGGCTTCAATTATCAATACATCACATTTAAAAATCAAGTTCCCGAAAACTATTTTAGTCCATCAAAATTTAATGCTGTGGAAGTGTTCATAGATCTCTCAAAAAATCACAAATCTTTATTCTATAGTTTAAATGCAGCAATTGGTTATCAGTATATAGAAGATGATCCTAAACAGACTACTTATAGAATTCAAGCAAAATTAGGGTATAATATTTCAAATAGACTCATCACAAATATTTATGGAACTAGAAGTAATATTGCTTCTGCAACAGCTGCTGGTTTTACTTTTACAGAAGTTGGCTTGGTCGTAAAATGGGACCTTACAAAAAGGCCCATTTTTTATAAAAAAATAACCCTAAAATAAATTATTTTAGGGTTTATAGTACTCAGCATTGAACTATCAATCTGTTTTAAAACGCCACACTTGCCCAATTGTTTTACCTCCTTTGCCATCTAAGGCAACAATTTTCCAGTAATAGGTGGTTGAAGAAATGACAGTTACTGTTAACTGAGGCGCTGTTTGAGCATTTCCAACTTTTTGCAAAGGTGGATTTTCCTGACCAAAATAAACGTCATATGTTAACACATCATTATCTACATCAACTGCATTCCATTTTAATAGAACTGATGACGATTGTACAACTGAATTTAAAGCTGGTGCAATTAATTCAGGTGAAAAAGGCGCATAATTTTGTACTGCTTCTCCTTCTGTATAAAACTTAAAAATCCCTGTATAACCTTTTGTTTCATTTAATTTATCAGTTGCTTTAACCCGCCAATAGTAAGCTTTTCCTTTTTCCAAAGAAACGGTGATTGTATTGTTTGTTGTGTTCAAGCTATGATTAATTTTAATGAACTCATTGTCTTCCGAAATTTCAATCGTATAATTTATTTCGTCTCCATCAGCATCTTCTGATGCTTGCCATTTTAATAGTACTTCATTGTTTGTACATAATAAATTATTTTCCGGAGCAATTAAAGAAGGAAGCGAAGGAATGTTATTTTCAACAACCAATAAAACTACTTCTTCCTCACTGCTTGAACCAGCACAACTTAGCATAAATGCACCTAAAATTAAAGGGTAAATATATTTTTTCATATTTATTGTTTTACTATTTTTAAAACTATTGGTTTATCCAAATTAACTTTTGCCATATAAACCCCATTAGGTTTACCTGTTAGGTTCAACTGTATTTTACCATAAATAGCTGAATAGCTATTACTTGAAATTAGTTGAGAATTCATATTATAAAGTTCTACAACCACACTTTTTTGCGTTTGAGGTACACTAATTTCAAAATTGCCAGCAGTTGGATTAGGATACGCTTTTATATAGCCATCCAATGCTATTGTTTTTTCAAATGATCCTTCACAAATTTTATCAGTAATCACCTGAACTTTATCGCCATTTACTACATCAATTTCAAATGAGTTAGACATCGTTTCAAATAGGTTATTACCGTTAACAAAAATTTTATAGGGAGCGGTACCTTGCTCTATTTCAATAGAAACAGTTTTAGAAGAAACACTCGATTTCGCAGAAAATGTTTGCGCTTGGTCAATTGATATTGAAAAACATTGCTGCACCTTTTCATTTTCATCAAGACCTTCCATTACATTTACACAAAAATTGTAAAGTCCCGGAGGTAAATCTGAAATGGTTAGCCCTTCACTTTTAAAATTGTATTTTTTTGAATTTATTGTGGTTTCATAAGTATGGTTTTTCTCTGCTGATAATGTTATCTGACCATTTTTTGAACCAGGACAACTTTCTCCCAAAGCCATTACTTTAAAATTATTTGAAGGCAGGATAAAACAACCCGAACTATTTATATCAGCTCCATAAGGTGTATTTGAACATTGGTCTACATCATTCGTTACCCCATCTTGATCGGCGTCTAGCAAAAAAGCAACTTTACTTAAATCTAAAGAAAAATCACTGTATTGGGCATAATCTCCTTGGGTTGAAAAAACAATACTTTTTATTTTTTGAATTTTTTCTGACAGCCCTTCACCATTCAAAAAATCTTTAAATGGAATTTTATAGTTTTTTAAAGTTCCGTTAGCATTCAACTTAATTCTTAATCTATTATTCCAGTCTGATAAACTTTCAGTAATTAAAATTACCTCAACTGGTAAATTGTTCAAAATAGTGAACTCTAAAACCCCATATTCATGAACATCCAAACTTAAATCGCCAGCCAATAAATTTCTAAATACATTTACGGTTCCTTTTATCTTTCCATTTACAGTTGATTTTCTTTCAATTTGATATTTATCCGATACCAAATCCAACTCTTGAGCTTCAATTTTAAATTCCAAATTTTGAACTTCTTCCGTTAAATAATCAACACCCCAAGGTCCATCTGCCAAATATAGCGCATCAACCAAGTTAGATTGGTTTCCTTTCACAGAAAATCCAATATCAAACAAACTGCCTGTTTCAACTACAATTTCTTCTACCAATTGCCCCGTTAAACTGATGTTTTTTGAAGTTAGTTTAACGTCTGATTGTTCTGTTTCTCTTTTATTTCCTTCAATATTTAATATTGTATTATTTGCTTTGTTCTTAATGGTTAAATATAATTTTCCGTTTTTATAAGATCCTTTTTGAACAAATACCGTTGGAATTCTATCAGAATCGGCCTTACTTTCACTTTTTAACGGAAGTGTTTCCTCTACTTTATTAAGAATATAATTTGCTATAAAACTAACTTGGTCCATTGAGCTTCCCCATATTTGAAAATTTAAATAATTTCCTGTAGGGTATTGTTCAATACTCCAATAACTGTGTAATTTATTTTCAGTTTCCAACATTTCTATGGAAAAATTCAAACTAAATTCTGTTAAACCATTGGCTCTTTTAATTTCAAGCAGAATAATTTGATGCCCTTTAACATTAAAAACCCAATTGTCTACTAATGTTGAGTTATTTAAACGGTCGCAAATAACTTTGGAATGATCATATATTTTACCAGTAGTTTTAGTTGCCAATGAAGCCGCAATACGATCAGCGTTTGAGTTATAATAATCAACTCCAACAACTTTTTCAGCATTTGTAATATTCAATAAATCCGCAGCACCTGAACTAGTTGAAGTTTCTGTGCCAAACATTAAAGTTTCAGGAAAAAAAGAAGACAAATCCAACTCAGCCGCACTTTTACTACTTGAGGTTTTATTAGCAATAAATTTAGATTGATACTTTTTAAGATTTGTTGAATGGTTATTTTTGATACGATTAAAATTTCTGTGAGCAATTAAACTGGCTAAATCCCCATTACTTTCTAATCCTCCGTCGTTTGCGGATGTTACTGTAGTGGCTTCATTGCTCGTTTCAGTTGGAATAATAACCAATTCAGCTGAAGTGACATCTGAAGCTGATACATTATTTGAACTTCTAGTTGTTGTAGCAACTACATCATAAGTACCTGCAGTTAATTCTGGCGATGAAATTAATAAACTCCAATTGGTATTATTAATACTAATTTCCTCCGTATATGTTTTTCCATTAACGGTAATTGATAAACTATCATCACCCAACATTTCACCACCCCAAGTTCCTGTTATTGTAGTTGTGGTATCTGTGGTTGTTAAAAAATTTACAGTAGGCGTTAATATTTCACCAGAAACTATATTATTTAAAGTCCCATTAATGACCACACCAAGTTCTACCCAAGTTTTATCTAAAACACCAGGCTCTTTATCATTAACTCCAGCAACATCACCATTTGAAGTTTGACTTGTAGATGTAAAACCGTATAAAGCTATAGCAGCATCTCCATCAATGGCTAAGCCAAAATTATTGAAGGCGTAATTTTTAATACTTTCTTCAGTAAATCCAAACTCAATCCAATAATCAGTTCCACTATTTCCGCCATCAATATCTGTTCCTGCACTATAAGACCTAATATTTGCATTTCTGCTGTTCAACATTAATTCATCATTTTGCGAACCATTTAACCAAGAAGTTTGAGAAGGAGACAATCCTGTTTTTGCATAATCTCTTTTATGAAAAGATACAAATGGGGTTTTACTTTTTACATTTGCTTCTACAAATAAATCGGCTACTAAATCACCTGAAACATCTATCCCTAAGTAAAACGAAGTTGACGGATTGCTTTGTCCCATTCTAACTCTAAAAAAGTAAACATCATCGGTAACTCCATCACTAAAATTTAAAGTTTCCTTTTGAGTTTCTAACAAAGCATATGTTGCATTTCCAACAAAGTCGGTATCAGCAACAGATTGCTGATCATCATTAGGGTCAAATCTATCACCTTTTATAAGCGGAATCCAACTTCCATTGGGTTGATTTACTGATGTATTAACTTGTGAAAATACGGGTAGCATATTTAAACAAAAGACAATACAAAATATTATAAAATTTACTTTTTTCATTTTACTAGATTAATTTAGGTCAAAAATACTATTTGAAATAGAACACAAATTTAGATTTCGATAGCGTAATCGCTACTTTAGATGAATGGCAGTTCTATATCGTTAAACGGTTTTACAACAAATTAAGCCGCTTCATTAACTCAGGTCGGTTAGAGCGACTCACAGGAATTACATTATTCCCTATTAACACACTATTGTCTTCAATGTCAATAATTTTAGTGGTATTGATAATAAATGAGCGGTGTACTTTTAAAAACAACTCGTTTGGTAGTTTATCCTCAATTTTTTTTAATGTAGAATGGACTATGTGATTTTTTGTAT
>Ga0316188_10000966_pt1 | contig 13375 bp, 12 predicted proteins | sample Phiworburrow1_MG_FD_204933 | JGI IMG/M metagenome (GOLD analysis project Ga0316188, IMG submission 204933) | Coastal sediment microbial communities from Maine, United States - Phippsburg worm burrow 1 | ecosystem: Environmental > Aquatic > Marine > Coastal > Sediment | place: USA: Maine...
TATTAGATAAACCAGTTGGTGTTTTTTCCCGCTATTGCAGCATGGAAAATGTAGAAAAAGAACTTGGATGGAAAGCGAAAATCAGTTTGAGAGAAGGATTGAAGAGAGTGTATGATAAGGCGGTGGAGAATATAGATTAGTAGCTAGTAGCTAGTAGCTAGTAATTAGTAGCTAGTAATTAGTAGCTAGTAGCTAGTAGCTAGTATCAAGTAATTAGAATTTAGGTAATTATGGATAAGGAGAAAATTGTTTGTTTTGGTCCCGGAACTCGATTTAAGGGCGGTATCGCAAATTACAACACTTCTTTAGCCAAAGCATTTGACAGAATAGATTCGATTGAAACCCATGTCGTATCCTGGATCCAACAATACCCTGCCATTGTTCCCCGTGAATTTATCGATAAAGAGAGTCGCAAAAATCAACTTGAAGGCACCAACATCAATGAGGTTTACCTCATGGATTTTAATAATCCACTTACATGGAATCAAACCGCCGATTATATTGTAAACCTTAATGCTGATAAATTAATTATTCAGTGGTATAATGCAATGCAGGGACTTCCGCTTTCAAGAATGGTTAAGCGAATTCGAAGAAAAAGCAAACATAAAATTGAGATCATCTTTGATTTGCATTTTGTCGTTCCCAAAGAAAATTCTGATCTCGATACCTATTTTACAAAAATGGGACTTAAAACTGCGGATACTTATATTGTACACGCTTTAAAAACCTACCAGGAACTTATATTACTCCTACCAAAGAGAAAGATCAAATTAAGTTATGAAGGCGAAAGGAGTAGAAAAGGACCCACTGCCTTAAAATTATATCATCCTATTTATGATATGTTTAAACCGGATCCCCATTTTGATAAGGAAAAATTTAAATTGGATCATGGACTCAATAAACATGTCTTTTTATTCTTTGGTTTTATAAGAAAATATAAAGGTCTTCACCAGGCTATTGAAGCCTTTGCAAAATTATGTGAAAGCAGAGATGATATTTCATTGATGATTTGTGGAGAATCCTTCTGGAATACCTTAGATTCAACAAAAGTGAGTACAAAACTAAAAGAAGCCACTTTTGGACTAATGAAAAAGCTTTTTCAGAAAAAAGAAGATGATGAAAAAAATTACCATCCTTTAGAACTGATTAAATCACTGGGGATCGAAGATCGGGTTATGCTGGTAAATAAATTTATCGCTAATGAGGATGTTCCACAGTATTTTCAAGTAGCTGATGCCGTGCTCCTTTTTTATTTAACTGCTACTCCTTCAGGTATCGAATCGATCAGTTACAATTTTAACATGCCCATTTTAGCCACTCGTGTTGGTCACTTTCCGGAAACGATCAAAGATGGCTTTAATGGCTATTTAGCTAACAACCAGGATATTGAAGATATGGTGAGAATCATGAATCAATCGATCGAACAGCCCATCGACAGAGCCAATGTCGAAACCAGTACCAAGCTTATGAGCTGGGATAATTACGCTAAAGTGATCCTCCATTAATTTAGAATTGATATAATTTATTCATTTCCATCGCTATTTGGAATGATTATCACATTTTTTTCAAGTGCTAATCCTTAAATTGGTGAAAATTTAAATTGATGAAATTATTTTACTTATTTATTGTTCTATTTTCCTTTTCGAGTATCTCTTCATTTTCTCAAAAAGATTTCGACCAAATGGTTGAAGCTGAAATGAAATCAGCGATGAATCAATTCTCCTCAGCAGAGAAATCGATCAACACCGAATTTACCGATGACTATGACCTTAAATACCATCGCTTAAGCTGGATCATTGATCCCTCATTAAATTATATTGAAGGATCTATCACTTCCTATTTTGTAGCACTTAGTGACCTTGATGAGATCTATTTCGATCTGGCAGATGGTTTTACAATTGACTCAGTTATCTTTCAAACGAACTCCCAGATTAATCTATTAGAGAATAATTTATTACATATCACTTTAGATAATCCGGTAAGTTCAGGTTCTCTGGATTCGCTGACCGTTTATTATCGGGGAGTTCCAAGTGGTGGTGGTTTTGGTTCTTTTGTTCAGGATACTCATGGAGCTAATAATGATCCAATTATATGGACTTTATCCGAACCTTATGGAGCGATGGATTGGTGGCCCTGTAAACAAGATCTAACAGATAAGATCGATTCTATCGATGTTTATGTATTGACAAATTCCGATTATCGTGCAGCGAGTAATGGCGTTCTTGCAAGTGAGACCATCGATGGAGAAAACACACTTTTCTATTGGAAACACCGCTATCCTATTCCTGCCTATTTAATTGCCATTGCTGTTACAAACTATTCTTATTATTCCGATTGGGTCGAAATGCCTAATGGTGATCAACTGGAAATATTGAATTATGTTTTTCCTGAAAATCTATCATCAGCACAATATCAAACACCCGATATTATTGAAATAATGGAGTTTTATAATGAGCAATTTGAACCCTATCCTTATGCGGATGAAAAATATGGTCATGCTCAGTTTGGCTGGGGTGGCGGAATGGAACATACAACCATGAGTTTTATGGTCAACTTTAGCTATAGTCTAATGGCTCATGAGCTGGCTCATCAATGGTTTGGAGATAAAGTTACCTGTGGTAGCTGGGAGGATATCTGGCTCAACGAAGGTTTTGCAACCTACCTTACTGCCCTTAATTTTCAAGCGCAAGGCGATTTAGTTAGCTGGGATTCATGGAAAGCAACAACAATTGATTATGTTACCAGCCAGCCCGGTGGTTCTGTTTGGGTAGATGATACAACAAGTGTAAGTAGAATATTTAATGGTAGATTAAGTTATAGAAAAGGGGGCTTCTTACTTCATATGCTTCGCTGGGAAATGGGAGATGAAGCTTTTTATCTGGGATTACAAAACTATTTAGACGATGAAGATCTTAGCTATGGATACGCCAGAACTTCCGATTTACAGGCTCATTTAGAAGCCACATCCGGACTTGATCTGAACGAATTTTTTAACGACTGGTTCTTTAATCAGGGCTATCCTTCACATTCAATTTACTGGAGTCAAGTAGGTGATCAGGTTTTTGTTCAGGTTCATCAAGAACAATCGCATTCCTCTGTCGATTTTTTTGAACTTACTCTTCCATTGCGCTTTTTAGGTGCCGGTCAAGATAGTATTGTCACATTTCCACTGACCGAAAACGATCAAACTTTTAATTTCACTTTAGATTATACGATTCAAAACATCGAATATGATCCGGATAAATGGATCTTAAGTGCCAATAATGAAATAACCTTAGGGATAGATGAAATGGATTTTGAAAACGGCTTAAGTATTTATCCGAATCCGGCAAATGATCAGTTAACGATCTTTTTTAAAGAGACTGTAAAGACAGATCAAAATTACAAGATTTTCGATATTTCGGGTAAGTTGGTAATGGAAGGAACACTCGCAAGACAGCAAAAAATTACGCTTAATATTCAAGAACTGCAAAAAGGTTATTATGTATTGTCAATAGTAAATAAAGATAGCCAGGCGAATTTTAAATTTATGGTTGAATAAAATTAAAAAGGTCCGGCTCCATGAAATCGGGATGCCGGACCTGTTTATTTCCTTTATAATATCAATCAGCCTTTTTCGGGCATATTCCACTCTTTGATTTTATCTTCAGAACTTATTCCTTCCAGTATTTCAACTTTAATACCATCGGATAATCCCAATTTTATTTCTCTCTTCTCGAATTGTTGTTCGCCGATCTCGACTTCTACATAAGCTGTATCTGATTCGAATTGCAACAAACTTTCATCGATGGCAAGAACACTATCTCGGCGATCTAAAACGACATCTGCAGTTGCGCTATAGCCCGCTCTAACAAATTGATCTTCTTTAAGAGTCACAGCGGCTTTTACAAGAAATTGAATAGCACCATTTTCTTCTACTCCTTTTGGAGCGATGTATTCCAATCGGGCTTCAAATCGATCGGAATCAATGGCACCTATATTTAAAATAAGCGTCATTCCTTCATGAAGCTTTCCAACTTCAGATTCATCCACTTTCCCTTCAAAGATCATGTCTTTCATGTCTGCGATATTGGCTACAGTAGTTCCATCGTTAAAATTATTCGACTCAATTACCGAATTCCCTTCCTTTACCGGAACATCCAGTACCATACCTGAAATCGTTGATCTAATAAGCGTATTTGAAGTAGATTTTCCACTTTTTGAGGCTCCTTCTTTAACAATTTCAAGGTTGTTTTCTGCCGAAACCAATTCTTCCTGAGCCGTTCTCATTCTTAACTTAAAAGGCTGAAAAGTAGCATCCGAAATTACTTTTTGCTCAAAGAGTTTAAGATTTCGATCGTAATCAATTTTCGCTTGTTCTACTTCAATTTTAGACTGATTAACTCTGTTTTCAGCATTATTTAAAGCCACCATGTTTGGAACAACTCGAATTTTAGCGAGAACATCCCCTTTTTTTACATAATCTCCGGCCTCAACATAAACTTCTGATACAATACCTGAGATCATTGGTTTAATGAGTATTTCACGTCGTGGAATGATGGATCCTGTCGCCACTGTCTTTTTAATAATATTTGTTATTTCAGCGGTTTGAGTATTGTAGACCACAGGAGATTCCTTGTTTTTTTCAAACAAATAATACAGGGTATAAGCCATTGCTGCTAAAACAATAACCAAGAATACTATTCGAAGTACTTTTTTCATAATCAAAGGTTTATTTAATATATAGTTTATTCATCTCTTAATGCTTCAATAGGTCGGATCTTTACTGCCCGTTGAGCAGGTATAAGTCCAGCAAGTGCACCCGAGATAATAAGCACACTTAAAGCGATTAATATGGTATATAAATTTATTTCGGGATGTTTAAATGAACCGGTATCAGCATCTCCTAAAAGGGTATCAACTAAAACTAGCATCCAGGTACCTGCCAGTACTCCAACGATTCCAGCAAGAGAAGTTAAAAATACTGATTCAATGATAATTTGTGTTTTAATATTCCAGGGGGTTGCTCCCAAAGCTCTTCGAACTCCTATTTCCTGAGTTCTTTCCTTTACAATGATCAACATGATATTACTCACCCCGATCACCCCTGCTAATAAAGTTAAAACGCCTACAAACCATGACAATCCACTGATTCCTGTAAATAATCCGTTCATTTTTATAAACTCTTTTTCGAGATTAAAATGACCAAAGGCTCTTGGATCATCAGGATGTATTTTATACTTCTTTTTTAATAGGGTTATCACTTTTTCTTCTACTACGGAAACAGGCACGTTGTCAACAGATGTAATTGAAAACCAACCTAATACATCTCCCCAATTAAATGCCCGTTGAAAAGTGGTTAATGGTATAAAAACAGATTTTTCTGATTCCTCTGCCCGGTCTCCACTTTGTTTGGTTTTATATAAACCCACCACTTTAAAAGCTACTCCATTAATTTTAATATAATCGCCAATCGCTTCTTCGCCAGGAAGAAATAAACTGTTTTGAACTTCCATACCGATCACACAGACCTTTCTTTTTTCATCGATGTCTCTATCATTTAAAAAACGACCTTTTACAATGGTCACCGGTTCTATCAAATTATATTGTGGAAAATCTCCATAAACATTAAATGCAGCTGTTTTCAATCCTCTAACGACATTATTTGATCCATTATGTCCACCCATTTGACAACGAGGAGAAAGAATAGATACTTCAGGAATATTATTACGAATATATTCTACATCTTCATTATGAAAGTTAAAATTTCTACCACGCTGAAATCCGGCGTAAGGCATGGATGTGTTTTGGGTCCATAAGAACATAGAATTTGTAGCATGTCCTCCGAAATCACCAACCACTCCATTTCTTAATCCATTTCCAGAACCCAATAAAACGATCAACATAAAGATTCCCCAAAAAACACCAAATGCGGTCAATAATGTTCTGAGTTTGTTTTTCTCTAAAACATGAAATACTTCTTGCCATTTATCTCTGTCAAACATAATTTATTCGTCTCTTAGTGCAACAATAGGTTTTATTCTTGCCGCTCTTAAAGCAGGAAAAAATCCTGCTAATGCGCCTGCAAATACTAATAATAATGTCGTACCTAAAGCGATATTTACATCTACTTCAGGGTTAACAAAAAAGGCTGAATCGATATTTGGCCCCAATAATTCGAGCAAGGCAATTCCGGCAATTAAGCCAAAGTATCCCGCAAAGGAAGTTACAAAGATCGATTCTTGTAATACCAGAGAGATAATAGAATTAGGAGTTGCCCCCAGTGCTTTTCGAATTCCAATTTCCTTGGTTCGCTCTTTTATTACAATAGTCATAATATTTCCTACTCCTACCACTCCGGCTACAATAGTACCTGAAGCAATAACGAGTATAAATGCTTTAATTCCCCTGATAATATTCATTATATTTTGAAACTCTTCGTTATTATTCCGAACATACACTGCTCTTTGGTCAGCAGGATCAAAATGATGTGATTTTGCCAGTTTCAATTTTATATCATCGGTAAGCTTGTCACTTTGTTCCAGGTTTAGATCACCTGTTGTTACCATAATATTATTTACATGATCTTGACCGGCAAATACACGCTGCCCGGTAGTAATAGGAAGGTAGATGTATTGTTCTTCACGTTCACTTCCTTCATCTTTGAATATGCCTACAATTTTAAATGGAATTCCATTAATATTTAGATAGCTACCAATTGGCTCAATATCTTTATACACCTGATCTACCACGCCAACTCCTATCACAGCTACTTTTCTAAATTCTAATAAGTCACTTTCGTTAATATATCTTCCTTTAATAATAAGGGTGTTTTCAAGAATTTGATGATCTGGATGCACTGAACGAACATTAAAAGAACCGCCTTCTGCACCATAATTTGCAGTGGCTCCCCATACATTGTACCTCGATGTTCCGTGATCAGCTCCGTTCATATTGCTTATATTTTCAAAATCGCTATTTTTCAATTGAATTTCTCTTCCAACTTTTAATCCCTCATACTCCAAATTGGTTACTCCTCCCCAAATCCAAATAGAATTGATCGCGTCATCATTAAATTCCTTTACGATCCCATTTTTTAATCCATTTCCGGCACCAAGAAGAATAACAAGCATGAAAATCCCCCAAAAGACAGCAAAGCCTGTTAAAAAAGTCCTTAACTTATTCTTGCTAAGTGTTTCTAATATTTCATTCCACTTATCTACATCAAACATATCTATTCATCCCTCAATGCTGCAATAGGTTTTATTTTCGCTGCTCTTCTGCTCGGAAAAAATCCTGCTAATGAACCGGCAATAATCAATACGATGGTCGTTCCTAAAGCAATGTTCACATCCACTTCAGGATTTACAAAAAAATCGGATTGAATATAGGGTCCAATAAATTCTAATAAAGCGATCCCGGCCAATAAGCCAATATAACCCGCAAATGCCGTAACAAATACCGATTCTTGCAATACCATTGTAACGATTGAAAATGGCGTTGCCCCTAATGCTTTCCTGACTCCTATTTCTTTGGTTCTTTCTTTCACTACGATCGTCATAATATTGCTTACTCCAACCATTCCGGCAACAATGGTTCCGGCTCCAATAATTAAAATAAAAATTTTTATACCGGTCATTATATCAAGCACTTCCTGATACTGCTCTATATTATTTTGAATGTACATCGCTCTTCTATCCGCAGGATCAAAATGATGAGTAAGTGCATAATTTTCTCTTATTTCTTCGGCTAATGCTTTCGTTTCATCCAATGAAAGATCTCCTGTTGTCATTTGCACATTTTCCAATCTATTATTATATGCGAAAACGCGTTGTCCGGTAGAGATTGGAATATAGCATCTCATTTCTTCATTCGGCGTTGTTTCTGTGTAAACCCCTATTACTTTAAAAGGGATTCCATTTAAATTTATATAAGTACCTATTGGATCCACATCCTTATACAATTCATTCACTACCCCCATCCCAATTGAAGTAACTTTCCGCATTTCTTTTACATCATTCTCATTGATGTATCTACCGGAAACCTGAATGCAATTTTCAATATAGTTATTATCCGGATAAACAGCATCTATCTGAAAAGCAGCCCCTTTATTTCCGAAGGTGGCATATGAATTTCTTACTGAAAATCGAGCAGAAGTATATTCTGTTCCATCCAGTTTTTTAATGTAATCGTAATCTGCATTTTGAAATTGAATTCGTCTACCTGACTTATATCCCTGATAGGCCATATTCGTTGTACCAGGAAATACCCAAATGGTATTGATAGCATCCTGTTGGAACATTTTGGTAACTCCGTTCTGCAGTCCATTACCAGCCCCTAATAAAATCACAAGCATAAAGATTCCCCAAAACACGGAAAAACCGGTAAGGAAGGTTCTAAGTTTATTTTTACTTAGCGTTTCGAAAATCTCATTCCACTTGTCGAAATCAAACATTGCTTAAACTAAAATAGGTTCACTAATTATTTTACCGTCATGAAGGTTGATCAATCGCTGGGTCATTTCAGAAATATCCTTTTCATGGGTTACTATGATCACTGTCATGCCTTCTTTATTCACTTGCTTTAATAGATCCATAACTTCATAGGATGTTACTGAATCCAATGCTCCTGTCGGTTCATCAGCAAGAATTACTTTAGGATTTGTAATCAATGCTCTGGCTATTGCAATACGTTGCTTTTGTCCACCCGATAATTCACTTGGCATATGTTCGGCCCATTCTTTTAAGCCCACTTTTTCCAAATACTCTAATGCAATAACATTTCTTTTTTTCCGGTTTACACCCTTATAATACAGCGGTAAGGCTACATTTTCTAAAGCATTCTTAAATGGAATAAGATTAAATGACTGGAATACAAATCCAATAAAGGAGTTACGAAGAAATGCTGCGTGCTTCTCAGAGATATGATCAATTAATTTACCATCAAGATAATACTCACCTGAATCAAAATCATCGAGAATACCAAGTATATTAAGCAAAGTTGACTTGCCGGAACCGGAAGATCCCATAATGGAAACCATTTCACCTTCGTTAATTGTAAGATCAATCCCTTTAAGTACCGGTAATGACCCCCCTCCTACCGGATAGGATTTTTGAACGTTCTTTAATTGTATCATGTCCTTGTATTAGCTTGGCTAATTTAGAGAAGTCCTCCAGCCTAATTTTCATCTAATACACAAACGGTATAATGTTGTGATAAAATGCTTAGAGTTTGCATTCCAATGGAAATAACAATTTTAAAAAAAATTACTCTTCTAAGCTCTCTAGCTATGCCGTTAAATTTGTATTTGAGAATCTAAACCTTTTTACGAGTATGCTTTTGAAATAAGAATTTGAAACCGCTTTTGAAATACTTCGATCAACTTTTTTTAGCATAAAAAAACCGTCCCGTTAATTATCGGGACGGTTTAAAAGATTATTCTATTCGCTATTAGAAAGAAAAGCGAATTCCTAAATTGAATCCAAATGTGCTAAATGGATATTTGATTTTCATTGCTAAAGTTGACAAAGTAGGGTCAACTTGTGAAGAAGAATATTCTGTGATCTCATCAACATACTCGGTTACTCTGGCGCTATAAGGAAAAGCTTCATCACTAAGTTCGTTAACTACGCTTGTTGAAGTTCCACTAACTTCAGTAGTCATATACTCGGTAATTGTTCTTGTTTTAGGAGAGTAAGACATTGATGTACTTGACAATTCAAGAAAAATACCTGTTTTCTTATTCAGTTTATAAAGTGCTCCAAAGACAGCATTTACACCCAAAGATATACCTCCGTCACTCTCGAATTTTTGAACAACCGTTACATCCGGAATTATATTATCGGTATAGGTTTCAGTTATTTTTGTCCCTATTCCGACCATTACCCCAAATTTAGCATAAGGAACAAAATCCATGAAGTCGGTTGATACTACTATCATCGGATTAATACGGAATTGCGATGCTGAAATTTCACCACCGTAAGAAATAACTATTGGTTCGTTTGGATCAAAGCTATCTGTACTTTTATACAAATTACTTGTCTTCCCGCTAATTAAATAATTCAAACCCAATTCAGCGCCTAAATAATCATTGAACATATAGCCAAAAGAAGCTCCGAAATTTAAACCCTTACCCAGATTTAAACTTACTAAATTAGAAGTACTTTGAGTAATTGCATTAAAATCTGCATCATAAGTAGTGTTTTCTTCATAATCTAACCATGGTAAAAAGTCCGTTATTTCAGCATTAGCTCCACTTCCAACAACGATTGTGTTTTGAAAGTTATTTACTGAGCTTCCCGCTAATCCATAAGATCCATATACATTCACATATGCTCCTTGTTGTGCAAATGACTCAGTAGTAAAGAATCCCATTGTCAATATAAATAATGAGGATAATAATAGTTTTTTCATTGTTTTGGTTTTATTTTTAAAAATCAATTATAGTACAAAAATCAAGAATATCAGAGTTAATAAATTTATTCATGCAACTCTCATTATCAAAATCGAGTCAAATGTAAACAATCAACACTTAAATTATATACTATTTCCTTTTTGCTTTTAACTCTGTATTGTTAATTTGTGAAATTTGAATATAATAAATTGACTCATGGATATTAAAAGGGATTCTCCCTATTCAATTTTTAAAAAGGTTAGAGCCTATTTTTTCTTTTTATTAAATTCTAAGAACCGACATGGAGTCCACTCTCCTTTTGTTTTCGATTTTATTCAAAATGTACTTTTAAAACATGCAACCATAAAAGAGATCGAGATCGAAAGAGCTAAACTTAAAAAAGACGATTCGTTTATTGACTTTAAAGACTCCGGACAAAGAAATGATCGAAATAGTAGTATTTCGACTATTGCAAAAAAAAGCCTTAAAAGACCTAAAGAAGCGGCCATCATCGCCCAGATTGCAAATCATTATAAAGTGGATAAAGTGATAGAAATGGGGACTTCATTAGGAATTACCACTGCATATATCGCAAAACGCAATCCCCTTATCACAATCCAAACAATAGAATCCAATAAAGAGGTCTTGGCATTAGCGAAAAAAAAATGGGAAGCCTTATCCATTAGTAATATCGAATCCTATCATTCCTTATTTGATGAAATATTACCTGTTTTAATTGAAGATATACCCAATTCCTGCCTTTTCTTTATCGATGGAAATCACCGTTATGAAGCAACTAAAGCCCATTTTAATCAAATCGCTGAAAAAAGCAATGATCAAACAATAATGATCTTTGATGATATACATTGGTCAAAAGGAATGGAAGAAGCATGGAAAGAGATTCTTCAGGATGATCGAATTTCGCTCTCTATCGATCTATTCGAGTTTGGAATCCTTTTTTTTAATTTAAGACTGCAAAAGGAGCATTTTATCATTCGTTATTAACCATTTATCCTTTCTAATAGCAGAACAAGGATTATCTTACTATTTTTGGTTTATGAATAGCTTAATTCAACTTAAAAATATCGCAAAGATTTATCAAATGGGTAGTCTTGAAGTTAAGGCCCTTCAAAATATAACACTCGAAATTGATAAGAATGAATATGTGGCATTAATGGGCCCTTCTGGATCAGGAAAATCTACCTTGATGAACATAATAGGCTGTTTAGATACACCAAGTAAAGGTGAATATATTTTAAATAACACTCATGTTTCAGAATTAAACGATAATCAACTTGCAGAAATAAGAAACAAGGAAATTGGATTTGTATTTCAAACATTTAACCTTTTACCAAGATATTCTGCCTTAGAAAATGTGGCATTACCCCTGATATATGCAGGAATTGGAAAAGAGGAAAGAGAAGCGAGAGCGATAGAAGTATTAAAGCAAGTAGGCTTAAGTGACCGTATGTACCATAAACCAAATGAGCTTTCAGGTGGACAAAGACAAAGGGTCGCTGTTGCAAGAGCCATGGTTAATAAGCCCTCCATTATATTGGCTGATGAGCCTACCGGTAATCTCGACTCTAAAACCTCCGTTGAAATTATGGAATTGTTTTCAGAAATTCATTCTTTGGGTAATACCATCATTTTGGTAACACATGAAGAAGATATTGCAGAAAACGCACATCGAAAAGTGAGATTGATCGATGGTCTCGTTGGATCTGATATCAAAGATAAAATAGCGCAAAATCTATCCTGATCTTAACTATTTTCAGATCAATGATTATCTTTCATTATTAAGCAAACATACTTTATCATAATATTTATTTAGATGAAAATATATACTAAAAAAGGAGATTTAGGGGAGACCTCGCTTATAGGCGGCTTAAGAGTAAAAAAATCGAATATAAGACTTCATGCCTATGGAACTGTAGACGAACTGAACAGTATGGTTGGCTTAGTCCGTGATTCAAGCTCCAATTCCGAAATAAAAAGTCAGTTGCTTAATATTCAGGATCGATTATTTGTTTTGGGATCACTTTTAGCATCAGGACCTGGATCTAAAATGAAATTACCTGAAATAAGTAAGGACGATGTTACTGATCTTGAAAATTATATTGATGAAATGAATGTGATCCTGCCGGAATTAAAATCCTTTATTTTACCCGGAGGTCATTTTTCAGTTTCCTATTCTCATTTGGCACGAACCATTTGTCGCCGAGCCGAAAGATGGGTCATTGAACTCAATGACGAAGACCCGGTAAACCCACTGATCATAGAGTATTTGAATCGATTATCCGATTATTTCTTTATGTTGGCAAGAAGATTTTCTCTTGAAAATAATGTAAGTGAAATCCCTTGGAATCAGTAATTTAAAACACATTATTGCATTATAATCAAATAGAATTTTCATAGAACTTGCAGGTCTTACAAAAAAATCTATTTTTGCAAAAAAAGAAAGAGAAATTTAAACAGTCAGAGAATTATGTATTGGACTCTTGAATTAGCATCATATTTAGAAGATGCACCATGGCCTGCCACAAAAGACGAATTAATTGATTTTGCAATGAGAGCTGGCGCGCCTTTAGAAGTAGTTGAGAATCTTCAAGAAATTGAAGAAGAAGGTGAGCAATATGAAACGATCGAAGATATTTGGCCGGACTATCCTTCAAAGGAAGACTTCTTCTTTAATGAAGATGAATATTAAAATAATTTGAATTTTAAAAAAAAGCCGTCCCGATAAAATCGTGGCGGCTTTTTTTCTGTCAATATGACTATTTCATTTTTTTTGGTTAAGCTATTGTAATGCATTCCATATCGTTCTTAAATCGATATAATAAAGTAATTTTACCATCCTAAAATAAAAATATGCTCTCGGGAATAACGAATATGCTCAAAAAGGTTTTGGGCGACAAGGCAAAACGTGATGCAAAAAGTGCTGAACCCATAGTAAATCAAATAAAAAAAGAATTTGATTCTGTACACCAGCTTTCAAACGAT
>Ga0316188_10000968_pt1 | contig 13371 bp, 7 predicted proteins | sample Phiworburrow1_MG_FD_204933 | JGI IMG/M metagenome (GOLD analysis project Ga0316188, IMG submission 204933) | Coastal sediment microbial communities from Maine, United States - Phippsburg worm burrow 1 | ecosystem: Environmental > Aquatic > Marine > Coastal > Sediment | place: USA: Maine...
CTCTGGCTTCCTCCGACACCATTGTGGATGCTTCGTCGGCGAGCAGTTCAGTCAGACTGTGGTGGATCGCAATCGTCCCCTGTTCGATCGTTCCGAAGACCTCAGCGAGCAGGTCAGTGATGTCGTTCTGGAGCTGATTCGATAGTTCGTCCCACTCGCCGGGACTGCTCAATCCCTCCACAGCGGTGTCGATGGATCCGGAGATGTCGCGCATTCCGCTTCGTAGTCGGAAGGCCGCTGCGTTGGAGAGATCTGACATCTGATCGCTGAGGACCTGGCCCCACCGTGAACCGGGACCTCGCAACTGCTCGAGTTTCGCGACGGCGTCTTCATAGGCCGCGTTGGCCCTTGCGATCCGGGCTGGGTCTTGGATCACCTCGAGCTCATGGTCGGCGATCGCGATCATGTGATCGACCAGTTCCCCGGCCTCGCGCAGCGAGCGGGCTGCGGCACGCGAGCGGGATCGGTCGAGCAGACCCTGAAGGATCTGATCGCGCAGCTCCGGGATTCCGCTCTCCGCATCGAGGGCGGAATCCCGCTGACGGATGGCAGCGATCGCTGCCGACGCGGAGACCGGGATCAGTTGGACATTCTCGAGCACGTCGGCGAGATGGTGCCGATTCAACTCGAGGATCCTTCGCCACTCCGGGTAGAGATCGATCTTCGTTAGCGCCACCACAACCTGAGGACAGCGTTCGATGGCGGAGCGAAGGAATTCGATCTCCGGAGCGCTGAGTTCGGCGGAAGCATCCGTGGCGAAGATCATCGCGTCGGCATACGGCAAGAAGGCCATGGTGGCCCGGGCATGGGCCGCAGCGAATCCGCCGACTCCGGGAGTGTCGACCAGAGTCAAACCCTGCCGAAGCAGCGGGTGATCGAAGCTGACCACCGCTCGCTCGACGTCCTCGCGACCCGGACCGGATCCTCCCTCGGTAACCCAATCCGCCAGGCTGGTCGGGTCGACCACCGCCTTCTCGATCCGGTTCCCCGATCGCCGGTGAATCGCCACCGCTGGTTCGGCTCCCTGCTGAATGACGGTGATTGCCGACGTGGCGAGGTCGTCGTCAACCGGGCAGATCGGCCTTCCCAAGATGGCGTTCACCATGAGGCTCTTGCCCTGCTTGAACTCACCGACCACACACACCACGGTGGCGGGGCGGGACGCCCTCACGGCAGCAGCCCTGGTCCTGGCCGCCAGGTCATCGCGGCCGCGGGTCATCAGTGCTGCAACTACTTCGCCCAGCGTCTCCTGGACGGCTTCTGCCACGACTGCCTCCGACTTCGGGCCGTTCCCACAGAGTACAGTTCAGACTCTAAGCACACGAGGGCATGGGATGGGCTACTCGCTTGGCATTGACATAGGCACTACCTATGCGTCCGCCGCCGTCAATCGTGAGGGTCGCCCCGAGGTTCTGTCGCTGGGAACAGATCGCCCGACCGTCCCCACCGTCGTGCTCCTCCGTAGTGATGGCACCGTTCTGGTCGGCGAGGCTGCCGAGCGACGAGCCCTCACCGAACCCACACGAGTCGCTCGCGAATTCAAGCGCCGGATGGGCGACCCGACCCCGTTCATCGTGGGCGGCACCCCCTACGGTGTGGAAGCGCTGACCGCCCACGTCATCAAGTGGGTGTTGGCCCTCGCAACCGAACGAGAAGGAGCGCCACCGGATCGCGTCGTGCTCACCCACCCCGCCGCATGGGGAACCTACAAGCTCGACCTGCTTGGCCAGGCGGCCCACCTGGCGGACTGTCCACCGTTCGACTTCCTCAGTGAACCACAGGCGGCTGCACTGCGCTACGCCCAGGAGGGCCGAGTCGAACCCGACGACGTGGTTGCGGTTTACGACTTCGGGGGAGGCACTCTCGACGTTGCGCTGGTGCGTTGCGTGGCCGCAGATCAGTTCGAACTGGTCGGACAGCCCGCGGGCATGGAGCGCCTCGGTGGCATCGACTTCGACCAAGCAGTGTTTGCCCATGTCAATGATGCGGTAGACGGAATGCTCACGGAAGTCGACGCGAGTGACCTGCAGGCTCGGGCGGCGCTGGCTCGTGTTCGCACCGACTGTCGGCTGGCGAAAGAGGCCCTCTCCAGCGACACCGACGCCGTGGTCTCTGTGATCCTTCCGGAACTTCATACGGAAGTTCGCATCACTCGCGTGGAATTCGAGTCGATGATCCGGCCGCGGATCACGGAGACAATCGAGACCCTCGCGCGGACGGTTCGCAGCGCCGGGATGGACATGACCGATGCGGCGGCTGTTCTGTTAGTAGGAGGCACCTCTCGGATCCCGCTCATTCGGGAAATGGTGCATTCCGAGACCGGGTTGCCGGTGACCCTCGACAGCCACCCGAAGACCACGATCTGTCTAGGGGCAGCCCTCCATGCTTCGCCGACAGCCATCCTCCCTCCGGTGCCGGCAGCAGAGGAATCCGCTCCCGGCCTATTGGCTGCGGCCATTCCCGTGGCTGCCGAGAAGGCTGCGCCCGATCCGCCCGCAGTTGCCGTACCTTCGGCTCCTGAGGAACTCGAGTCCGATCCGGGTGACACCGGCCAGCCCAGTTCGGGTCGGAGGGTGCCGGTGTGGATGATGGCCGCCACGGCCGTAGCGGCGCTCGCGGTAATCGCCACGATCTGGTTTCTGACATCCGGCTCGGATGACCCCGGTGTCGCAGCCACAACGTTGCCTCCCGACACCGCATCCGTCAGCACGACGTTGCCTCCCGACACGGTTGTCGCCGGTGCTCTCTCCGACTCGACCACGACGACATCGCAACCTCCCGTGTCCACCGTGCCCGAATCGACCACGACGACGATCAGGACGGCGACGCCCGGCTATGTGCGGGTTGTCGATGCGACGGGTGCTTTGTCTGTAGAGGTGCCGGAGGCTTGGATCGACATCGATCGGGAGGGGTTGCTCCTCTTCTCCACGCCGAGTCCTCACATCTCTGCCTCTCCGAATCTCTTCGGGTACTTGGATACCTGGACGACCCCCGGACTTACGGTGTCCGTCGTCGATTCCGTCTACGCCGACGATCCGGGGCTTCTCAACGAGGCCATGGCCACCGCGTTCGGGTATGCCGATGCCTGTGTAGATGGCGGAGCTGACGAATACCAGAGTGGCGGGTTGATCGGGGACACCAGGATCTGGTTTGACTGTGACGGCACGGGCAACACGCTGATCACCGTGGCGGTCTCGAACGGTGGCGACTACTTCTATCTCGTTGTGGCGCAAGTGACGGAAGACGAACACCTCGTTGCCCTTGACCGGGCCCTCGCCAGCGTCGAATTCACACCTGCGACGTCAGGTTGATCGGCCATGATCGAAGGCAACCCCGATCTGAGGGATCCGCCCAACCATTGCGGTGAACTGCGTCTCTATCCATTTCAGAACGCCTCGGTGAGGCCGACTGACAAGGCCCAAAGGAAGGATCGACCATGAGCGATATCGGCGGTACCGAAGTCGCATCCGAGGGACCATCAATCGTGGATGCGGTGGGGTTTGGGGGGTCGGAGTTTGATCCTGGTGTGTGGGCGGTGGGTGAGGCTGATCCGTTTGGGCAGGTGTGGGTGAATGTTGAGTCTGGTGTGGTGGTGGAGTCGTTGGGTGGGGAGGTGATTGATCCGTCTGAGATCGACGGCAGGGTGGATATCGAGTACATGCCATCTGCGCCTGTTGGGTTGGATCGGGAGTGGTCGGATCTTGGTGGTCGTGATTTGGAGTTTGATCCGGAGACGGGTGCGTTTGTCGGTCAGGGCCTTGACGGTGGCTTCGAGGTGGTGGGGTGGACGGCGGATGCTGCTGATGAGGTGGGGTGGGTCGGTGGTGTCGGGTTCTACCACGCTGGGACTGGGGAGTGGTATGACGCCGGGTTGAATGTCGTTGAAGGGGGGTTGGCTGAGGGTGGCCGGTATGTGCCGCTCTCCGAGCTTTCGGATGAGCAACGGGCGCACTTGCTTTTTGAGGAGGGGGTCAGGGAGTCCGAGATTTCTCGCGAGGTTGGGGAGTTGTTCTTCGATCCGGTGACGGGCACGTTGCATGCCTATGACCCTGAGGCGTGGGCGTATGACGGGTCGACGTGGGTGAACCTCGAGAACGGTGCTACTGCTGATTCGCCGACCGGTGACGTGACCGGAGAGTACGACTACGAGGACCTGCGAACCCTCCAAGAACAGGCGGCTGGCGAAGATGCCGCCGAGCGCGAACCCGCGCGCGACGAGGTCATCACAGAACCGGAAGATGCTGTCGACGAGGAAGACGAGCTGCAATCCGTGGATGCGGGAGAGCCGCCACCGCTCGAACCAGAGGAGACAGCTTCCGAGCCGGACAGTGCCGGGTTGGCAGAGGCTACGACAGCACCACCAACAGCCGTGGAGGGCGAACCGGAGCCCCTCGAGGTTCATGAACCCGAGGCGGCGGATGCTGGCGAAGAGCCACCGACCGCCGAGATGGGCGAGCCGGAACCGCTCGAGGTTCACGATCCCGATACGAGCGGGGAACCCTTACCGGCCGTGTCCGCCGAACCGGGGCCCGAGGTGATCGTGGCGCCGACCGAGTCACCGACCGCCGAGGTCTACGACCCGGGATCGAAACCTGAGGAACCGGAATCGCTCGAGGAGCGGACCTCGGAGGCGTACGAACCCCAACCGGGAGAACCGGTGGGAGGAGGGTCGCCGCTCATCAAGGACGAACCCGAGACGATGGAAGGCGCCGAGACGGCTGCGGTCGTTGCCGAGCCCAAGCCTGTAGGAGTCCCCTCGGAACCCGAACCGGTGTCGGCATCGGAACCCTCTGAAGCCCAGACATCCAAGCCCGAGCCTGCACTGGAGGAGGCCGGGGGATCCGCTCCCGATGATGTGACGAAGCCTCAGCCCGAATTCGATGTTGGGACATCGCCACCCCCGGTGTACTCGCCTCACCCGGACCCCGGGTCGTTGCACGCGGAGTACGGGCCGGATCCATCGGATGAGGGCTTGACCGCCGACGAGATCACGGAAGGCGTCAACGCAGCCCAAGATACGGATTCCGTGGACCTGTCGCCGGAGTTCACATCCGGGACCGGCGACGCACCCTCTCGCGGCGTACCTGACGTGCCGGGGACCTACACGGGGCCCTCAGAACCTCAGCCAACGAAGCCCGAGCCCGAGTCTGATGTCGGAGTGTCGCCGACACAGGGGACTCCGTCCTACCCCGACTCCCTTCCAGACTCCTTCCCGGGCTTCGAGCGGGTGCCGCGAGGGGCGGAGGAGGTTGATGAGGATCCACCCGCTGAGGAGTTCAAACCCTTGGCGCCGACGGAGACGCCGACGGTCGAGGTGTATGAGCCGGAGCCTGAGCCCGAGGTGGTGGTTCCTCGCGCGGGGACGATGCGGGGGATACCGACGATGGAGCCTGCTCCGTACAAACCGGAGCCTGAGGTGGTGGTGGCGCCGATGGAGACGCCGACGGTCGAGGTGTATGAGCCGGAGCCTGAGGTGGTGGTGGCGCCGACGGAGACGCCGACGGTTGAGGTGTATGAGCCGGAGCCTGAGGTGGTGGTGGCGCCGACGGAGACGCCGACCGTTGAGTTGTATGAAGCCGATTCGGATTCCGGGAGTGCGGCTTGGAAGGGGTTCGGCGCCACCGAGTTCGCTTCCGCGACCGATCGTCAGTTCGGCGAGTGGACGCCGGTGGAGTCATCCCGGACGGTGCCGTTCGATGAGGAGCCGGCCGACGTCGTTCCCGGGGAACCCATCACGGATCCCGGTGGAGGCGATATCGGGCAACCGGAAACCCCAGGGCAGGATCAGACCCCGGTTCTCTGGGAAGTGGCGCACGAACTGGAAGTGCGCGAGTTCGAGGTCGAACCCGTTCCGATGGAGCCCCTGGTGATAGAGGAGGAGTTCGTGGAGATGGAAGCCACCGACCTGATGGCCGCCGGTGCGGAGCCTCCGCTGATCGAGGAACTACCAGAGGTTCTCCGGGATCCCATGCTGATCGAAACCGACTTCGTTGACCTGGAGCAGCCAATCGAGGGATTCGATGTTGACATGACGCCAATGGCAGATGCGGAGCTTCTGCCTCCTCCGTCAAGAGGAGTTGAGTCGATCGATCTACTCGAATCTCCCGACGTCGATGAGGAGGACGATCTCGAAGAGTGAAGAGTCACGGGCGGATCGCTCGTCCATGTTGATCACTTTGTCCCGGAATGGCTTACGCGACGAACGGTGACCTTGCGGTCACCCTCTCGCAATGGATGGCCGGCGACGATTCCGCATCGAGATTGTCGGACCGATCACTCGTCGTCGAATAGATCCTCAACCGCATCGACTACGTCCTCTATGAAGCTCTCAACCGCCTCGACTGCCCATCCGAGTCTGTCTCCGATGCCGTCATCCTCGCCGGGATCATCCAAGTCGAGTTCGTCGACATCGACTTCCGCAGACTCGGGCAGCACGTCGGCCAGGGGATCAGGCGGGTAGTGCCGGGTTACGTCGCCCTCGTCGGTGCCTTCGGCGCGAACAGCGGGATCGGCCGACCGTCCGTTGTCGGTGGTCTCCACGCCGTGATCGATCCCGAGTTCGATCCGGTGATCCTGTTCGTCTGATTCATGGTCTTCGAAGTAGAGCGACGTCTCCACACCCACCGAATCGTTGTCGACCGCGATGCCGGCTGTAGCACCCGATTCCGTACGATCGTCGTCACCGTCCTCCTCGGCGTACCCAGCGTATGGGTCTCGGTCGATCGAGACTTGGTCCTCACCGATGTCGACATTCGTGGTGGGTCCGATTCCGGCCCGGCGCACCTCATCACCGCCGTCCGATTCCTCGTCGTGACCACCGAGGTCAAGGCCGACTTGACCGCCGTCGGCATCGACGCTCGTCCCGATACCGACCTCTACGCGAGCCTCGTCGATTCCGTCTTCGCTCGTCTCGCCGCGGAGCCCCACGTCGGCTTCACCTCGCTGATCGGAGTGGGCGTCATCCGACTCGTGGGACACGCCCGTCTCTACTCCGATCTGGGTCGAATCCCCCGATGTCACCTCGACGTTCAGTGTGCCACCGGCTTCATCGCGCAACGTCTCGACGCCATCCTCGATGTGTTCGCTCTGGACGCCCTGGTCCACGCCTATCTGACCCGCTTCGGCGTCGCCGTTCCACGTCCGGCCGGCTTCCGTTCGCTCTTCGTCGTCCCCGCTCTCTGCGGACTCCTCCACATAGCCGCCGGCGTCCATTCCAACCCGGCTCTCCGGACCCGCAATCTCGGCGTCTTCTCCCACTTCTGGCGATGTCTGGTCGTCGGCGTCGGTGCCGGGACTCATGTGGAGGTCGGTGGGTGCTTCAGTGCCTTCCTCGGTTGCGTCGAATGCGACTGCTTGGCCGGCTTCTCCCCGCCAGATCGCCTTGCCACCTTCCGAGTACTCGGCGAACCCACCGACCGGTCCGCCGATGCTGGATGCGTCCGTTTCAGCTTCAGAACGGACGCGGGTGTCCACGAGAGATTCGTCAGCTTCGGAGGATGGCGAGACGTGGGCTTCATCATCCGACTCGGCGCTCGCCGAGCCGCCAACTTCGGCGTCGATGCTCTGGTCCCCGGCCCTGGCGCCGCGACCATACGAATCATCGGCGAAAATACCTCCCGAGCCGGCCTGCACACCAGTCGTGCTCTCGACCTCGGACCGGAGCACCGTCTCGTCATCGCGGCTGTATTCGATCTTCCCAGAAGAAGCGGATCGTATCCCGTCCGCCTCAAGACCTGCCCGACCGGACGACTCCGAACCGATGTCGTCACTTCCCCCCGAAGTGTCGGTTCGGACGGATCCCTCTGATTCATGGTCAATGCCATCCGGACCGATCCCGCCGGCCCCTCGAACGCCGACCTCAATACCCTGGATCGCGGTGTCACCGCGGCCGTACTCAGCGGACCGCTCGTGAGTGACCTCGGGACTTCCGGGATCCGATGTGTCCACCTCGGTGCGAACGGTGGACGTGAATCTGCGATCGCCGACCAGGAACGTCTGATCGCCTTCGACACCCACTCCGTCAGGACCGACGTCGACGTGGCTTGAACCGTCCCCCAGGAGACCGTCGTAGGAGTAGTCGGTATGCACCCCATCCTCGTCAGCGCCGGCGCCGTACTGGCTGCCTCCCACGACACCGTCCACGTTGCCGGAGAGCGCAATGCCGTCCTCGTCGATGTCAACCGAGGCGCCGACACCAACCCGCTCGCCACCCACCTCGACTCCGACCTCTGCATCGCCATGGATATCGACATCGACATTGATCGAATCGGCAGCGTCTCCCACGGCATCGCCGATGTCATCAGCCAACTCCCCGCCCGCGTCGGCTCCGGCCGACACGGCTTCTCCTGTGGCTTCGACGACGGACCCGGCGGCAGCGGCTGCCGCCGTGGCACCTTCAACGAATCGGCCGGCGACATCGCCTCCTGCGTCCAACCCGGCGTCGACGGCCGCCTCCAACTCCTGAATGGCCTCTTCGGGCGTTCGACCGACATTGTCTCCGTCCCCGGCCAGGGTCTCGTCGATGGCTTCCCTGCCATCGGCCACGAGATCCTTGACCTGACCCAGGGTCTGCTGGACCGCCTGACTCCCGCGGTCAACCGTGTCCTCGACCGTCTCCCTGCCATCGGCCACGAGATCCTTGACCTGACCCAGGGTCTGCTGGACCGCCTGAGTCCCGCGGTCAACCGTGTCCTCGACCGTCTCCCTGCCCTCGGCTACTGCCGATAGCCCGGCGGAACCTAGTTGTGTGGCAGCAGCGATCCCTCCCACGAGCAGTTCTTGTCCCGTTTCGCCTGCCTCTGATGCGCTGTCGCCCAGTTCATCGAGTGCTTCGGTGGCGCCGTCCTGGGCGATCTCGCCGATGTCCTGCGCGCCCTCCACGGCGGCATCGGCTGCACCCCCAAGGTCACCCTCGGCAAGATTTGTGCCAACATCGACAGTTGTCTCGACCACCTCTTCGCCAAGATCCTCAAGGGCACCACCGATTGCACCCAACAAGTCATCGGCCATGACATCCTCCATTCGGTCAAGGCCGGAGCGACTCATTGAGGAGCGGCTGACTGTGACCGTCCGGCCCTCTACGCCGAAGTGTAGTTAATGATCCCCGGCGCGGCAGAGAGACTGAGATGGGGTTGGGCACCGCTCTCGGGAGTCCCGAAGGGCGGGCAATCCGCTGAGGATCGACCTGCCGACCGCTGGCTCGAGGACCTCGAACGGCGCACCAGTGTTGACCGCCGAGCCGATACGCACTACCGGAGTCGACGTCAACGGATGCACCGCAGCGAAGAGGGCTGCATCGTGGCAGGGCACCTCGAAGGCTTCCCGAAGGGGGGTTCGCCAACATCTACTCCGAGGCTGCCGAATGCACAGTTGAGGAGCACTCCGGAGCTTCGGTGGATCCCCTTGTCCTCCACTTTCCGCAGGCGATTGGCCGTATTCACGGCGTGGCGTTCGTCGGAGCAGCGATTGACCGAGCGTCGTCGGCGGTGCATGGACGTGTGTGCTGATCCCGTTCGCGGAGTGTGCCCGCACTCGCGGTCCCCACCCTGCAGTGCACAGCAGTCGTCTACGCCTCCAACGAGGGATCGTGTTCGCGGGCACGTGCCTGCTCGTCGTTGAGGAACGAGAGCACACCTTCGACCATCTGCGCCGACTGGTATGAGTAGAAGATGTCAAAGATGTGTTGTGCCCCTGGGAACTCCATGTAGAGAACACGTGACTTCGACTGCTCCCTGAGGTGCTCAACGAACGCCCTGGCCTCTATGACGGGCGCCAACGAGTCGCGATCACCCTGGACTACGAGGAACGGTGGCACGTCGGGGTGGAGTCGGTCGAGTGGCGACGCGTCGCGGAATTTGTCGGGTTCGTCTTCTATGAACGCCTTGATCACCAACGGCTCCATGAGCAGCGGGAGGAATCGATCGCTCTGCGCGCCGAGGCGATTTGTGACGTCGTAGACGCCGTAGATCGGCACCACGGCCTCGACCGATGTGTCGGTCGACTCGAAACCCGGTTGGTAGCGTGCATCGTTCTCGGTGAGGCCGACCAGTGCCGCCAGATGCCCGCCGGCCGATCCGCCCGACACAGCAATGAATCGAGGGTCGGCGCCGTACTCCGCTCCGTGCTCGCGAATCCACACGAGGGCTGCTTTGACGTCTGAGAGATGTTCGGGGAACGTAGCGCCGGGACTCAACCGGTAGTTCGCCGAGAAGCACACCCACCCGTTCCTGGCCATGTGTTGGAGCAGCGGCAGCCCCTGCTCCCGTTTGTCTCCGATGGTCCAGCCGCCTCCGTGGATGTAGAGAAGCGCTGGGCGATTCGTCGCGCCCGTTCGATCCCGGTACACGTCGAGGTTGAGAGTGCGACCGGCAACTCTCCGAAAGGGGACGTTCTTGATCTTCTCGACTCGGCGCCCACGGAACGGCGCGGCGACGAGGATCCTCCAGATCGGCACGGGAACACCGCTGCGGGCGATCCCTTCCACTCCGAGGGCCGCGTCGACGACACCTCGCGAGCGTCTGCTCTTCACCAAGAGGACGGCCGAGCCAACCCAGGAGGCCAGAAGCACCACGAGACCGATCCAGCCGACGATGTGACTCAGTGCACCCCACCAGACGAGGGCGCCTGCGATCACCATCTGGATGGCGACGTGCTGTCCCGGCAGTCCGATCACGATCCACGACCAGACCATGCTCGGGAACAAGAGCACCGTCTGCCGGAATGGGCGGAGTGCGTTGAGTGTCGCCATTCCCGACCACAAGCCCAAGAGAAGTAACAGGATTGCGGGGAACACCAAGCCTCCGGCTTGCGGGATCAGCGGATTCTATCGATGCGGCGGGTGGTTCGCCCGGTACACCTCTCCCCGCAAGCGACTTCGCGAACCGAGTCCACGTACCGCGGTCCGTCCCGGATCCATCAGCGATGGCAATGCACGATGAGGGCGATCGCTCTGGTGTTCCCGAACATCGATTCGAACACAACGAGTCCGTTCATCCCTGCCCTCCCGGATCGACACAACCAGAACGCCCGCCTCTGGCTGTTGTGCCAGAGGCACCCTTCCCTCCTGTCTGCTGCCGGCATTCGGTCGCAGCCGGCTCGGACGATCTCAGCCGCTCCTGCGAATCCGGTGTTCACTCGGAGACAACGCAGAACACGGAATGCCGCCTCACCTCTGTGGGTTGGATTTCCAGCGCACCAAGGGAGAACACGTGAGCGACTGGAACACCAACATCATCGCTGAATTCCGCGAGAACGACGGCAAGGTCGGCGGCATGTTCGAAGGAGCGCCACTGCTCATTCTGCACACCACAGGGGCCAAGTCAGGGGAAGAACGTCTTGCTCCGTTGATGTACCGGTCGGAGGGCGACAGGGTGTTCGTCTTCGCCTCGAAAGCCGGAGCGCATTCACACCCAGACTGGTACTACAACCTCACGGAGAATCCTGAGGTCACGGTTGAGATCGGCGGAGACACCAAGCAGGCAACAGCCGTGGAGCTCGGTCGTGCGGACCGCGACGAGATCTTCGCCCGACAGGCTGTTGATCGTCCGCAGTTCGGGGAGTACCAGAAGGGAACGGATCGGGTCATTCCCGTCGTCGAGCTCCTGCTCGCCAACTGAAGGGTCTCTATCCGGCGGCGGTGTCCGCTGTCCGTCAGCCGGATTGCCGGAGGTCCCGTCGCTGGAACAGGATGACCGAGAGGACGATCAGCATGATCGTCAAGACGGTGAGGACCGCTCCGTGGTTCCAGTTCATGCCGTTCATCAGTGGGTCGCTCGTCAGGTAGTAGTAGAACGGTGAGACCTTGGCGTAGCCAACCAGGCGGTCGTTGAACGGCAGTAGCGCGTTGAGCACGTACAGGATGAGAGCAACGCCAACAGTCCCGTACACCGCGACATTCACCCGACCCGTTGCCGCGCTCAGGGCGACGGCGAAAGCCCCGAAGACCAATCCGACAAGCGTCACCAACAGCGAGGTGGCGGCGATGTTGCCGACGTTCATCCCGAGGCCGCCGAGGAGGGACCCGATGGCCACACCGGCGAACGTCGAGAACCCCACTGCCAGCCCGTAGAGCGCCATCGCGAAGGTCTTCTGATAGATGATGGTTGATCGCTTGACCGGGTTGGCGAGGAGGAGACCCATCGTCCGGTGTTGTTCCTCTCCGGCCAAGGCGCGGGCACCGATCGCAACGGTGACGACCATGACCGCGATCGGGGCCATCATGCCGAACGATTCGATCTGGTACCAGCCTTCAGGAGTGCCCATATCGCCGCCCCCGAACAAGGCAAGGAGCACCTCCGGGAAGTTGTCCATGAGGCCGACCATGGCTTCGTCGATGAATCCATACATGGGTCCAATCATGACGCCCATCATGAAGAACATGAGCGCTGCGGTGACGAAGAGGAGTCCCTGGTGCTCCGATGCGGTCTTGACCCAGATTCGGGAGACGCGGGCCGACCCGGCGAGTCGGTCGATGACGTTGTGTGTCAGAGGATTGCCTCGGAGACGGTCGAGCAAGGTAACGCCGACGGCCTGGCTCTTCAGGTCTCGGCGGGTGACCCCGACCAGAGCAGCGACGACGAAGACGACAATGCCGGCGAACAGAACGGCGATATGGCCCCAGTCGACACCGTTGGTCACCGGCTTGCTTCCGTTGAAGTAGTACCAGGGGAATACCTTGGTGACGTTCTCCCATCCTTTGATGATCGGGAACAATCCTGCCCCGACAAACGAGATGAACATGACGCCTGCGGTCACCCCCGATGCCATCCCGGGGCTACCCGTCCAGGCGCCTATCGCCATTGCCAGAAAGCCGAAGAAGGCTGAGATGGCGAACATGTGGAAGACAAGTGCTCCCACGTGCATCCCCCCGGTCTCGACGCCAAGAATCGCAGCAGATCCGAGTCCGGCGCCCCACAGGGCCAGGGAGCCAAGGCCCAGGAGCAGCACCAGGGAAGCGGCTTTGGAGGAGAGCACGCTCACACGGCTCTTCGGGTTTCCGAGCAGCAGGCCGATCGTTCCCTTGCGTTCCTCGCCGGCGATGGATGAGGAGCCCATGGACACGGTGACGGCTGCAATGGTCAAGGTACCGTACGAGCCAAAGATTGCGCCGTAGGCGAGACTGCCCACATCGGCGTCCTTCGGGATATCCATCAGCGTTCGGAAGACCTCAGGCAAGTTGGTGTAGACCGAGAGGTCGATGTCGCGATATACCGACATCGCGAAGAAGAACAATGCGGCGAGAGAGACAACGCCGATCGCCATCCCCTTCCACCGGTCTCGCGTCGTCTTTGTGAAGACGTTGGTCAGCATCAGGCCACGACCTCGTTGACGTCGTCGCGGTAGTACGTGAGGAAGATCTCCTCGAGGTCTGCT
>Ga0316188_10000970_pt1 | contig 13368 bp, 10 predicted proteins | sample Phiworburrow1_MG_FD_204933 | JGI IMG/M metagenome (GOLD analysis project Ga0316188, IMG submission 204933) | Coastal sediment microbial communities from Maine, United States - Phippsburg worm burrow 1 | ecosystem: Environmental > Aquatic > Marine > Coastal > Sediment | place: USA: Maine...
TGCCCGCGCCGGCCGGCGGCCAGGATCGCTCGGCACCGGTCATCCAAAGATCAAGGCAACGGCAGCGCCTCGATGTGCGCACGCTGCACCAGGCTGTCGAAGGCTTCCGCCAGGCGATTGCTTTCGGCCAGCGCGCGGCGCCACGCGCGCTCCCGTCCGGCATCGTCGTCCGCATAGGCCTTGAAGTCGCTGCGGTCGGGCAGCTTGCCGCCCGGCAGGCGCGCAACCCAGTCCGGGTGCGGACACAGGACCACTACGTTGTCCAGCCGCGCAGTGGCACGGTGGCGGCGGCGCCAGGGCTTGTCCAGCCAGCCCGGCACCACCTGCGGCTGGAAGTGCGGATACAGCACCAGGCCGTCGGTGCCGCCGGCGTAGTCCAGGTGCAGGTGGTAGTCCGTGATGCCACCGTCCCAGTAGGCGCCGGGCGGCGCGCCCGGAATGTCGTGCACCGCGTTCAGCCAGAACGGGATCGAGCAGCTGGCCAGCACCACACGCTGCAGGTTGGCCACCGACAAAGGAACCTGGGCCGTGGCGAGGTCGTGCACCGGCAAGCGCAGCGGCGCACGAGGATCGCTGAACACGACCCGCTGCAGCCACAGGCCCAGCGCCCGCCGATGCACTGCGTTGCTGACGAACGCGGCCGCATAGCCGACCGGCGTGCGCAGCCGTCCTTGCCGGCGCATCAGGTGCCGGCCGCGGCTGGTGAACACATGCAGCCGGTAGCGGGCGTGCTGCAGCACCTCTGCCTCGCGCCCCCCGAAGTGCTGCGCCAGCGTGGCGCCGAATTGCGCCGAGACATCGGCGGGCGCCGGTGCCTTGCCGGGCGCATGCGCGTAGCGCTGGGTGATGTAGTCCTGCGCCAGACGCGCCAGCGCGGCTGCCGGGTCGGACAGGCAGGCCGCGGCCATGCGCCAGGCCCCGATCGATGCGCCCAGCAACTGCACCGGCCCGCCGGCGTTGCGCAGCCAGTGGCCGAACAGGTAGCGATCCAGGGGGTTCAGGACCAGGCCCTTGGGACCCCCCGCGGCGGCCGGCACGGCCCAGACATCCCTGGCACGCAGGCCCACGTCACGCAGCCTGGCTCGCGCCCGCGCGCCGGCAAAGACCTGCAGCGTTTGCATACAGCTCATCGTATCCGGACGCATTCCCTTACGTCGCCTGTCGTCCCCGGAACGACCTGATACGTTGTGCGTTCACTGCCCGCCCAGAATGCACCCACACTTGCTGTCCATGCAATGCACGACCCGACGGCTGCGGTCGATCGGGCGACGATGCACTGACCGATACCCGGACCTATGTGCCGACCCCGAATGAGCCCCCTCGCCACGGCCCCTCCTCTGACCCGCTCGCCGATGCGCGCTCGCCCCTGGTTCGGCTTCTGGCGTGGCCTGTTGTGGGCCCTGTGGCCGGGGCAGGCCTTCCCCTCGCCCGACGCCGGGCGCCCCGCGCCGGCCTGGCACGGTTCGGCGCGCCGTCGCCGCGCCGTGCTGCTGGCCACGGTGGCGCTGCTCGGCGTGGCGGCCGCGCTGCTCGGCCACGCGGCCGGCATCGACCCCGGCCTGCCGCTGGTGCTGGTCACGCTGCTGCTGGCCTGGGTCGGGGTCGGCCTGGTGACGGCGCTGATGGGCGCGCTGGTGCTGGTGCGCGGCGACCGCCACACGCTGGCGCCGCCGCCGGCGGGCACACCGATCCACCGTGACGCGCGCACCGCCATCGTGATGGCGATCTGCAACGAGGACATCGCCACCGTCTTCGGCGGCCTGCGCGCCACCTGCGAGTCGCTGGCCGCCACCGGCGCGCTGCCGCTGTTTGACGTCTACATCCTGTCCGACACCAACGACCTGGTGCTGCGCGAGGCCGAACTCGCTGCGTGGCGTGAGTTGCGCGCCTCGCTCGGCGATGCCGGGCGCATCTATTACCGTCGGCGACGCCGGCGCAGCGAACGCAAGGCCGGCAACGTATCCGACTTCTGCCGCCGCTGGGGCGCCGGCTACCGCTACATGGTGGTGTTGGACGCCGACAGCACGATGCACGGTGACACGCTCGTCGCCCTGGTGCGCACGATGGAAGCGCACCCGCGCACCGGCATCCTGCAGACGCTGCCGCAGCCGGTCGGCCACGACACGCTGCACGCACGCACGCAGCAGTTCGCCGCGCGCGTCAGCGGGCGGCTGTTCGCGCTCGGGCTGGCCTACTGGCAGCTGGGCGATTCCCACTACTGGGGCCACAACGCGATCCTGCGCGTGGCGCCCTTCATGGCGCACTGCCGCATGGCCCCTCTGCCCGGCCGCGGCGGGCTGGCCGGGCCGATCCTTTCGCACGACTTCGTCGAGGCGGCGATGATGCGTCGCGCGGGCTACGAGGTCTGGCTGCTGCCCACCCTGGGCGGGAGCTGGGAGCAGACGCCGCCCAACCTGCTCGACGAGCTGCAGCGTGACCGCCGCTGGTGCCAGGGGAACCTGCAGAATGCGCGGCTGATCGCCGAGCCCGGCTGGCGGCCTGCGCACCGCGCCATGTTCGCCACCGGCGCGCTGTCCTACCTGGTGGCGCCGCTCTGGCTAGCGCTGCTGGCCAGCGGTGGGGTCGGCGCGCGCGCGGCCGAGGTTTCGCCGTGGGCAGGCCCGGTCCTGTGGAGCCTGACGCTGACCGTGCTGCTGCTGCCGCGCGCCCTGGGCGTGGCCGCGGTGCTGTGGCAACGCGAACAGGGTGCGCACGGCGGCCGCGCCAGGCTGCTGGCCAGCACCGCGCTGGAGGCGCTGTTGTCGGCGCTGCAGGCGCCCGTGCGCATGCTGGTGCACAGCAGCTTCGTGCTGGGGGCGCTGACCGGACTGCGGCTCGAATGGCGCTCGCCCCCGCGCGACGCGCGCGCCGTGCGCTGGAGCGACGCCTTCGAGCGCGTCGGGCTGCTCGCGCTGCCGGCGGCCGCCCTGGCGCTGCTGACATTGCCCGATGCCAGCGGTACGGCGCTGTTGCCGATCGTGCTGGCTTTGCTGCTGGCGGTGCCGCTGACGGTGATGACCGGCAGCGCCGGCCTGGGCGCGGCGCTGCGCACCCGTGGCCTGCTGACGGTGGTCGAGGAGTTGCGCCCGCCGCGTGCCTTGGTCCGCGCGCGCTCGGTGCTGGCGTTCTCGGCCCTGTTGCCGGTGGCCCGTCCGTTGCGCAACGCGGCGCCGCCCGCTCCTGCCTGGACGCGCGCTGCGTGGGCGGCCGGCGCCGTTGCGATGATCATGACCGCGGTGCTGCCGCGGCAGGCCTATGGCCCGTCGCTGGATCTCGAGGCCAGGGCGCTCGCGCTGCGCGCGTCGTCGCTGCAGGCCGTGCGCTCGCTGGACCAGGCGCCGCTGGCGCAGGCGATCGTCCGCGCGACGCTGCGCCAGCCGGAGCCCGCCTTCACTCGCCTGCCCGACCGGCCGGCACGCTACATCGATGACGCCTTGCGCTGGCGGGCCCTGCAGGCGGTGGAAGCGGCGCTGAGCAACAACCTGCCGTCCTCCTGACCGCCCGGCAGGGCACTGCGCCGACGCCGCCTGGTCGCCCGCTCAGCGCTTGCTCTGCAGTTTCGCGAAGGCAGCCGCCATCGCGCCGCCTGCGGGCTCGGCAGCTCGGTGCGGCTGCGCACGGCCTGCGGGCTCGACACCGGTCGCGCCGCGCCCAACGGGGCGTGGCAGGGGCGCGTCGAGCTTCATCGTCAGCGCGATGCGCTTGCGCGGCAGATCCACCTCCAGCACCCGCACCTTGACCACGTCGCCGGTCTTCACGACCTCGCGCGCATCGGCCACGAACCGGTTGGCCAGCTGGCTGACATGGACCAGGCCGTCCTGGTGCACGCCCAGGTCGACGAAGGCGCCGAACTGGGCCACGTTGCTGACCGTGCCCTCTAGCAGCAGGCCCGGTTGCAGGTCCTTCAGGTCCTCGATGCCGTCGTTGAAGCGCGCCACCTTGAAGTCGCCGCGCGGGTCGCGCCCCGGTTTTTCCAGCTCGGCCAGGATGTCCGCCACCGTGATGGCGCCGAAGGTGGCGTCGGCGAAGCGCTCCGCCTTCAGGCCCTTGAGCAGCTCGGGGCGGCCCATCAGCTCGGCGATCGGCCGGCCGGTGTCGGCCAGGATCTTCTGCACCACCGGGTAGGTCTCGGGGTGCACGCCGGTCATGTCCAGCGGGTCGTCGCCATCGCGGATGCGCAGGAAGCCCGCCGCCTGCTCGAAGGTCTTGGGCCCCAGGCCGGTCACGTCCAGCAACTGCCGGCGCGAGCGGAAGGCGCCGTGTGCGTCGCGCCAGCGCACCACCGCCGACGCCACGGCGCCTGACAGCCCCGACACGCGCGCCAGCAGCGGCGCCGACGCCGTGTTCAGGTCCACGCCGACCTTGTTGACGCAGTCCTCGACCACGGCCTCCAGGCTGCGCGCCAGCCCGCTCTGGTTGACGTCGTGCTGGTACTGGCCGACGCCGATGCTCTTGGGGTCGATCTTCACCAGCTCGGCCAGCGGGTCCTGCAGCCGCCGCGCGATGCTGACCGCACCGCGCAGGCTGACGTCCAGTTCCGGCAGCTCCTGGCTCGCAAAGGCGCTGGCGCTGTAGACCGAGGCCCCGGCCTCGCTGACGACGACCTTGTCCAGCCGCAGGTCCGGCGCCGCGGCCTTCACGCGCGCCATCAGGTCGGCGGCCAGCTTGTCGGTCTCGCGGCTGGCGGTGCCGTTGCCGATGGCGATCAGGTTCACGCCGTGCGCGGCCACCAGCCGGCCCAGCGTGTGCAGGGCCCCGTCCCAGTCCCGCCGCGGCTCGTGCGGATAGACGGTGGCCGTGTCCAGCACGCGGCCGGTGTCGCTGACGACCGCGACCTTGACGCCGGTGCGGATGCCCGGGTCCAGGCCCATCACGACGCGCGGGCCGGCCGGTGCAGCCAGCAGCAGGTCGCGCAGGTTGTCGGCGAAGACCTTGATCGCCACGCCCTCGGCCTGCTCGCGCAGGCGCGTGAACAGGTCGCGCTCCAGGCTCAGGCTGAGCTTGACCTTCCAGGTCCAGGCCACGGTCTTGCGGATCAGTTCGTCGCCCGGACGCTGCGCGTGGCGCCAGCCGAGGTGGCGCGCGACGCGGCCTTCGGCCAGGCTGGGCTGGCCGGCCACCGGCTCCTCGTCCAGCGCCAGCTTGGCGTCCAGCCACTCCAGCGAGCGGCCGCGGAAGACCGCCAGCGCGCGGTGCGAGGGCACCTTGTGGATCGGCTCGTCGTAGTCGAAGTAATCGCGGAACTTGGCGGCGTCGGGCAGCGCGCCGTCCTTGCCCGGCGCCAGCCGGCTGCGCAGCAGGCCCTCGCCCCACAGCCATTCGCGCAGATGGCGCACCAGCCCGGCATCCTCGGCCCAGCGCTCGGACAGCAGGTCACGCACGCCGTCCAGCACGGCGGGCACGTCGGCAAAGCCCGCGTCCGCGTTGACGAAGGCGGCGGCTTCGCCCTGCGGGTCCAGCGACGGGTCGGCGAACAGACGGTCGGCCAGGGGCTCCAGCCCCGCCTCGCGAGCGATCATGCCCTTGGTGCGACGCTTGGGCTTGTAGGGCAGGTACAGGTCCTCCAGCTCCTGCTTGGTCGGCGCGACGTCGATCGCCGCGCGCAGGGTCGGCGTCAGCCTGCCCTGCTCCTCGATGCTCTTGAGCACCGCGACGCGCCGATCCTCCAGCTCGCGCAGATAGGCCAGCCGCACCTCCAGCTCGCGCAGCTGGATGTCGTCCAGGCCCTCGGTCGCCTCCTTGCGGTAGCGCGCGATGAAGGGCACCGTGGCCCCGCCGTCGAGCAGCTCGACGGCGGACCTCACCTGGGCCGGCCGCACTTTCAGTTCGGCGGCGATCTGCTGCAGTATCTTGTCCAACACGCGTAGGGGTCCGTTCAGAAAGCGGCGGAGTGTGCCACGCGCCGCCGGCGCGTCAGCTTGCCTGCGGGCCGGCCAGCCAGCGCGCGGCACCCTCGCCGGCACGGCGACCGGTGGCAAAACACGCCGTCAGCAGATAGCCGCCGGTCGGCGCCTCCCAGTCCAGCATCTCGCCGGCGCAGAAGACGCCGGGCAGCTTGCGCAGCATGAGGCCGTCGTCCAGTGCCTCGAACGGCACGCCGCCCGCGCTGCTGATGGCCTCGTCGATGGGGCGCGGCGCGGTCACGGTCAGCGGCAACGACTTGATGGCGGCCGCCAGCTTCAGCGGGTCGGCCAAGGTGTCGCGCGGCAGGCACTCGTGCAGCAGCGCCACCTTGGCGCCATGCAGCCCCAGGCGGGACTTCATGTGCGTGGACAGCGACCGTCTGCCGCGGGGGTGGGCCAGCTCGCGCGCCACCTCGTCGGCGCTGCGCGTGGGCAGAAGGTCCAGCTGCATCGTCGCGTGCCCGTCGCGCTCGATGCCCGCGCGCAGCGCCGCCGAAGCGGCATAGACCAGGCTGCCTTCGACGCCGTAGTCGCTGAGAACGAATTCGCCACGCTGGGTGACGACCTGGCCATCGGCCTCGCTCCAGCACAGCGCCACGCCCTTCAGCGGGGCACCGGCGTGGCGGCTGCGCAGGTGGCTGCTCCAGGCCACCTCGAAGCCGCAGTTCGCCGGCCGCAGCGGCACCACGGGCACGTCCCGGCCCGCCAGCCAGGCCACCCAGGCGCCGTCGGAACCCAGTCGCGACCAGCTGGCGCCGCCCAGGGCCAGCACCGTGGCGGCCGGCCGCAGCGTCAGCGCCCGGGCCGGCGTGGCAAAGTTCAGCGCGCCGTCGTCGTCCCAGCCCAGCCATCGGTGGCGCATGTGGAACGCGACGCCCTGCCCGCGCAGCCGGTGCAGCCAGGCGCGCAGCAGCGGCGCGGCCTTCATCTCCTGCGGGAACACGCGGCCCGAACTGCCGACGAAGGTCGGCACGCCCAGCGCCAGGGCCCAGTCCCGCAGCGCCTGCCCGCCGAAGGTCTGCATAGCGGGCGCCAGCGCCCCCGCGCGGTCACGGTAGCGGGCCAGGAAGGCGGCCTCTGGCTCGCTGTGCGTCAGGTTCAGCCCGCCCTTGCCGGCAAGCAGGAACTTGCGTCCAACCGACGGCATGCCGTCGAACACCTGCACCGCATGGCCGGCGGCGGCCAGCGCCTCGGCTGCCATCAGGCCGGCCGGTCCGGCACCGATGATGGCAACGGGAGAGCGCATGCGACCGCACTGTAAGCTGGCGCCGCGCCCACGCGACCCAGCCGCATGCACATGCACCCCCTCCCCGCCGCCTTGCTGATGCTGCTGGCGCCCGTCTGGGCCGCGGCCCAGGCCTGCGCCGCGCAGTCCGGCCCCAACCCGCCGATGGTGGTGGAGCTCTACACGTCGGAGGGCTGCAGTTCCTGCCCGCCAGCCGACCGCTGGCTGTCGACGCTGAAGGGGCGGCCCGGCGTACTGGCGCTGGCCTTCCACGTCGACTACTGGGACGGGCTGGGCTGGGTGGACCGCTTCGCCAGCCGCACCGCCACCGAGCGCCAGCGCCGACGGGCTCAGGCCCTGCGCAGTGCCAGCGTCTACACCCCACAGGTGGTGGCCGACGGGCAGGATTGGCGCGGTTGGCCGGCACTGCCCGGTCCCGGCCCAGCGAGCGCGGTCACGCTGCGCCTGGCGCGCGACGGGCAGAGCATCACCGCCGAGGTGGGCGCCACCGACGGGCCCGGTCAGCTGGCGGGCTACTGGGCCGTGCTGGAAGACGGCCACGCCAGCCGCGTGACCGCGGGCGAGAACCGCGGCGAGACCCTGGGGCACGACCACGTCGTGCGCCTGTACCGGCCGTTGCCTGCGTGGCCGGCCCGCCAGGCGCAGCGCTTCACGCTGGACGTGCTGCCCGGCGTCCCCGACCACCCGAGGCGCGTGGCCTTCGTCATCGAAGATCCGGTGACGATGAAGCCGGTGCAGGCGCTGGCACTGGCCTGCTAGAGGCCTGCGCTGCCGCGAGCTACCACTCGAACCCCGCGCCGACCAGGCCGCCGTTCATCGTCATGCTCTCGATCGCGTGGCCGGACTTGAACCGGTAGTCGAGGTAGCGGTAGCTGGCGTACAGCGAACCCCAGTCGAAACGGTAGCCCAGGCCGGCATTGGCCTGCCAGGTGCTCTTGGACTGGCCCCCACCGACGTCGGCGTAGTACGGCACGAACCACTTGCGCCCGGTGCCGAGTTCATAGCGCCCCTTGATGCCGACGACGGCGTCCCAGTTTCTTTCGCTGGCGCTGCTGGCGCCGCTACGCCCGGGCAGCTGAGGCACATCGGTGGTCAGCGCCCAGTTCAGCTTCTCCTGCAAGTTCAGCAGGCGGGTACCGAACACCACGTCGGTCCTGTTCCGCGGCGTGGACGTCAGGTTGTAGACCCCCGCCAGCGTCCAGGCCGTGGCCTTGAGGTCCAGGCCGAGCGTCGCACTGACACTGGCCGGCTGGCCACCGATGCTGAAGTCGCGGGTGTCACTCTTGGTGGCGCCGAAGTCCGCGTAGACCAGGTCGGTCCACAGACCCCACTGGCCTTTGCGGGCCTCGACCTGGCCCATGAAGGTCATCTTCAGCGCGTCCAGCACGTCCTTCGCGCTGACGTCCAGGCCGGGGCCGCCACCGCCGTCGGTGGGGAACGAGGTCGAGCCGCCGATGGCCGGCAGCCAGCCATAGATCGCGGCTCTCCATTGCCACTGGTCGCTCGCCGCCTGGGCCTGCGCACTCGGCGGGGCCACGGTGGCCCATGCGGCGGCGAGAAGAAGGCCCACAGGCCTGGCGACTTGGTGATGCTTCACGAACAGAACTCCTCGAACGGGTCCGGGGCAAACGACGGACATGGCGAATTGCAGGGCCACACGACCTGCGTCCTGCGCGGCGCGGATGGTATCAAGCGCCCTTCGCTGCCCGGCCCGGCCGAAGCCAAGCGCCCTAGGCAGCGCCGCGCAGTTGGGCGCGAAGCCGCAGCCCGATCTCCGGCCGCTCCTTGAACGGATCGGTCGGGTTGCGGGCCAGCATGCGGTCTTCCAGCAGCACCTGCACGCCGGCCAGCGTTTGGGGATGGCTGTAGATGTAGAAGCGGTTCTCGTCCATCGCGTCGAACACGAACTGCGCCACCTGCGCCGCAGTGAGCCTGCCGCTGGTGACGGCCTTGTCGCTCATGGCCTTGGCGATCAGCTGGCTGCGCGTGGGGCGGGCCAGCGGGTCGGTCATGCTCGCTGGACGGTTGCGATCGCTCTGGTGGATGCCGGTAGGCACGAAATACGGACACAGCACGTGCGCGTGTACCTGCCCGGTCACCAGCGTCAGGTCCTGGTGCAGGGTCTCGCTGATGCTCACGACCGCCGCCTTGGTGGCGTTGTAGACACCCATGTTGGGCGCGTTCAGCAGGCCCGCCATCGACGCCGTGTTGACGATGTGCCCGCGATAGCCCGGGTCGGCTGCGGCGGCAGCCAGCATCAGCGGCGTGAACACGCGCACGCCGTGCGCCACGCCCATCAGGTTGACGCCGACCACCCACTGCCAGTCCCTCGGGGAATGCTCCCAGATCAGCCCGCCGGCGCCGACACCGGCGTTGTTGAAGACGAAGTGGGGTGCGCCGAACCGCTGGGCTGTCGCCGCGCCCAGCGCGTCGACATCTTCTGCACTGGCGACGTCGGTGCGCTGCACCAGCACTTGCGCGCCAAGGTCACGCATTTCGGCTGCGGCAAGCGCCAGCGCGTCCGGCTGCACGTCGGCCAGCACGATCCTCATGCCCTGGCGCGCGGCAATGCGCGCGGCCTCCAGCCCGAAGCCGGAAGCGGCGCCGGTGATGACGGCCACGCGGCCCTGCCAGTCGATGTTCATGCGGTCTCCAGGGGGGTGGGGGGCGCGGGCATGGCCCGCTGGATCAGCGCCTGCAGCGGCAGCCGTGCCGGCAGCAGGCCGAACACATCGGCCGCGGCGTCGAGCCGGCTGGCGCAGAACGCGTCGAACACCTCGGCCGGGCTGTGCGCGTGCAGCAGCGTCGCCTGCAACAGCAGCGCGGTATCACGCGCCAGCGCACGGGCCCCGGCTTCGTCGGCCGCGCCGTCCAGCGCGGCGGTCACGCGCGCGGCCTGGCGTGCCACGGCCGGGCTGGCGGCTCGGGCATCGGCGGTTTCGCTCATCAAGGCGTCGGCCACGTCGGCGCTGCGCAAGGCGCGCAACAGGTCCAGCGCCATGATGTTGCCGGCCCCTTCCCAGATGCTGTTGACCGGCATCTCGCGGTAGATGCGTGCCATCACGCCGGCGCCGTCGGCCTCCACGTAGCCGTTGCCGCCCAGGCATTCCATGGCCTCCTGGGCAAAGGCGCTGCCACGCTTGCAGACCCAGAACTTGGCCACCGGCGTGAGCACGCGGCGCATCACGGCCTCCAGGCCGTGGGCGTCCTGTCCGTGCTCGGTGCGGTCGACCGCGCGCGCCAGGCGCAGTGCCAGTGCGGTCGCCGCCTCGCTTTCCAGCGCCAGGTCGGCCAGCACGCTTTGCATCAGCGGCTGCGCGATCAAGGGCTTGCCGAAAGCCTGGCGCTGCGCGCAGTGATGCAGCGCGATCGCCAGCGCCTGTCGCATCAGGCCGGCGGTCCCCAGCGCGCAGTCGAGCCGCGTCAGGGCACCCATCGCCAGGATCTGCGACACGCCGCGGCCTGCGTCGCCGACCAGCCAGGCCTCGGCATCCTGGAATTCGACCTCGCTGCTGGCATTGGCCTGGTTGCCCAGCTTGTGCTTCAGGCGCTGGATCTGGATGCGGTTGACCTCCCCGCCGGCGGTCCAGCGCGGCAGGAAGAAGCAGCTCAGGCCGCCGGGCGCCTGCGCCAGCACCAGGAAGGCGTCGCACATCGGCGCCGAAAAGAACCATTTGTGGCCGGTGAGACGGTGGCGCTGCCCCCAGGCGCCCGCGCCGTCGGGCTCGGCACGCGTGGTGTTGGCACGCACGTCGGAGCCGCCCTGCTTTTCCGTCATGCCCATGCCCATCGTCAGCGCGGTCTTGGCGGTGTAGGGCAGGAAGCGGCCGTCGTAGGTGGTGGCGGCCAGGCCCGGGCCCCAGTCGCGCTGCAGCCCGCCGTTGGCACGCAGCGCCGGCGTGACGGCATAGCTCATCGACACCGGGCACAGCACCGATGGTTCCAGGCCGGTGAACAGCATGAACGCAGCGGCGCGCTCGATATGGCCGCCGGGCCTCTCGGACCACGGCGTGGCGTGGAGTCGATGGCGCAGCGCGGCGCTCATCAGCGCGTGGTAGCTGGGGTGGAACTCGACCTGGTCGATGCGCCGCCCCTGCAGGTCGTGCGTCTGCAGCACGGGCGCAAAGGCGTTGGCCAGCCGCGCGTGCGCCTGCATCTCGGCGCTGCCGGCCTCGGCGCCGAGGGCCTGGAAGCGGGCCCGGTCGTAGCCCGGATGCTGGTGCGCCAATGCGTCCTGCAGCGCGCGATGGCCGGCATACAGGTTGCTGTCGACCAGCGGCTGGGCCTGGTTGGTGACCTCGTGCGTGCCCGCCATGCTCATCCCTCCCGCAGCATCTGGATGTGGGGGATGTCGTCTTCCAGGTAGTCGCTCCCCACCGGGCGAAAGCCGTAGGCGGCGTAGAAGCGCTGAAGGTGCAACTGCGCACTGATGCGCACGCCCTGCGCAGGCCAGGCCAGCACTGTCCGCGGGATCGCTTCGGCCATCAGGGCGTGGCCCAGCCCGCTGCGGCGGCGCTCAGGCGAGGTGATGACGCGCCCGAGCGACGGCTCGTCGTACTTGTGCCCGGGATCCACCAGCCGCGCGTAGGCGTGCAGCGCCCCCGCGTCGTCGCGGCCCAGCAGGTGCCAGGCGTGCCGGTCCAGACCGTCCGGGTCCAGGTACGGCCCCTGCTCGAGGATGAAGACGCGGCAGCGCAGCGCCAGCGCGTCGTACAGGTCGTCCAGCGACAGTTCGGCAAAGCGCGACCATTGCCAGTTCATGCCGGTGCGCGCTCAGACCAGCTTGACCAGTTGCTTGCCGAAGTTCCTGCCCTTGAGCAGGCCCAGAAACGCCTCGGGCGCCGCCGCCAGCCCCTGCGCCACCGATTCGCGGTACTTCAGCTTGCCAGTGGCCACCATAGTGCCCAGTTCCTTCAGCGCCTCGGGCCACGTCTGCATGTGCTCGCTGACGATGAAGCCTTGCAGCTTCAGCCGCGACACCAGGATCAGCTGCGGGTTGGCCATCGGGATCGGCTCGCCGTTGTAGCCGGAGATCATGCCGCAGAAGGCGATGCGGCCGAACGCGTTCAGGCGCAGCATCACGGCGTCCAGGATCATGCCGCCGACGTTTTCGAAGTAGCCGTCGATGCCGTCCGGACAGGCTTCCTTCAGCGCCGTCGAAAGCGACTTCAGGTCCGGGTGCGCCTTGTAGTCGATGCAGGCGTCGAAGCCGAGCTCATCCGTCACGTAGGCGCACTTGACGGGCCCGCCGGCGATGCCCACCGCGCGACAGCCGCGCGCCTTGGCCAACTGCCCGACCACCCCGCCGACGGCGCCGCTGGCGGCGCTGACGACCACCGTCTCGCCCTTCTTGGGCTCGATGATCTGCGTCAGGCCGTACCAGCCGGTCACGCCCGGCATGCCGACCGCGCCCAGGTAGGCCGGCAGCGGGATGTGCGTCGTGTCCACCTTCTGCAGCACGCCGCGCTGGCTGGCGTCGATGACCGCGTATTCCTGCCAGCCGCCCATGCCGGCCACCCGGTCGCCGACCGCGAAGTGCGGGTTGTTCGACACCACCACCTCGCCCACGGTGCCGCCGATCATCACGGCATCCAGCGGCTGCGGCTGGGCGTAGCTCTTGCCCTCGTTCATGCGGCCGCGCATGTACGGGTCCAGGCTCAGGTAGTGGTGGCGCACCAGCACCTGGCCGTCGACCAGGTCGGGCAGCGGCGTGGAGACGAGGCGGAAGTTGTCGACCGTGGCTTCGCCGCTGGGACGCGAGGCGAGCAGGATCTGGTGGTTCATCGTGGTCATCAGGATTCCTTCTTTGGCGTGTCTCGCCGTTGCAGGGGTTTGACGTGGCGGCCCCGGGTGGGCAGCGCACGCAAGTACTTGAAGGTGCCGCTGGCGTGGGCGCAGATCTGGCCGTGCCCGTCGAGCACGCGGCCGTCGCAGAAGGCCAGCGACGTGGTCCGGTGCAGCAGCTGCCCGAAGGCGCGCAGTTCGCCTTCGGCCGGGCGCATGAAGCTGGTCTTCATCTCGATGGTGGCGACGCCGGGGCCCTGGCCGGGGTCGTGGCTGTGGACGCTGCGCGCCGCGTGCGCCATGGCCACGTCCAGCATCGTCATCAGCACGCCGCCGTGCGCCACCTCCCAGCTGTTCAGGTGCGCCTCGGCCAGGTCGACGCGCAACTCAGACCGGCCTTCACTGAAGGCCCAGAGCTCCAGCCCCAGCACCTCG
>Ga0316188_10000971_pt1 | contig 13360 bp, 10 predicted proteins | sample Phiworburrow1_MG_FD_204933 | JGI IMG/M metagenome (GOLD analysis project Ga0316188, IMG submission 204933) | Coastal sediment microbial communities from Maine, United States - Phippsburg worm burrow 1 | ecosystem: Environmental > Aquatic > Marine > Coastal > Sediment | place: USA: Maine...
CAGGTCAGGATCCGTATCGTGCACGGTCTTGATGTCCGAGACCGTATAGATTGCCTCGGGATCGGCCTCATGAATCAGTTTCACCAGTTCCGGAACCTTGCGTCGCCTGGCCACCACCAGGACTACTTCCACCGGGAAGTCGCCAGCGCCACTGCCGGTGACCCGAACCGGGCGATAACCGTTCTCACGCAGGGTAATGGCCAGCAGATTTTCACTATTACGGGAAATTATCCGAACCAGTTCCGTACCGATCGCCGCCTGGGACTCCAGCCAGATCCCTACCCAGTTGCCCGCTGCGAATCCGCCGGCATAGGCCGCCACCAGGAACCACTGGTCAAGGTGCGCAATGACCCCACCGACGGCGAGTATCCAGATCATGCTCTCGATGAACCCCACCGCAGTAGCCACCATGCGGTGGCCCCGAATCACCATGATGAAACGGAAGGTACCCAGCGACACATCCACGACACGCGCAAAAAAGATGATCGGGATGAGCCAGTAAGGATTGAGATCTGCCGGGGACATAATTACCTGCCTGTAGCCTCGTTGCGGGAATTGCAACAACTGATAGCGGAATTCTACTGTAATAACGAAGATCGTATCGAGCTTTGACGGTTGCATATGAAAAGATCGAAGCGCAACATCACGTTTACTCCAATTATCCACCACGGCGCTAGACACGCTCACCAGATAACGGCTATGCACCTTGTAATCATTGCTGCAACACTCGGCGTCTTGCTGGTAATTTTCGCTGCCTCACTGGCTCCGCCTCTGCTGGTGGCGTTGTGGTACCAGGACGGACTGGCCAACGAATTCTTGCTGATCCAGGCGGTATGCGCGGTGATTGGAATCGGCCTGTGGCTGTTCAGCGGCAAAGGCGAGCACCACATGCGCAACCGCGACGGATTCGCCATCGCCACACTCATGTGGGTGGTGGTCAGCCTGCTGGGGTCCCTGCCATTTATCATCTGCCTGGACATGAGCCTGGCCGATGCGGTATTCGAATCCGCCTCGGCATTTACCACCACCGGCGCCACAACCATTGTCGGCCTTGACGCGCTACCCATGTCGATTCTGTTTTATCGCGCCGAGCTACAGTGGCTGGGTGGCATCGGGGTAATCATTTCTGCCATTGCCCTGCTGCCCATGCTGGGCGTGGGCGGGACTCAACTGCTCAAGGCCGAGACTCCCGGACCGGTCAAGGAAAACCAGCTCACCCCCCGGATTCGCCGCACCGCCCAGGTGGTCTGGACACTTTACCTGGTAATGACCGCGGCCTGTGCGGTGTGTTACTGGCTGGCCGGCATGACCCCCTTCGATGCGGTGGCCCACAGTTTCTCCACAGTATCTACCGGCGGATTCTCTACTCACGATGCCAGCCTGTCCTATTTCAACAGCCCGATGATCGAGACGGTAGCGGTGATATTCATGATGGCTGGCGCCATGAACTTCAGTTTGCATTTCCTGGTGTGGCGCAAGCGCGACCTCGGCGCGTACCTGCGCAATGAAGAGGCCAGGGCGCTGATCGGCCTGGTGATTGTGACCTCCCTGATTATCGCCTGGGTGCTGCATGACGACGGACACTACGGCAATGTCACCCACACGCTGCGCTATGGAATTTTCCAGGTCGTGTCAGTGGTCACCAGCACCGGCTTCGGCAACAGCGACTTTTCCGTTTGGCCATTGATGCTGCCGATATTGCTGATGTTCATCAGCTTTGTTGGAGGCTGCGCCGGCTCCACCGCAGGCGGCATGAAAGTCATACGCATGGTGGTCCTGGCAAAACAGGCAGGCATTGAGGTCAAGCGCCTGGTGCACCCCAACCTGGTACGTCCGCTTACCCTGGACGGCAAGACCGTCCCCAACAAGATAGTGCAAACCGTTTGGGCCTATTTCGCAATCTATGTCACCGCGTTTTGTCTGTTGATGCTGACACTGATGCAAAGCGGCATGGATCAACTCACCGCCTTCAGTGCGGTCACTACTTGTTTGAATAACCTGGGCCCGGGTCTGGGAGAGGTGTCGGCAAATTTCGTCACCGTCACTGCAATACAGAAGTGGATGCTTTCCGGCGCAATGTTGTTGGGCCGGCTGGAAATATTTACCATTTTTGTGATTTTTACCCCGGCGTTCTGGAGAGCCTGATCCATGCCGGTAGTTCACGCAGGTCCCAATCCTGCATAATTTCGTCGAAATGGAGTCGCCCATGAATCGGTCAATTTTCATCCTCGCTGCCGCCCTTGGCCTGATGGCCACTTCACTGTTCGCCGAATCCAGTCAGGACCAGCAGCGCCTGCAGGCACTGTTCGACAAGGAGTGGAAATTCCGACTGGCCGAGTTTCCTACCATGGCGACCTACACCGGCTCACCCGGAGCGCATGACAAACTGGAGTCGGTAGCCGAGAAAGACCAGCTCAGACGCGCGGACTTCTGGCGTGGAATCCTGGCCGAACTGCACCAGATAGATGCCGACTCACTGACCGGCGAGGACAAGATCAATTATTTGTTATTCGAGCGCCAGCTGAAAAGCATGGTCAGCAACATCGAATTCCGCGGCTACCAGATTCCGATACTGGTGGATGAGGGCTTTCACACCAGCTTCGCGAGACTGGCTGACTTCGTTCCGTTCAATAGCACTACCGACTACGAGAACTACATCAGCCGGATGCATGCCTGGCCCGCACTGGTGGAACAAAACATAAGCAATATGCGTGCCGGGATGGCCCGCGGCTTTTCACAGCCCCGGGTAATCCTCCAGGGTTACGAAGGGATGCTTCGCCCCATGCTCACCGAAGCGGCCCAGGACAGCCCCTTCTGGGGACCCTTCGAGAACTTTCCTGCCGCCGTGCCCGAAACCGACCGGGAGCGCCTTAGAGCACAAGGCGCCGAGGCCATCCTGAGCGCAGTGGTCCCCGGCTATGCCGAATTCCTGAGATTCATGACCGAGGAGTACATTCCCGGCACCCGCGAGACCCTGGGCGCCTCCGACATGCCCGATGGCGAGGCCTATTACGATCAGCAGATTCGCGACTACACCACACTGGATTTGAGCGCCGAGGAGATTCACCAGATCGGTCTGAAAGAAGTGGCACGCATTCGCGCCGAAATGGAACAGATCATCAAGGATGTGAAATTCGAGGGCAGCTTCGCGGACTTCCTCGCCTTTTTGCGCAGCGATCCGCAGTTCTATGCCCAAACCCCGGAACAATTGCTCAAGGAAGCGGCCTGGATCGCCAAGACCATGGACGGCAAGCTGCCGTCCCTGTTCACCGTACTGCCCCGGCAGCCCTACACGGTGAACCCGGTGCCGGCAAACATTGCACCCAAGTACACCGCCGGACGCTACGTGTCGGCACCCCTGGGCAGCACGCGTCCGGGCCAGTACTGGGTCAACACCTATGAGCTGAAGTCTCGGCCCCTGTACGCACTGCCGGCCCTGTCCCTGCACGAGGCGGTGCCCGGTCATCACCTGCAGGGTGCACTGGCCGCTGAAAATGGTGAGCAGCCCAACTTCCGCAAGTTCGACTACATTTCCGCCTACGGCGAGGGATGGGGCCTGTATTCCGAGTTCCTGGGGATCGAGGCGGGCATGTACCCTGACCCCTACAGCAACTTTGGACGCCTGACCTACGAGATGTGGCGGGCCTGCAGACTGGTGGTGGATACCGGACTGCACACCAAGGGCTGGACACGGCAACAAGCCCTGGACTACCTGGCCGGCAACACCGCCCTGTCCATCCACGAGGTCACCACAGAAACCGATCGCTATATTTCATGGCCCGGGCAGGCGCTTTCCTACAAGCTGGGAGAACTGAAGATCAAGGCGCTTCGGAAACAGGCAGAGGAACAACTGGGCACGAACTTTGACCTGCGAAAATTCCATGATGAAATACTTCGCAGCGGTTCGGTGTCACTGGATATCCTTGATGGGCTTGTCCAGGAATACATCCAGCGCGAACTCAAGGCCGCCGCGAAGACCTGAACCCGGCGCTGGCTTGCGAGGCCCGGTATGGCTGCAAAGACCGGGCATAGATGGGAAAGCCTTCGGGAGTTTCCCGTTAACAGTTTGAATTTACGATGTTTTATGAAACAGGCATCTCGGTAATCCACGCTTGCCGCCATTGGCAAGCTTGCCGAGACTAGGCTTACTTACCCGCCAAACCCGCATGGAGAACAGGCTATGTCCGCCACACAGAAAATAAGCCCCGAGACCGCAAGGGCATACCTGGCAAAGTCACGGCTTAGCGACGAGCTGGACGCCGAGTCACTGGACGTACTTTCACAAAGCGTCAGCACCCGGGATTTACAGGCTGAGGAATTCCTCATGGAAGCCGGTCACCTGGACGACTCCCTGCACATACTCGTCTCGGGAAAACTGGAAGTCATCGCTCCCTCACTGGGATCAGAACCGGTCACCCTTGCGGTACTCACACCGGGAGACCTGGCGGGTGAAATGAGTTTTGTTGACGGGGCACCTCATGCAGTGGGCCTCAGGGCGTTAATCCCCTGCGAAGTCATCAGCATTTCCCGGGGCGATCTTGAAGCGCTGCTGGATACTCACCCCAAAGTGGTCTACCAGGTCATGCGCACCATCGTCCGTGCCGCCCACCACATCGTGCGCAAGATGAACATGCAGCACGTCGAGATGACCCGCTACTTCTACAAGAGTTCGGGACGCTACTAACTAATTAACGGTGCATCGCCCGACCGGGCGATGCCTGTCCAGGCACTCGCCTTCGGCCGCTTCCGCGCCAGCATCCGGGCCTTGTTGCCCACATGAATCCGGTTGTATATGAAATTGGCGAGAGGCTTCATGGAATAGGTTTCCCAGTGGATCATCTCAAAGCCACTGCGATCCATAAGGTAGGCCATGGACTCCTTGCAAAATTCGTTGCAGTGTCCGGCCTTGAAGTCATCCGGGAACTTTCTCTTGTGCCAGCCACGGCGAACAATCGCGCGCTTCAAACGCTTGTCCAAGGCCTCGATGTTGGGCATTTCCAGCAACAGGTATCCGCCGGGACGCACCAGGTCTCCCAGGCGCTCCACCGCCCCCAGCGAATCAGGCAGGTGTTCGATCACATGACGCAGCGACACTACGTCGAACTGCTCTCCCCGGAAAGGGTTACCTTCCAGGAAATCCCCCGCGACCACTTCTATGTCCAACACTTCCGATACCCTGCGAGCCATGCTCGCGGACAACTCAAGCCCCTTGACCTGCCAACCCTGCCGCTTGGCCACATAAAGCATTCGCCCCATACCACAACCCACATCCAGGAATGATCCCTTTTCTTTCACGTTACGGGTAATGAAATCAAAACTCTGATCCTTGTTCAGGTTCCACTTTTCGTTGTCGTCAGTGGGGTCGATAAACGTGGAAGTGTACTGTTCCTGGTCCAGCCCCCCGCTCAGGTCGTAATTCACCAACTGGCAGGTAGGGCACTTGTAGTACTTGCACTGCCCCTGGTTGCCCAAGGAATAATAGAAGTACAAGTCAGCCCCGCCGCACAGGCGGCAAGCGAAGTTGGCAAGGCTTTGCTTATTATCCATTCATCAATTCCCTGGGTCGGTCAGAATCCACATTGGGTAAGTCCGCGCTGCTAACAAGCCACTCAAGATGACATCGTATAATTTTAGAGTACAAAAAACATAGTCAGCAGATCGAGATGACCCGCTATTTCTACAAGTCCTCAGGACGCTATTGACCGGGCCGGGGGAGTGACGCGACGTCCCTCCCCCAATTAGACACAACATATTCACGATGGGCTGCCTGCACGAATTGGGGCGCGTTATCGCCCACCTGGGCTGCAAACAGGCAAATGCATCGTTTGCCACCACAAGCGCGCCCCAATAGACTATCCCGAAATACCACGAAGGTATTTGTAAATTTCATTCGAGCCCGGATTATCTGCGAACTGCCCTCAGTGGCCAATGAGTTCTCAGCAATCCAGGTTCAAACAAGGAGAGTATTTTCAATGCGAATTATCAAATTACTGGCTGTTGTCACGATCATGGGGCTGTCTCAGCCGGCATTTTCCCAGAGCGACGAGGACATCATGCAAATGTCCATCGAGGAACTGGAAGCAAACAGGACAGAACTGGTCAGTTCATCCATGAGAATGGACGCCGCCACATCCGAAAAGTTCTGGCCCGCTTACGAGGCCTACAGAGCCGACATCGCGCCCTATAAGCAAGATTTGCTTGAACTGATCAAACGTTACGCGGAGAACTATGGTCAGCTTACCGATGATCAAGCGGCCGTGTTGATAAAGGACTACATGAAACTTGAGTCAAATCATCTGAGCATTCGCAAAAAGCATGTTAAGAAAATGCAGCGTGCCGTGGGTGACGTGCTAGCCATGCGTTTTCTGCAACTGGAAAATAAGATGGACGCCCTGGTGGACGTGGGCCTCTCGGCCCAAATACCCCTGGCCGAATAACCCTGCCAGGTTTACCGACCTTGAGGGTCAGACAATAAAGGCCGGCAGTGTTCTGCCGGCCTTTTAATTTCCCACCATCCCTTGCCAGGCCATGAGTCGCGCCGGCAAGCGAATTTCACTACAGACTTTCGCGCAGCCTAGAAATGCAGGGCGAGACCCAATGCAAAACCCGATGCACTCAAGTCCAGCACGTAGCCGTCATCCCTGAAATCCAGTTCCAGGTAACGATAGCCTGCCAGTGCCTGCACGCGATCATTGAACGCATATTCCATGGCAAGCATGCCATTCATGGACAACCTGGCCGAGGGGTTCATGCCCCCCACATCAGCCCGCGCCCTGAGAGCCCAGTTCCCGGACAGTGGCAAGCGGTAACGCAATCCGATAAACGGATCCAGCCAGGTCTTGTCTTGCCTGCCCTGCGGACCGGGGGTCAGCGAAACCTCTGTCGTGAACGAGACATTACGAAGTCCTGCCAGCCATTCCAGGTTCCCGTTGGTATCCGGACGATATCCTGCGGCAATTTCAAGAAATCCTCCGCTTACTCCCACGTGGGATTCCAGCGGACCCCATGAAAAATCATCCTGGTAGTCCACGTAAAGCGTATCCAGCGTCCAACTCCAGTGACCACGGCTGACCCGCAATGCGCCCATAAAGGCGCCGTGCAAATTCTCCATGGTGAACAGGGAGTATCCGGGATCAATTGGCGACTCCGCATCACCGGCCTGGGTACTGCCCTGCAGACTGGCCACCCACAGGTAGGGATGAAGCTCGAACGCCCAGGTGTCTTCTGCCTCAGCCGCCTTCAGCGGGCCAGACGAACATGATAATCCGAACACGATAACTGTCCGAATGACTGACTGCTTCCACATATACCCGTACCTATTGCCAAACGCAGGACCCAAACCATTGCCTTGATCTGAAGGCAGACCCCATTGAGGATGCCCTTAACCGCAGACTTGTGCAAAATGGTCGCACAAGAACAACAGCAGGGGTCAGTCGGTATGAGCAGCTCAGACAAGGAACTGGGAATGGGCATGCCCATTTCACGCAGGGACTTTATCAACGGCGTTGGCGCAACCATGGCCGGGGGCCTGCTTCCGGGAAGATTGCTCGCCAACGATACTGCCGGCGCAGCCGCCCAGGACGCAAAGGGTTACTACCCACCCACCCTTACCGGCTTGCGCGGCGATCACCAGGGAAGCTTCGAGGTCGCCCACGCCCGGGCACGCAATCACCAGACCTGGCCTTCCCCGTCCCTGCTGGACGAATACTACGACCTGGTGGTGGTAGGCGCCGGCATTAGCGGATTGAGCGCAGCCTACCGCTACGCGGAACTGGCCGGAACCGATGTCCGGATACTGGTGCTGGATAACCATGATGACTTCGGCGGTCACGCCAAGCGCAACGAGTTCCACTACCAGGGACAAACCCGATTGGCATGGGGCGGCGCAATCAACCTGGAATACCCCCACTACAGCAAGCAAGTTCTGAAATTCCTCACTGGCCTTGGGCTGGACATCCCCCGCCTGGCAGAGAGTTTCGATTTCGGCTTTTCCTCCTCCAAAAAAAATCTGGATTCCATGCTTTACCTGGACAAGGCCACCTTCGGCGAGGAAGCACGGATTCGCGGGTTCAGGATGTGGGCCAATGACCCAGGTAAATCATGGTTGGCTATCACCGACAAGTTACCCATGCCTGCCGCCGACAGGGATTCGCTAAAACGTTTCCTGACCACCCAGGAAGACTTGCTGACAGGCATGAACGAAGCCCAGCGCCTGCACTACCTGCGCAAGACCAGCTACCTGGAGTTCATCACCACCCGCGGGGGCGTGACCCCCTCTGCAGCACGGGTGTTTCAGCAAGTCCCCCATGGACTGTGGGGCGCAGGCATCGATGCGCTGGATGTGGTCAACTGCCTGGAAACCGGATTGCCGGGCTACCATGCGATCGGCGCGCTTCCTGCTGAACTGGCAGGAGAGTCCGATGAGCGTTTCGCCATGTTCCCCGACGGCAATGCCTCGGTTGCCCGCATGCTGGTCCGGGCCATGGTGCCGGACGCAGCCCCGGGCAACAGCATGGATGACATCGTCTCCGCCGATTTCGACTACGCCAGGCTCGACCAGGCCGGCCAGGCAGTTCGCATTCGCCTGAACGCCACGGCAGTGCAAACACGCAACGTTAGCCTTTCAGGCAAACGTCCCGGCGTGGCGGTGGACTACGTGCGTGACGGCAAGGCGTGCCGCATCAATGCGGGCCAGTGCATCCTGGCGTGTAACAACAATATTGTGCCTCACCTGGTACCGGACCTGCCGGAAGAACAAACCCTGGCCCTGCAGTACGCCCAGAAAGTTCCCATCATGGTCAGCAATGTCTTGCTGGCCGACGGCAAGGCCGTGGAGCAAGCCCGATTCGGCAGCGCCCACAGCCCCGGCCGCCTGCACGCCGAGACCTGGAATGTGAGCGGCTTCGGGATGGCCCCGGGCAGTCGCGACTTTGATCCGGCAGAACCGGCCCTGATCCAGTTCTATGGAGGCATCGGCGCAGCCGAGGCGGGTCCGGTGGCAAGAGACCAGTACAAGGCGGCCCGACGAAAATTGCTGGGCATGAGTTTTGAAGATCTTGAACGCGAGGTTCGCGATCACCTGGCCGGCCTGCTGGCGGACAGCGATTTCGACCCGGCGCGGGATATCAAGGCGCTGACCGTGAATCGCTGGCCTCACGGTTATGCCTACGAGTACATCAGCCTCCACGACCCGGAGTGGCCTGCAGGTCAGGCGCCTCACGAGATCGGGCGCCGCAGCCATGGCCGTATCGCCATCGCCAACTCTGACGCAGGGGCCTACGCCTACCTGGACAGCGCGGTTGAACAGGGTCTGCGAGCCGTGGACGAACTGAGTAAACTGTAATGCCGAACACCCTTACCAAGGAGCCTGCCATGAGCGGCAACCTGCTGGAAAAAGACAATTTCAGAAAGCTGTACGTGCTGGCCCTGGTGGTGCTGGTCAGTGTGCTGTTCTTCGACATGATCAGCGCATTCCTGATCACCTTGTTGCTGGCCGCGGTATTCAGCGGCATGGCCCGCCCGCTGTTCAGCCTGCTGGAGCGGAAGCTGAATGGCCGGGGCAGCCTGGCGGCGGGACTGACCCTGCTGATCATCCTGCTGCTGGTAGTGATACCTCTGCTGGGGCTGATGGGGATCGTGGTGGGCCAGGCGGTAAAAGTCACCGAGGTACTGCGTCCATGGGTAGAGCAGCAGGTCCAGAATAACGAAAGCGGCCTGCACCTGCCCCAGTGGCTGCCTTTCATCGATTACATCGAACCCTACCGGGAGCAAATCATCGCCAAGGCCGGCCAGCTGGGCGCCAAGCTGGGCAACCTGATGGTGACCAGCCTGTCCAAGGCCACCCAGGGCACGGTGATGTTTTTCCTGAACCTGTTCATCATGCTCTACGCCATGTTCTTTTTCCTGGTGGACGGACCAGCCATAGGCCGCACCCTGTTCGGCTACGCCCCCCTGTCCAAGAAGAACAAGGAACTGATATTCGAGAAGGGCGTGTCCATCACTCGCGCCACTTTGAAGGGCACATTCATTATCGGCGCCCTGCAAGGGGTGCTGGCGGGGGGCGCCTTCGCCGTGGCAGGACTGGAAGGCGCCGCATTCTGGGGCACCATCATGGGAGTGCTGTCAGTCATACCCGGCATAGGCGCCGCCCTGATCTGGCTGCCGGGAGGCATCTACCTGCTGGCCACCGGAGACACAGCGGCAGGCATAGGCCTGTTGCTGTGGTGTGCGCTAGTGGTGGGCTCCGTCGATAATGTGCTGCGTCCGAAACTGGTGGGTGGCGACACCAAGATGCCGGACCTGCTGATCCTGCTCAGCACCCTGGGCGGGCTCACGATGTTCGGCGCAGCCGGCATCATCGTGGGCCCGGTGATCGCCGGCCTGTTCATGACTGTTTGGGATATCTTCGCCCTGGCATTTCATGACGAATTGCCCGACGCCCCGCCGCTGATCCCCGAACCGGTTACCAGTGCGCCCCCGGCAGAAGATGCCTGAGGCAAGAACCAGCCCACCCTCCCGGTTCAGCGAGGCCTAACTACCATCATGGATAAACCGCGATCGCGATGATCCGGACTTCAAGCCCCTGTTAAACTAGCTGGATCTGAAGGCGCTTGAGTTGTACGCCGGCCCCGGCACCGAGGAACTGACCTCGGGCCGGCGCGTGGCCCTGCAGCCGACGCGCCGACCCGGGATTCTCCTAGCCTACGGCCTCCTCCCAGGTGAGGTCGATGCTGTCGTCTTCTGCGCCATCTCCGTCATAGTCCATGATGAGCCTGACGTTCACCTCATCCAGTGCGATCACCGTGATGGTGGCGCCATCTGCACCGGTAATCAGCAATTCGCCTTCATAGGGATTGCCTGTGTTGCCGGTGAATGGAACGATGGTTTCGTATGTCGCTTCCCCGTCGAAGCGACTGCTGGCCACGATACCTTCGGCCGTGACCGAAAATGACATGGCACCTCCATCGAATACGGTCGTGGTACTGAAAGTCTTCATGGTCAGGCTGCGGCCCTCCGCCTGCAGGGTGAGCAAATCTCCGGAGACAGTGGAGGTCGTTACCGGATAGGCCCGGGTGTCGGTGGTCATGTCGAAGGCGCCATCTACCACGGCGGCCAAGCCGCCGTCGTCCATAGACAGGCTCCCCAGGGTGACTGAGACACTGATGAGATAAAGCCCGCTATTCAGATCACCGGAAAACCCGGTGAAGACCATGTCCATATCCCCATCCAACACCTGTCCGTCACCGTCGTCACACATGCTGAATGACATGCTGATGCTGTCGCCGGCGGTGACGGTATTCGGATCGGCAACCGTCACGGTCAGTGTGACCGTTCCACCTATTATGCAATCTTCGGTTATCGGACCTATGGTGGCCTCGGACACCTGGCCATATACCTTGCCCATGCCGACACCCGGAAGCCGGTCCAGCTTGGACATCATGCCGGGAGATGCCGGTCCACCCAGGATCCCGGTCCCGGTCAGATCCCCCAACTCGCCGCCGAAAGCCGCCGCGTTGAGCGAGTCAGAGGAAACCACAGCGTAGTTATTGGCGGTAATCACCACCGCTACCGGCGGCGGAACTACCACCTCCGAGTCACTGCCTCCTCCTCCACCGCAAGCAGCAAGCAATAACGTCACAAACCCGCTCACCCCAAGGTATCGAAAATGAATTACTTTCATCGCCGCCCTCCGTGGCCCGAGGATCTGGCCCGGACCGGTTCATTATCTGGACTCGACGCGCCGGGTTACGGACCCGCAACACCGACAGGCGCGCCTTGGTAAAGTATAGGCTGAATTTTGATTTTTGCACGAGAGAAAAATGCAGGCAGCGAGGCCCACGTCTGCCGGGAGATTCCCAGGTGCAGACACACGCTACGGCTTGAATCCGCCCGCAGCAATCAGGCATCACCCGTGGGGTTGCATTTGTCTCCGGTTTTGGAGGACCGGGGCGCTATTTGCCCTGTATGCTGGCGTCAGACAAGGACTCGGGGGATATACCCACCAGGTCCTCACAAACCTGTCTGAGCCTGACCAGAGTGACAGGTTTGCCATCTACGGACAGGCGCCTGGCTACATCATCCAGGCTGTAGATGCCCTTGCTGTTTGCACGCAGTTCGGCATCCAGGTCCTGCAGGATACTCACTGCCCTGGCGGTACGCGCACCGGAAGAATGACTGGACTCCATGGACTGGACTTCCTCGCCCCAGGCATCGAGTTTCTCATGGCCTTTTTCGTAGCGACTGCTGGACAGGGTTCCGGATCGATGCAGGATTTCCAGGGTGTAGTACTCGGCAATGCCTTCAACAATCCAGTCATCCCCACCTTCGGCTGAGTAGCCCTGGGCAATGTGCATTAACTCATGTAGCAGGGTACTTGTTCCATTGCCGCTGATCAGCGGACGATCAGCATGCAGGAACAGGGAATTCGGGCCAGAAATTCCACCCCTCCACATGGGGTCACCTGCAGAGACGATAAGAATTCTCTCCGGGAAGTTAGGAAAGGTCTGTAGCAGTGACGGCAGGTTCCAGCGCATGAAGGCGAGGATATCCATGCTTCGGACACCCTGACCAAGCGGGCCGGCCACGGCCAGCCTGACGCCTTGCACATCGGCCCACTTAACCGTTAGCTTGCCGGCAATCATCCAACCTACTGGACGATCGAAACCACGCTCCGGCCAGTTGACTACAAACCAACCCTGCGAGTCCTTGTTATAGGCTGAAAGAAATGACCATCCCGCTGGTCCGGCAAGGCGCAAGCGGGTGCGGGAGTACGCACCCTTGATGGTCTTCACCGAGGCTGCAGGCACCAGGTCATCACCCCGGAACAGCGCCCACCTGGACTGGACCATGCTGTCATAGGAGCCAGATTTTTTTTGTTCCTGAAGGGAAACGGAATAGGAAATACTCCCACCCTTTTTTGGTGGTAACCAGGTCACCCTGCCCGACTCAACTGTCAGCTCACCATCGCCGGTAAAGTCCCGGTATCGCTTTGGATCAATCCTGAAGCGGACACTGCGCAACAGGTCCCTGGGCTGGCGCAACTGGATACGCACCCGGGCGATCCCTTCGGCCGGCACCAAGGTCGCGGTGACATCCATGTCATAGGCCATGTCCGCCCTGGGAGCGGCCTGCTTTGGCGTCGCCTGGGCATCAGATACGCCAGGCATGCCCGCCAGTATCATCAGCAGCCCTGCGATCAGGCTCGATTTGGCAAATCCATTACTCATTGGTCATCTCTTGCGCCGGAGACAGCGCGCTGTGATCCCTGGCCAACCACAAATAGAAGGCAGGCAGGATATACAAGGTGAACAAGGTGCCAATACCCAGCCCGGCCGCGATAGTCAGGCCGATATCAAATCGG
>Ga0316188_10000972_pt1 | contig 13358 bp, 20 predicted proteins | sample Phiworburrow1_MG_FD_204933 | JGI IMG/M metagenome (GOLD analysis project Ga0316188, IMG submission 204933) | Coastal sediment microbial communities from Maine, United States - Phippsburg worm burrow 1 | ecosystem: Environmental > Aquatic > Marine > Coastal > Sediment | place: USA: Maine...
CACCCAATTCAATCATGAGGTCACGGAACTCACGCACATGCATTTGCCATGTCGCCTCGGGCAAACCGTAGTTGTCATTGAGTGCCTGGCTGGCCAGGGAAGCGGCGCCTCCCCAGATGCGTTTGGCATTCAGACTGGCACAGAAGGCATCTGGGTGCTGGTGCGCTGATGCCACCAGCGAGGACAGCTCACTCGCCCAGCTAGCGTCCAGGGGTGGTGAGCAAAAACTGAGCCGATTTACCAGGTTAATCATCTGTGCCAAGTTTTTATCCTCTAAATATTCCATAACTATTTGATTTTACACTAAATTGGTTGCCAGGGGCAGCAAATGAATATCCGCGAGAACCGGTGTTGACCGATGAACGGCAGCATATTCCCGATAGAATTAACAAATATTTACAAAATAAGCATTGTAGTAATAGGGGTTAATTTCTACTTTTGTACTCAGGGTATCCATGGAATGCTGTTAGCCTACCTAAGTTACGAAGGGACGCGAGCAAGGATAGCGCTAATTCTATGGAATTGTCGTTGAATGAAACTAAAACACAGGAAAGTAAGGCTATGACTATTTCTTCTCGTGCACATTACGCAATTAAAGCAATGTTGAGTTTGGCGTTCCAAATGCCTAACCCGGTATCGCTCACCTCTTTGGCCAAAAAACTGGATATCTCGCTCTCCTATCTTGAGCAGATATTCGCATTGTTGCGCCAGAACAATCTCGTCAAGGGTGTGCGTGGACCAGGAGGTGGTTATGTACTTGGGAAGCCAAGCGAAACAATCACGATCGCAGACATCGTTCAAGCGATAGATGTCAATCGTAAGACCGCTGCCGACTTTAACGGCCAGCCACAATCGGCAACCTTGTTTGCCTGGGGTGTGTTAGAGCAACGCGTCTCCAATCATCTGGATGGCATTACTTTGGCAGCTATCCATGAAGAAACCGTTGAGCGTATGAATATTGGTGAAAACAAAAAGGTCTTTGCCGCCTAAACTGCGATCAATCAGTAAGTTCAAAAACCCGATCCCCGGATCGGGTTTTTTTATTACGCTTGTACACACGCAGTGTGTTTGTCCTGTGATTCAAATTCAATGAATACCCGTTTGACCAATGGATAGCGTTGTTTGATTTGCTCTGTCAGGTCGGTGACGATTTGTTTGATGGAATCGGCCGCGACATTATCCTTGACATCCAGACTGATATTAGCGAGCACAAACTCCGGCCCTATATGCGTGGATCCCCTCTGACAACATTGCTGAACTATTGGTAATCGATGCCGCGGCAAATTTGGTAATCGCAATCAGCGTATTGCCCACCAATGCGGCGATAATGACTTTCTTCGATGAACCTGCCATGAGAATGTTGCCTCGCTAGTCCACCACACTCACCAGCGGGCGCAATTGCGCAACCAGTTGCTTCTTGTCTTCGGCGTTGAGAAATTCACCGATCTCGATTTGCTGTTGCCGGCCACGCAGGATGAGCGTATCCGGATGCCAGGGATGATTCGCCTTGTTCACGATCAGGCGGGTCCAGAAGACCTCGTCATCCCAGGCCAATTGCGGTGAACGATAGCCAGCCTCGACCCGAATCCGGCCATCGTCCAGGTAAATCACTTGTTGGCGGTGACACTTGCGGGCCACGTGATACATCAGGATAACGATTGCCAAAACTTCGAGACCGGCAAACGGCAGAATCATCCATAAGCCTGCCAGGGCGAAGACCAAACCGATGGTCAGCGCAAAACTGGAAACAACCCAGATAAAGATCTTGGTCGTGCGCCACTGCGCCGATAAATTCGGGCTCACTACGATATGGCCCCGAGCCAGCGTATTGTCGATGTTCGTTTCAATCATGAGCTAACGGCCGGTTATTTATCTCGCCACAGTAAGCACGCAGGTAACTTGCTCGATGCCGTGACTGGAATGTGTTGAGTGACCAGGGTCGGCGTAATATGCGCCGATAATAGCGTGGATGTAACACATAGGTCCAAGCCTGTAACACGGCCTGCCGCTCGGTCTCCACACATACCCGGGTACGCACGTATTGTTGCTGCTCGTAACGATCAATTTTTGCCAGCTGGCGCAAGGTCAAGGCGCGATAAAGCACGCCGTGCGTATGCCCATCCACCCGGGGGATGATCGCAGGATAAGGCAGGCCACGCAGGGAGATACGCGCATAGCCGGTCAGGCTCGCCATTTCACCGGAGCAGGTATAACCCGATACCGAACGCATGATGAGGGGATCACAGAGGGTGCCATAACTAAACAGGGCATGGCGGCTTGGCATTCCGTCAGGCGCCCTCGTCAGGGGGCCGGCAACACAGCTCGTCGTAACGAAAACGCCGTGGAATGCCCCCGCTGAACTCAAAAACGTCCAGGGTCGTTTCAAAGGCCGCCTCAGAGATGGCCGGGCTGGGTTGCCAGCAACCCAGTTGCTGATAGGTCGCCACCGTTCGAGCCAGCACCGCCGGGTCGATTTCCGGGAAAAATCCCGCCTCCAGGCGGGCGATCTCCGCGCCCGGCATTTCCCGCGCGGCGGCCCGCGCCTGCCGGTAGGCGCGCATGAAGGCCAGCGCCATATCAGTCTCTAGCCACTGTGGGGCGGCGCACAGACTACTGAATGCCACAGGACCAATAAGGTCACCAACCGCGGCCACAACCTCACCCAGGCCGTCTGCCTCTAGCTGCTGGGCATAGGGACCCTGTTGATGTACATAATCGCCCTGCCCGGATCGGTAGGCAGCGTCGATAGAGGCCACATCACCGGCATCCACAACATCCAAGCTCGAAAAAGCCACTCCCGCCCGGTCCAGTGCATATTTGAACATGGCCAGGGGCTGGAAAAAGTGGTCCACCAGGACCGTTTTGCCGGCCAGCTCCGACCAGTCAAAGGCCTTGCCGGTCTGGCGGCGGGTTAAAAAGAACCCATCACGTTCATTGATTTGGGCGAAGTGGTGAACCGGGCAGGGTTGTCCCTGGGCCAGCAAGGCGAAATGGGCGGCCACGGCCGATTGGGCAACATGTACCTGCCCGGAGCGTATCCCACCCTCTACCGTGTCCTGAGCCGTCGCCACATCGTAGTGTGGACTTAATCCCTCCTGCTCGAGGAAGCCACCGGCAATGGCCATCAACAAGGGGCTATAAAATGCAGAGTGACGCAGTACCCGGATATGGATCGGCGTCATGCGACCAGGCTATTTGCTTTTGGTGTGTTGGCGAAGCTTGTCCATGCGAAAACGCTTTCCATCCAATTCATAATCGATAAACATCAGGCCGATGCCATCGGCGGTACTGCGTATGACTTTCATATTGAAGGCGATGGTCGGTAAGGCAGAATCCAGCAGGTACATTTTGATATGGGAGCCGGCCGGTAATTTAGGTACCGGGTACACCTCCACAAAAACCCCGCTGTCGGAGATATCACGGGAGCGTGCCCGTATTTTACCGATGGCGCCATGCATCAGCTGAACCCGGGCATTGACGAAGTGCCGATTGAATATACGCCGTTCGATCATATTGGCTTGCGAAACCGCCATGCTATTTGTGCCTCTTGTCAGTGATGATATATCAATTCACCGAGAAATATAGCGCATAGAGGTATAATGATCACCCTATAACCTGTTGGTTTTAGGCGAGTTTAAACCGAGGAAACGACCTTATGTCGTGAAACGAGTCGATCAGGAGCGAGAAGCGAAACCCAGCACCCGGGGACGCGGGCTGGTCACATCGGTCTTGGTCACGTGCCATTGGCGACGTAATTCATCCAGGGTATAGCGCATGCCGTTGAGTTCATAATCGACAATGGCCACCCCCAGTCCAGAACTAGAGGAGTGAATGACACGGGTATTGAAGATGATCCCGGGGTTGGCGGACTCTAACATCTGCAGGCCGATATGCGCACCGCGCGGCACCTTGGGGAGATTGGACAGGCGCATATAAACACCGGTATCCGAGACATTAATGGAAAAACCTTCGAGGGTGCCCAATTTTGAGTGGCTGACTCGCATGCGCGCCTGCACAGGCACACGGGGGAAACTACGTCGTTCTATATTATCTTCTGCCAACTGGATCACCTGACTACCACCACAAACAGGTCACGATACTTAGTAAGCATGGCACTATATCGGCTTTTAACGCAGCGGAAAACCAGGTGCGGGTCACAGATTGCAAATTTATATTGGACTGAAGAATGAGGAAAGCAGTGTGTCAGCGGCGACGTTGTTCTAAAGGAAACTGACACCGAAGGCATATTCCTGAAACTGCTCCTGACTGTGGACGACCTCACCCTTGAGCTCGAGTACTCGCTCGTCGCCAGCTAAAGTGATGATGGATTCAAATTCAAGAACGTCACCCGGGTCAAAGGCCGTACGGCTCACCAGACCCATGCCACCCATGGAGTAATCCAGCACTTCCAGTTTGAGGTTGCGGCCGGATTGGGTGACAACGTTTACGGTACGAGCATACTGGATACGCTTGTGTTTCCTTTTTTCCATTACTGCATTACCAGTGTCTTGGCTCATATCGGGAGACTCTGTATCAGGATATCTTAAGATAAGTACACCCTAAACACGACTGCGTCAATTGAGTTTACATTTTGTAACTTGCCTTAACAGTATACACGATGACTGTTTCAGCGTGTCATCCGGTACTCAGATTGTCGATTTTGTCCTGCTTAATAATAATCTGCGCCAGATTTTCATCACTGATATCTAGGAAATAACCCAGGGGCAGATCGATGACCAGAAACAAGCGCTCAATGCGGCAAACCCCGCCCTTGCTTTCAATCGAGTGAATCAGCTTCTCGATCACCTCGACGGTCACCGCCTCATTGCGAATCTGAAAAATGTAACGACGTCGGCCACCGCGATACAGAATTGTCACGAAACGCCCGTACTGGTTCTCGGTCACGGAAATTCGCAGAGCCGTACTAAACAGACTGGGTCGAATAAAGACATGCGGGCAGGTCACAAAATTGTGGATAGTCGGATTAGATTCCAGCCAGCTGCCACGCTGACCGGTACTCCCCTGATTCAAAAAATCGACTAGATCCTGCGTAAACATCAACAACCTTCAGAGTTATTATTATGCGTCCCAGCCTGACCCGCCCAAGTCATGGACACGTCATGATTAATGACAACCCCCGTCATTATCGGAAGTCTATTTTGCCGGCAATAAAGGGTACAACCACCAATGCAATCAGCGTCGCAAATAGGATATCCCGATCCAGACCAAGGTACTCCGATGCCCCTCTCGGCAGATTCGCGCCCACCGTGCAGGCCAAAATCAGGATGACCAACAACATACTACGGTGCACACTCAAACCAGCGATGACAATCGCCGCCAATGCTGCAAATAGATAATTTGTTTCCAGCCCCAGGCGGGCAATCATGCTGTCCGGCAAATTGATCGCTATCGCTAAAAAGCTAATCAAGGCAAAAAGAGCGAATTTAGGCCACATGTGCGCACCCAATGTGGTTACTGTCAGCAATTCCCAAGCAGATGTCTATACAGGTTTTCCCCCAAATCATGGACGATAAGTTGACGTGACCCTGTTGTTATCTTGATTTTAGTCACTGGCACGTAACCCATTCTAGGCACAAAAAGCCCGCATGGCCAACGGGTTATGCGGCAGGGGCGATTAGTCCTACATAGTTACCTGCTTGATTCGATATCGATTCCACTGGTTGCCGAGCGTGTCGGTCTGGACGAGGAAGCAATACTCACCGCGCAAGGCCCGCTATCTCATAATGACTCTTTGATTGCGTTTGCTCTGCTCTCGATCTGGAAAAATATTTAACCGCTAGCATTCAGTGGTTGAATTAAGGCCGGTGAATTATTTTTTGGACTGTTCACCTCACGACTGACCGGGTGCATCACCAGGTCGCTACCCGCGTAAGGTTGTAATAAGTCTTTCAGTTTTACCGTGTCATCGTTGGCGGGAGCCAGCCAGTCATCGAAGGCATCCGGCCCTATGATCGCTGGCATGCGTTCATGGATGCTTTGCATAAATGTATTGGCGGCGGTGGTAATAATGCTGAACGATTCTATCGGCACTTCACCCGCCTCCCATCGATCCCAAATCCCCGCCATGGCGATGAGTCCTGGTTCCGCTTTGGAAATGTAATACGGTTGTTTACTGTTGCCTTGCGGCTGCCATTCATAAAACCCGTCGCAGGGAATCAAGCAGCGTTGGCGTTTGAAGGGACGTTTATAGGCGGGCTTTTCATCGATGGTCTCGGCCTTGGCGTTGATCATGGTGAAGCGTGCATCGGGTCCCTTTGACCAACTCGGGATCAAACCCCAGCGCATTAGACGACACTCACGTTGCGCATCGGATTGCATTACCACTGGCGCCTGTTGGGTGGGTGCGATGTTATAAGACAGATGGTAGACCGGCACTTCACCGTGCAGGTGGAAGTAGTCCAGTAATGAGTTGGGTTCCTGACCTAAGGTGTAGCGTCCGCACATGGCCTCGATATTCACATAATCCTAGGCGACAAGAAAGGATCGGAGTTTCGAATTTCCGAACAACTATAGAGAGCAGGATGTAGTGGTGCTTTCCAGGACCACCGGCCGCAGGGACGCGGCCGTCGAGCTTACAGGGATGTACTTGCAGCGTGTCCTGGAAAGCACCACCACATACTGCGACTGCTCCAAATTTCGGAACCCCGATCCTTTAGATCGATTGCCGCGGCCCAGTGGGTTTCCAGGCGGGGGAAATCACATTGGGCATGTCCGAGCGATTCAGCAGGCGGGCCGGTGCCAGGGTCAGTTCACCGTAACGTTGGTTGATAATATCCATGGCCTGGTTGCGCGCACCGTGTTCCGCGGTCGAGAGCTCGGCGAATAATTCCAGCTGCCCGTCCACCGGCCGTGGGTCCAGAGCGGTGATATGCACCTGGTGAACGCCTTCGCCGCGCCAGCACTCGTCGAGCATCTGGCGAGTGAGTTGCGTGATCACCTTGCCATCGTAGGTTGGTGTAGACGTACGATAGGTCGCACCCAACCAACCGGCGCGGGTAAGCAGGCCGATCGAGAACGTTTGCGCCTGCAGTTGATGGCGACGCAAACGCAAGGCCACCTTCTCGCTCATGTGCAACAGGTACATCACGATCTCGTTACTGTTGTTGGTATTCGGTGGCATCACCTTGCCATGCCCCAGACTCTTGGGCGCCGCGACGCTTTGCACCACCTTGTCCGGGTCACGGCCCTGACACATCAGCCAGATGCGCCGCCCCGGGTAACCAAAGCGCTTACCCAGCACACTCACCGGTAAGCTCGCCATGTCGCCACAGGTATAAACCCCCCGTGCCGCCAGGAAACGTCCAATCCCTTCGGCAATGCCACAGAGCTTGGTCACCGGCACATCGTGCAAACGCGCAGCCGCCTCCCAGGGCAGCATGACACCGACGCCGTTGGGCTTGTGCAACTTGGCCACGTACTTGGCAGTGGTCTTATCGCCGCCGACGCCGACGGTGCACGCCAGACCCACGGCCTCGTAAACCACTTCACGGGTTCGCTGCGCCATCGCCTGGGGTGAACCAAACAGGCGTTGGCAACGGGTAACATCGAGAAAGGCCTCGTCCACGGAAAAAATTTCCAAGTCCGGCGAGATCTGTTCGCGCAGGGCCGCAGTCATGCGCGTGGCGATCTCGGCGTAACGCTGTGGTCGTGCCGGGCGTTGTATCAGGCCAGGGCACATCGCCTGCGCCTCGCCGATACGCATCCCGGTGTGCACGCCCCGCGCACGCGCCTCATAGGAGCAGGTAATCACGCAGGTCCCCCGCAGCCCATTGGTCACCGCCACTGGGCGCTGACGCAGGCCGATCTCATCCAGTTGTTCGATGGAGGCGAAAAACGCATCCATATCGACAAACACAATGGCGCGCTTCCAGTGGGAGGTGGGCATGCAGGTGATCCATCCAGATTGATTGCGGGATGGCGATCCAAACAAATGTTCGGGCGGGCTACAAGCGGGAAAAAATCCGCTGGGAATACAACGGCTAAGTCAGGACACGAAGCGATTATGTCAAAAAGAAACACCGGGTGAAGACCCGGTGTTTTTTAGTCTAGATTCAGAAAACCTATTTAGCCGCTGGTTTCGGCGGTGCAGGTTTTTCGTTGATTGAGAGCAATTCAATTTCAAAGATCAATGTTTCATTCGGGCCAATCGCGCCACCGGCACCACGCTCACCGTAAGCCAGCTCAGGTGGGATCACGACTTTCCACTTTGATCCGACCGGCATCAATTGCACAACCTCGGTCCAGCCCTTGATCACGCCGTTGAGCGGGAAGGTCGCTGGTTCACCGCGCTTGACGGAACTGTCGAATACGGTGCCGTCAGTCAAAGTACCATGATAGTGAACGGTCACTTTATCTGTCGCCTTGGGTTTCTCGCCCTTACCTTCCGTGAGAATCTCGTATTGGATGCCGCTCTCGGTCGCCTTCACGCCCTTGCGCTTTTTATTCTCGGCACGGAATTTGTCGCCCTTTTCTTTGGCGACACTGGCCTCGGCGGCTTGCTTTTTCTCCATTTCATTTTTATAGGCCGTCAATGCGCCCTGCATTTCCTCGGTACTCAGTTGCAATTTGTCGCCTTTCATCACATCCGCGATGGCCGCGCCAATGATTTTGGCATCCACCTCGGTAATCCCCTGCTGCTTCATGTTACCGCCGATCTGTACACCCAGCGCATAGCTGAACTTCTCTTTCTGTGTGCTGAGTTTCTTGTCCGCGGCCAGGCTGGCGGTGGCCAGCGTACAGCAGGCTGCCAAAATCACTATTTTATGAATATGTTTGTTCACGACCCGTTCCTTATGTTGAAGATTTATACCCGACGAATTGTACACAACTCCAGTGGCAAATCCCGCCCACAATCGGAAAAATCTGTGCCTGGAATCATGTTTCAGCCATTTTAACCGGCCCATCTGAATCCGATAATCGCTTGTACAAAACCCGCATCTGGTTGCCATCGGCAAGAAAGAGATCGATATAACCAGCAGGGTGAAAAACCTATGCGCGGATAGAAACCCTGGGCCTTTCGAACGCAGGGCTGGCGTGCCCAGGCGGCTTCGGACTGCATGGCCAGCGTGGGTTGGAGATATATTTGTACACAAAATAAAAAGCGGCCATATCTGTTGGTAGCAGATATGGCCGCTTTAGCCTATTTGCCTCTATACCTCGATCATATTCAACCAGGTATCGTGCTTATTGCAAACACTCAGGACATGTACCGGACCACTATAGGCCTTGAGTCTGAATTTGGATAAGGCCTGTGTATCCTGCAGCGGATTGAACATGTGCTCAACCAACACATGGTAATTTTTATCCAGCAGTACGTGCTTGATAATGTAATGTTCGTAACCTTTCATCTCATGGCCAGTCACGACCTCGATGACATACTCATTCCCGGACTTTTCAACTGCCAGATGGGGCAGATGACCTGCGGCTTTCTTGCTCCAGCGACCAGGGGCGTCTTTTGTATAATAAACACCACCGGCAAGTTTTGACTCCGAGGCAGTCGCCAGTACGGTCTGAGGTGCAATGATGCTGGCACCAATGCCGGCGATACCGAATCGAATAAAAGAACGTTTGTCCATTACCAATACTCCTTATTGTTTTGTTATTCCCTAAAGGCATCCCTGACTGAGACACCCCTTACACACTAAATTTATAATTCAGCCATGGGCAGTATAGCGAGAGGTGATTCCTAATGATGTCAACGATTGTTACAAGGTGAAGCGCAGCACAATTTTATTTTTGAATACTGAATCAGTGTTCCAAAACTCTGATCAGTCATGTCGTGCAGGTTGTGACTCGTGTTGATCCTTTGCATAGCGTGATTGGTCTTCCTTCTCCCCATGTTTATGCGTGTCTTTATACAATTTAATGACGGATTCGCTTATCAGCTGATGGGTTTTTTGCGTCGGATGGATCCCATCCCAAAACAGGTATTTTTCCGGCTTGGCGCAGATGGCATCGAGGATCACGCCCGGTGTAATGCAGGAGTCCACGACATTTTTCATATCATATTCATCTGGGTTTTCGACCACGTCATGTAATAAGGCAAACGTATCGAGCGTTTTAAGTTCAATCGCAGAATAAGAATCCTGCAAATTGGCCAGCACCTGCGCCAGACCCTTGTTATATTCATTCGATAAAAGGGCCGCGACCTGTTGCGTCTGCGCCCCTTGTAAACGTATGGCGGGGACCAGGGATAAATCCGGCACGTTTAACACCAGAAACCTTTTCGCACCGGCACTGGCCAGGGCACTGATGTTATCGCCCACGGCCGCAAGCGCATTGCCAATGACCTGACTCGCCAAACCGCCACTCGGATCAGCGGGAAATGTCTCAATCGCATCGCGCACATCGTTGCCGCCAATAAACAGGACATAAATATACTGTGCCGAGGCCTTGCTGTTGTTGCGTCCCAGATAGGTCGCGACTTGCATGCTCAAATAGATTTGCCCGTAGGAACGGGCGCGCGCGGCGCCAATTGCGTAATTATTGAATCGACCCTGTGGCGAAAAGGCCGGACCAACGGCAAGACCGAATTCATAACCAAGTGTCTCGACCCAGGTACGTCCATTGGAGAAGTGATGACCGGCAATGGCATAGGGTGCTTCCGGAATGAGGAGAAATGGTGGCAACGACTGCTCACCAAGCAACGCAAAGGCATTACCCGGATCCGACAAGCTGTCACCAAATACCACCAGATCATCAACTTTTTGCTCGGCAGCCACCGGCAAGGCGGCAAACAGCGCAAAGATGAAGACGAGACTAGTAAATTTGTTAACACGGGCCATGAAAATCACTCTGTCCTTACAGGTGGCATACTATATATATACAATACTGGAGTTTAGCGCACCCGGCTGGCAAAAAACTATCAGGGAATAGCCGTATTTTGTGACCATCTTCACGGGACAACCCTGCCGTAACTGGCGATATTCCGTTATGTGAACTCGTCAGCGACATGTTCACCGCGAAGTTGAGCCCGTCTGCAGGCGTTGAGAACCGGTTCAAATTTTCTCATTATCGGCATCATGCTGTGATGCAATACCGCTTTTGTTACCTGTTTAAATATGATTGATCAAACACAATTCTGCCGGATACGGATTCATGTAATAGGAGTTCTCGATATACTCGTCCGGGGATTTGCGAAAATGGTGTTTGAGTAAGGTGATCGGGACAATCAAGGGTAACTCACCCAGGCGGTATTTTTCGATGACTTCGGTGAGTTCCGCCTTATCTGCAGCATCCAAATTGCGCTTTAAATAGCCCTGGATATGTTGCAGGACATTCACATGATTGCCGCGCGTGGCTGGTACTTTGAGCCACTTCATTAAGCCGTGCAAATATTCCCCAGCGATGTGCTGGATATCCGCATCGCTATTGGCGATCAACTTACCTAACTCGCGCACCGCATTCTGATTATGACTCATGATAATGAGCTTTTGTCGAGCATGAAATTGCGCCAGGCGATGCACCGACAAACCCTCTGCCATGAGTTGCCGCCAACGGGACAAAACGTATACCCGTTGAATGAAGTTCTCGCGCAATACCGGGTCACCGAGCCGACCCTCTTCCTCCACGGGCAAATAGGGGAAGTTTTCCATTACCCTTTGAGCAAAAAGCCCGGTGCCGTTTTTGTTGGGTGAATCATTCACATACACCCTGACCCGTTCCATGCCACAGCTGGGCGAATCCTTCTTGAAAATATAACCGCAGATCGTCGCTTGCCAGGTCTGTTGCTCGTCGGCACAGGCACGCAGTTTGTCGGTAACATCCAACGCCGGATTCTTGGTGCCAACGCAACGAATCTCATCATCAATGCGAGCCAGGCGAATCGGCTCACGCGGAACACCCAGGCCAATGGCCATCTCCGGACAAAAACGCACGAACTCAAAATACTGACCGAGGGTTTTTTCGATATAGCTATGCCGCTTGTGCCCGCCGTCGAAACGGACTTCATCGCCTAACAGGCAACTGCTGATGCCGATGGATATCTGTTGTGGCGTGGTCGTTTGCATAGATATTTAGCCGAATTGAAACTCGGTCGTCCAGCGATCGGCCCACCAGTTTGCGTTGGCCTCGGTATTCTTGATGCGCACCTGTTTGGAGTGACTGAGAAAATGAAAACACTCGTGCGCCAGGGTGTGCACCGCAGCCGCCTCCAGGTCGTGAAACACGAACAGCTTTTCACCGGAATACCAGCCCTGTTTGTAGTCATTGGATGGCACCCGTCCCCAATGCTTGTACATGTAAGGCGGCGCCATTTCGATATTGACACTGGCGCGGATACGATAGCCGCTCTTAAAGGTTCTGGCCCTGGGCGCGCTGCGCACCGGGTAGGTACAGCAACCATGCAGGATGGCACGTTTATTCAAGGGCAGTAATTTCACCGACTCCAGGAGACACAGTTCGTATTCCGCCAGACGTTGCATAACATAAGTCAGCACATGCGGCATATTGACCTTGTCGGTCACTTGTAGATCAAATGCGGTGTATGCATCCACGTCCATGCGCTATCAATAGTGTGGTGGTGGTTCTTCGGCATTCGCCTTATTCGGCGCCGATGACATCACCGCCACTTGTTCACGTAAGGATTTCAGCTCGCGGATAATCACCAGCATTTGCTCTTCCTGTCTGATGGTTACCTGGTTAAGCGACTGCAACAGGTCATCCTGGAATGCCAGCTGCGTTTCCAGTTCGGCAATGCGTGCTTGGAGTTCACTATCCGACATTTCAGTTTCCATTAAAATACAGGCGGGGCTGTTAAATCCTTACCCCAATAAGCTTGCAAGTTGGCAATGATACACGCTTCCATTTCTGTAGGGTTGAGACTCGTCTTGCGACAGGAGCGGATCATGACGGTCACGGGTTGTATATCATCAGGCTGTAGCGGGTGCCAGCTTCCCGCTTGCCGTTGTTCGCAAATGATTTTACCCATCACTTTGATTGATTCCGGATTGATCAACAAGTCCTCATAGGCAATATCCGTAATCGTCTGGTAGCGTTCGTAAATGATATCGCTATCATGTCGATTACCTGACGAGGCGCTGAACATACTCATGGTCGCCCTTTTGGTAAAGCCGTTATCGCGCTGTTTCGCTATAGCCTTGGAGAACGCAGCATAATCCTTGCATTCATCCGACAAGGGGTGCACGTCATCCACCCGATCGTAGCGTGAGACACAGGCCGACAGCAGCACGATCAATATGCTCAGGAGGCATAGTCGACCAGGTAACATTCTTACAAAATTCAACATCTTTGTCTTGTCGTTAGGCAAACCAGGTTATTAGTGTGTGACGCCCAGCATCGTAAGCAGGTTTACCATGATAATAAAAAACACCAAGAGT
>Ga0316188_10000973_pt1 | contig 13353 bp, 7 predicted proteins | sample Phiworburrow1_MG_FD_204933 | JGI IMG/M metagenome (GOLD analysis project Ga0316188, IMG submission 204933) | Coastal sediment microbial communities from Maine, United States - Phippsburg worm burrow 1 | ecosystem: Environmental > Aquatic > Marine > Coastal > Sediment | place: USA: Maine...
GACTTCACGGCGCGAATCACGGCGCTGCTCGCCGAGCATGGCAACGCTTACGGCATCGCGGTGCTGGATCTGACCAATCCCGACCAACCGAAGTACGCGGAGCACCGCGGTGACTACCGCCAGAACGTCGGCAGCGTCGGCAAGCTGCTGGCCGCGCTGGGCCTGTTCCAGGCGCTGGCCGATACCTGGCCGGACGATCTGGAGCGCCGCGCGCAGGTGCTGCGCGACACCATCATCACGGCGGACGACTTTGCCCACAGCGATCACCACACGGTGCGCTTCTTCGACGTCGAGAATCGCACCCTGACCCGGCGCAAGATCCTCGACGGCGACCAGGGCTCGCTGTGGGAGTACCTCGACTGGACGTTGTCGGTCAGTTCCAACTCGGCGGCCGCGATGGTCATGCGCGACGCGATGCTGCTGCGGCATTTCGGCAAGGACTACCCCGTCTCCGAGGAGCAGCTCCACGCCTTCTTCAAGGAAACGCCGCGCGGCGATTTGACCCGCCTGTTCCAGAAGACCTTCTGGGAGCCGGTTACGCGCAATGGCCTGGACCTCGACCAGATCCGCCAGGGCAGCTTCTTCACCGCCCAGGGCAAGAAGAACGTAGCCGGCGGCGGCAACAGCTATGCCACCGCCCACAGCCTGATGCAGCTGATGCTGATGATGGAGCAGGGCAAACTGGTGGACGAGTGGAGCAGCCGCCAGCTGAAGCGCCTGCTGTACATGACCGAGCGGCGCATCCGTTACGCCTCGGCGCCGGCGCTGAAAGACGCCGCCGTCTATTTCAAGTCGGGCTCGCTGTACAAGTGCAAGGAAGAGTCGGGCTTCAAGTGCGGCCAGTACATGGGCAACGTCATCAACTACATGAACTCGGTGGCCATCGTCGAGCAGGAGGTCGACGGCGTGAAACTGCACTACGTCGTCATCGTGATCTCCAACGTGCTGCGCAAGAACTCGGCCGTGGAGCACCAGGCGCTGGGCACGGCGATTCACAACTTGATCAACGAGCGGCATAGTCTGGACTGAGCCGGGGCCTGCCCTCATCCAGATCACCCCTGCAACTTAGCTCAGGACGCCAGTTGCCGGTTGCGTTTGACCACCGCCCAGGCCAGCACCAGCCAGATCGCAACGAAGCCCAGGTTGACCAGCGCAAAGCCGCTCGCGTCGAGCGCCAGCCAGGCCGTGCCGGCGAAGACCACGAAAGCGGCAAACAGGTCGCCGAGCCGCACAAAGAAACTGTCCACCGCCTGTTTCGCCTTGTACTTCTCTTCCCGCGTAGTGCGCAGCCACAGGAGTTGCTTCGCGGTATTCATCAAGGAGTAGTCGGTGGAGTTCTCGGCCGTCTTGGCCCAGCGCACGATGACCAGCGTGGCGCCGAGGGCCACGAAACCATAGGCCCCGAGGGCAATGATGGGAAGTGCGAAGAGCACGCCGGCGAGGCCGAATCGCTTGACCAGGCGCGACGCTACAAACGCCTGCAACAGCACCGCGATGACGTTCACCCAGAAGAAATAGCTGCCGTAGAAAGCGCCGATGTAGGCGCCCGGGTCGAACGTGCTGTCGGTCGCGGCGAGTTCCGCCGCGTGCGTGACGACCAGGTTACTCAGGATGTACTCACCCACGGTGTTGACCACGTTCAGCATGATGAGCAGTACGGCAATGAGCAATATGTAGTGGTTGGCGAACACCAGCCCGAAGGCATTCCCGCGGCCAAGCGGCTCCTCGAGCACGGGCGCGTCGGTTGCGCCGGCGCGATCTCTTCCGCCTTGGTTCACGGCCAGGTAAATGATGAGCGTCAGCGCCAGCAGTGCCGCCGCGAGGTAAAGCATCAGGTGCGGGCTGATGTGGGCATGGAACAGGCGCTCGGCGACCCAGGCTCCGACAGGGCTTCCCGCAGTCGCTCCGAGGCCAATGATCGGGAACAGCCGGTTGCCGGCCTCCTTGGTATAGATGTCGTTGCCGTAGGACCAGAACTGGGCAATGATCGAGAGGCTGAAGAAACCCACCCAGATGTAGAAAACGACACCGACGAAAGCGAGGTCGGCATGCACCGCAACGGCGAACGCCAGGATGTTCGCCACGAAGAACAGCGTGACGCTCACGATCAGTTTCATGCGGGAGACCCGCGAAGACAACCAGCCGTAAGCGGGAACGAAGGCCATCAGCACCAGGGCCTGGCCGGCGGCGGCGAAGGTCTTGACCTCGGCCGCGCTCCTGATGCCCAGGGCCTGCAGGAAACCGGGCACCTCGGTGCCCAGGATGAGCGGCTCGCGAACGGTCTTGATGATGTAGTAGGCGACCAGTATCAGGAACACGTTCAGCAGCATCAGGAAGGCGCGCCGGCCCTCGCCGGCGCGGACCTCGGAAAAAAGCCCAAGCAGACGGTCGAGAATACCCGGACGGGCTGTATCCTGACCAGTTGGTCCTGCGCTCATGTCAGCAGCTCATTCAAGGAAATGCCTCGCCATACGTCTCGCCCCCGATTCTGCTCCATCCGGCCTTCCCAAATGCACTTGAATTTGCGAAAGTGTATACAATTTCCATCCAAGCTGCGCCACCCCCACAGAGGCTTCCAAACATGAACAGATGGCTAATGATCGCGGCCCTGGTGGCTGCGTCCTGGACCACTTCAACGCTGGCGGACTGGATCGATGCCCGCTGCGATATCTATCCGAAGGGTGAAGACCACACCGACAGGATGATCCCCTGCACATTTGGCCAGCGCCAGGGCTACATCACGATTACCCGCGACGACGGCGTCATGCACGACCTGTCGCCGGTGGGCGACGATCCGGGCAACTTCCGCGATCAGGATGGACGAACCGTGTACCGGCAAAGTGGCCTGGGCGACCAGGGCCTGATCTTCCGCTTCCCCGACGAGAGCGTATACGTTTACTGGAACACGGACGCCCTCAAGCCCCAGGCGGACGAAGACAACTGGACCGCTCCGTTCACCACGGACAAGTATGACGCGACCACGCGCCTGCGCTGCCGGGCTGCCGGAAATTCCGAGTTCGGCAGTTGCCCTGCCGGCATCCTGCGCATGGAAGACGGCCAGGCCTCGATCGTCGTGCAGAACCAGCTGGGCGAGCAGTTCACCATCAATTTCATGAAGGACTACGTCAATGCCACCAACCGCGAAGTCGAGGCGCGCATGGAAGGGGATACCTGGATTCTCGACTTTGCCAACGGTGAAGTTTGGGAAGTGCCCCTGGCCGCGATCGAGGGCGGTTGATGCCTTGAACGGGCGCCTGTTCGCCTGTTTGTTCGTAGCGGCCGTTTGAGCAGCAGGTGCACGAGAAGCGGGATGGCCACAAACCCTATGATGAACGTACATTCGAATGCGGTCGGGCTCGTGGCCGGGTCTTCGAAGAAGACCTGCAACAGCAGAATCACGGGGAAGCTGCCCCACATCCAGAACACCAACCCCAGGACCACGGCGACGACATAGCGCCCAATGGCCGGCTTGCCCTTGTCGGACCAATCGAGGCAATTGCGAATCAAAGCTGCTTCCGGGCTGCTCGCAACGGTGGCTCAAATGTGTTGGGGACTGGCCCCGGAATTTAAGGGCTGGATGCGAGCAGCGAAACTTCCGATTCCATGCTGATGCTGGCAACTGCTGGTGAAGAGCTCAGGGACGCCGTGGTTGTCGGACGGGCTGTCGCCAGGCGGCGCAGCGGCTCGGCCAGGCGCTCCAGCCACAGGGAACCCCGCGGGCTGTTGGCCAGCGCTACCATCACGTACGCGTCATCTCCGTCCCGCACCAGCGCGCTGTCGGCGTGGTAGGTCTTCCAGGTGCCGGACTTGCGGTAAATTTTCAGGCCTTTGTGGCTCGAGAGCGCCTTGACGAACTTGTGGCGGATGCCCGGCTTGGAGAGCGCTTCCAGCATCATCTGGTCCTGTTCCGGGCTGACCAGCTCGTCACGCTGCAGCGCACAATAGAAGCGTGAGACCTCGAATACGGTGGCGCCGTGCGAAATATTGTGCAGGGGATCGCGGTGGTATGCGGGTGTCGGGCCGTATTCCTTGCCGACCCAGAGGCCGCCGCCCCGCCGTGGATCGTAAAAGGCGTACTGCGGGCGCTGCAGTATCTCGAGCAGCTGGTCGTGGCCAACCTGTCGCAGCACCCGGGTCGCGCAATCGTTGCACGAATACCGGATCATGTCCTGGATGTCTTTTTCCAGCGCCGCGTCGGGCAGCAGTTCGCCCTCATCGATGGCCACCGCTGCACCCAGCAGGATGGCGATTTTGGGCAGGCTGGCGGCATAGAGCATCTCGTTGCCGTTGATTTGCGCCAGGCGCGGGTGGTCGGGGTCGGACAGGATAAGCAGGGCGACGGCCAGGTCGCCGCGCTCGGCTGCCGGGCCAAGCCCCTGTTCCTGGGCCACCGTCAGCAGTTTTTCCTGCAGCACCGGATCCTGCGCCCCGGCCAGGTCGCAGACGCGCTGAGCCGCGAACGAACACGGGGCCAGGCACAGGAGCGCGGGCAAAACGACGCCCCGGAGCAGGCGCTTTCCAGGCAGCGCTTGCTCCCGGCGGTGTGTACTGGCAGGTAACAGGCCCATCATTCGCCGGATTTTAGCACGTTATGCAGAATCGACCACCTCGGCTCCTTGTTCTGGGCGCCCTGCCCGGTGATCCAGTAACGATGAGCGTTGTCCACGAGGCCGGCGTTGTCGGCATAAACCACCCATTCATTGACCACGCGGGTCAGATCATCCGAACCCAGGGCGAGGCCATACGCCGAATGCACCTTGACCGGGTCCGGCTGGGGGACCACCACCGTGTATTCCGGGTGCAGCAGGGTCCAGGCCGAGGCGTGCTCGGCCGGCATCAGGAACGCGTCCAGCTCGGGGTGCTTGCCCTCGAAATAGGCGCTCCAGAACTCGACGGTGACGAATTCGGCGTCAGTGCCGCCAAAGTAGTGTCGGAGACTGTAGGCGATTTGCGTCGTGTCCAGAGGGACGCCGATCTTCAGACCGCGTTGCTTGCGGATCTTATCCAGCGTGTCGAAGTCGTGGCGACGCTCGTCTCGGGTGGCCAGGCCGATCGTTGCCGTGAAGTACGCATCGCTGAGCTGCAGCGACGAGAACCAGTACGGTCGGTACCAGACCCCGGGCATGACGTCGATCACGCCCTCGGCCAACAGCCGCGGCAGCTCGGGCCAGGCGATGGGCACGAATTCCGCTCGCAGATTCAGCGCGCCTGCCAGTTGCTCGGCCAGCGCCACGTCGAACCCCACCAGTTCGCCATCGGCGTTGAAAAAGCTCATCGGCAGGTTGTTCGGGTCGTAGCCGATCCGCAGCGAACCGCGAGCCTGTGCCCGCGCCAGCGAGCCGGGCTGCGGGGCGGCATCGGCAGGTGGCGGGTCCCGATGCACCACGGTCTCGGCGGTGCGCGTACTTTGGTGCATGTGCCGGAGGGCCTCGTCCAGGTGGTAATCGCTGTCGATGGTGAAGGCGAAGAATACGCGCAGCACGATCACCGAAACGACCAGGCTAGCCGCGATGCCGGCCGCGGCGCGCAGCAGCCGGGCGCGCTGGAACACCAGGAAGCCGCTCAGGGCGCCGGCGCCGAGCAGGGCAAAAACCAGCAGGTTCATGGCCGTCAGCAGCGAATCGAACTTGCCGGTGATGATGGTGGTAGGGATGTACAGCTGGAACAGGTCATGCGGCAGGCCGAAGAGGTCGAGCAGGAACGGCAGCGCCACCTGGGCCTTGGCGAAATAGCTCGGAATGCCCGCCGCCATCAGCGATCCATAGTCTCCGCCGGTCAGTGGGGCCCCGGCCAGCCACCCGGCAAAAGGCACGAACAGCAGCGTCAACAACTTCCCGGCGTTGGGGAAGTTGAACATGACCGGGATCAGGACCTCGGCGGCCGAGTCGCTGTTCTCGTCCAGCAGGCCGTGATCTTCGAGTAGCTTCTTCGAGCGCTCGATCAGGATAGGCAGCACGATGAAGGCGCTGTTGGCGACGAAGGCCGTCAGTAGCGCATCGCGGGCGATGAAGGCGACCTCCCGGTAGCGGAATGGCGTCACCGCGGTCACCAGGAACGGCAGGATCACGAAGGACAGCAGCAGGGCAGCGACGGCAAAGACAATGAAGTAGACCTCCAGCCGCGACAGCGTCTCGGGGTCCATCGTGCCCGCCGTCACCGCGCCGATGGCGAACACACCGTAGGGCGTGAGATTGATGACGAAACCCGTGATGCGCACGATGGCCTTGTTCCAGGTGCGCAGCGGACCCAGCAGGCTTTCCCTGTCGGCCAGGCCGATCAGGCCGATGCCGATCAGGCAGCTGAACAGCACCACGGCGGGTACCACGTTCTGCGACAGGGAAGCGAAAGGGTTGGAAGTGAAGTAAATCTCGGTCAGTGAGAACGACTGGGGGGGCTCGATCAGTGAATTGCTGAAGAACGAGGCGCTGTCGTAGACCGGGAAGGTCATCGGCATCAACACCAGCACCAGGGCCGTGAACGCCCAGATGATCAGCAGCAACACGCCGCCACGCAACGCGAGCCGCTTCGCCTCGTCTGCGTCCAGTTGCCCGAAGGCCACCACCAGCGATGTGATCAGGTACGGCAGTACCGTCATCTGCATCAGGCGGATGTAGGCGTCGGCCATGGGCTGCAGAATGGCGGCCGGCTCGCCGAAAAACAGCCCGGTGAAAATGCCGGCCCCCAGGCCGATCAGGATGCGGGCAGACAGGCTCAGGGCGGCCCAGCCGCTGTACAGGCGCTTGATCATGGCGCCAAGGATAACTTAAGTCTCGGGTATAGGACGACGGGTTGTAGGACCGAATTCATTCGGGATCTGCTTGCGCTTTGACCAGGAGGCGCCGGGTACCCCGGGAAGAAACATCAAATCCCGAATGAATTCGGTTCTGCCTTTCCCGAATGAATTCGGTCCTGGGTTTCCCGAATGAATTCGGTCCTACTTGCATCACGAAGGCATTGTCCGCAACATGGCTCACCGGTTTCACAGGATAGCTGATCGATGACCACCGGATGGACTCGTTACCCGCGAATCATGTCAGGCGCGCTGGCGGCGTCGCTGTTGCTGCACGGCTGTGCAGGCGGACTGCAACCGGTCGAGACCCCCGTGGAGACGACCCCGCCGCCCGCGGAAGCCACGAAGTGGCAAGAACTCGAGGCGCTGCGCGCGGACGACTGGTTCCATGTACTGAACGTCGGCAGCGAAGCTTTCGACTGGCGGCTCCGGGCTATCGACAGCGCGGTCGACAGCATCGACCTGCAAACCTTCATATGGGAACTCGACGCGGTAGGGCACCAGGTACGCGAGCATCTTCTGGCCGCCGCGGAACGCGGGGTATTCGTGCGGGTCCTGGTGGATGACTCCTTTATCCTGGACGCCGATCAGCAACTGCTGGACATCGACCGGCACGAGAACATCGAGCTGAAAGTTTGGAATCCCTACAAGCGCCGCTCCAGCGAGGCGGCCTTGCGCCAGGTGCTGAACGCCGGTGAATTCGAGCGGCTCGACCACCGCATGCACAACAAGGTCATGGTAGTCGACAACCGGGTCGCCATCGTCGGCGGGCGCAACATCGCCACGCACTACTTCGGTTACCACGAGAAGGACAATTTTCGCGACATGGAGCTGGTGGCCGGTGGTCCCGTGGTGAATGAGCTTGCCGCTGGCTTTGATGCCTATTGGAACGATCGCTGGTCGTTCCCGGTGGAGGCCATCATGGCCCAGCGCGCTGGGCCCGGCCGACCCGAGCCCGGCATACCGGAGGACACGGTTGGTGCGGACGGGCATGTCGAGCAGACTTCGGCGCAGCGCATGGAGGACTGGAAACGGCTGGTAACGGTCGCACACCCCGGCCGGGCGGAGCTGCTGCTCGACCGCCCGCCCGAAGGCAATCCGTCAGAGTCGGACGAAGCGCCGGTGCAGGTCGGTGAGCGGCTGGTTCGCGCGATCGACGCAGCGACCTCCGAGGTCTGGCTGGTGTCCGCCTACCTGATACCGACCCCGGAACTGGAGGCGGCCATCGATCGCGCCGAACGGCGCGGCGTGCAGGTGCGCATCCTCACCAACTCCATCAACTCGAACAACCACCTGACCGCCCACAGCGCCTACCGCAAGCATATCGATACCCTGGTGGGCATGGGTGTGGACGTGCACGAAGTGCGGGCGCAAGCCAAGGACCGGGGACTCTACATCCAGTCGCCGGTGGAGGAAAAATCATTGTGTCTGCACGCCAAGATGCTGGTGTTCGACGATGACCGGGTATTCGTCGGCAGCGCCAACCTGGACCCCCGTTCCCTCAAGCTCAACACCGAAATGGGCCTGCTGATCGAGAGCCCCTCGCTGAACGCGGAACTGCGTCGCGCCCTGGAGCCTGATTTTTCACCGCGCAACGCCTGGCATCTGCAGCTGGAAGATGATGGCCGCATGACCTGGGTGTCGGACGACGAAGTGCTGCAACATCAACCCACCCATTCGTTCATGCGCCGCATCGAGGACTGGTTCCTGACGCTCCTGCCGATCGAGGACGAAATGTAGGACCGAATTCATTCGGGAAAACCGGTGTTTCTTTCCGGGAAGGGACCGGCTACCCCCCGCAAAGCGTGGGTTGGTCGGCCGATGCTATCAGAGCGGCCTGCAGAGTCTAGGGGAACGCGATGTGGCTGCCGGCGTCCTGCAATCGTGCCTGCCGCAACACGTATTCCGCGGCGAACAGGTCCTGGGCGACAATCCCGAGGGACTTGTACAGGGTGATCTGCTGACTGTCGCGGCGACCGGGCGCGGTCCCGGCCAGCACCTCGCCGATTTCGCCGACGATGTCATCGGCGGTCATCCGGCCTTCCTTTATGGGTATCAGCAGGTCGCCGGCTTCGCTCAGCGCCCCCCGCCGTGCATCCACGTAGACCGTCGCACGGGTTACGGCCTCAGTGTCGGCCTCGCGATGGTGCGCCTCGTGGGAGCCGACCAGGTTGAAGTGCGTGCCGGGCTGGAGCCATCTGCCTTGCAGCACCGGCTCCGGCGCGTTGGTGACCACGCTGACGATATCGCAGGCTGCCGCCTCCGCGGCGTTTTCGGCCGCCGCGACCTTGAGCCCGGTCCGCTCCGTTTGTTCTGCTGCGAACTGTCGTGCCTTGCGCAGTTCCCTGGCCCATACGAGTACCTGTTCGATTCCGCGTATGCAGCTGATCGCCTCGAGGTGACTGGCTGCCTGCACGCCGGCGCCGAGGATGCCATGCGTCGCCGCGTCCGGGCGGGCGAGCTCCCGGGTCGCCAGCGCCGAGGCGGCCGCGGTTCGGATACGGGTGATCTCGGCCCCATCGATCAGGGCCACCGGGCTTCCCGTGCCGCCGTCGAACAGCGTAACGAAACCCTGCACGGCGGGCCGCCCCTGCGCCGGGTTGCCGGGATGCAGGCTGACGATTTTCGCGCCATAGACCGGGGGCTCGGCCAGCGAGCCCGGCATCGCGATGAAATAGCTGACGCCGTCGGCCAGCGGCGCGATGATGCGCTCGGGTGTGGTAACGGCACCGGTCGAGGCCGCGCGCATGGCACGGTCCATGACGTCGATACACTCGGCCATCGGCAGCAACCGGCGGGTTTGCTCGGCGTTGACAATCAGCATGGACAGCCTCCGGTGGGCTAAACTACATCGTTGCTGAGTCTAACGGAAAGACGCCCGTTCATGGAGTCAACACCCAGCGCACGCCTGGCGGTCGATATTGGCGGCACCTTCACCGACGTGGTGCTGGAGCGGCCGGGCGGCGCGCGCGTCACCACCAAGCTGCTGACCACCTATGACCATCCCGGCCGGGCGGTGCTGGACGGCATCGGGCAGGTGCTGGGCAAGGCCGATCTGCGACCCGCCGACGTCGGCCTGATCATCCACGGCACCACCCTGGCGACCAATGCACTGATCCAGCGCAGCGGCGCCTGCACGGCCCTGCTGACCACCGCCGGTCACCGCGACGCGCTGGAGATGGCGCACGAGGACCGTTTCGAGCAATACGATGTGATGATCGATCGGCCGCGGCCGCTGGTGCCGCGTTACCTGCGCCTGCCGGTGCGTGAGCGGCTGGACCGCGACGGCCGGGTGCTGATCCCGCTGGACGAGTCCGCCGTCGAGGCGGCGCTGCCTCTGCTTGACGAGCACGGCGTCGAAAGCGTGGCGATCGGCTACTTGCACGCCTTCGTCAACCCGGCGCACGAGCAGCGCACGGCCGAGATTCTACAGGCCGCCCGGCCGGACCTGTCGATCACGCTGGCGTCCGAAGTGTGCCCGGAAATCCGCGAGTTTGAACGCCTTTCCACGGCCTGCGCCAACGCCTATGTGCGGCCTTTGATGGCGCGCTACCTGGAGCGGATGGAGGGCGAGTTACGCCAACTCGGTTTTGCCTGCCCCTTCCTGCTGATGACCTCCGGTGGCGGCCTGACTACCATGGAGACCGCGGCTCGCTTCCCGATCCGGCTGGTGGAGTCGGGTCCGGCGGGCGGCGCCGTGCTGGCACGCGAAGTGGCCCGGCAAGCCGGCATGCGGCGCGTGCTGTCCTTCGACATGGGCGGCACCACGGCAAAGCTGTGTTTGATCGATGACTATGAGCCGCTGACCTCGCGCAGCTTCGAGGTCGACCGCGTGTACCGCTTCAAGAAAGGCAGCGGGCTGCCGGTGCGCATACCGGTGATCGAAATGGTGGAGATCGGCGCCGGCGGTGGCTCGATCGCGCAGGTCGACAAACTGCGGCGGATCCAGGTGGGACCGGAGAGCGCCGGCTCGGAGCCGGGCCCGGCCTGCTATGGACGTGGCGGAGAACAACCCGCTGTGACCGACGCCGATGTGCGACTCGGGCGGGTCTGGCCCGGCACCTTCGCCGGCGGCGCGTTCCAGCTGGATGCCGAAGCGGCGGAGGCGGCGCTGCAACGCGGCGTGGCCGATCCGCTGGGCCTGGACCTCGATATGGCCGCCTACGGCGTCAGTGAAGTGGTCGACGAGAACATGGCGGCGGCGGCGCGCGCCCATGCGGCCGAGTTCGGCCTGGACCTCGGCAGTCGCGACATGGTCGCCTTCGGCGGTGCCGCCCCGCTGCACGCGGCGCGTCTGGGTGAGAAGCTCGGCGTCAGGCGCATCGTCATTCCAGCTGCGGCCGGTGTCGGTTCGGCGGTCGGTTTTCTGCTGGCCCCGGTCGCTTACGAGGTGGTGCGCAGCAGGCGCCAGGCGCTGGCTGCGCTGGAGCCCGATGTGGTCAATGCCTTGATGACCGACATGCACGAAGAGGCGCTGGCCGTCGTGCGGCAGGGCGTGGGGCCATCGGTGGCCGTGGAGGATCTGCTGGAAACACGGCATGCCTACATGCGCTACGTCGGCCAGGGGCACGAAATCTCGGTGCCGCTGCCGGTGGAGGATTACGCCGGGGCGCATGGGGAGGTGTTCCGTGAGCTGTTTGAAACCGCCTATCGGCAACTTTACGGGCGGATTATCGAAGGCGTACCGATCGAAGCACTGAGTTGGACCCTGACCATTGCCAAAAAGGGGTCAGAGCCCTTTTTGCCACCCAATAAGGCAGCAAACCCGGAGAAGAACCAGGTAAAAAGGGCTCTGACCCCTTTTTCTCCCATCGGCCGCCAGGCCCTGTTCGACCCGGCAAGCGGCCTGCCGGTCGAGGCATCGGTTTATCTGCGTGGCAACCTGTCGCAGGGCGCTGTAATTGCCGGGCCCGCCTTGATCACCGAGGAGCAAACGACGACCGTGGTGCCGGCGGCCTGGAGTGCGCTGATCGATGCATTTGGCGGTATCGTGCTGACCCGAAAGGAGATGGCGGATGACTGATCGGACAGCCCTTGATGTCGTCCAGGCCCAGATCATCTGGGATCGCCTGCTGGCCGTGGTCGAGGAACAGGCGCAGACGCTGGTGCGGACGGCTTTTTCCACCACGGTGCGCGAGGCGGGTGACCTGTCGGCCGGCGTGTTCGACCGGCGCGGGCGGATGCTGGCCCAGGCGGTAACCGGCACGCCCGGCCACGTCAACGCGATGGCTGCGAGCGTCGGTTTCTTCCTGCAGCGCCATCCGGTCGACAGCCTGCAGCCGGGCGACGTGCTGTTGACCAACGACCCGTGGTTCGGCACCGGGCACCTCAACGACTTCACGGTTGTCACGCCGGTGTTCCGCAACCAAAAGTGCGTTGCACTGTTCGCCGCCACCTCCCACATCGCCGACGTCGGCGGCCTCGGCTTCGGCCCGGACGGGCGGCAGGTCTTCGAAGAAGGTCTGAACATCCCGATCGGCTTCCTGTTCCGCGCAGGTGAACTGAATACCGTGCTGCTCGACATCCTGCGCGCCAATGTGCGCGACCCGCTCGCAGCCGAAGGCGACCTGTATTCGCTGACCGCCTGCAACGAGGCCGGGGCGCAGCGCTTGCTGGCCACGATGGAAGAGTTCGCGATGGACGATCTCGATGCCGCGGCTGAGCGGATCATCGGGCAATCCCGCGCAGCCATGCTGGAGGAAATCCGGCAGCTGCCCCACGGCAACTGGTGCAACGCGATGCGCATCGACGGCTACGACGAGCCGGTCGACCTGGTTTGCACGGTGACCATCGGTGAGGACGGCATCGATGTCGATTTCGAGGGCACCTCGGCGGCATGTGCGCACGGCATCAACGTGCCGTTGACCTACACCCAGGCCTATGCCTCTTTCGGAGTACGTTGCGTTATTGGCAACGACGTGCCCAACAATGCCGGTTCGCTGGGCGTTGTGCGGGTGACGGCGCCGGACGGATGCATCCTGAATGCGCCGCGCCCGGCCGCCGTTTCGGCTCGCCACGCGGTCGGCCAAATGCTGCCCGACGTGGTGCTGGGCTGCCTGGCCGAGCCGCTGGGCGGCAACGTACCCGCCGAGGGCGCCTCCTGCCTGTTTGGCCCGGTGTTCCTGGGCGGTCGCGGCATGATCCCCGGCGCCAAAGGCGAACCCTTCGTGATCAACGCTTTCTATGCAGGCGGTAGCGGCGCCCGTCCGGGCAAGGACGGCCTCGACTGCACGGCCTTCCCGTCCGGTGTGCGCAGTACGCCGGTGGAGATCAGCGAGAATGCTGCGCCACTGGTCATCTGGCGCAAGGAGTACCGCCCCGGATCGGGTGGCGCCGGCGAATACCGCGGCGGCGTCGGGCAGATCATGGAGTTCGGCCATGTCGACGGCGAGGCTTTTGCGGTCTCCAAGATGTTCGACCGCGTGCGGCACCCCCCGCGCGGGCGCCGTGGCGGTGACCCGGGCGCTGCCGCGGCCGTTTACCTGGTGGACGATCACGGAGCGCGTGGCGCCGATCTCAGGGGAATGGGCCGCGAAATCATCCCGGCCGGCCAGCGCATGCTG
>Ga0316188_10000974_pt1 | contig 13341 bp, 10 predicted proteins | sample Phiworburrow1_MG_FD_204933 | JGI IMG/M metagenome (GOLD analysis project Ga0316188, IMG submission 204933) | Coastal sediment microbial communities from Maine, United States - Phippsburg worm burrow 1 | ecosystem: Environmental > Aquatic > Marine > Coastal > Sediment | place: USA: Maine...
AGGTGGTTTGCAGGGAATTGAAGGAATGAACAGTTTATTAAAAAAGAAAAAATTACCTCTAATAGTATAAGTATGAAATTGAAATATGTTTTAATTAGTGTTTTAGCAATTGGTTTATTGGCAAGTTGTAAGGCAAAAAAGAAATCTGTACATGTTTACAAAAAACCTACTGTTAAAGTTGTGGAAACTCCTGAAGCTAAACCTGACAAAGAAGAGGATCAAGAAGAGGTGAAAACGGTGATTACAAATTCAACGGAAGAATATATATTACAATATAAAAATATTTCTATGCAGGAAATGCATGTTTATAAAATTCCTGCGAGTATTACTTTAGCGCAAGGAATTTTAGAATCGGGAAGTGGTAAAGGAGCTTTAACCTTAAAATCAAACAATCACTTTGGAATAAAATGTCATGTTGGTTGGGAAGGTGAATATACACATCATGACGATGATGAAAAAGGGGAGTGTTTCAGAGTTTATAAAGATCCAAGAACTTCTTTTGAAGATCATTCAAAATTTTTAACTTCTAGAAGTCGTTATGCAGATTTATTTGAACTTGATCCAGACGATTATGTTGGTTGGGCAGAAGGTTTAAGTAAAGCTGGATATGCTACAGATAGGCGTTATCCTGCAAAATTAATTGGCTTAATTGAAAGGTTTGAATTGTATAAATATGATAAAGAGGTTTTGGGTAAATCGTATAAAAAAGTTGAATATGCAAATTCTAAGCCAAATCATATGGTAGCTAAAGGAGATACCCTTTATTCTATTTCCAGAAAATATGGTTTATCTGTTGATGAAATAAAAAAAATAAACGGTCTTCGTTCTAATGATATCAGCATTGGTCAAACCTTATTTTTAAAATAAAGAAAACGCTGCAAAAGGGCAGCGTTTTTCAACAAACAAACAAACAAACAAACAAACAAACAAACAAACACAACTTAATAAATTAATTTTCCTGTTGTTTTGGACGATTTTGTTGACTGTCATTTTTCATGTAATTTTCCCTATTTTTTTGAGGTTTCCCTTTAGCGTATTTTCCTTGCATGCAGTTATTATTTCTAGATGCCGACCATTTTTCATATTGGTCTTTTGTCATAATATTTTTCATAGCAGCCTTATGTTGCATTTGTTTATCTAATAGCTGGCTTTGCATTTCAAATTTTTCTGTGCTGATAATTGCTACACCGTCTAACTTTTTTTGTTTCATTGCAGCCATTGTTGTCTGACAATCAATTGCATTTCGCAACATTAAGTTGTAAATTTCTTTTTGTTGACTTGTATTTAAATCAAAATTTAAGCCATTTTTTTAGCTTTCAAAGTAGTTTGTTGTTCAGGTGTAAAATCGTTTCCCTTATTAAAATTTCTTTGATTTTGTTGAGCATTTATCGAAAATGACAACAATATTATCACTAAACTAAATCCTATTAATTTTTTCATCATTTATATTTTTAAATTGTTTTATACCTCTTTGATATCTAATTTTAAGAAAGGTTTAAATGCTTAACACTCGTTAACATTCATTAATAAATTGAAGATTTTCATTCCTTAATATAGAATTGTTATAAATAGTGTATTTTTGCAAAATATGATGAATAAACTTTCAGATTGGCTACCTACTACAAACAAAGAGGTAAAACTAAGAGGATGGGAAGAGTTAGATGTAATTCTTTTTAGCGGAGATGCCTATGTCGATCATCCTGCATTTGGACATGCAGTAGTTGGACGAATTTTGGAAAGTTATGGATTAAGAGTTGCCATTGTTCCACAACCAAGTGTAAACGATAACTTACAAGATTTTACAAAATTAGGAATACCTAAAATGTTTTTTGCTGTAACTGGGGGTTGTATGGATCCTATGGTTAGCAATTATACCGCCAGTAAGCGTAAACGTGATAATGATGCTTATACGCCAAATGGCGACAAAGGTTTTAGACCAGATTATGCAACCACCGTTTACACCAATATTTTAAAAGAAAAATTTCCTGAGGTTCCAGTTTTAATAGGTGGAATTGAAGCTTCATTGAGGAGGGTTACCCATTACGATTATTGGAGTGATACCTTAAAACCAACTATTTTAAAAGATTCAAAGGCTGATTTATTGGTTTATGGAATGGGAGAACAACCTTTGCGCGAAATTGTTAGTTTGTTGCAAAAAGGAGTACCATTTTCTAATTTAACTACGGTAAAGCAAACAGGATTTTTATTAAAGAAAAGTGATGAAATTCCTAAAAATAAAAATTGGAAAGATGTAAATATCAATTCTCACGAAGTTTGTTTGAAAGATAAAAAATTGTACGCTTCCAATTTTAAAGTCATTGAACAGGAATCAAATAAATTATTTGCAGACAGGATTTTACAAGAAGTTGGAGATTCAACTTTGGTGATAAATCCACCATATGAAACGATGACTGAAGCCGAAATAGATGCTTCATTCGATTTGCCCTTTACACGTTTACCACATCCAAAATACAACAAACGTGGACCAATTCCTGCGTTTGAAATGATAAAATTTTCTATAAATATTCATCGTGGTTGTTTTGGAGGTTGTAGTTTTTGTACCATTTCAGCACATCAAGGAAAATTTATTGCAAGTAGAAGTCAGGAGTCTATTTTAAAAGAAGTGGATAAAGTGGCTAACATGGAAGATTTTAAAGGCTACTTATCTGATATTGGTGGACCATCGGCAAATATGTACAAAATGAAAGGTAAAGTACAGGAGATTTGTGATAAATGTGTTTCTCCATCGTGTATTTCACCTGTAATTTGTCATAATTTGGATACTTCACACAAACCACTAACTGAACTATATAAGGCTGTTGACAGACATCCAAAAGTAAAAAAATCGTTTATTGGAAGTGGTATTCGTCATGATATGTTAGTGCCTGAATTCAATGTAAAAGCCGACCCAAAAGAACTTGATGCGTATACTGAAGAAGTGATGACAAATCACGTTTCTGGACGATTAAAAGTTGCACCAGAACATACTTCCGACAATGTTTTGAAGTTGATGCGAAAACCTTCTTTTAAATATTTTCATATGTTTAAGGAACGTTTTGACAAAGTTAATATCCGTAAAAAGTTAAATCTACAGTTAATTCCTTATTTTATATCCAATCATCCAGCCTGTGAGGTTGAAGATATGGCAAACTTAGCTGCTGAAACAAAAGATATGGGTTTTCAACTAGAGCAGGTTCAGGGGTTTACTCCAACACCAATGACAGTGGCTACCGTTATTTATTACAGCGGTTATCATCCTTATACTTTGAAACCAACAAGAACTCCTAAAACAAAACAGGAAAAAGAGGATCAACACCGTTTTTTCTTTTGGTATAAAAAGGAAAATCAGCAGTGGATTAGAAATACCTTAAACAAAGTTGGCAGAAGTGATTTATTGCAAAAACTACTTCCTGAAAACAATGCTTGGCGAAAAAATAGAGGTGATAAAGCAAAAGACACGTTTAACGAAACTATTCCTTCTAATTCAAGAAAGAAAAAAAAATTCAATAAAAAGAAAAAGGGATAATAATTTATTGTAAGTAATTAAAATCTTAAATTTGTCAATTACAAAAAACATTAAATTAAGATGAAAAAAATTTGCTTATTTTTTATACTTATATCAACTCCAATACTTGCACAAGAACGGGTAAAAGTTGATTTAAGCAATCCGAATACAACCGTTTTAACACATTGGTATTTTTTACAAGAAAGCTCGTATGAGCCAGAATATGCTGCTAAAACAATTTATGGTATTGAAGGTGAAGAAGCTATTGAAATTGCTAAAAAACTAAAACAAATTATAGTTGGAAAAGGATTAAAGATTGACTTTAATAAAATTCCTGCGGATTCTATGTATTTGGATTCTTCTCAAGTTTTAAACAAAAATAGATTTGTAGTTTTTCCAGTAGAATTGCCTAATGTTTATTTGGAAAAAATAGGAGGAAATTGGTATTATTCTCCTGAAACTACTAGTAAAATAAATGAAATTTGGTCAGATGTATTTCCTTGGTATACAGAACAGTTACTTCAAATAATACCAGAATTTGGTCATAATAGTTTTCTGGGAATAGAGTTATGGCAATATGCTGGTTTAATGTTTTTAATTATTTGCTGCGCCATTTTATTCTATGTTTTACGTAGGTTGGTGTATTTTATTTTACGAAAAATACAATACTGGGTAGTACATTATAAAAATCAAGATGTAAATGTTGCCCTAAAAAAATTAACAAGGCCTATTGTTTTTCTGCTATTAATGGAATTTGTTAAAGGAGTTGTTCCATCGTTGTTTTTACCACTAGAGGTTAACAATTTGTTGTTTTTAGGTTTAAACATTATGGTTACGGTATTTTGGATTTATGTTTTCTTAAAATTAGTAAAGGTAGTTATGAGTATTTATGCTATTTATGCTGAGTCTACAGAAAGTAAATTAGACGATCAGTTAATACCGGTTTTAAATAATTTCTTAGCAGGTTTAGTAATATTTTTAGGGTTTTTAAAATTATTGACCATTCTAGGTGTAGATCCGGTCACAGTAGTTGCTGGTGCTTCTATTGGAGGTTTGGCTGTTGCTTTGGCTTCGCAAGACACTGTAAAAAACCTGATTGGAACAGTTATGATTTTTCTTGATAAACCTTTCCATATTGGAGATTGGATTGAAGCTGGTGTTGTTTCTGGTACGGTTGAAAAAGTTGGATTTAGGTCAACAAGAGTGAGAGCTGCAGATACATCAATTTATCAAATTCCTAATAGTGCATTAGCTGAAATGGTTGTAAATAATAAAGGTTTAAGAGCCTTTAGAAGATATCAAACAAATTTAGGTGTGCGTTATGATACGCCACCTGATTTAATTGAAGCATTTGTAATAGGAATACGTAAAGTAATTGAATTGGATCCTGGAACACGGGATGATGCTTTTAATGTTGAGTTTAGTGGATTTGGAGACTCTTCTTTATTAATTTTACTAAATGTTTACTTTGTTAATTTAGATTGGAATTCAGAGCAGTCTTCAAAACATAAATTACATATGGCAATCTTAAAATTAGCTACTGATATGGGGGTTGAATTTGCATTCCCATCAACTACTGTTATGATTGAACAATTTCCTGAAAAGAAAAAAGATGCAGTAAAATATTCCGTTGATAATAAAAGAATTCAACAAATTATAGATGAAATAAATAAACCAGTATAATAATGAAAAAAATAGTAATAGTAATGTTGTTATTAACAGTTTTTAGCTCTTGTAAAAAAGATAAAGACGCACGCAAACCATTAAAACAGGAAACTGTTGAAGAATATGAAAGCGATATGAAAAAGAATTTGAATAAATATGTAACATTCAAACTAACAGCTGATGTTAGTGTTTTAACTGAAAATGAAATAAAAATGCTTCCAATCTTAATTAAAGCAGCCAATAAAATGAATGATTTGTTCTGGTATGAAGCTTATGGAAATAAAAAGCAATTGCTAGATAGCATTACTGATGAAGAAACAAAGCAGTTTGTTGAAATAAATTATGGCCCTTGGGATAGGTTAAATAACAATTCATCTTTTGTTGAGGGAATAGGAGAGAAGCCAAAAGGTTCAAATTATTATCCTGCAGATATGTCCAAAGCAGAATTTGAAAAATTCGAAGACACAAGTAAGTCAAGTTTGTACACTTTTGTGAGAAGAAATAATGATGGAAGTTTAAAAACAATTCCATATCATATTCAATTTGCTTCAAAAGTAAAAGAAGTTTCAAACTTATTGTTGGAAGCTTCAAAATTAGCAGATGATGAAGGTTTGAAAAAATATTTAGAATTGCGTGCTGCTGCTTTTTTAAATGATGATTATCAAGCTAGCGATTTTGCGTGGATGGATATGAAAACCAACACTTTAGATATCGTTATTGGTCCAATTGAAACTTATGAAGATCAATTGTTTGGGAATAAAGCTTCTCATGAAGGTTATGTATTAATTAAAGATCAGGTTTGGAGCGCAAAATTAGAGCGTTTTGCTAGCTTTTTACCAGAATTACAACAAGGATTACCAGTTAATGAAGCCTATAAAAAAGAAGTTCCTGGAACAGATTCTGATTTAAATGCTTACGATGTTGTCTTTTATGCTGGTGATTGTAATGCGGGAAGTAAAACCATTGCCATTAATTTGCCAAATGATGAAGAAGTTCAATTGCAAAAAGGAACACGTAGATTGCAGTTAAAAAATGCGATGCAGGCAAAATTTGATAAGATTATGTTGCCTATATCTGAAGTTTTAATCGATAGTACCCAACGTAAATATGTAACATTCGATGCGTTTTTTGCCAATACTATGTTTCATGAAGTTGCACATGGTTTGGGAATAAAAAACACCATTAACAATAAAGGAACAGTTAGAAACTCATTAAAGGAATTGGCGTCAGCTTTAGAAGAAGGTAAAGCTGATATTTTAGGATTGTATATGGTGCAACAATTACATAAAAAAGGTGAAATTGATGGTGATATGAAAGATTATATGACCACTTTTATGGCTGGTATTTTTCGTTCTGTTCGTTTTGGAGCTTCAAGTGCACACGGAAAAGCCAATATGATTCGTTTTAATTTCTTCAAAGAAAAAGGAGCTTTTACTAAAAATGAGAATGGAACTTACAAAGTGAATTATGATAAAATGGAAGAAGCCATGAAAGATTTATCGAGCATGATTTTAACTTTACAAGGAACCGGAGATTATAATGGTGTTGCTAAATTGGTGGAAGAAAAAGGTGTTATTTCAGCCGATTTACAATCGGATTTAGATAAATTAATGGAAGCAAATATTCCAGTGGATGTGATTTTTGAACAAGGAATAGAGGTTTTAGGTTTGTAATTACCTAAGAATTATTCAATCAAAAAAGCGGAATCAAATTAATTGATTCCGCTTTTTTTAGTTGGTATATTTCAGATTGATAAATAATATGGTTATTTTTCAAATCGAATAAAGGATAAATACTAAAACAAGTTATTATTTTTTTATGATATTTAATTTTAATATTGAAACTGATTTTGTTATTGTTGAATAACACAAATTATTGTATTTTTAACTCATTGAATAGAACTATGTTTAAACAATTTTTAATTCTGCTTATTTGTACGCAAATTATTGTGTCTTGTTCTTTTTTTGAAGAGAAATCAAAGCAGGTACAAAAAGTTGATACTATTGTAGACTTTAATACAGTAGATGCATTTCCATTATTTCCTGACTGTAAGGATATTCCATCACGTGAAAAACAGCAAATTTGTTTTCAGGTAGAAATGGCAGAGCATATTTATGCTGCGTTAAAAGAGCATTCATTGAATGCCAAAGAGATTGTAAATGATACTGTATTGGTTAGCATAAAAGTTGATGTAAATGGAAAAATAAGCATTTCAAAAATTAAAATTTCAGAAAAAACACAAAGTTTACTTCCTCAATTTGACAGTATTTTAAGTTTAAGTATAAAAAAATTGCCAGCATTAAAGCCAGCAATTAAAAGAAATATGCCTGTTACAACTGAGTTTACACTTCCAATTATTTTAACGAATTAATTTTATTCATTCAACATTTTCCACAAAGTATCTTTCAATTCAGTTAAACCTTGTTGTGCAATGGATGAAATAAACAATGTTTGAATTCCTTCTGGAAGTTCTTTTTTAATTTCTTCTTTCAATTCATCATCCAACATATCAGATTTTGAAATTGTTAGCAACCTGCTTTTATCTAATAGCTCAGGGTTGTGTTGTTTTAATTCGTTTAAAAGAATTTCATATTCTTTTTTAATGTTAGACGAATCAGCAGGAATTAAAAATAACAATGTTGAATTACGTTCAATATGTCTTAAAAAGCGATGCCCTAATCCTTTTCCATCTGCAGCTCCTTCAATTATCCCAGGTATATCAGCAATTACAAATGTTTGATAATCTCTATATTCAACAATTCCTAAATTTGGTTTTAGAGTGGTAAAAGCATAATCAGCAATTTTAGGTTTAGCTGAAGTTAGAACCGATAATAAAGTAGATTTTCCAGCATTTGGAAAACCAACCAAACCAACATCGGCTAAAACTTTTAATTCTAATTGAAACCATCCATCCAGAGCGTCAACACCGGGTTGTGCATATCTAGGGGTTTGATTCGTTGAAGTTTTAAAATGCCAGTTTCCACGACCACCCATTCCACCTTCTAACAGTATTTGCTCTGTATTTTCAGTGGTTATTTCAAAAATAATTTCTTGTGTTTCACTATCTCTTATAATAGTTCCTAGTGGCACGTCAATATAAACATCTGTACCATCTTTACCAGTACTTCTTTGTTTGCTTCCATCACCTCCATGTTCCGCTCTAAAATGTTTTTTAAATTTTAATGGATATAAAGTCCACATATTTTTATTACCACGAACAATAACATGACCTCCACGACCACCATCACCTCCATCGGGACCACCTTTATCTATATACTTTTCTCTGTGTAAATGCATAGATCCACGACCTCCTTTACCTGAGTTTGCATAAATTTTAACGTAGTCAACAAAATTTCCTTCAGTCATTTTTATAGTTTTTCAAAAACGTCGCTCAAACGTTTTGTAATTTCTTTGATATCTCCAACACCATCAACACCGAAATATTTATTTTGAGATTGGTAATAATCTTTTAAAATTTCAGTTTTTGTGTAGTATTCGTTGAAACGATTTAATATTTTATGTTCATCCTGATCGTCAGATCTGCCACTGGTTTTCCCACGCTCTAACAATCTGGCAATCAAAAGGCTTGTTGGAACTTCAATGGTTATCATTCCATCAATAGTTTCACCGCTTTCTTCTAAAAACGCATCCAAAGCTACAGCTTGAGCTCTGGTTCGTGGAAATCCATCAAAAATAATCCCATAGGCGTGTGGAACTTTATTAACTGCAGTTTTCAACATTTTAATAGTTACATCATCAGGAACTAAATTTCCCTTGTCAATAAAAGACTTGGCTAATATTCCAAGTTTTGTTTCATTTTTTATGTGTTTTCTAAAAATATCTCCAGTTGAAATATGAACAAGATGGTATTTTTCTTTTAATATATCTGCTTGTGTTCCTTTACCAACACCTGGAGGGCCAAAAAGAAGTATATTTCTAACTTTTGGTTTTGGTGTAAGTTGGTATATATTTGCAAGATTTCGTCCTAGTCCATCATAGTCTAAGCCGTATCCAACAATAAATTCATCAGGTATGGATAAACCAATATAATCTATAGCTAATTCTTTTTTAAATACGTCTGGTTTAAAGAATAACGTTGCTACTTTAAGTTGTTTTAATTTTTTATCCTTAAAAATGTCATAAATTTCTTGAAGTGTATTTCCTGTGTCAATGATATCTTCTAATATAACGACAGTTCTTCCTTCCAGATTTTCACTTAACCCAATCAATTGTTTTATTTTCCCAGTAGAATTGGTTCCTTCATAAGAGGCTAATTTAACAAATGAAACCTCACAGTTAAATTTATATTTACGAACAAAATCGGCAACAAATACAAATGAGCCATTCAAGACTCCTATAAATATAGGTGTTTCGTTTCTACAATCTTTAGCAACTTGTTTTACCACTTGCGTAACTGCTTCGGAAATTTGATCTTTAGAAATATACTTTTTAAAATATTTGTCGTGTAATTTAATAATACCCATAGTGTTAGTTTGTTGCAAATTTAAGAATCAATCCCAAATATTGGATTATATTTTAATATTAATTGCTAAATTGAAATACAAAAACCGTTTTGAAGTTCCAAAACGGTTTTTGAAATATTATTTAAAACTGAATTTACTTTTTATTTTTATCTAGTTTTTTGACTGTATCATAAAGAATAGGTGATGCAATAAACCAAGATGAGTAAGTTCCAACTCCAATACCTACGATTAATGCAAACATAAATCCTTTAATAGAATCTCCACCGAATAAGAAAATAGCAATTAACACTAACAATGTTGTAAGGGAAGTGTTAATGGTTCTACCCATTGTGCTATTTAAACCAGTATTGATAATTTTTGCGAATGGCCAAGAACTATGTGTTTTTGAGAATTCACGGATTCTATCAAAAACAATTACGGTATCATTTATTGAATATCCTAATACTGTTAATATGGCGGCAATAAATGATTGTCCAATTTCCATATCAAAAGGTAATATTTTATAGAATAATGAGAAGATACCAAATACAACTAGTACATCGTGGAATAATGCTACAATTGCACCAAAACTGTATTGCCATTTTCTAAATCTGAATAAAATATATAAGAAAATAACAACCAATGAACCTAAAACTGCCCACCCTGCTGCTGTTTTAATATCATCAGCAATGGTTGGTTCAACTTTAATAGAACTCATAACACCTACTTTTTTATCACCATCGTATCCAGGTTTGAACTCTTCAATTGTCAATTCAGCTGGATTGTATTGTTTTAATCCATTAAATAGTAATTCTTGAACTTCGTCATCAATGTGGTTTCCTTCTTCTTCAATTTTATATTTAGTAGTTATTTTCAACTGACTTGCTTCACCATAAGTTTTAACTTCTGGAGCATCACCAAATACATCTTTTAAAGTAACTGAAACATCTGTAGCGCTTATCGCTTTATCAAACTTCACTACATATGATCTTCCTCCAACAAAATCTACACCGTAGTTTAGTCCATTTGTAAATAATGAAACGATTGCTATAATGATAAAAGTAGAAGAAATAACATAAGCTATTTTTCTCTTTTTAAGAAAATCTATATTGATTGAACTAAACCAATTTTTAGTAATTGAAGTATTAAATGTAAATACTTTTCCTTTAGCAGCATACCAGTCAATTAACAAACGAGTGATAAAGATTGCTGTAAATAATGAGGTAATAATACCTACAATAAAGGTGTAAGCAAATCCTTTTACAGGTCCTGTTCCAAACACATATAAAATTACACCAGTTAATAATGAAGTAACGTTTGCATCTAAAATAGCTGAAAAAGCACCATCATAACTAAATCCGTATTTTATGGATGCTTTAAGACCCTTACCATGGTTGAGTTCTTCTTTGATTCTTTCGTAAATAATTACGTTGGCATCAACTGCTATACCTATTGTTAAAATAATACCTGCAATACCTGGAAGTGTTAATACAGCTCCAAAGGCAGTTAAGACTCCAAAAATAAATAAAAGGTTTACCAATAAAGCAAAATCTGCAATTATACCGGCTTTACCATAGTAAAAAATCATCCAAACAAATACAATTAACAATGCTAAGAAGAATGAGTACATACTACTGTCAATGGCTTGTTGACCTAATGATGGACCAACAATTTCAGATTGAATAATATGTGCAGCTGCAGGTAATTTACCTGCTTTTAATACGTTTGCAATATCTTGTGCTTCAACAACAGTCATACTTCCGCCAGAGATAGAAGTTCTACCGGTTGTAATAGGGGTATTTACAGATGGCGCTGTATAAACATAGTCATCTAAAACAACAGCCACAAATTTACCAACGTTTTCGGTTGTCATTTTACCCCAAAGTCTTGATCCAGAAGCATTCATGGTCATACTTACTTCAGGTTTTCCTGTTTGTCCGTATTCCTGACTTGCATCATCAATGACATCACCTTCAATAGGTGCAATATCTTCACGGTTAGATTTTATAGCATATAATTGGATTAACTGTGTATCCTCATTAGTAGCATTTAATTTTGCAGTAAAAGGTTTAGCATCCCATAGAAATTTAGTATGCTTCATTTCAGTTGAAAGCAATGCTCTTACTTCTTTTAAAGCCAAGTATGCATTTACTTTTGCAGTATCAGCAACTTTTGCGGTAGCAATAATTGATGAAATTTGATTTTGATCTTGAGGAATACTTGGTGTTAAAACTGTAAATAAATTATTTACTGGTTTTATAGCCAAAGAATCAGATACTTCACCTAATAAATCATCCAATTCATTTTTGGTTGAAGTTGAGTCAACTTCAGTTGTTGTTTTTTCTTTTTGTTTTAATTTATTTTCAACAACTGCATTTGCTTCAAAAAAGAAGTTTGCTGTTTCTTGGTTGCTATATACTTCCCAAAATTGTAATTCAGCAGTACTTTGTAATAGTTTTTTAACACGGTCAATATCTTTCGCTCCAGGTAATTCTATTAAAATACGCCCTGAGTTTCCAATACGTTGAATGTTTGGTTGTGTTACCCCAAATTTATCGATACGACTACGTAATACTTCAAAAGCAGTACTTATAGATCCTGAAATTTCAGCCTCAATAATTGGTTTAACTTCTGCATTTGATAATTTAAAGTTAATTTTTTCGCGTAATGATTTGTTTCCAAAAATACTTGGATCACTCAACTTTATAGTTCCTTTGCTCAATTTTTCAAATTCATTAAAAAATAAATTCAAAAAAGTATCATCACTACTTTTTTGAGCTTCAGTAGCATTTGCCAATGCCTGATTAAAGGTTGGATTTTTTGAATCGTTCGATAAACCAATCAAAATATCTTTAACAGATACCTGTAAAATAGCATTGATACCTCCTTTAAGGTCTAATCCTAAATTTAATTCTTTATCTTTAATATCACTGTAACTAAATTGTGCAAATCCTAAATCAATTACAGGTTTGTTTGCAACAGAGTCCAAGTAAACTCTTTCTAAATTTGCTATCTCTTTACCATCGTCGGTTTTAGCTATAGCGTATTCATTCGCTTTGTTTTCTACGTTTTTTGTAAAATAGGTAAATGATAATTGGTAGATACTTACTAATCCAAATAAAATAGCGAATAATTTTATTAATCCTTTATTCTGCATGTTAAAATTAATTTAATATAAAATTCATTTGTAATAAACGTGCAAATATATAATTTCAAATACGAACTGACAATTCTTTTATTCTTTATTTAAGTAATATGTTTTGACACCCTAATTTAAATCGTTCAGAAAAGCAAATTTTGTATATTTGATACTAATAATTTTATTAAAAATGGAAAATTTATCAGATATAGAAATTGCTCAAAATAAGAAATTGTTACACATCAGAGAAATTGCTGCAAAATTAGGTATCAATGAAGATGATCTTGAAATGTATGGGAAGTACAAAGCTAAATTACCGCTGACTTTGATTGATGAAGATAAAATAAAACATAATAATTTAATTTTAGTTACCGCTATAACTCCTACACCAGCCGGGGAAGGAAAAACAACGGTTTCTATTGGCTTAACCGAAGGTTTAAATAAAATCGGAAAACAAGCAATGGTTGTTTTGCGCGAACCATCTTTAGGTCCTGTATTTGGAATCAAGGGAGGTGCTGCAGGTGGTGGATACTCTCAAGTAGTGCCAATGGAAGATATAAACCTTCATT
>Ga0316188_10000975_pt1 | contig 13320 bp, 8 predicted proteins | sample Phiworburrow1_MG_FD_204933 | JGI IMG/M metagenome (GOLD analysis project Ga0316188, IMG submission 204933) | Coastal sediment microbial communities from Maine, United States - Phippsburg worm burrow 1 | ecosystem: Environmental > Aquatic > Marine > Coastal > Sediment | place: USA: Maine...
CGCTCAGAGCCCCGACTCATAATCGGCAGGTCGAAGGTTCGAGTCCTTCCAGGCCCACCATTTATTCCCCTTCTCGGCACTGCCGATTCCAGAACAATATTTTCCTCATGATGGTGGAAAGCCGCGTATTACGTGGTGTTCAGGCGTGATTGGTCAATCTGTACCAGTTGAGTTAGCTGGTCCTAGCTTGATAGCTTGGAGCTTATTTCCTTTTCTCATTTACCGGTGGAATTTGAGACCCACCCATTTATGGGGGCTCCACCCTCGTAACGAAAGTCGTGTAGGTTTTGTTTAGTAGTTGAACACACAAAAAGTTCTTTTTGTGATCTTTCTGATACAGCTAAATTACGCAAACCTTTTATTTCCCATCGCAACGATCCTCATGTTGCTACCCCATTATTACTACCTCATAGAATCTCTGTTAACCTGTTATGTTAAAAGGAAAGACGGCCACGCAAGCCAACAACCAGTACATTTCCCTCATCAGGATCCAGCGCGGGGTTGACCAGGTATTGCAGATCTGGCGTTATGGAAAAGAGCTGAGTCAACTGGTAACGATAATAAAGCTCAGCGGTATACTCATCGTTCAATGCTGCGCCATAGGTTTCTATAGACGGTCTGTCCCAGCTTAAACCAATACCCAGGATGTCATCGCTTCTGCTTGCCGGATGATAGCCAAATCCTGTACTGAGTAAACGTTCATAGAATACACCTCCGCCGCCATCTGAATAACCCAGTCTCAGGAAGGGCAGCCAGCGCTCATTTATCGACCTGCTGAATGAAAACGCCAGCCCGTGACCGCTGGATAAACCTGCATCCTTGCTTTCATCGACATGCCATGCGGTCAGGTGGATGTTGTCAGTGAAACGTTTTTCCCATGAACCTGCCCATCCCAGTTCGATGTGTTTGAAATACTCCCGGTCGCCGAAAAAAGTATCAAAACTATTCATCGGGTCAGTAGGGTCGCCGTTTGCGTCTGCCACGCCGGCAGTAAAATAATAATTTTCCGATAGATTAAATCTTACTGCCGCACCCAGCCCCTGGTTAGGTACCGCGATTGTGGGGTTAGTAGAGAAAACATAGTTACTGAAATCTGTCCACGGGTTTACCAGCGCATAAGTTGCGACATAGTCGGTGGCATCAACCACGCCCGCGACGAATGCAAATTTATTGGATTTAAATGACTGGCGCCAGTAAAGGTTGGTGAGTATTGAACCTGCATCGCTGAAGGTGATGGCAGTCAGACCTGAATAGCCGATTTCCTGTGCAAGGGAAGATGGTGCAATATCGGATAAAAATCGGTGACGATTTTCCACTTTGAATACCAGTGATCCCGTGTCCGGTGTACCCTTGCCAGTGGCTGTCCATGCACCAAAAAACCGGATCACTCCCCCGGTAGCATTATCCTCGCCTGGACTGTTGCCTGCATGCTGATAGAGGAGATTATAATCACCGCCAATGGCTAGATTACGACGATCCTGAAGATCCTGCTTGAAAGTGAAATAAGGCCGCGTCAGCTCCCGAGCCCATCGCGGCGTCAAGGCTGGTTCGCTGATCGCCTGATCCTGTAACAGCATGGACTCTACACTTGATGGCCCCTGGAGTTCAGTCCGGACAGAGCTCGTTTCTTCATTTGTACCGCTGTTTCTCAGCATTGCCTCCGAATCCTGGGCATATACATATGCGCCATAAAACTGAAACAGCAGAAAACATTGACAGAAGAGTAATTTTCTACATTTTTTATTCATTCTTAGATTGCACTTCACTGGCCCCTTAGATCATGCCTGTTCGAAGCAAGCTGGCTTTCGATAGCCGCCAGCGATTACAAAATATTAATTTTTCTACGCTACGTATTTCTTCGGTTGGTCGTGCTAAGAAAAATAATGATTTTATTTTGATGTTGCTGACCTCTTTCCGTCTAAAAATCTCTGTGTGGGGCCAGACTGAAACAAAAAAAGTCCGATTACCAGGTAAATAATTAACGTGAATATAACAACAATTACGTTCATCTTCCGCTGAAGCCGAACGGTAGGTTCACCGTCGAGATTCAGCGAATTTGGTAGAACACCTGGTTCGGCTCTGGTTTGCACTCCTTTAACAACCTGCTTTCCCGGATCAGGCCATGATTCAAACCCAGACCTCTTTGATCACTCTATTCATTTTGCCTGCCGGGAATCATCCTCAACCCACGAAGTATTTTCCCCTTATTTAACCTTTTAACCACCGGCAAGTCTCTTTGCTGCGGCACGCAGGTAACCTGGAGAGTGATCGATTCCGGCAACCTTTTCATCGTTGGTGGCAAGACCGAAATACATCCCGCAGAAATCACGTGCAGGGTCAACATAGATGCCCTGCCCCATGTTGCCGTGCTTGAACATCGCGCCGTCCTTAAAGGCGTGATCCCACTGGGCGGTGTTGAGGTCCGGGGTCTCGCCGAACCACCTGGTTCCATAGCCCTCTTCCGTGGAACGATGGTAGGCCGCTGGGTCACCCAGGGTTTGAATACGCTTTAAAAGCTTGTCGGAAATGACTCGTTCCTTCGCGACCACACCCCAGCTGGGCGTATACAGCAATGCATAGCGCAACATGTCCTCCGGCGTGGTGTTGTTCATGCCTGCTGCTATCGGCGTACCGTCAGGCGCGAGCCCGATGATGAACGGGTTCCTGGCCCCGATCTTCGACCAGACGCGCTGGTTCCAGAAATTCTGCCACGGCATCTGCGTGATGTTTTCAACCGCAAGAACCAGCACCATGGTAATCGCCGAGGAATACTGGAAAATTTCTCCGGGCTGCTTACCATCGATCGGCTTCGCCTCTTTTACCAGCTGTTGCCAGTCACCCTTGCCGTCAAAGACTGCGGTGAAAAAGTTGGAAATCCACGAATCGGGATTCATCAGGTTTTCAAACGTTTCCTCGATATCGAGCCCGCTCGCCATGTTCATGGCGTTCTTCATCGTGATCTTGTCCCACACCGTTCCCTTGAGATCGGGCACATAGGTGGGAACCGGTTTATCGAAATCCAGCTTGCCATCTTCCCAAAGCATGGTAGCCAGGAGACTGGCTGTGGTTTTCGAAGCTGACATCCAGACATGGATATCCGTCGGGTTCATACCCGGATAGGTTTCAAACACTACCTTGCCCTTGTGGGCCATCATCATGGCCTGTACCTGTCTCGGCCCGACGAGGTAATCCTTGAGCGGCGGGGTTGTACTGCCATCGTGTGCTTTAAAGGTGAGGTTGAGCAGATCGCGGCGGATGTCTCGTTGCAGAACACTGAATTCTTCGGGCGGCATCACGACACTGGACCTGAAGAATTGAGGCAGATTCAGGTTGTAGTAGACCGAATCGTCATTGCCAGACTGCCAGTTGCGAAAATTGTAGCGCCTGGTCGCGGCAGTAACGAATTCCAGCGACTGCGGCTTTTTCCACTTTGCCATCGGGCTGTTGACTTCAAGGGGCTGGAAACCAGACGCGCCGACTCTTTTCAGGCTACTGCCTTTCGCGTGTACTAGCGTAGGATTGAGCCCTAACCCGACTGCACCAAGAGCTGCACTCGCAGCCATGAATTTTCGTCGACTCACGTCTACCGCCTTATCTGTCACGACATCTGTGTACTGGTCCCCGTCTATAGCATGTGATTCTATTTCTGAATTTTTCATAGTTATCCTCAATTAATGCTTTCAGTGTGTTGTTTACTGGCCAGCCAGATACTTTGCGGCTCGGCGCAGATAACCAGGCATCTTGTCTTCACCATAAGGCGGGATATAACCGTTGGTTGAGAAATACACGCCCACAAAGTCCCGCTTTGGATCGATATAAATTCCCTGGCCAATATTGCCGTGCTTCCACAGGGCACCATCCTCGAATACGGCATCAAACTGGTATGAGTTCATCATTGGAGCTTCACCAAAATCCTCGATGAGCCCCTGGTACTTCGCACCAGCCCTGAAAGCTTCCGGTTTTCCTGCGGTCTGAATGCGCTTGAGCACCTCGGCTGAAACTACTGGATCGACGGCTGCCTTGCTCCAGCCTGGTGTAAACAACATGCCGAAGCGTGCGAAATCCTCCAGTGTAGTGGAGAGCAGACCATGCGCTACCGAGGTGCCATCAGGTGTTAGATGATGCAGCATCGGTCCACGTGCCGCCATCTTGCCCCACACCCGGTCCTGGAACAGTCTGGCCCACGTCTTGTTATCAATTTTCTCAGCAGCGAGCACAAATACCTGGGTAACAGCAGATGAATAGCGGAAACGATCACCAGGCTTTTCACCTTCAATTTTTTCCGCTTCTTTTAAAATATCCAGCCAGTTATCTAACTTACCGGTTGCCGGGTTAGGAAAACCAAACTCCGCGCTGAAAAAGCGAACGATGATCGAATTGGGATCGATTATGGCATCCAGCGTCTCTTCGAGCTGGAGTCCCGTTGCCATATTGGCAGCATCGATCATCTTGATGCCGTCCCAGTTGGTGCCCTTGAGCTCTGGCACGTAATCGACCACTTGCTTCTGCATGTCGATCTTACCCTCGGCTTCCATCTGGGCGATGATAAGCCCAACGGTTGCCTTGCCTGGTGACATCCATGCATGTACATCTGTGGGGTTCATGCCGGGATAGTTCTGGTACACGATTTTCCCCTTATGGATCATCATCACGCCCTGTACGCGGTGATTGGGATGTACCGCATATTCATCCAGTGTCAAATCGCCTTCCTTGACGGGAAACGTGACTTCCTTGCCGATTTTAGGATTCAGGGCTGCTTTCAGCGGCAGATACCGCTCATTGGGTTTCGATGTCCCGGAAGGCAGTAATTCACTCAGGTGGCCGTTGTAATACAGCGCGTGGTCACCGCCTAACTGGTAATGAAAGTTCTCAAACCTTGCGCGTGCATCTTTAACGAAATCCAGCGGGAACGGCTCCTTTGCTGCGCTAACCGGGAGGGTCACGGTAGCACCAGGAACCGCAAGATATTTGGCCAGCGGGTTTTCTTCAGCCGCATTGGCAAGCGATAGCGTCGTTGCCAACGCAGTGGCTACTGCGAAAACAACAGGTTTCATAAAGCGATTTTTTATATTCTTCATTTCAATTGTTTCCTTATTAATTAGTGATCGTGCGCCTGATAGGCTGGCCGGGGGCAGCGTCCAGAATAAGTTTGCCCTGATCGACCACCGGCTTGCCATTGACCAGCAACCACTGCACGCCAACTGCAGGTTGATTAGGTTCCTGGTATGTTCCGACATCACTGATAGTCTCCGGGTCAAAGACCACGATATCGGCATCCATTCCCTTCTGGAGACGTCCTTTTTTCTTCATCTGGGGGACGAAATCTTCGAGGGTCTGAGCAGGCATCAGGGTCATTTTGCGCAGGGCTTCCTGCATGCTCATCAATCCACGTTCGCGGACGTAGGAACGAAGGATTTTGGCGAAGGTCCCGTTCGAGCGCGGGTGAGAGAATGATCCTTCGGGTAAGGGCCAAGCATCCCCAGCGTAGTTTTGGACCTCGTTGTGCTCGTCCATGAACATCCAGAACATCTCATCGGACTCTATGAGTACTTTTGGATGCAACACAGAGGCGTCGAGTAGTGCGAGATCATCGGGATTGCTCTCGTCGAGGAAATGCCACACGATAAAAGTACCGGGTTTATTCTTCTGATAATCCGCCAGTTGCGCATCGGTCATGCGGTCGAGCCCCAGCTGAAAACTATGGGCGGTGGAGCCCATACGTTCGGGCCAGCCTTCGCCGCTGAACATGGCCGCCCCCACCACCGTGCTGGCAGCGCCCCAGGGATAGGCACCTACCGTAATGTTGATGTTCCTTTCAAAAGCATTGTCAATCATTTCGAGTGTTGAGTGGATATCTTTGAGTGAGGTGCTGTTGATGTGGCAGACATGCATATGCGCCCCGGTGATCGCAGCGTTGGCAATCAGTTCCTGGACCGCCTCGAACGAGCTCCTGGGCTCCGCGTTGCTGGCATAGCGCACATGGGTGTAGGTGGCGACATCACGCCTGGCGGCCAGCTCGGCCAGGGCGTAATACTCCTTACGGCCATAGCCTGGGGCATATCCGGCATTGATGCCTATTCCTAAGCCGCCTTCATCGAGACCCTGTTGCACGAGCTGAAGGATCTTATCCTGTTGTTCCCGCGAAGCAACATCCATCTTCCAGTCGGTGCGTTTCTGCGCATCCTGGAAATACTTGGCCGTAGCCTCGGGCTGGGTGCCTGTGAAGGTGGCGATACGGGCATAGGTCCAACCGGCAGCCGCGCCATAGTTAACTGGTAGATTCTTTTTGGCCTGATCGTCATACCAGGCAGAAATTGGAAGCACGCCTGACTCCAGTTCGAGCATGGTAGTAACGCCCTGCATGGCCTGCATGCGATAGTCACCAATGTTTTGGCCATGAGCATGTATGTCGATAAATCCCGGCGCGACCACCAGGCCTGTGGCATCGATGGTCTCCTTGCCCTGTATCTTCTTATTGGTGATAGCAGCGATGCGGCCGTCCTTGATACCGACGTTAGTAGTGGCATCGTACCTGGTCTCAGGGTCCATGACACGCCCATTGAGGATGACGAGATCGTAGTCAGTTGCCACGGCCTGTGAAGCCATTATCATGCTCAACATAATCAACGAACCAATAAGCACTCCGAATCGCTTTATTTTCATTTCGCTTATCTCTTCACTGCTTTTCGTTTTCACAAGAATCGTCTCCGTTTTCACTTCAGTTCTCTTTTGCTTCTAGATTCAGCTCTTTTCTACCGACCAGCTTTGCGGCGCCACCGTTAGGATAGTTTTTTTCATATCGTATAAATTTAATTAATCATTTTTTAGCAATTGGCCTGCGCCAGTATCATCATCTAAATGAATTCCTAAAAGCTCTGGATTAATTCCAATGGTGTGCTTATTTAGCCATTTTTCAACAACAATCGGTTCAAATCTACCTTTAGGTTCAATAGGGAATCGGATCTCCTTCCCTGGTTTAACAGAAAGGACCTTACTATCTTTTACTACGACGATACCATTGACTAAAACATAAGGTATTCCAGTAGTGGGAATACCATGCTCTCCGACCTTAAACCCAGAATTATCTGTTATTGTTTTAGGGTTGAAAATAGTGATGTCTGCAACCTTTCCTACTTGTAGTCTGCCTCTTTCCTTCATAGATTCAATACCAGTATCTCCTAAGTGTTTGGCAACCCAATAGCTAGCTTGAGAAATCGTAAACATTAAGGGTACCCCTTGTTCTCGTGCCATGCGAAAAGTTGCTCCGCGCGCACCAGAAGTTCTTGGATGCCCACGGTACTCAGTCCAGTCTGCATCCCAGGGCAACAATTCACCGTCTTCTCCAACTCCTGCCATCGCATCACTAGCTATAGTCATATGAGGGATTGTTAACCAATTGGGCATCCATTTCTCTCTATATGGGAAGAAGACCACAACTGCACGACCAGCATTACTTTTCAAAAGATCAGCATACGTTTCATCTGTTAAGTAGGCGTCATCTATTGGATCATAAAGTGTTTCTTCATATTTATAACCATATTTATCTTTCCAAACCTCTGGACGAAGGAAATCTGCACTAACAGGTGTAGAGCCTGCTGCGTACGGATAGTATTCAGACCACATATTGAGTCCTTTCTCTCGAGCAAGCTGTAATTTTTCTTCAATTTCCCACCACCCATAATCGTTGTTATGTGCCATTAGAAATGGAGCACCAAGTAGCATGGCGTTTGTAAAAACCTCATCAAAGGCAATAGGGGCTTCTGTGGGTGTATCTTGTATTAAATGATAACGGGTATGCACAGATGTTAAACGGTTGTAGTTGGCCGCTACTTTTTGAGCTTCAAACAATTCATAACTTGTCAATCCACGGGCCATATAAGCCGCTCCTACACCAACACCAAGGGCACCTTGTCTCATATCCTCATCCATAATCTGCATGATTTGATTCATCTCATCTATAGAAGACTTCGTTACCGACCAGCCGGCAACGCCGTCAGCAGCTGCTTTGGCGATAACAGGGCCAGCAACAGAAAAATCTAGTGGGTCTGATAAATTAAGTTCAGGATCGTGTACCTTCATACGGGCTATATTTAAGCCTGTTGTAGTTCCATAGTTGACTTGCCAACCCGTCTCAGCTTTTTGGTCGTACCACGCCTTTACATTAAAAGCTCCAAGTTCAAGGTCCATTCCAGTAGTCACCCCATCTCGGAGTGCCATCTTTGTTGCAAAAGTATCTACAGCGTGATAATGCGTGTCGATAAAGCCAGGTGAGACTACCAGCCCATTAGCATTGATTGTCTCCTTACCCGTGATCTTATCCTTGGTAATGGCCGCGATCTTACCGTCTTTGATACCGACATTAGCGATATCGTCATACATGGTCTCAGGGTCCATAACACGGCCACTATTAATGACAAGATCATAGTCTGTTGCCAGAACCGGACCAGCCAGGCTGACGCACAGCATGGCTCCAACAATTTTTTTGCATCTAGGTAACATTCGTATTCTCCTTAACTTGTCATGAATAAATTAGTGTATGTGGTCATGATCCAGACCAACGGACGCGTGATGGAGTCCAAACGGCCGACAAGCTTTTGATCCTGTCTGCAATATCGATCATTGATTCAATTTCTTTTAATTTCATCTCTATTGTCGTCTTTTATTTTAAATTGAAAAGCATGATCATCAATGAAGATCATAACCAGGCACACCGCCACCAAAATCGATCGGGGAGGCATAGAAGGTTTTCTGCCAGTTATCTTTGGTGAGCGGCTCGAACTTGCTGTTGACTGGCTCGAAGCGGATCGGCTGTCCCGGGTTCACGCCTTTCAGAGGCTCCTGGTCTTTCATGACAAGTTTCCCGTTAACAATCACATGCTGAATCCCTGTAGACGGAAGCGTGCCTTTTTCATAGGTCGCATTGTCCCTTACGGTTTCAGGATTGAACATGGTTATATCGGCCACCATACCTTCCTGCATACGGCCGCGAACCTGCATGGCCTTTAAACCCATATCGCCCAGAGGCCTGGCATAGTTGTAACTGGTCATGGATACGGCCTGCATCAGCGGAATATTGTTTTCCCTGGCAAGGCGAAGCACTTTGGCAAAAGCCCCGGAAAAACGCGGGTGGGTATTAGGAAGATCTTCATACGGGGTGTCCCGGGTCAGACCATCATCGGGAATCAATGGCATGCCGTCACTACCGATGGCAACGCCAGGCATTTTGATCCAGTCAACAATCGCCGATTCAGGGATCTTGTAAACCAGCACGGGACGTGTTGGTTCTTTTTTCAGCATCTCCTCGCGCGTTTGTTGTGTATAGTATTCGCCAGTTGCCACATCTCGAAGCGTGTCTTCGTATTTGTTGCCTAAGGCCTTTACCCACACTTCGGGTTCGAGAAATACGGCATTCAAAGCAGTGGATCCTGCAGCGTATGGATAGATCTCACCCCATACGTTGTAGCCCTTTTCACGCATTCTTACCAGAAGCTCATGCACCATATTATATCCCGGATTATTGAAATGGGCGGCTATGGCTGGCGATCCCAAAGCGGAGGCATTCGCCAGCATTTCCTGGATACCATTGGTTTCGCCGACATCATCACCGGGCGTATAGCGAAAGTGCATGTTTATAAAACGGCCGTATCGCCCACTCAACTTTTGTAGTTCAAATATTTCGCGTGCCGATACCCCTTCGCGCATGTAGCCAACAGTAGAGCCGACTCCAAGTCCTCCCTGTTGTAAGCCTTCGTCAATGAGGGCAAGGATCTGGTTACCTTGCTCAAGGGTGGGCCTGGTTTTTGACCAACCCTGTTTGACACGAGAACTTAAAGCATCGGGTGTATAGAGGTATTTCCAGTCTTTAAACTCATCAAGCACCGCCGCCCTGGCAAATTCGTGGGAAACAGACGCACCAAAATTAACCGGTGCGTTTCCTTCACGTCGTTTATACCACTCGTTGAGCTTTGGCCCGTGAGCGCCTAGCTCCAGGTCCATGATGGTGGTACGGCCGTCACGTAGCATCAATGAATAAGCATAGGGTTCAATGCAATGCTGGTGGCCGTCGATAAAGCCCGGCGCTACCACTAAACCCTTAGCGTCGATAGACTCCTTGCCGTTGATCTGCTTGCTGGTAATCTTTTTGATCTTGCCGTCTTTGATGCCTACATTGGCAACAGCGTCATAGTTTGTTTCCGGGTCCATGACCCGGCCACCGTTAATGACAAGATCGTAGTCTGCGGCCAGAACCGGACTGATCAGTGTCAGCGACAATATTGCTGAACTTAGTGTTGATGAGATTGTTTTCATGGCTGTTTCCCCTTGAGTATCAAAGATGGTTCAATATGGTGTTTTACCTGTTTTGTTATTGCGGCTGCCTGCTGTGATTCGTCTATTGTGATTGATATTGAAGATTGATGATTCGATGGCGTTTATCACGGTTTCACCCGGATCGCTCTTGTGCAATAACGCGACATGCGGCGTACTAATGCTCTGTTTAAGTGCCTCCCAGTTTTCATGCGCTGTGAGAAAAATCAGTGGGATGCTTGACCCGTCACGAGCCAGACGTTCGCCAAGTTCGAGACCGGACATGCCACCGAGTTGAATATCCACGATCAGGCAGTCGAACACAGGCCGTTTGGCATCACCTAGAAAAACTTCAGCCGAGTGGTAGGACACCGGCTGGTATCCCGAGGCCTGTAACAGCCGGGCAAGTGAACGACAAAGACTTTCGTCATCTTCTACGATGGCGATATAGTTCTTCGAAGAATGATTGATCGATGCTTCGCTCATAACAGCTGACAATATAAAACTATCGGCGAATAATGAATAGCGTCCCTTTAGGGACGGTTGGACAAGTCAGATATGACCTGAATCAAATAAGCGTGTTATTCGACAAGTGCGTCATTCAGCATCGGCATGACGTTATGACTTTGTGTTTCGTCCACAAGTTGGGTAAGTTCAACCACCGATTTGACATCGAGCTTTACCATTACACTGTGGCGATGCCGTTTTACGGAACGTTCATCGATACCCAGGTCCGCGGCGATCTGCTTGTTCAATTGCCCCTGCAACACATGCGACAGAACCTCGTTTTCACGCGGTGTCAACTTTGCGAAGCGTTGCGCAAGGTAATATTGTCGTCGGCGTGTCTCGTGCTCATAAAGGTCTCGCGTCAAAGCGTGTTCGATGGCAGCGAGCACATCTTCCTTGCTGGCTGTCTTTAGCAGAAAATCTTCTGCGCCAGAGCGCATGGCCTGCACACTCGTGGGGATGTCACCGTGGCCGGTGAGAAAGACTATAGGCAACGGATTATCCGACTGTGCCAGTGCCGCCTGCAATGCCATACCATCGATACCGGGCATCTGCAAATCCGCAACCACACATCCAGCAGCGTCCATCGTTCGCTGCGCCAGAAAGTCTGCCGCGGTAGTAAAACTTTCTACCGTGTAGCCAAAGGCACGTAGCCACCGCGACATCGTCGCCAGAAAAGAAACATCGTCATCAACAATAAATACGGTTTGTCTATTATCCTTCATACCGGTCCTGGTTCGTTTTATACCACCTTTAATATGAAACTAACCGTGGTGCCGCCGTCAGGGTTATTGTTTGCCATGATTTCACCACCGTGCATTTCGACGATGGTTTTTGAAATCGCCAGTCCTATACCCGTCCCGTTCTTCTTCGTAGTATAAAACGACTCAAACAGGTGAGGTAATTGTTCCGGTGCAACCCCGGTACCGTGGTCAACCACTGCAAATTCAACCATACCATGCGTCGTTTGTGAAGCGCGGATAACAATTTCCCGCTGTTCCTCAGTTTTGCCATTCAGGGCATCAAGACTATTGAGTAACAGATTTAGAATAACCTGCTGCAGATGAACACCGTCACCGTATACATCCGGTAATTCACCTGCTATGTCTATGCGCAAGCTGGCATGGTGCATCTGGAGTTCGGTATTAAACAATTTTGCTACTTCCGAGATCAGCTCATGTACTGCCAGCGCTTCGAGCTGCAATTCACGACGTTTCATCAGTACACGCATGCGTTCGATCACCGATACAGCGCGCTGCTCATCATTGCGGATGTCCTTTAGAATTTCCTGCACTTCTTCAAGATCCGGTGGCGTTTGTTTGAGAAACAGTTCCGCGGCTTCCGTATTGCGCAGTATAGCCCCTAACGGCTGGTTAATTTCATGAGCCAGTGCCGAGGAAAGTTGTCCCAGTGAAGTGACACGAGCGATATGTGCGAGTTGGTTTCGTTGATCCTGTAACTCAACTTCCGTCTGTTTACGCTCGGTAACATCCATTGATACGCCTCGCAAAAGCACGGGGTTTCCGCTCATGGCACGCTCCAGCTGACCATGGGTTGCAAACCATCGCGTGATACCATCCGTACCCGTCATCCGGTACTCCGCCTGGAAATCCCTGCTTTCAGCCAGTGTGCGATTGACAGTTAGTCGCATGGCCTCACGATCATCGGGATGGATCAACCGCAGGTAGTTTTCGAAGTTCATGTGTTCGGACTTACTGATGCCAAGCCTTTTGCGACCTGCTTCTGAAACCCAGATACTATCGCGTATCACATCCCACTCCCACAGTCCCAGATTTGCTGCACTGGCAGCCAGATTCATGCGCTGCTGGCTTTCACGTAGATCACGAGCAAGCTCTCTCGAGCGGATCAGATCCATACCCAACTCGAAGGCCATTGCCAGTACAATCAGCAGAAAAGTGAAACTGATAAATGCAACGGGGAGAACTCCCCTGGTCATCAAATTAGAGAAAGTCGCTGCCAGCAATATCGCTAATATGGTCATACCACCAAGCACCAGCGCTCGCCGGCGAGGACCCTGCTTCCATGCGCTAACAGCGGCATCCACAACAAACAGCAACAACAACAGCATACTCACCTGAGTCAGAATTCGCCAGGGGTTTTCTTCACCCACCGGGATCGAAAATGTTTCTCCCAGGAACACCTCAGACCGTAAACCGGTAATTTCTGCAAAGGTAGCATTCGGGTAATTCAGAAAATTCGGTACCAGAATCAGCATACGTAGACCAGTGATAGTCCACACCAGCCAACGGCGACCCGCGTGAAGATAGAAGTGAATGAACCAGACCAGTGCAGTTATAAGTATCGCCGCCGGAACGTGCATCCAGCGAAGCAGCTCGCCATAAGCTTCAGGCGTCTTCGCATGCATAAGATTCACTTCGAGCATGACAATCACCGCAGCGCTCACAGCCGCAACGGCGAATAGTAGATTTTCCCAGGAATCGCGCATGCGAAACCAGACAATAAAATGCACTGCCGCCAATGTCAGAC
>Ga0316188_10000976_pt1 | contig 13312 bp, 8 predicted proteins | sample Phiworburrow1_MG_FD_204933 | JGI IMG/M metagenome (GOLD analysis project Ga0316188, IMG submission 204933) | Coastal sediment microbial communities from Maine, United States - Phippsburg worm burrow 1 | ecosystem: Environmental > Aquatic > Marine > Coastal > Sediment | place: USA: Maine...
GGCGCCGGTGCAGACCGGCTTTGCCGACATCGTGCCCAACCTGCGCAGCGGGGACATCGAGTGCGCCATCACCGGCACCATGTCGGGCAACACGATCGGCCTGCACGAGGTGACGACGCACGTTCACACCATGGCTGCGAACTGGGGGCTGGCCGTGTTCGGCGCCAACGTCGCGGTCTGGAACGCACTGTCGCCCGAACTGCGAGCGGTGCTGCGGCGCGAATTGCCCCGTCTGGAGCGGGCGATCTGGGACGATGCCGAGCGCGAGACCGGTGAGGGTTTGGCCTGCAACAGCGGCACCCCGGGCTGCCTGACAGGCCGTGCGGGGCACATGACCGTGGTCAACGAGACCCGGGCCGACGCCCAGCGCTGGCGGGAGATCTTCGTGTCGACCGTGCTGCCACGATGGGTGCAGCGCTGTGGCAACGACTGCGCAGCGGTGTGGAACCAGACGCTGGGCCCATCGACGGGCATCAAGGCCCCGCCGCCGCGCTGACATGCGAGGACCCTGGCACGCGACGCGTGTGATCTGGCTGATCGTCGGCCTGTTCTGCGTCGGCGTGGCAACGGTCGCAGCCCTGGCCCATCGGCAGTACGGACTCGATGCCGCGGCCCGCGCCAGCCAGCAGGTCGAAGATCTGGCCAGGGCTGCCGAGACGGCATTGAACCGTGAATTCCTGGGGGTCGACCTGGTGCTGGCCGCCTTGTCCAGCCTGCCGGGCCTGCTGGACCGAGAAGGTCGCGTTGCAGACCCGCGCAGCGCTGCGGCGGCCTTGCGCCGGCAGGCCGACCAGAGTCTGGCGGTGCGCGACCTGCTGCTGCTGGACCCGCGCGGACAGGTCATCGCCGCGGCCGACCCGGCCAGCGCGCGTCTGGGCGTCGCGCTGCCGGGCGACTTTCTGGCCGCCGTGGCGGCGCGCAAGGCGCCGCAGCTGCTGGTCAGCGAACCCGCGAACAGCCCCAGCACGGGGGAGAAGGTGCTCTATCTGGCGCGAAAGGTCGGGGGCGAGGTTTCGCCCGGGCTGATTTGCGTGGCCGAGCTGCCGGTCGCCACGCTGAACACGTTGATGGCGCCCGCGGTCGAACGTGACGGGGCCTGGCTCACGCTGGAAGATGATCGAGGCAGGTTGTTTGCCAGCGTCCCCCCAAAGGATTCGTTGCTGGGCCACCGGCTCGGGCCGCCGCTGAGCATCGGACCGGACCGCGACCAGGCGCAGGCCGCGCCCGGACGGCTGGGGAAGGACATCGCGCTGATGTCCGTGCGCCCGACGCTGTACAACAAGTTGCGCGTGGTGGCGGGCATAGACCGTTCGGCGATCCTTGCCCGCGTGCGCGGCGCCCAGACGCAGGTGCTGGCGATCGGCGGCGTCTTCGTCGCGCTGGCGATCGTGACCGGCTTCCTGGTCCAGGTGTACCTGGGCCGACTGAAGGCCGCGACCGCGGAAACGGAGCGTGCGCGGGTGGTCCTTGAAGCGGCGCTGGCGTCGATGGAAGAGGGGTTCCTGCTGTGGGATGCGCAGGACCGCGTGGAGTCGTGGAACGAGCGCTACCTGCAGCTGTTCCCTCACCTGCGCGGCGTGATCGCGCGCGGCGTCAGTCTGGCGCGCATGGCCGAGGCCGGGGCCGCGGCCGTGCTGCCCGACGCCGACGAGGCCGCGCGCCGAGCCTGGATCGAACAGCGCTTGGCGCGCCGCCGCTCGGACAGCGGCGAGTTCGAGCAGCAGCGTGGCCCCAGCGGCCGCATCATCAGCACGGTCGAGCGGCGCACCGCCACCGGCGGCGTGGTGTCCGTCTACCGGGACGTCACGCGCGCCAGGCTGGCGGCGATGGAACTCGAGCGTTCCAAACGCTCGGCCGAGGCGGCCAACGAGGCCAAGAGCCGCTTCCTGGCGATGATGAGCCACGAGATCCGAACGCCCTTGAACGGCATCCTGGGCATGAACGGCCTGCTGCTGAATACGCCGCTGACCGACAAGCAGCGCCAGTACGCCGACATCGTGCGGCAGTCGGGCGACACGCTGCTGGCAATCCTGAACGACGTGCTCGACATGTCCAAGCTGGAAGCCGGACGCATGGCGCTGGAACTGGCACCGTTCGATCCACAAGCCCTGGTCGGCGAGGTGGTGGCGCTGCTGAGTGCGCGGGCGGCGACCAAGGGCATCGAACTGAAGGCCGACCTGCGCGACGGCCCGGTGAACTTGCTGGGGGACGCCGGCCGGCTGCGCCAGGTGCTGTTCAACCTGATCGGCAATGCGATCAAGTTCACCGACCGCGGCGGCGTCACGGTGCAGGTCCGGCATATGCCGCTGGGCGCCGACAGGGTCGAGCTGAGCCTGGTCGTGACCGATACCGGCATCGGCATCAGCGCGCAGGCCATGCCGACGCTGTTCGAACAGTTCACGCAGGCCGACGAAAGTACCTCCAGGCGCTACGGCGGCAGCGGCCTGGGCCTGGCCATCTGCCGCCAGTTGATCGATCTGATGGGCGGGACGCTCGAAGTCCGCAGCGAGCCGGGGCAGGGCAGCGCCTTCAGCGTTGCGCTGAACATGCGCCGCGTCGACGGCGCAGTGCCCGAGGCGCCGGAGAACGACGTGCCGGTCCGGGTCGACCACGGTCGGGCCCTGCGCGTCCTGGTGGCGGAGGACAACCACGTGAACCAGATGCTGCTGGTGGCCATGCTGGGGCAGATGGGCCACTTCTGCGACGTCGTCGCCAACGGCCGCGAGGCGCTGCAGCAGCTGCGGGCCGCACCGTACGACATCGTGTTGATGGACATCCAGATGCCGGAGATGGACGGCGTGGAGGCGACACGTGCGATCCGCGCGCTGCCGGGCCCCATGGCGCGCGTGCCGATCATTGCCGTCTCGGCCAACGTGCTGCCCGAGCAGCGCCGGTCTTACCTGGACGCCGGCATGGATGACTTTGTTGCCAAGCCGGTGGATCGGGCGCGCCTGCAGGCGGCGATCGCGGCGCTGACCGAGCCCGCCTGAGCCGGGCAGGCCGCTCGAACCGCGGCAGGGCCGTCCGGGCACAGGCCTGGACCGGCATCTCGTGCGCGGCCTAAGATGGCGCCTGCGCATCGTCACAACCAAGGAGACCTACATGAAGGAAGACACCGTTTGCACACTGGTGCCGTATTTCAAGGTGCATGCAGGCAAGATCGACGCGTTTCGCGCTGGCGTCGCCGGCTTCGTCGACAAGACGCGCAACGAGGCCGGTTGCGTGCACTATGCGTTCAGCTTCGACGGCGACTCGGCGCATTGCCGCGAGGGCTATGTCGACGCCGCCGCCTTGCTGGCCCACCTGGACAATGTCGGCGCCTTGCTGGGCGAGGCACTCAAGATCGCCGACCTCGTGAAGCTCGAAGTGCATGCGCCTTCGGCCGAGATCGCCAAACTGCGCGGCCCGATGGCGGCGCTCAAGCCGCAGTTCTACGAACTGGTGCCCGGCGGACTGCGCCGCTGAGCCCGTCCCGGCGCAGCGCCTACATGCTGCGCCGGTACTGCCCGCCGACCTCGAACAGGGCGTTCGTGATCTGGCCCAGGCTGCACACGCGCACCGCGGCCATCAGCACCTCGAACACATTGCGGTTGTCGATCACGGCCTGCTGCAGCCGTTGCAGCAGCGCCGGCGCCTCGGCCGCGTGGCGGGCGTGAAAGTCCTGCAGGCGCTTCAGCTGCGACTGCTTTTCCGCTTCCGTCGAACGTGCCAGCTCGATGTGGTCCGGCACGGGGTCGCCGTGCGGGTTGCGGAAGGTGTTGACGCCGACGATCGGGTACTCGCCGGTGTGCTTGAGCATCTCGTAGTGCATGCTCTCTTCCTGGATCTTGCCGCGCTGGTAGCCGGTTTCCATCGCGCCCAGCACGCCGCCGCGCTCGGCGATGCGCTCGAACTCGGCCAGCACGGCCTCCTCGACCAGCTCGGTCAGCTCGTCGATGACGAAGGCGCCCTGGTTCGGGTTCTCGTTCTTCGCCAGGCCCCACTCGCGGTTGATGACGAGCTGGATCGCCATCGCGCGGCGCACGCTCTCCTCGGTCGGCGTCGTGATCGCCTCGTCGTAGGCGTTGGTGTGCAGCGAGTTGCAGTTGTCGTAGACCGCGATCAGCGCCTGCAGCGTGGTGCGGATGTCGTTGAACGCGATTTCCTGCGCGTGCAGGCTGCGGCCGCTGGTCTGGATGTGGTACTTGAGCTTCTGGCTGCGTTCGCTGGCGCCGTAGCGCTCCTTCATCGCCACCGCCCAGATGCGCCGCGCCACCCGGCCCAGCACCGTGTACTCCGGGTCCATGCCGTTGCTGAAGAAGAAGCTCAGGTTGGGCGCGAAGTCGTCGATGTGCATGCCGCGCGCGAGATACGCCTCGACGAAGGTGAAACCGTTGGACAGCGTGAACGCGAGCTGGCTGATCGGGTTCGCGCCCGCCTCGGCGATGTGGTAGCCGCTGATCGACACGCTGTAGAAGTTGCGCACGTCGTGGTGCACGAACCATTCGGCGATATCGCCCATCACCTTGAGGCTGAACTCGGTGCTGAAGATGCAGGTGTTCTGACCCTGGTCCTCCTTCAGGATGTCGGCCTGCACGGTGCCGCGCACGTTGGCCAGCGTCCAGGCGCGGATCTTGTCGGCCTCGTCGTCGGTCGGCTCGCGGCCGTTGTCGGCCATGAACTTGTCCAGGTTCTGGTCGATGGCGGTGTTCATGAACATCGCCAGGATCGTCGGCGCCGGGCCGTTGATCGTCATGCTGACCGAGGTGCTGGGGTTCGTCAGGTCGAAGCCCGAGTACAGCACCTTCAGGTCGTCCAGCGTGGCGATGCTGACCCCCGAGTTGCCCACCTTGCCGTAGATGTCGGGCCGCAGGTCGGGGTCGTTGCCGTATAGCGTGACCGAGTCGAACGCGGTCGAAAGGCGCTTGGCCGGCAGGCCCTCGGACACCATCTTGAAGCGGCGGTTGGTGCGGAAGGCGTCGCCCTCGCCGGCGAACATGCGGGTCGGGTCCTCGCCCTCGCGCTTGAAGGCGAAGGTGCCGGCGGTGAACGGGAAGCTGCCCGGCACGTTTTCCAGCATCAGCCATTTGAGCAGCTCGCCGTGGTCCTCGTAGGCCGGCAACGCCACCTTGCGGATCTTGCTGCCCGACAGCGTCGTGTGCGTCAGCGCGGTGCGGATCTCCTTGTCGCGGATCTTCACCACGTACTCGTCGCCGGCATAGGCCTTGCGCATGTCGGGCCACATGACCAGCAGCTTCTTCGCCTGCGGCTCGAGCAGCGCTTCCCGGTCCTGCGCCTGGTGCTCCAGGGCCTCGCGCGCCCGGTGCTTGTCGGGAATGGCCTCGAACAGCATGCGGCTGCTCTCGCGCAGCTGCTGGATCTCGCGCACCAGCCGCGCTTGTTCGCGTGTGCGCCGCTTGTAGCCGCGCACGGTGTCGGCAATGTCGGCCAGATAGCGCACGCGCGCGCCCGGCACGATCGGGGTCTGCAGCGTGCTGTGGCGCGTGGCCACCTTGGGCAGGCGCCCATCTTCCAGTTTCAAGCCGACTTCGCCCAGACGCCGGGCCAGGGCCTGGTACAGCGCGGTCACGCCGTCGTCGTTGAAGCGGCTGGCCATGGTGCCGAAGACGGGCATCTGCTCGGGCGGCGTGCCGAAGGCCCCGCGATTGCGCTGCACCTGCTTGGCGACATCGCGCAGCGCGTCGGCGGCCCCCTTGCGGTCGAACTTGTTGATGGCCACGAAAGCGGCGAAGTCCAGCATGTCGATCTTCTCGAGCTGGCTGGCGGCGCCGAATTCCGGCGTCATCACGTACAGCGGCAGGTCCACCAGCGGCACGATGGCGGCGTCGCCCTGGCCGATACCCGAGGTCTCGACGACGATGAGGTCGAAACCCGCGGCCTTGCATGCCGTCAGTACCTCGGGCAGCGCCTGGCTGATCTCGGAGCCGAAGTCGCGCGTGGCCAGGCTGCGCATGAAGACACGCGGCCCGTCGCGCCAGGGCTGGATCGCGTTCATGCGGATGCGGTCGCCCAGCAGGGCCCCGCCGCTTTTGCGCCGGCTGGGGTCGATGCTGATGACGGCGATACGCAGGCGGTCGTCCTGGTCCAGCCGCAGGCGGCGGATCAACTCGTCGGTGAGCGAGCTCTTGCCGGCCCCGCCGGTGCCGGTGATGCCGAGCACGGGCACCTTGTGCTCGGCAGCGGCCTTGGTGAGGGTGGCCTTCAGCGCCGGCGTCGCCGCGCCGTTTTCCAGCGCCGTGATGGCCTGCGCCAGCGCGCGCCAGGCGGTGTCGGTGTGGCCGCGCAGCGCGCTGGCGCCGGCCGGCGCGTGCGTCGACAGGTCCTGGTCGCAGCGCATGACCATCTCGCCGATCATGCCGGCCAGCCCCATGCGCTGGCCGTCCTCGGGGCTGTAGATGCGCGCCACGCCGTAGGCCTGCAATTCGGCGATCTCGGCCGGCACGATGACGCCGCCACCGCCGCCGAAGACCTGGATGTGCTCGCCGCCCAGCTCGCGCAGGCGGTCCACCATGTACCGGAAGTACTCGACGTGGCCGCCCTGGTAACTGCTGATCGCGATGCCCTGCACGTCCTCCTGCAGCGCCGCCGTCACGACCTCATCGACCGAGCGGTTGTGGCCCAGGTGGATGACCTCCGCACCCATGCCCTGCAGCAGCCGGCGCATGATGTTGATGGCCGCGTCGTGGCCGTCGAACAGGCTGGCGGCGGTGACGAAGCGCACCTTGTGCGTGGGCCGGTAGTCGGCGAGCGCCTTGTATTCAGCGGACAGGTCGGTCATGGCAGCAGTTCCGTTCGGTTGACGTTGACGTAAACGTCACGCATGGATGATGCCACCGATGGCAGGCCCGCCGGCCCGTGGTTACCATCCGACCGATGCAGCGCCCACGCCTCCCTCGGCCACCCCCATCCGCCGGTCGCGCGCGATGAGCTTTCTGGCCATCGACATCGGCAACACGCGCCTGAAGTGGGCGCTGTACGCGGCGCCGCACCCAGGCGCGAAGCTGCTGCGCCAGGGCGCGGCGTTCCTGGAAACGATCGAGGAACTGGCCGAGAGTGACTGGGCGGCCCTGCCCACGCCGGGCAGCCTGCTGGGCTGCGACGTGGCCGGCGAGGCCGTGCGCCGCCGGGTCGAGGAGCAGCTCGAGCTGTGGGATCTGGCGCCTCGCTGGGTGGTGCCGTCGGCGCACGAGGCGGGCGTGACCAGCCTGTACGACCACCCGAACCGGCTCGGGGCCGACCGCTGGTGCGCGTTGGCCGGCGCGCGTGCGCGCGTGCTGGCCGGGCCCGCGCCGCGGCCGGCGCTGGTGGTGATGGTGGGCACGGCGGTGACGGTGGATGCGCTGGACGCCGAAGGGCGCTTCCTGGGCGGGCCGATCCTGCCGGGCTTCGGCATGATGCTGCGCGCGCTGGAGCTCGGCACGGCCGGCCTGAAGGTGCCCACGGGCGAGGTGGTCGACTTCCCCACCAATACCAGCGATGCACTGATGAGCGGCGGCGCGAACGCCATTGCCGGCGCCATCGAGCGCCAGCACCGCCGCCTGGTTCAGCGCTGCGGGCAGGAGCCGCTGCTGCTGATGACCGGCGGCGCCTCGGTCAAGCTGGTGCGCTTGACCGACCTGCGTTTTGTGCAGGTGGAGTCACTGATCTTCGAGGGCCTGCTGCACATGCAGGCCCATCGGCTGGCGCTGTAGCCGCTGGCGTGGCCCCCCGCGGCCCTGCGAAGGGCCTGGAAGGCTAAAGAACGTAGCGCGACAGGTCCTCGTCGCGCGCCAGTTCGCCCAGCCGCTGCTCCACCATGGCGGCGTCGATCCTGACGGTCTGGCCGCTGCGGTTCGGGGCGTCGAAGCTGACTTCGTCGAGCAGCCGCTCCATCACCGTGGCCAGGCGGCGCGCGCCGATGTTTTCGGTGCGCTCGTTGACGTCGAAGGCGATCTGGGCCAGGCGGCGGATCGCCTCGGGCGCGAAGTCGAGCGTCACGCCTTCGGTGGCCAGCAGCGCCTGCGTCTGCTTGATCAGGCTGGCCTGGGTGCTGGTCAGGATGGCCTCGAAGTCGTCCACCGACAGCGAGCCCAGTTCGACCCGGATCGGGAACCGTCCCTGCAGCTCGGGGATCAGGTCGCTCGGCTTGGCCAGGTGGAAGGCGCCGCTGGCGATGAACAGCATGTGGTCGGTCTTGACCATGCCGTATTTCGTGTTGACGGTGGTGCCCTCGACCAGCGGCAGCAGGTCGCGCTGCACGCCCTGGCGCGAGACGTCGGCGCCGCTGACCTCGCTGCGGCTGGCGACCTTGTCGATCTCGTCGATGAAGACGATGCCGTTGCCCTCGGCATGGGCCAGTGCGGCGGCGCGGATCTCGTCCTCGTTGACGAGCTTGGCCGCTTCCTCCTCGACCAGCAGCGGCAACGCGGCGCCGATCTTGAGCCTGCGTGTCTTGCGCTTGCCCGCGCCCATCTGCGAGAACAGGCCCTTCAGCTGCTCGGCCATCTCCTCCATGCCCTGCGGCCCCAGGATCTCCAGCGACGGCTTCGCTTCGGCGACGTCGATCTCGATGTCCTTGTCGTTCAGCGCGCCTTCGCGCAGGCGCTTGCGCATGACCTGGCGCGCGGTGTTGTCGGGCGCCGGCGCGCTTTCGAAGCCGACCGCCGGCCGTGGCGGCGGCACCAGTGCGTCCAGGACGCGGTCCTCGGCGGCGTCCTCGGCCAGGGCGCGCTTGGCGGTCATCTGGCGCTCGCGCTCCTGCTTGACGGCGACGTCGACGAGGTCGCGCACGATCGCGTCCACGTCCTTGCCGACATAGCCGACCTCGGTGAACTTGGTCGCCTCGACCTTGACGAAGGGCGCGTCGGCCAGTCTGGCCAGCCGGCGCGCGATCTCGGTCTTGCCGACGCCGGTGGGGCCGATCATCAGGATGTTCTTCGGCGTGATCTCGGGCCGCAGCTTGTCGTCCACGCGCTGGCGCCGCCAGCGATTGCGCAGGGCGATCGCGACCGCGCGCTTGGCATCCTTCTGGCCGACGATGTGGCGGTCCAGCTCGGAGACGATCTCCTGCGGCGTCATGGACATGTCAGTCCCTGGCCCAGCGGGAGGCGCAGCCGACCCCCTGGCCGGGAGCGCATCTCCCTGCTGCGACGTTCATTCCAGCACCTCGATCGTGTGGTTCTGGTTGGTGTAGATGCACAGGTCGCCGGCAATCGTGAGGGCGCGCTTGACGATCTCGGCCGGCGCCAGCTCGGTGTTCTCGAGCAGCGCCTGTGCCGCTGCCTGCGCGTAGGCGCCGCCGGAGCCGATCGCGACCAGCCCCTGCTCGGGCTCCAGCACGTCGCCGTTGCCGGTGATGATGAGCGATGCCGTGCGGTCGGCCACCGCCAGCATCGCTTCCAGCCTGCGCAGCACGCGATCGGTGCGCCAGTCCTTGGTCAGCTCGATGGCGGCGCGCACCAGATGCCCCTGGTGCTTCTCCAGCTTGGCTTCGAAGCGTTCGAACAGCGTGAAGGCGTCCGCCGTGGCGCCGGCAAACCCGGCCAGCACCTGGTCCCGGTGCAGCTTGCGCACCTTGCGTGCGCTGGCCTTGACGACGATGTTGCCCAGCGTCACCTGACCGTCGCCGCCCAGCGCCACCGTGCTGCCGCGTCGCACGCTCAGGATGGTGGTGCCGTGCCAGCTCTGCATGCCGCCGTGCGTCGTCAATGCTTGCGCACCTGCACCTGCGCGTGCTCGCTGATGCCCATGGCGCCGAAGAACTGCGTCACCAGGCGGTGCGCGTCGACGAACTGCACCGTGCGCTGTTCGCTGCGCCGCGACAGCACCCAGTTCAGCAGGTCGCCCGCGGCCAGGAAGTCGACCCGGATCAGCCGCGCGCAGGACACCGACACCATGGGCGCCTGGCCAAGCTGGGCGGTCAACCGGTTCAGCGTCTCGTTGATGTCACCCAGCAACTGCCCGGACAGCTCCACACTGGCGAGTTCGACCGGCAGGTCGTCAATCAGACCGGACTCGAAGAAGCTGGTGGACACCTCGCTCATCAGCGACATGGCCGGTGTGCGCGTCGAGGTGCCGGACCCGCCGATGTGCACCGTGCAGCGCGCGGGTTCCCATGACGGGGGCGACACCTCGTAAGTGACACAGTAGTCGATGGCTGCTTCGTCGAACTGGTCCACCCGGTTCGTCAGCCTCAAGGCGTCCAGCCTCGCCAGCCAGAACGCCGGGTCGGCATCACGCACGCCGGTGGGAGCGGCATCCTGCAGCACGCTGAACAGCCTGTCGCCGCTGATCCAGCGCATCTCCAGGGCTTGCGTGGCCCACATGCGGCACAGCACAGACAGCTGGGTGGCGGCTTCGGCGTCGACGCTGCGCAGGGCGCTCCAGTCGAAGACCCAGGGCAGCGGCATCTGCAGCGTCTGCGACCGCAGTGCGGCCAGCGCTTCGGTGTCGAGCAGCGCCGGAGCCGCCCACCCCACCTCGCCGACGAGCTGGCTCTGGCCAGCCCGGGGGGTGTCTTCGGCGGCCGCCTCGGCGACCAGCTTGGGCAGCGAATACCACTGCGGCGCCGACCAGCCGAACTGGTGCGCGTAATCGACGGCCAGGCTCTCGAAGCGCTGCTGCTGCCCGATGGCGCGGAACAGGTCGAACAGGACCAGCCAGGTCTCGGCGTGGTCAGACCTATCACCTTCCGGACCAATCATACGTGTGAGCACTTGCTCACATTGCTCGAAGTCGGCATTGGCAAAGGCGATCACGGCCTCGTCCAGTTCGGCATCGTGGCCTGGTTCGCCGCCAACGACGGCATCTTCACGCGCGTCATCGGCGGCATGGGACGGCGGAGAATTCAGGTTCAGCGGCGCCAGCGGCGCCATGGGTGCGAGCGGTGACAGCCCGGACACCATCACCGCTGGGGCACTGGACACCGTGCCGGTACGCGGATCGTCGGTGTCTGGCAGCGGCGGCAGCGCGGGCAGGGACTCGTCTTCGTCGAGCGGGCCGACGGATTCCGGCGTGACCGTCGGACGGCCCAGATCCGGCCCCAGCCGCCCCTTGCCGGACGACGCGGCAAAGCCGGCGCGGCGCGTGCTGACCCCGGTGTACGTGTCGCCCACCATCTGCTGCTCGATGGCGTCGATCTTGGCCTTGACGCCGCCTGTGGGGCGTGCCCCGCCGTCAGGCAGGCGCGCTTCGGAGTCGTCGATGCGCGACGAACCGCCGAGGGCGGCCAGCTGCTCCGGCGTCAGGCCTTCGCGGCGCACCTTGCGCAGGATGTCGAACTCGCGCCGGCGCACGAAGTCGTTGCGCCGCTTGCGCTCGATCATCGCCTTCAGCTCGGACTTCTCGAGCTCCGTCTCCTGCATGTCCGGCATGCGGGTGTTCAGCTCGTGCCAGTCGGTGGCAGGATTGGCCACGAACCGCACGACCTTGCGGAAGAAGCTCTCGTTGTCCTTCGGTTCGGCCATCGACTCGCGCCGCCTTGCGGCTCAGTCGCCGAACATCTTTTGCTTGAGCTCGCGCCGCTGCTGGGCCTCGAGCGACAGCGTGGCGGTGGGCCGGGCGAGCAGCCGCGCCAGCCCGATCGGCTCGCCGGTCTCGTCGCAGTAGCCATAGTCGCCGCTGTCCAGCCGCAACAGCGACTGCGAGATCTTCTTCAGCAGCTTGCGCTCGCGGTCCCGCGTGCGCAGCTCCAGCGCATGCTCTTCCTCGATCGTCGCGCGGTCCGCCGGGTCCGGAACGATGGTCGTGTCTTCGCGCAGGTGCTCGGTGGTCTCGTCGGCGTTGGACAGCAGGTCGTCCTTCAGGGCCTGCAGGCGGGCGCGGAAGAAGTCGATCTGCTTTTCATCCATGTAATGGGCCTCGGGCATCGCAAGCAGCTCGGCCTCGGTCAGCTCGCGCCCTGCCTTGTGCTTCCAGGCGTTGGCCACCTTGGGGTCGACCTTGGCCGGTTTCTTGGCCGGGTCGGGTGGCGCGTTCGGCGCCGGGCTGCTGTGCACCGCCGGACCAAAGCGTTCCGTGAAGCGGTTACCCGCCGTCGACGGTGCCGGCAGCTCCGCGGCCGCAGCGGCCGCCTTGGAAGCCGCAGCCTTCGCGGCGGACTTCTTGGCGGTCGGGGTCTTGACCGTGGACTTGCTCAATGGTTTCTCCTCGCCTGACGCAATCTGGCCTGACCGTCGCGGATTCGAAGCGTCATTTCAACACAGCAGCGGTCGCGACAAAACTCGCAATTGTAGCCAGCGCGGGGCCGCAAGGCACGGTCAGACCAGGCACTGGTCCAGGCCCTGCAGTAACACGTCACGCGGCAGGTCGATCCCGATGAACACCAGCTTGCTGCCCTTCTTCTCGCCAGCCGCCCACTTGGGGCCCAGATCGCTGCCCATCAGCTGGTGCACGCCCTGGAAGATGACCTTGCGGTCGCTGCCCTTCATGAACAGCACGCCCTTGTAGCGCAGCATCTTGGGCCCGTAGACCTGCACCATCGCGCCCAGGAAGTCCTCCAGCCGCGCCGGATGGAACGCCTTGTCGGACCGGAAGACGAAGGACTTGACATCGTCGTCGTGGTGATGGTGGTGCGGGTGGTCGCAATGCTCGCCGTGCTCGTGGTCGTGGTCGTGGTCGTGGTCGTGGTCGTGCGGATCGGCGTTCAGGAATTCGGGGTCGATGTCGAGCTTGGCGTTCAGGTTGAAGCCTCGCAGGTCGAACACGCTGGACAGCGCTACCTCCCCGAAGTTCACGCGCTGCTGGGGCGCGCGCGGGTTCATGTGCTTGAGCCGGTGCGCCAGCGCATCCAAGGCCTCGGGCTCGGCCAGGTCGGCCTTGCTGATGAAGATCTGGTCGGCAAAGCCCACCTGTCGGCGCGCCTCCTGTCGCGTGTCGAGCTGGCCGTCGGCGTGCTTGGCGTCCACCAGCGTCAACACCGAATCGAGCAGGTAGCTCTCGGCGATCTCGTCGTCCATGAAGAAAGTCTGCGCGACCGGGCCGGGGTCGGCCAGGCCGGTGGTCTCGATCACCACGCGCTCGAAGTCGAGCTCGCCCTTGCGCCGGCGCAGGGCCAGGTCGGCCAGCGTCGAGCGCAGGTCCTCGCGGATCGTGCAGCAGACGCAGCCGTTGTTCATCTGGATGACCTGCTCCTTCGTGTCGGCCACCAGGATCTCGTTGTCGATGTTCTCCTCGCCAAACTCGTTTTCGATGACGGCGATCTTCTGCCCGTGCGCCTCGGTCAGCACGCGCTTGAGCAGCGTCGTCTTGCCCGCACCGAGGAAGCCGGTCAGGATGGTGGCGGGAATGAGGCCTTGGGTCATGGTGGACGGTGAGGTTGCAAACGACCCCTGTA
>Ga0316188_10000977_pt1 | contig 13304 bp, 12 predicted proteins | sample Phiworburrow1_MG_FD_204933 | JGI IMG/M metagenome (GOLD analysis project Ga0316188, IMG submission 204933) | Coastal sediment microbial communities from Maine, United States - Phippsburg worm burrow 1 | ecosystem: Environmental > Aquatic > Marine > Coastal > Sediment | place: USA: Maine...
CGATCTGCGTCAGTTCGGGCGCCGCCGTCACCGGCTGCGTCTGCCCGCTGGCGTTCTTCAGCACCGCCAGCCTGGTCGTTGTCTGGCTGACGAGGTCGAACTTCCACAGGTTGCCGAGCAGGTCGCCGCCGAACACATAGCGCGTGCTGCCGTTGTCCTCGATGTAGGCCGACACCTGCGCCAAGCCGGCCTCCGCCCCCGCACTGCCGTCGGAAGTGACGAATTCGTGGATGATGGCGCCGGTGCTGGCATTGAGCATCCACATGCGGCCCAGCCCGTCGGCGGCGGCGTTGTAGCCCGAGGTGACCAGCACCACGTGGCCCAGCGACGGGTGCCTGACCACGCGCGGCTTGCCGACGGTCTGCCCCATCTTCGCCTGCGTCGTGGCGTCGCCCACGGCCGGGAACTGCCACATCGTGGGCAGGCTGGACTGGCTGATGGTGCGCGGCGCGGTGACGTCCAGCGCGTAGTAGCTCTTGCCCGCCGCGCCCATGCCGGCGATCAGCAGCTTGCTGGTGCCCGCCGTGGCCAGCGTGATCGGCCCGTCGAGCTGGGTGCGGAACACATAGCCCCGCTGCGTCGTCTCGCCGATGCGGCCAAGCACCTCGTACGGCGCAAAGGCCCACAGTTCCTTGCCACCGTCGGCGCCGATGCTGGTGTCGAAGGCGTGCAGCATGCCTTCGCCCGATTGCACGTAGACCACGTGGCCGTCGCGGTCGACCGTGGGTTCGGAGTTGATGACCGCGCCCATCAGGCTGTTGCGGGTGCGGAAGATGCTGCCCTCCAGGCTGCGGTCGCCGCGCAGGTAATCGATCACCTGGGTGGTGACGCCGTAGGCTGTCGCCGGGTTGACCAGGCTGCCCACCGTGCCGGCGGTAAACGCCACGCCGCTGCTGCCGTCGTGACTGATGATCTGCCGCGTCGTCCAGTCGCGCGCGGTCAGTTCGGTGGAGGCGCTCCAGAAGCGGCTGGCGTCACTGGCGTCCACTTCGCCGCTGCCCGGATCGATCGGGTGCGCCGTGACGTCACCGGCCCACCCGGACGGGTTGTAGGTGCCGAAGTAGGCCCGGTTGTCGCCGCGCGACAGGTTGACGGTGCTGACGGCCAAGCCACCCTGGGCGCCGGTCTGGGCCAGGATGTCGGTCAGACCGGCCTGGATCTGGCGCGACGTTTCGGCCGGTGTGCTGGCCAGGAACATCTTGCCGCGCCCGTTGATCGTGGCGTGCCAGAGGTCGTCGACCGCGCTCGGGTGACGGTTCTGCGTCGGCGCGGTCCATGCCCCCGTCGTGGTCGGCGGCACCGACGCGTCGCCGCCATAGAGCAGGCCCTGTGCACCCAGGCTCAGGCCGTAGGTGTTCATGTGCAGGTTCGGATTGAGGTCGACGTCGGTCAGGGGGACCCGCCCGGTGGCCATGCCGGTGCGCAAGTTCACGGTGTAGTAGCTCAACGCGATGTCGGCCAGCGAATAGTCGTAGGTCGTCTCGTAAGGCGCCCCGCTCCCATACGTGGCCTTGCTGTAGCTCGGTATGCTGGGGCTGGCCACGGTGGCGAAGCCGTCGGTCAGCACGAACGCGTTGTTGCGCTGGCAGGCGTACTGCACCGGCCCGGAGCCGTTCATGTACTCCTCGCCGATGCGGTCCAGCGTCTCGCGCGTCGGCGTGCCGCCGGCGCGGTCGGTTTCGTAGAGGATGCCGGCGACCTTGCGGCCGTTGTTCGATGCGCTGGCCGAGTCGGTGTCGTACATCGACACCCGGGTGCCGCTGCCAGGGCGGGCGTTGAAGTGCACCACCCCCAGGCGCAGCCCGGTCAGGTTCTCCAGCACCTGGCCCATGGCAGCGTCGAGCATCAGCTTGCGCTTGCGGTAGTACTTCCACCAGTTGGCAAAGTTCTGCAACTCGGCGGCATAGGTGCGGCCGGACGGGAACGTGTTGCCGGACTTGATCTCGTAGCGCTTCAGCGTGGCACCGTCAGGGGCCGTCACGCAGGTGGTCCCGTCGGCCGTGCAGGTGGCCTTCAGGTAGTAGGTGGCGGGGAACCAGTCCATCGACACGCGCAGCTTCGTGCTGGCCGGCACGACGTACTGGCCGCCGGACGTCGCCCAGCCCAGCGTAGACACGGCCGGCCAGGTGCCGCAGGTGGTGGCGCACACCTTGGCGCTGCCGGGCAAGCGCATGCCTGGCAGGGCGGTGAAGGTCCAGTCGGTCGACGTGGTGGCGCTGAAGGCGTCGCGCAGGTTGAACGTGCCGCTGCCGTAGGCAGGGTGCGACCTGGCGGCGGTCGTCGACGCGTTGGTGTAGCTCTGCAGGGACCCGCCCACGTAGGCCGGCGACCACGGGGTGTAGGTGACGGACGGGTCGTAGTAGATCGGGTTGTAGTCGGGCGACCGCACGAAGGCCAGGTCGGCGGTCGGCGGGATCGCGAAGTGGTCGTTGTCGGCATCGCTGTACACGCGGTTGCCGGTGCCGCTGCCGTTCGGGAACAGGTAGACCATCTTGCGCCACTGGCTATTGGCGTCGCCTGCGGCGTTGAAGAGCGGCGCACCGGTGCCGTCGAAACCGGTGCGGGCGTTGTAGTCCCACCAGAAGGCGCCGTCGTTGGTGCCGAGAATGACCTCCGAATCCATCGAACCCGAATCGTCGACACCGAAGATCACGTTCGGCTTGGCCAGCACGGAGGCCTTCAGCGGCAGGCGCGCGAGACCGGTCGCGGCCGAGGCCGGGCCGCTGAGCAGGCCGGCCAGCGCCAGCACCGAGACGACACAACGAGTGTTGGCGTTCATGTTCACCCCTTGGTAACCAATGACTGCACCCAGGTCTGGGTTTCTTTCGGGCCGGTGACGCGGATCGTGACGCGGTACTGGGTCGAGTTCGGCGGGTCCAGCGCTTCCTTGCCGCCGGCGCGGCTGGCGGTCTCCTGCGGCTCCTGCTTGACCAGGCATTCGCGCAGCGGCACCGTCACGTCAGCCACCGTGCACAGCCGCTCGGCGACGTAGTGCACCGTGTAGGCGCCCACCGTGATCGACGGTGCGGCGTCGAAATCCACCTGCGGAATGCCGTTCGCGTCGATCACCTGCGCGCTCGGCCAGTACCAGTCGGCGATGGCCGTGTTCTCGTCGGCGATCTCGTCGCGCACCTTCGCGTAGACCTCGTTGAGGCCGACTTCGGACGCCTGCAGTGAGGCTTCGCGAAACGCCGTGTTGCCGCTGGCCAGCGTGCTGACCTCGGTCAGCTTGGCGAACGCCAGGCCACCCAGCAGCATGACCGACAGCAGCACCAGCACGACGAGCATCGTCACGCCACGTTCATCGCGTCTCTTCATTTCAGCCCCAGCACGAGGTTGCGCAGCGGTACGACCACGGTCGTGACGCGATAGCGGTAGCACTTCCAGTCGGCGCCTGCCGGTGTGATCTGCTCGCCGAACACTTCCGGCTTGTCCAGCGTGGCTTCGCAGTTGCCTCCGGCGTCGGGCTTTTGGGCCACCGGGCTGCGCGTGACCATGCCCAGGCGCAGCGCACGCACGCGCGGCAGCTCGGCCGCGTCCAGCGTGGCGAAGGCCCCGCTGGGGGCCTGCCAGTTCTCGAGCGTGGTGGCGCCGGCCGCGGCGGCCGTGATGCCGTACTGCGCGCGCAGCGCGATCACGTTGCGCGCGAGCACGGCGCTCTCGCCGGTCAGCGGCCGCTCGAGTACCAGCGTGTCGTCCACGCGCCGGTAGCGGTTCCAGTTCAATGACCCCAGCAGCGCGATGCGGTCCTTCTCGGCGAACGCCGGCGCGGTGCTGAACGCCTTCTTGTTGTGCTCGCCGGTGTTGTCGAAGGTCAGCGTCTGCGGGGAGTCCTCGGTACTGGCGACCTGGGCGGTAACCGTGCGTACCAGGCAGGTGCCGCCGCCGGCGGCGGGTGCCAGCAGCACGGCATCGCCCACGGCCGCCGGCATGAGCGACATCACTTCGGCGCTGCTGCCATCGGACGCGGCGTTGAGCAGCACGTTGGCGCCAGCCTCCACGCGATCGGCATAGATGACGTCGATGCGGTCGTCGGTGCCGTCGACGGTGACGCTGAGCGGCGTGAACGCCGTGCCGTCGACCTTGACGACATCGTCCTCGCTCAGCGCCAGGTTCTGGCACAGGTACTTGGCGTCGCCGAAGAACCCCAGCCCGGCCAGCGCCGCGTCGTTCTTGATGGCCGCCAGCGCGGTGGAGGCGCTGATGCCCACGCCACCGGCGCCCACGCCCTGGCGCTGCGAGGCGGTGAAGACCATCGCACTGCTGGCCGCGGCCAGGCTCACCAGCATGGCGATCACGATGCCGACCATCAGCTCGATGATCGACATGCCGCGTTGGCGCGCGTTACAGGCGTACATCGGTGGTCACCTCCAGCGTGCGGGCCTCTTCGGCCGTGCGGTCGGTCCAGGAAATCGTCACGGTGAGCCGGTCGCCCGCGAGCTCGGAAGTGGCCGTCACGCTGCCTGGCAGCAGGGTTTCCACGCGCGCGCCCCAGGCTTCGGTACGGGTCTTGGCCGCCGCGCTGGCACAGGCGCCGTCGACCGGCAGCGTGTAGCACTTGGCGTTGCCCAGGTCGACCAGGGCGGTGGACAACAGCTCGTCGCCCAGCTGCGCCGCCGTCAGCCGGGCCTGGCTGTCGGTGGCCTGCTTGACCAGGTTGGACTGCATGCGCGTCATGCCCAGCATGCCGAACGCCAGGATCGCCAGTGCGATCAGGGCGTCGAGCAGGCCGACACCGCGTTGCACGCGGCGGCCGGACGGTGCTGTCAGCAGGTGCCGGTGTGATCGTTGCATAGGCGTATGCCCCCCCCGCCATCCACCCGCAGACCCGGGCAGCGGATCTCGGTGGAGCAGGTGAAATTGGATGAGGAGATGTCGATGCTCGCTTCAGCGAAGTTGACGGTGCGTCCCTCGCCGGTGAAGTCGACGCTGACGACGCCGGCGCTGGCGCCGTCGGTCAGCGTGCGCGTGAACAGAACGACCGGCGCGTCTGGGTCGGTGCGGTCGATGATCTGCAGCGAGCTGCCGCTGGCGGCCAGGCGCACGACAGTGTTGCGCTTGATGGCCTCGCTCTGCGCCAGCAGGGACTGCGAATACAGGAGGTTGCCGGCCTCTCGCAGACGCGAGTTCGCGATGTAGTCGCTGAACGTGGGGGCCGCTGCCATCACCAGGATGGCGGCGATCGCCAGGCCGACCATCAGTTCGACCAGGGTCATTCCGCGCTCGCGCCCTGCGGCGCGGCAACCCGGGTCCGGCCTGGCCATGGGGTTGCTCAGGAGTCGCACGTGCCGCCCCTCATGCTCCAGCAGTTGGCCACCGTGCCCTTGGGATGCGCAGTGGTGGCGCGCACGCCCAGCTGGTTGATCGTGTAGGCATACCCGCTGACAGGGCCGGCGCCGGTGGCGGTGACGGTGTAACTCTGCCCCGCGTCGGCGAGCGCACAGGTCAGCGTGAAGTTCACCACCTCCGGCAGCGCCACACCGCAATTCGCACCGTTGGCGTAGCTGCCGGTGTCCTGGTAGCGTTGCTCCATGCGCGTGGCCACGCTGCTCAGCGCGTCCAGCGCCACCGGCAGGCGCGAACGCGTGACGTAGGCCGTGTACGAAGGCAGTGCGATGGACGCCAGGATGGCGACGATCGCCACCGTGATCAGCACTTCGATGAGCGTGAATCCGCGTGTGGGTCTGTGCATGGCATGGGTTCCGCAGTGGGCAGGCCCTGAAGGTCCCTTCCCGGGTCATTGATCCTAGGTATCGACCGCGCCCGGCAAGACTTGAGCAACGATCGAATCCGGCCTCTGTTTCAGGCGTGACGGATGTCACGAACCGCCGGCAAGCTGCCGGTGCAGAGCGCCAGGCGCCCCGCGCCGCCGCGCGGCCGCACGATGATCGGACGCGCGCGGCGTCAGCGGGGCAGGACGGCTGCGGCCGATTTCACGGGCCACGGCCCGCGGCGAAGCGGCAGGCGGCGGTCGCGTGACGAAATCCGCGCACCGTGGCCGGCGGGCCGCTCAGGCGATCAGAAGAGCCCGCCGGCCTGCGCCGGTGGCGCCACCCCGAGGTGCCGGAACGCGGCCAGGGTGGCCATGCGCCCGCGCGGCGTGCGCTGCAGGTAGCCCTGCTGGATCAGGTAGGGCTCGATCACGTCCTCGATCGTGCCGGCCTCCTCGCCAATGGCGGCGGCCAGGTTGTCCAGGCCGACCGGCCCGCCGTCGAAACGGTGGATCACCGCTTCCAGCAGCTTGCGGTCCATGACGTCCAGGCCTTGCGGGTCCACGTCCAGCATCACCAGTGCACGGTCGGCCAATGGCGCACTGATGCGGCCATCCGCCTTGACCTGGGCGTAGTCGCGCACGCGGCGAAGCAGCCGGTTGGCGATGCGCGGCGTGCCGCGGCTGCGGCGCGCGATCTCCATGGCCCCTTCGGCATCCACCGGCACGTTCATCAGTGCCGCCGAGCGCGTGACGATGCGGGTGAGCTCCTCGGCCGTGTAGAACTCCAGGCGCGCGACGATGCCGAAGCGGTCTCGCAGCGGGTTCGTCAGCATGCCGGCGCGCGTCGTGGCGCCAACCAGCGTGAACGGCTGCAGGTCCAGCTTGATCGAGCGCGCAGCCGGGCCGTCGCCGATCAGGATGTCGATCTGGTAATCCTCCAGCGCCGGGTACAGGATTTCCTCGACGACCGGGCTCAGGCGGTGGATCTCGTCGATGAAGAGCACGTCGTTGCGTTCCAGGTTGGTCAGGATCGCGGCCAGGTCCTTGGGCTTTTCCAGCACCGGCCCCGAGGTCTGGCGCAGGTTCACGCCCAACTCGGCGGCGATGATGTGGCTCAAGGTGGTCTTGCCCAGCCCCGGCGGGCCGAACAGCAGCACGTGGTCGAGCGCCTCGGCCCGGTGCTTGGCGGCGCCGATGAAGATTTCCAGCTGCTCGCGCGCCTTGATCTGGCCCACGTACTCGCCCAGCAGCTTCGGGCGCAGCGCGCGCTCGATGGCCTCCTCGTTCGGCGACGCGGGGGCGGCGCTGACGACGCGCGGCGCGGGTGGGAAGTCGTCAGTCTGCACGGCCATAGGGCTGATTATCGGCGCCGGCCGATAATCAGACAGTGTCCACCCTCGTGCAGCGGCAACGCCGACGTCTCAGTGCCCTGGCCTGGCTGGCGCTGGCCGCACTGGTGCTCGTCCCGACGGTTTCGCGCTTGCTCGCACCGGCGGCTGGCGGCCCCGGCGGGACCGCGCTGTGCGGAACGCCGGACCGACCGCAGCCGCTGCACGTCTCGCTGCTCGATGCCTGCGGCCATTGCGCGCTGGCGCATGCGGGCCTGGCGCCGGCGCCCGCGTTGCCGCCGGACCTGCCGCTCCCACCGGCCATGGCTGAACCTGTCGTCGTGTCGGCCGAAGCGCCGGCCTCGGCCGACGACCGGCGGCTGGCGCAGCCGCGCGCTCCGCCCGCGACGGCCTGAGCCCCCCAGCCCCATTCCAGCGCTGCGACCTCGGGTCGGGCAACCGGTCGGCCGGCCGCACGGCGAGCCCGCGCCGATGTCATTCCACGGAGATTCCAATGAAGTTTTCCACCATCACCGCCGCCGCGGCCCTCCTCGTCCTGCTGGCCGGCCCGGCCGCCGCGCAGACCACCGTCGCCGACGCCTGGGTGCGCGGCACCGTGGCACAACAGAAGGCCTCCGGCATGTTCGCCAAGATCACCTCCGTTGGCGGCGGGCGCCTGGTGTCGGTGTCGACGCCGGTGGCCGGCGTGGTCGAGATCCACGAGATGTCGATGGAGGGCAACACGATGCGCATGCGTGCGCTACCGAACGGACTGCCCTTGCCGGCCGGCCAGACGGTGTCGCTGCAGCCCGGCGGCTACCACGTGATGCTGATGGACCTGAAGCAAACGCTGAATGCCGGCGATCAGGTGCCCGTCACGCTCCTTGTCGAGGCGAACGACGGCAAGCGCGAAACGCTGCAGATCCAGGTGCCGGTCCGGGCCCTGGGCAGTCCGATGCCGATGGAGCCCGCGCACCCGATGAAGTAGCTGCTCAGCGGCTGAGAGCCCTCAGCGCCAGTTTGATGCCTTCGGCCACGCCGACGTCGGGCGGCAGGGGTTTCAGCGCCGCCTTGGCGTCCCGTTCGCTGTAGCCCAGCGCCAGCAAGGCCTGCACGATGTCGTTCTGGGCTTCGCTGGCCGCAGGGCCGGCCGGCAGCGCCAGGTCGGCGCCCAGCTTGCCTTTCAGCTCCAGCAGCAGGCGCTCGGCCGTCTTCTTGCCGATGCCCGGCACCTTGACGAGGCGACCGGCATCCTGCGCTGTCACGGCCTGCGACAGCTCGGCCGTCGACAGGCCGGACAGGATGGCCAGCCCGGTGCGCGGGCCGACGCCGCTGATCTTGACCAGCTCACGAAAGGTGGCGCGTTCGGCCTCGGTCAGGAAGCCGTACAGCAGCTGAGCATCCTCGCGCACCACGAAGTGTGTCAGCAGGATCACGGGCTGCCCCACGGCGGGCAGGTTGTAGAACGTGCTCATGGGCACGTCGACGTCGTAGCCGACGCCACGCACGTCCACGAGGACTTGGGGCGGCGTCTTGGCCGCAAGCGTTCCGCTGAGGCGCCCGATCATGGGCGGAGATTATCGGCCTGGGGCCCGCGGCCCGGACGCGCCCTCCGCCGGGCCGCGCTCAGCGGCTGAACAGGCCCAGCCGCTGCGCTTCCAGCGCCGCCTCGGCGCGCGAGCTCACGTTGAGCTTGCGGTAGATCTGCTTGACGTAGTCGGCGATCGTGTGGCGGCTCAGGCCCAGCTGGACGCCGATCTCCGGCAGGGTGTAGCCCTTGGCCACGCGCAGCAGCACTTCGCTCTCGCGGTCGGTCAGTGACACGTTGGGCAACAGCGACGGCGCCAGCGGCTTGTTCTTGGCGCTGAAGTGCGCCATCACCCGGCGCGCAATCGACGGCGACAACGGCGGCTCACCCTGGCTGATGCGCTGCAGTTGTTCGGCGATCAACTCGCGCGGCTGCTCCTTCAGGATGTAGCCGAAGGCGCCGGCCTGCAGCGCCGGAAAGAGGTGCTCGTCGTCGTCGTGGATGGTGACCACCACGCACTGCGCTTCGGGCTGCACGTCGCGCAGCTTGGCCACCACATCGACGCCTGAGCCGTCGGGCAGGCCCAGGTCGACCAGGGCCAGGTCGAACCGCAGCGCCGACACCAGCTCGATCGCGTCGTGCACGCGTGCGGCCTCGGAGACCTGGCAGCCCGGGAACACCCGCTCCACGAGGCTGCGCATCCAGGCCCGGATTTCGGGCAGGTCTTCGAGCAGGAGGATGTTCGTCATGGCCCGGATTGATTTTTAACTCGGTCCATGCTATCAGCGCGGGCGCCGTTCAGGGGGTGGGCAGGGTCGCTCGATCGAGCGGCAACGTGAGGCGTATCACGGTTCCGTAGCCCGGCCCCGATTCGACCAGGCATTGCCCTTGCATCTGCTTGGCACGGTGCTTCATGCTGGACATGCCGTGGCCGCGATCCAGGCGCCCGTCGAGCTCCAGCGGGATGCCCGCGCCGTTGTCCTGGATCGTCAGCTGCAGGTCGCCTTCGGCAATCGCACAGGTAAACGTGCACTGCGAGGCACCGCTGTGCTTGACGATGTTGTTGGTGGCTTCGCGCAGGATGCGCGTCGTCTGCACGTAGGCGCGCGCCGAGAGCGTCTGCGGCAGGTCGTCCGGTGACGACCACTCTCCCTCGATGCCCGACTGCGTCAGGCGCGACATCAACTCGGCGCGCCAGTCGCCCAGCGCGTCGCCCAGGCGTACCGGCTTGCCGGTCAGGCCGCGCACCGACAGCCGCATCTCCTCCAGCGACTCGCGTGCCAGCGTGGAGATGCGCGGGTCGTCGCTGGTGTGCACGATGGTCAGCAGCTTGGCGCCCAGGTCATCGTGCAGGTCGGCGGCGATCCGCTTGCGTTCGCGTTCGGTGACCTGTTCCACGCGCAGTTCGGCCAGCTGGCGGAAATTGCGTTCGATCTCGGCCGTGGCCTCGCGCACGCGCACCTCCAGGTTGGCCCTGCTGGCCTCGGCCGCCTGCAGGGCCTGGCCGTGCTTCTGCACCAGGCGCAGGCCCACCACCAGCAGCGCCAAGGGCACCTGCAGCCGCGCCAGGTGCACCAGCACCGCCGGCAGGGCCCAGTGGCGCGCCACCAGTTCCACCAGCAGCGCAGCGCCGCCCAGGCAGAGCAACAGCGCGGCCGGCACAGGCCAGCGCCCCTGGGCCCGTCGGCGCAGCCGCAGGTGAACCCATGCCGCCGCGCCGATCTGCAGCGCGAACAGGTACAGCCAGATCATGACCACCCCGTGCAGCCAGGGCGCGCCGGCCAGCACCAGCGATGCGGGCATGACGACGCATTGCGCCGCCAGGGCCTGACTGACCCAGCCGATGCGGCAATTCGCATAGCGCAGCAGGAACTGCACGGCGGCCAGGGTCACGAACGCCAGCAGTGCGGCCTGCAGGAACTCGGCGACGGCCGGTGGCCAGGGCAGTTCGGGCAGCCAGCGTCGCGCCTCCACCAGCGCCCACCCCACCGACAGCGCTCCGAAATAGGCCAGATAGCTCTCGCGCCGGTGACGCCATCCGAGCACGAACATGAAGCAACCCATCAGCGCCAGGGTCGCGCTGACGGCTTGCGGCGCGTCGATCTGCAGTGCGGATGCGCCGGCGTGCCGCCGGGTCAGCGTCGCCAGGGGCCCGATCTCGATCGCCGACAGCCCGCCGCTGTGCAGGCGAGAGGCCACCTGCGACAACGGTTCACCGTCCACGCGCAGGTCCAGGGTGTTGGTGCCCGGCTGCAGCATCGTGCCCGGCAAGGTCACCAGCTGCGGCCGGTTGCACAACTGCACGCCATCGCCGCCGGCCCGGTGGACCAGCTGGCCGTTCAGCTGCAGCAGATAGCGCCCGCACACGCGCGCCATGTACAGCGCCATCAGGCCCGGCCCCGGCTGCGTCAGGTCGAATCGCAGTCGGTACCACAGCGGCCCGCCGTCGTTGCCGCGCCAGTCGGCCCAGTCGTCCGGCAACGCGCGCAGCAATGGCGTGCGATCGGTCGGGAAGCGGTCGCCCTCACCGGCCACGACCCAGGCCTGGTCCAGCGTCTGCGTGGCTGCCAGGGCATGGCCGCCCAGCGCCCACAGCAGGGCGAACAAGGCAGGAAGCAGACGGCAGCGTCGCATGGCCCCGTCATTGTGCCCACGCACCGTGCCGCCCGGGCGGCATGGCGCCGCGGCAGGCGCTGGCAAGGCGTGGACAATGGCCGCTTCGATGTCTCCCTCGGCCCGACCCCGCCCGTGATCCTGCGCCACCGTTTCGACCCCCCGGACAACGCCCGCCTGGCGCACCTGTGCGGTCCGCTGGACGCCCACCTGCGGCGCATCGAGCAGAGTCTGTCGGTGGCGCTGGTGCGTCGCGGCGGTGCGTTCCGGGTTCAGGGCGACAAGCCGGCGGCCGAAGCGGCGCTGCGTTTGCTGGAGTCGCTGTACACACGCGCCGACGCGCCGATCGACGACGATGCGCTGCGCCTGGCGCTGCTGGAGGCGGCGCCGGTCCACGGTCGCACGCCGCGGCCCGCTCCCGATCGGCTGGTGCTGCACACCCGTCAAGCCGGCCTCGCCGGCCGCACGCCGAACCAGGTTCGCTACCTGCAACAGATGGTCGCCGAAGACATCACCTTCGGCATCGGTCCGGCCGGCACCGGCAAGACCTTCCTGGCGGTGGCCTGTGCGGTGGACGCGCTGGAGCGCAGCACGGTGCAGCGCATCGTGCTGACCCGCCCGGCCGTGGAGGCCGGCGAACGGCTGGGCTTCCTGCCCGGCGACTTGGCGCAGAAGGTCGATCCCTACCTGCGACCTTTGTACGACGCGCTGTACGACCTGATGGGTTTTGACCGCGTGACCAAGGCGTTCGAGAAGGGACTGCTGGAAATCGCCCCGCTGGCCTTCATGCGCGGCCGCACGCTGAACCACGCCTTCGTCATCCTGGACGAGGCGCAGAACACCACGCGCGAGCAGATGATGATGTTCCTCACGCGCATGGGCTACGGCAGCAAGTGCGTGATCACCGGTGACGTCAGCCAGATCGACCTGCCCAAGGGCATGGTCAGCGGCCTGGTCGACGCCGAGCAGGTGCTGCGCCGGGTCCAGGGCATCGCCTTCACCCACTTCACGGCGGCCGACGTCGTGCGCCACCCGCTGGTGGCGCGCATCGTCGAGGCCTATGACGCTGCCGCGCCCCGCAAGACCTGAGCTGCAGTTGTCGCTGCAGTTCGCCGACCGCCGGCATCGCGACCTGCTGCCGCGGCACCGGGTGGCGCGCTGGATCCGCTGCGCGCTGGCGCAGCCGGCGCAGATCACCGTGCGCATCGTCGACGAGGCCGAAGGCCGTGCGCTGAACCGCGACTACCGGCGCAAGGACTACGCGACCAACGTGCTCACCTTCGACTACGCGCGCACGCCGACGGTGCTGGCCGATCTGGTGCTGTGCGCGCCGGTGGTGGAGCGCGAGGCCGCCGAGCAGGGCAAGACGCTGGCGGACCACTACGCGCACCTGCTGGTGCACGGCACCTTGCACGCGCAGGGCTGGGACCACGAACGCGCCGCCGAGGCGCGGCGCATGGAAGCGCGCGAGTCGGCCCTGCTGACCGCGCTGGGCCTGCCCGATCCGTATCTGGCCGGCTGACCCGCCGGCCGTCAGGCCGCATCCTGCTCGATCGCCATCGCCGCACCCGACAACGCCACCAGCGTGTCCACGATGACCGCGGTCGGGATCGGGCCCAGGTAGGCCTTGAACCGCCCTTTCGCCTCGAAGCGCGCGCGGAAGGCCGACGCGAAGAAGCGGTCGCCCAGTCGCGGCACGATGCCGCCGCCGATGTAGACACCGCCAACCGCGCCGAGCGTCAGCGCCACGTTGCCTGCAAAGCCACCCAGCAGCGCGCAGAAGCCCTCCAGCGTGCGCTCGCAGACCGGGTCGCTGCGGGCCAGGCCGGCTTCGACGATGGCCGGGGTCGACATCGGTGCCGCCGGTTTCCCCAGCACGGCCGCCGTGGCCTGGTGCAGGACCGGCAGCCCGATGCCCGACAGCAACCGTTCGGCCGACACATGGTCGAATTCGCGTCGCACGTGCTGCAGCACCGCGCTTTCAAAGTCATCGGCCGGCGCCAGGGTCGCGTGCCCCCCTTCGCCGGCCAGGGGAACCCAGGCGTGGGGGGGGGGGGGGAGGGCGCCCCCCCCCCCCCCGCGGCCGCCCCCCCCCCCCCCGGGACCGGGGCGCGACCGGCGC